>Ga0208589_1000016_pt1 | contig 85385 bp, 63 predicted proteins | sample NGESurshal092012_2_FD_184486 | JGI IMG/M metagenome (GOLD analysis project Ga0208589, IMG submission 184486) | Arctic peat soil microbial communities from Barrow, Alaska - NGEE Surface sample F53-2 shallow-092012 (SPAdes) | ecosystem: Environmental > Terrestrial > Soil > Wetlands > Peat ...
TCAGCGTATTTGGCTGCAATACGCTTCGTCGTCGCGTCTCGCTCGCGGCCAAAATCCACTTCGCCTGGCCGCGCGGGACTTTTGCCACAGGCTGCTAAGGGTGGGGGTGCGGTTTAGATTAAATCGACATCGAGTCAAACGCTTCCAAAATCAGGCGGCGTGTATCTCCAATCCCGCCGTTCGCTTCATCTGCTTTTACGATCCCTTGAAACGTGCCGAGGATGTACTCGACATCCGGTCGGGCCATTCCGTACAGAATGAAATAGGCGGCATCGAGTTCGGCGCGCAATTTGTCGCGCTCGTCTTCCTTCCATTTTTGCACGCCCGGCTTGAAGGCGGCGGCTTCCGCGAGCGGCAGCATGTCATTGGCGGTACAGGTCAGCTTCAGCACGCGGTCGGATATCCATTTTTCCAGAGTCGTCTTGCGGTCCCAGGGGCATTTCTCGGAGTAATAATCGGGGGCGAAAGCGGGGAGTTGCTCGACAATGAAGAAATTCAGATGCAGGCCGCCAACCTTCTGCCGGGCGATGTAGTCGTAGGGAAGTGAATTCAGATTACCGAGAAGGCAGCATTGGTGGCGAACTGAAAGATCGGCCGTCTTGATGAAGGGCGCGGAATTCATCAGCCCGACGCGCGGCAGTATCGCGGCGATCATGGTACGCTGATTGGTGGGGCTGGTGACATCTTTATAAGTGAGCAGCCACTTGCGCTCTTCGATGAACTTGGCGGCCTCTTTCTCCGCAATCCAAAACCGAGGCAACACGACAAACTCAGGATTCTGATGTTCCACCAGCGAGGTTTCCTCGGTCTAGCCCTGCCGCATCCAATTGCCGGCGGCGACGACCACGCCGGCAGCGCGGTGGTCGTAGGCCTGAATCATCTTCGCTTCGTAAAGCGGCAGATAAACTTCCTTGCGCCTGATCCAGCGGTTGCCATCCAGCCGGAAACCGTCATCGTTGAGTTCCTTGCCGGTGCGGAAGAGTTCGGCGTCGTTAGTCTGGTCAAGCATTCGGCAGAACTTAACGCCCCACGGATTGCCGCCCTGCTTGCGGCTCTTGTCGACGAGAATCGGCACGTTGCGATAGACGCGCCGGGTGAGGTCGGCGTCGCGTCGGCCGCGAAAAATTGGGCAGGTTCGCGTGTTGGGATTCAGAAGCTTGATCGCTTTGTCGGTCAGGACGATATGCCGGTCGGCAGGTTCCAGGTCTTCGATGGTGTGGGCGAAAAAGACGAAATCGGCTGATGGGGTTTGCACATTTATTCCGCCCATCACGACGACGGAGAATTTGAATCGGGAATCAACGTCGGGGAATACCTTGAGGTGGTTTTCAAAATCATACAGCGCAACCAGCGATTTCTTCTCCATCAGGTCATTAAAGAAGTGCTTGGTCGTGTCGTCGGTGGCGATGCCGCTGGGGACGAGCAAGCCGGCGCGGCCGGTGGCGCCGACGATTTTCCGGGCCTGTTCCGTGAAGAGCATGTAGGTGTTGACGTCGCCGCGCCCGGTCAGCGGGAATTCGCCGCAGGAACGGACATGGCCCAGCACTTTTTCCGCGTCGGCGATGGCTTTGTGATAGCGCGTCCAAAGAGCCGGGTCTTGCGCCTCGAGTTTGGCGACCATTTTTCGACGGTCGGCGGCGTTCACTGCCGCCGCGATCTCGGGGGCGGCAAGGGAAAAGAATTCGCGTTCCTGCAATTTCATTCGCTCCCAGGGCGGATTGCCGACGACCGCGTCAAAGCCGGCTTCGGGGCGATTGAACACTCCGGCGAACGCTTCCTTCCAATTGAGGGCGCGCGGATCGACATGGGTATCGGCTACCAGACTGTTACCGCAAATAATATTGCGCGATAGATCGGCAAGAGTCCTGCCCTTGCGGGCGGAGCGTATCCAAAGGGCAAGCTGCGTGATTTCGACGGATTCGGCCGATAAATCGACGCCGAACAGATTGTCCGCCAGAATCTGATCGGGGTAGCGCTGCTTGAGGGCGTCGGCCTCTTCGTTGCGAAGCTCCTTGCGCAACAGGCGGATGATCTCGTCGTAGGCTTCTTCGATGCGCTCATAGGCGGCGATGAGAAACGCGCCGCTGCCGCAGGCGGGGTCGCAGACTTTCAAATTGCGAAGAGCCGCTTCCTTCGCCGAAAAATCCGCCAGCGGCTCGACGCGCTCCTGAATGAGCAGCCCGAGGGTCTTATCGACAATCAGCCGCGTGAACGCGGGCGGCGTGTAATAGATGCCAAAGCGTTTGCGCTGCGCCGATTTGGGCATGGCCGCGCCTGGCTCGCCGGCTTCCTTGCCGAATAGACCCACCACGCGCAGCTTTTCGAGTTCGGTGATGCTTCGCTCAAAGAGATGGCCGAGGACATCAACATTGATTTCGCCTTCCTCGCGGAAATCGTAGCGGCCGATCTGCGCAAACACTTCGGTCCAGTGGTCTTCCAGATCGAGTTCATCAACGAGCGGATCATGCTTGAAGAGGCCGCCGTTATAGCCGGTGCGGAGATCGAGGTCGGGGTGGCCCTTGTCGATGGCGTGGAACGCGTCGAGGAAGTTTTTCCAGCGGGGATTGGTCGCGCGGGCGAGGGGAGCCACGTTTTTCCAGGTTCGCTCGATGAGTCCGTCGGGCAGGAGGCCGCGATCTTCGCAGAAGGCCATGAAGACGATGCGATCGAGCAGGCGCTGGGCGGCATGAATCGCGTCGTCCTGGCCCATCTTCTTCTCGTGGATGAGCGAGTCGATCAGCCGCAGGCGCTGGTCGGAGTAATATTCGTAGAGGCGGTCGCCGACCTCGCGCTGCCGCCGTTCGCTTTCGCCCAGCAAATTAAGCGCTCTCGGTTTCTGGACTTTGTTGCCAAGCAGGCCGTGGCGCTCGAAAAGGTAGTAGAACTGGCGGAACCGCTCCGGGTCGCGGAAATCCTTGATGGTGAATTCTTCGTAGGCGCGCGGCGTGCGGTCGCGATGGTACAGCCGGATGGTCGTGTAATTGCTGACGATGCCCCAGGCGGTTTCGGGGAGTTGATTGAGATAATCCCAGCATTGCTGGATCGGCGTGCGGCCGTTGAATTTATCGTAGTCGAGATCGGTATCGGCGTCCTTGAGTTCGATGACCGCGATCGGCCGGGGTTTGGCTCCGGTGGCGAAATAGCCGAGCGCGCCGTCCGCGGTGCCGGCGCCGGACACCGTGAAGTTGCGCTCGATGTGGTATTCGTTGGGACTGTCGGCAAACGAGCGATAGCCGAGCGCGCCGCAGAAGACATGCTTCAGAAAGTCAGCGTCGACAGCGGTTTCCTTGCGTCGAAGATGGCCGGCATCGGCCAAATCAGCCCATTCGATGAGCTGCCGCCGCGCCTGGTCCATCTCCGGTCCGTCGAGCGTGGCATTGTGAGCCGTCTCATCGAGGAGCTTTGGCACGAACAATGTCAGATGCTTTCGCTTGTCGGCGACGTAAAATAGAGGCGAGGGAGTAGTCACCTTCTTAGTGGAGGCCGGCTGCTTTGCCATTGGTGGGGATTATCGCCGTGGACAGGCTGGAGGCAACGGTTGGGTGCGCGGGGACAATCGCGCAAAAGCCCGGCGTGTATTCACACCGGGCTAATCGGACGAAACGATGTATTGTGTCGGATCGGTAATTCCCGCCTCGGCGAAGCCTTTTTTTCGCAAGACGCAACTGTCGCATTTGCCGCAGGCGTTGCCTTCGGCGTTGGGGTCGTAGCAACTGTGGGTCAGGGCGTAATTCACTTCCAACTCCGTTCCCCAGGTGATGATCTGAGCCTTGGTGAGTTGGATCAGCGGAGCGTGAATTTGCAGCGTCAGGGCGTTTTTGCCGACGCCGTCGCTGACGGACATTTTGGTGGCGAGGTTCGCCATCTTCTCGAAGGCGCGGATGAATTGCGGGCGGCAGTCGGGATAGCCGCTGTAGTCGATGGCGTTCACGCCAATGAAGATGTCGCGCGCCTGGCGGACCTCGGCGAAGGCCAGCGCGAAGGAGAGGAAGATCGTGTTGCGGGCGGGGACGTAGGTGATGGGAATCTCGGCGTTCATTTGAGATTCGTCGCGGCCCTTGGGAACGGGAATGTCGGCGGTGAGCGCGCTGCCGCCGAACTGGCGGAGGTCGATGGTTACCACGCGATGCTCGTCGGCGCCGAGCGATTGGGAGAGAATTTTCGCGGCGGATAATTCCTGGCGATGGCGCTGGCCGTAATCGAAGGCGAGGGTGTGGACGGGCTTGAAGCCCTGGCTGATGGCGACGGCGAGGCAGGTGGCGGAGTCGAGGCCGCCGGAGAGGAGGATGACGGCGGGACGGGGGTCGCCTGCGGATTCTTCTGCCATGCAATCTCCAGATACATTCATCGCGGAATTGTAGGCGATCACCGCAAAATGAGCGGGCCTAAATTCGTATCGCTTTTTTATTGGGTCAAACGCTGATTCGTGGCGATCTTCCTCTATTCCCCCCCTCTCTCTGTGCTCAGGGGGAGGGTTGGGGTGGGGGTTCTTCCGTCGAGCCGCCCGGTAGATGCGCCAAACCCTATCCCTTTCAAAATGCTGGATTTTTAGGTGAGAATTGTTCTGCGCTCGCGTTCAGCGGCGTAGCCCAGGCAAGCCTGAATGTCCTGTTCCGTCAGGGATGGAAAATCGGCGAGGATCTGGTCGGGCTTCATGCTGGCGGCAAGATAAGAAAGCATATCGTAAACTGTGATGCGCAGTCCACGAATGCACGGCTTGCCGCCGCGCTTGCCGGGTTCGATGGTGATGATCGAGTGAAAATCCATGGTCAATTCCGATCCTCAACCGATTATAGCACAAAATCCCCGCCGGCATTAAACTGTGCGCCACGATGAAAATTCACGAATACCAGTCGCGGCAAATTCTGAGCAACCACGGCATTCCGGTTCCGCAGGCGGAAGTGGTCCGTACGCCGGATGAGGCGGCGGCGGCGTTTGGGAAGTTCGGCGTTGGCATGTGCGTGGTGAAGGCACAGGTTTATGCGGGCGGGCGCGGGAAGGCGGGGTTCGTCAAGCTCGTGAAATCCGCGGAAGAGGCTCGGGCGGCGGCCACGTTCATGCTCTCCAATCGCATGGTCAGCGTGCAGACGGGAGCCGAAGGCGTGCCGGTTTCGGTGTTGCTGGTGGCGCCGGGTGTGGATATCGCCAGGGAATATTATGTGGGCATTACGCTTGATCGCGCGGGCGGGCGGGCCGTGCTCATCGCTTCGGCGGAAGGCGGCGTGGAGATTGAGGAAGTAGCGCGGCACTCGCCGGAGAAAGTGCTGAAGACGCCATTGCACCCCCTGCTCGGCCTGCTGCCGTTCCAGGCGCGCGAAGTGGCGTACAAGCTTGGATTCACCGACAAGCTGGCAGGCGAGGCGGCGAAACTGATGCTGAATTTGTCCAAGGCGTTCATCGCCACCGATGCGAGTCTGGCGGAGATCAATCCGCTGGTGATCACAACGGACGGGAAGTTACAGGCGATCGACGCCAAGTTTAATTTCGACGACAACGCCCTGTTCCGGCATGCCGACATCGCGGCGATGATCGACGATTCGCAGGAAAAGCCGCTGGATGTGCGGGCTCGCAAGGCGGGGCTGAATTACATCGCACTAGACGGCACGATTGGCTGCCTCGTCAACGGCGCCGGGCTGGCGATGGCGACGATGGATATCATCAAACTCCACGGAGCCGAGCCGGCGAATTTTCTGGATGTGGGCGGATCAGTGAGTGCCGAAGGGGCGGTCGAGGCGTTTCGTATTATTCTGGCTGATCCGAAGGTGAAAGGCGTATTGGTCAATGTGTTTGGCGGGATTGCACGATGCGATTTGATCGCCGAGGCGCTGGTGAAGGCTGGGCGGGAAGTGGGATTCAAGGTGCCGGTGGTCGTTCGATTGGAGGGGACGAATTCAAAGGAAGCGCGCGTGATTCTGTCAGCGGCGCAGGCAGAATTGAAGACATTGCAGACGGCGGCGGATTTGACGGACGCGGCGAAGAAGGTGGTGGCGGCGGTGGCGTAAAATATCCGGGGAGCGGCATGGCAAATCCAACAATTGAATCCGTGGTGGGATCATGGAAGGAGCCCGCATTCAAATCGTCATTGATCGACAGGTGTCGTAAATACTGGTCGGTGCCGGTGGATCAAATGCCCGACGGCATTCTTGCGATGTTCATTCGCCAAAGAATTGCTTTGGAGTTAATCGTTCCTGAAGCAAAAAAAAGGATCGCAGGGGACAAACCAGACGATAGCGAGCTTTACGATGGTGAACTCGCCAGCGCCCTGAGGGGCGCGGATGTACCGCCATTTGACCTTAATTCAGATTGAAATGCCTCGAATCATCCCTGTGGCTGCATGAGCCGCATCGACTCCTGATTCATGTCCCGGGCATATATCCGCACCCGCGCCAGCCCAATCAAGTTTCAGGAAGGAATCTCCTGCGGGCCTTTTGATTTCGCTGCGAGAAACTCCGCGAAATCAGTCAACTCCTGTAGCTTATCCGGCGTCAGTTGTTGAATCGCATTTTCAAGTCGCCGCGTCATCACCATCGCCCCCAATCTCAATGAGTCGCCGCGATTTCCACTCGCGCGGCAAAGCCCAGATCACGTAAAATCCGCTGGCACTCTTCCCAGGTGAGTCCAAAGGCCCGCATGTCCGCCACCCCGAGCGTGGCAACTACGTCGCGTACGACGTCGGATTCGAATTCCTCATCCATTATTGCCGACTCAGCCCAATCGACCAGTTCAGCGAGAGAAAGTTGATTCTGCAGGAAAGAACCAATTCGATCCGCGACTATTTGGCGAGTGATAGCCATAATGTGATTATACCTTCCGATGGCCAGTGTCGACGGGAAATTTTCGATGGATTTCAACCAGCCGGCCAGATTCATCGAAAATCTCCTGCCAAAATCGAAGCGTTTGCTCGGCAGAGTCTACGTCCTTAAGATATCGTGCCCGCCAGCCATGACGCCCTTGAATGTTCAGCCAATAGCGCCGGCCCCCGCCAGATAATTCTTCCCACAAGCCGAATTTGCGTTCGTTCTCTTTCCGGGTAGCCATGTTTGAACCAATGTGCGATTACGCCGGAAACCCATCCTTCAAAAACTTCCCGTTCTCGCTGATCTTTTCGCCGTCGATTTCGACATATCCGCCTTCGCGGAGATCGACGACCATGTCCCAATGCAGGCCGCTCTGGTTGGAATTGCCGGTTTCGGGGTAGCCGGCGCCGAGGGCGAAATGGACGGTGCCGCCGATCTTTTCATCGAAGAGGGTGTTCTTGGTGTAGCGGGTGATGGAGTAATTGCAGCCGATGGCGCACTCTCCGAGGAAGCGGCTGCCGCCGTCCATGTCTAGCATCGAAATCAGGAAATCGCGGCCTTTGCTGGCTTGGGCATCGACGACCTTGCCGTCCCAGAAGGTGAGCTTTACGTCGTTCACCTCGCGGCCTTGATGAACGGCGGGGAAGCTGAAGCAGACGGTGCCATTCACGCTTTCGAGAACGGGGCCGGTGAAGACTTCGCCGTCGGGGAAATTGCACTGGCCGTCGCAGTTGATCCAGGTTTTGCCGGCGAGGCTCATGCGGATGTCGGTGCCGTTGGCGGCGACGACGTGATAGTCGAGCTTGCCGTTGAGATAATCGACCAGCCGCTGCTGGCGTTCTGAAACGGCCTTCCACGCGGCGACGGGGTCGGGCTGATTCAGCAGACAGGCGTTGAAGACGAAGTCTTCGTATTCATCGAGGCTCATCTCCGCGTCTTGGGCGGCGGCATGGCAGGGAAACTGCACGCCGACCCACTTGAGCCGGTTCTCGGCGGCCCGTTCCATGAAGCGCGTGAGGTTGGGTCGGTTGGCGGCGCTGGCGACGGCCATTCGGCCGGAATCGCAACGGGTGAGGGCCTTGGTATTTTCCTCGCCCCAGATGCCGATGGAGCAGTCGATGGTTTCGGTGATGAACTTGCGGATGGGGCTTTGGAAGGAGAGTTGCTCGTCGGAAGCGGTCTTGTAGAAGATTTCCTCCAGGATGTCGGGAGTCATCTGCACGAACGGGTGGCCGCCGGCCTTGATGGTCTGCCGGTAGAGTTCGATGATGAGCGGTTCGGCCACGCTTGGGCCGCTGAGGCGGACGACCTGCCCCGGCTTAACGCCGACACTGAAGTTCACGAGGACTGCCGCCATCTTCTCCAGTCGTGGATCACGCATGGCCGGATTCTACCCCGGGACGGTCAATGGAAAAATCCCGCGGGATGTCTGGAAAGCCTGTGCGCTTTATAGGACTTCAACCGACATTGATTTAGCGACTTTTTCCAACTTGGATTGACAGACGGATAAAGCGTATCATAATCAGACAGACCAGCAGCGATGTCGTTAAGAAAGGTGGTTGTTGCATGGCCGGATCAAGTTCAATGACGCCGAGGCCCGTGACTCCCTCACGTTCCGTCAAGCTCTTCACGCTCGACGAAGCCAATCGTTCGCTTGCGCTCGTGCGGCGAATCGTTGGCGATATCGTAAAGACGCAGCAGCGCGGCAACGAGCTTGAAGCCGAGCTTGTTGAAGCCGGGGCGAAGATGCGTCCGGCGATGCAGAAGGAACTGGATCATCTCGCCGAACGCTTCACCGCGTTTGTCGATGAGCTTGGCCGCATCGGCGTGCAGCTCAAAGACCCGCGCATCGGCCTGATCGACTTCATCAGCCGGCACCAGGGGCGGGATATCTGCCTGTGCTGGAAGCTGGGGGAAGACCAGATTGAGTATTGGCACGAGACCGCCGCGGGATATGCGGGGCGGCAGCCGGTGGGGACGCTATCTGAATCAGCGGTATAAACATGACAGACGACGCACTGGCGGAGTATTCAATATTTCGCCATAGGGCGCATGATTTAATTGATTAAACCAAGAAGCCCACGGATAGCTATCCGTGGGCTTCTTTAGTTTCCATGTAGTTTTTATTTGCTCCGCGAAAAACTCCGCAGAATTAACTTTTCACTTCAAACTCGGCGTCAATCACGTCGTCGTCTTTCTTGGCGCCGGACTTGCCCACGTCTGCGCCCGCCGCTTCGGGGCCGCCCTCGGGAGCAGGTCCGCCGCCGGGCGCTCCGCCCGCGGCGGCGCCGGCCTTGTACATTTCCTCGGCCAGCTTGTGGCTGGTTTGCGTGAGGTTTTCGGTGGCCTTCTTGATACGGTCGCCGTCGTCGCTCTTGATCGCATCGCGCAGGTTGTTCAGCGCGCTTTCGATCTGGCCGCGAACGTCCGCCGAGACCTTCTCGCCATATTCCTTGAGTGTCTTCTCGGTCTGATAGACCAGATTTTCCGCCTGGTTTTTCTGATCGATCACCTCGCGGCGCTTCTTGTCTTCGCTTTCGTGCTGCTCGGCGTCGCGCTTCATTTTCTCGATCTCTTCCTTCGACAATCCGCCGGCGTTCTGCACCGTGATTTTACTCTCCTTGCCGGTTCCCTTGTCCTTGGCGGCGACCGACAAAATGCCGTTCACGTCAATATTAAACGACACCTCGATTTGCGGCAGGCCGCGCGGGGCAGGCGGAATATCGGCGAGGTTAAACGTCCCCAGCAGGCGGTTGTCCTTGGCGAACTGCCGCTCGCCCTGCAGCACGTTGATCGTCACCGCGTTCTGATTGTCGGCGGCCGTGGAAAATGTCTCGGTCTTGCTTGTGGGGATGGTCGTGTTGCGCCCGATGAGCACGGTCATCACGCCGCCCAATGTCTCAACGCCGAGGCTCAGGGGCGTCGCGTCGAGAACCAGAATATCCTTTACGTCGCCCTTGGCGATCGCCCCCTGAATCGCGGCGCCAACGGCCACGACCTCGTCGGGATTCACGCTGCGGTTGGGCTCCTTGCCCTTGAACAGTTCCTTCACCAATCGCTGAACCATCGGCACGCGCGTCGATCCGCCGACCAGCACAACCTCGTTGATCTGCTCCGGTGACAGCTTGGCGTCCGACAGAGCGCTGACCACCGGATTGCGGCATCGCTCCACCAGCGGCTGAACCATCTGCTCAAATCGCGTCCGCGTGATGTTGATCTGCAGGTGCTTGGGGCCGCTGGCGTCAGCCGTGATAAACGGCAGATTAACCGTCGTCTCCATCGCGCCGGACAGCTCAATCTTGGCTTTTTCCGCGGCCTCTTTGAGGCGCTGAAGTGCCATCGCATCCTTGCGCAGGTCGATGCCTTCGGTTCGCTTGAACTCGTCGGCGAGGAAGTTAATCAGGGTCTGATCAAAATCATCGCCGCCGAGATGTGTATCTCCGTTAATGCTCAAAACTTCAAATACGCCGTCGGCCACATCCAGCACCGAAACGTCGAACGTTCCGCCGCCGAGGTCGAAGACGCAAATTTTTTCGTTTTTCTTTTTGTCCAGGCCATAAGCCAGCGCCGCCGCCGTGGGTTCCGGCAACACGCGCAATACTTTCAATCCGGCGATCTCGCCCGCGTCTTTGGTGGCTTTGCGCTGGGCGTCATTGAAATAGGCTGGGACAGTGATGACGGCCTCGGTGACCTTCTCGCCGAGATAGTCTTCCGCAGTCTTCTTCAGATCGCCGAGGATGAACGCGGAAATTTGTTCCGGCGTGTAGTCCTGGCCGCGAACTTTGACCTTCACCAGCTCTTCGCTGCCGCCGGTGACTTCGTACGGAACCATCTTTTCCTCGGTCCCGACTTCGCTATGCCGGCGGCCGACGAATCGCTTAATGCTGAAAATTGTGTTTTTGGGGTTGGTCACCTGCTGGCGCTTGGCGATCTGCCCTATCAGGCGCTCCCCTTTTTCGGTGAACGCCACGACCGACGGCGTAATTCGGCTGCCCTCGGCGTTGATCAGCACTTTGGGCTGATCGCCTTCCATGATGGCGACGCAACTATTGGTGGTACCCAGGTCAATTCCGATGATCTTAGCCATGTTCACTCCTGTATTAGAGACGCGGCACACCCTCGCCTTGCGAAGTGTGCTGCCGCGCTCTTTGACGTCTCTTTGCAAACAATGTGCCATGCCGAGGAAGGATCGGTCTGAATGTAAGCCTATATCCTTTTTGATCTTACGAAACTAAAACAGAAACCGCTGGCGACTTCGGAAGCGGGTGGGGGATGTCAAAACGACAGTCAGCGAATTACCCCTGCCACTCTGGCAATTTTGCTGATGTCGGTTTTGCTTGTGTTGCCCATCGCGATGGGACTATGATTGACGGACTAACAACGCTCAACGACAGGAGACCTTTATGACACAGACAGAAGAACCAACCAGTGCAGACTCCAACGGTAACGGCGCGGTGGCCGCCGATCTTGAAGTCCTTAAGAAGAGCTTCGCCCAGTTGCGAACCGATCTGACCAGCATCGTCAGCAACGCCCTGGGCGTTGGCAAAAGCGGAGCGCACCTGGTGAAGGAGCAGGCCGCTGAGGCGGTGGACGGCGTCAAGAACAAGCTCCACAGCATCAAGGACAAGGGCGTGCATTCGGCCGAGGCCATCGAAAACAAGATCGCCGACCACCCAATCACGAGCATCCTTGTGGCGTTCGGTGTTGGCTTCATGCTGGCCCGCATGTTCAATCGAAAGTAAACCATGGAATTCCTCGCTCAATTGGGCGTGGCCGCGGTGGAGCTGTTCGAAGCCGAGGGCCGGGCTTTGCGGCGCAGTCTGGTGCGCCTGGCCGTGGCATTGGGCTTCGGACTGGTGTTGCTGCTGCTGGCGCTGACGGGATTGGGATTCCTGCTTTATGGCGTTTTCCTGATGCTGTCGCAACTGACGAGTCCGGCGGACGCGGCCGTGATCATGGGTCTGGCGGCGCTGATTTTTTCCGCGCTGGGCGTCTGGATCATTCGAAAGATGTTTTGAAATGCCATTTGAGTCGCAGTCGGGAAAGGGCAGGCGATGGAAGACGCGAATGACCTGGCCAACGCCAAGGCACGGCTGATTCAGACCGCTGCGCAGGTCGATCTCCTTGGTCCGGTGCGAAAACATCCGATTCTGAGCGTGGCGATCGCCGGCGCCACCGGCGCATTCCTCGGGGCCAGCACGGAGAACATTGCCGGGGCAACGGCGCTGTCGGGATCGTTGGCGTCGCTGGTGCGGGCAGGGCTGGCGGCAATCGACCGGTTTGGCACGCCGCCCGCGGCGACCGCTTCGACGGCAACGGCGCCGAAGAGTCCGCCAAATCCGGCTCAGGCATAACACGTCTCGGAAATCTGAAGGTTCTGTCTTATCATCGCGGCATGGATATCAATCTCCTGGTTTTGAATGTCGGGAACTCACGGCTGGCCGTCAGCGTTTTTATCGCCGGCGGGCTGGAGCATGTGACTTACCTGCCTCACACCGACCGCGCCGCGTGGCCTGCCGCCATTGAGGCGGCCTGGAAAATGCTTGCCCCGCGCGATCAGGCCGCGGTGGCCGCCGTCAGCGTCAACCCCATGATCGCCGAGCCGCTGGAATTGCTTGTCAGTCAAAGGATCGGCCAGAAGATTCAGTGGGTGGGCCGCGAACTGGAACTGCCCATCAATGTATTGACGCAGCCGCCGGCGGATACCGGCGTGGATCGCATCGTGAATGTGGCGGCGGCATACGAGCAGATGGGCAAGGCCTGCGTGGTCGTGGACGCGGGAACTGCGGTCACCGTGGATTTCTGTAATGACAACGGCGATTTTTTGGGCGGAGCCATCGCTCCGGGCGTGAACATGATGCTGCAGGCCCTGCACGAAAAGACGGCCCGCCTGCCGCTGGTGCCATTTCAGCCGCCCGGCCCGGACCCCGGCAATACCACCAGTCAGGCCATGTGCCAGGGTGTCTACCACGCCATCCGCGGACTGGTGAAGGAAGCGGTCGAGAGCCACGCCATGCACGTCGGCGCGTGGCCGGAGATCATCGCCACCGGCGGCGACGCCGAGCAGTTGTTCGGCGGCTGGGAAATCATCCATGCCATCTCAAAAAACCTGACCCTTTACGGCATCGCGCTGGCCTATACGAATCACCACATCCGGCATGAAGAAGCCTGAGAAGGAAGGCTCCGCAACGGTGGGCGAAAACCGCGCGATATTGTTGACCCCGCCGGAACCCGCGGCGATTGCCGTCGTCAGACTGACCGGCGAGAAGACCGCGGTGTTTTTGCGCGATTATTTTTCAGTGAAGTCGCGAGCACTCGCACAATCGAACGCTTCTCTTCTCCCCTCCCCTGGTACGCCGGGGGAGGGCCAGGGTGGGGGTTCAGCCCAATCGCGATTTGACGTTGAACGTGAATCAACCCCCACGCTAACCCTCCCCCCGAGTACAAGGGGAGGGGATAAGAGGGCCGGTCTTTTCTCAGAGGCGATTGCCCTGAATGGAGACCCGCGGGCAATGCCGACCGGTCGCCCCATCCACGGCGAACTCACGGACAACGGCAAAATCATCGATGACCCGCTTCTGGTTCTTCACGACGGCGGACTCGTTGCCGATCTCAGCATCCATGGCGGCCCGTGGGTCGTGCGACAGGTTTTAGAGTTGGCCCGCAAATGCGGCTTCGAAATCCTCGAACGCCTGGAAGCCCCCCTGCCGCCGGATGCGATCGACGCCACCGACGAACTCGACCAACTTATCCAATCCAATCTCCCGCTGGCAAAAACGGAATTAGCTCTCCGCTGGCTCCTCTCCCTTCGCGCCTCGGTTTTTCCCTCTCAGTCCTCAGTCCTCAGTCCTCGGCACTCCCTCTGGCATTTGCTCCATCCCCCTGCCGTCGCCATTGTCGGGCCGCCCAACGCGGGGAAATCGACGCTGGCCAATCAGCTTTTCGCGCAGCAGCGCTCCATCACCGCGGACCAGCCCGGCACCACGCGCGATTGGGTCGGCGAGATCGCCGACATCGACGGGCTGGCGGTTTTTCTGATGGATACGCCGGGGCTGCGCCACAGCGACGATTCGATCGAGCAGGCCGCGATCGCGCAGAGCGCCCAGCCGATCAAACAGGCGGATTTAATTGTATTGGTATTGGATGGAACCGATTCGACTGCCACGCAGCGGGAATGGGCGATGCGATTTCCCGATGCGCTGGTCGTCCGCAACAAATGCGACCGCGCGACGCAACCCGCCGCCCTCGATGCCTGCCGGCCGCACATCCACACGGTCGCCACCACCGGCGAAGGGGTCGATCATCTGCGCCAAGCCATCCGCCGGCATTTCATCCGCATCTGGCAGCAGCCGTGAGAGGAGAAGTAAGAACGTAAGAAAGTGCGAAGGTAAAAAGGCCAACCGTCGGACCTTCTTACTTTCTTACCTTCTTACTTTCTTACCTTCTTACTTTCTTACCTTCTTACTTTCACACCATTTTACCCATGCCCAAACGGCCGCGTAATGTCCTGATATGTGATCAGCAAAAAGAGCGAGACGATGATGGCCAAACCGACCATCTGCATCACTTGCTGCGTGCGGGCCGATAGGGGGCGGCCCTGCACGGCTTCCAGAATCAGCAGCGCGAACACTCCGCCGTCCATGATTGGAATCGGCAGGAAATTGGCGACGGCCAGATTCGCGCTGATCATGGCGAGGAACCAGACCAGCCAGTCGGTGCCGCGCGACGCGCTCATGGCGCCGAAGCGCACAATGCCGACCGGGCCCATCGCCTGCTTGTAGCTGACCGAACCGGCAAACATGCGGCGGAGCGTGACATAAAACTGGAGGATGAAATCTCGCGTTTCGGAGATGCCCCACTGGGCGGCGATCAGCGGATTGGTGGTCTTGCGCAACTCGGTGTGTTCGTGCAGCAGAAGATCGCAGGCAAATGTCTGGAACTTCATCGAGTCGATGTCGGCCTCGCTCGGCGACAGGTTTACCGTCATGTCGCCGGCGGGCGCCTGCGCCTGGACCGCCAACGGCTGCTCCGGTTTGGCCAACGCCAGCGCGGCGCGCACCTGGAACCAGTTGCTGACTGGGGCATCGCCCACGCGCGTGATGCGCCAGCCGGGCTGAATGCCGGCCTTGGCGGCGGCGGAGCCTTCCGCGACGGAAGCGACGACCGTGCTCTGTTCATCCAGGCCGAGCTGGATCGCCAATCCGCGGCGGTCATCGGGCAACACCACGCCCGGCACGATCGGCTCGATGGTGCGCGTCGTGCCATCTGAGCCGAGCACGCTCAACGACACCGGCTTGCCCTGCTGGCCCGCCGCGTTGATGGCCTCGCGCAGGACTGAATTCGAAGGATTAGCGAAGGATTTGCCTGCGTCGGGTTGGGTGATTTCCAGGATCACATCGCCGGGCAGAAGTTTGCCGACGACGGGAGAATCCGATCGCACGCCGTCAACCCGCGCCCGCGGCCTCATGCCGGCCAGACTCAGTTCCCCGGTTCCAAACGGAACCTGGAAATGAGGCTGCACCGAAGCGTGCCGGATTGCGCCATCGGCGCCGGTTACGGTTAACGCGATATCGTGCCCGTCGGAAGCGGCCAGCGCCTGATCCAGCTTCCAGATTTCATCGACGCTGACGGGAGCGCCATTGATCGCGGTGATGGTATCGCCGGGCTTGATGGCCTGAAAGTCGGCGGGATCGAGTTTGGGGTTGTAAAGATCGGCGTCGAGTTTTTCGGTGAGGTCGGGGCCGCGCAGTTCCTGCGGACCGATCACGCCCAGCGAGAGCAGACCCTGGCGGTCGCCTTCGGCGCGGGCCGGCGTAACCGTGAGTGTTTCTTCCTGCCCATCGGGATGTTGAACGATGAGGGGAACGGCGCGGCCTTCTTTCACGAGAGCGACGCCCAGGGCGATCTTGGCGAAGTCATGCATCGCGCTACCATCGAAGCTGACAATGCGATCGCCGACCGCCAGCGGATGCCGCGAGCCGTCGGCCGCGGTGGCGTAGGTCGCGGGCGAATCCGCCATGACCGCGCCAACCTCCGCGGGGGCCGAGCGGAATCCCATGAGAAACACAATCATGAACCCGATCGCCGCCAGCAGAACATTCATCAGCACGCCGGCGGAAATGATCAACATGCGTGAGCGGATCGGCTTGTTATTGTACGCGCGGGGATCGGAGGAGATGTTGTTCGGGTCCATGTCGTCCTGGCCCAGCATCTTCACGTAGCCGCCGAGGAAGACCCAGTTAAGCCGGTATTCGGTTTCGTCCAATCCCAGTTCGGCCATCGCCTTTGATCTTTGGACGGGAGTGATGAGCGTATCGCTTTGCGCCAGACCCTTTGATTCCAAATAGGCCATCACGCGATTTTCGGCCTCCGGCGTTGTCGTGCCCCGGCGCAGGCCCAGACCTTTTCGCCAGGCGACGATTGCGGGGCCGAATCCAATGGCGAATTGCTCGACGGGAACGCCGCAATATTTTGCCGCGAGGAAATGGCCCAGTTCGTGGAAGAAGATTACAAAGCCGAGACCCAGGGCGAGCAATATGTAGTTGCCCATGTTTGCCATCGAGGGCATCGACTGCGCCAGATTAGAGATGGCGAGTGAAAGTTGCGCCAATAAATTCATGCCAATGCACCCTTTTTCGGGGGAACCGCCTGTTTTGTCGGGAGCATCGCCTCCGCGGCGACGTCACGTGCCGTTTGTCGCGCCCACTGGTCCGCCTGCAACAGATCGTCCAGCGTTGGGCGCTCCTTCAATGCATGTAACTCGATTGTACGCTCGACCACGCGGCAAATCGCGTTGAAGGGTAAATCCCCCTCCAAAAACGCCGCCACCGCTGATTCGTTGGCCGCATTCAGCACCGCCCCCGCGGTCCCGCCTGCCTCGGCGACCTGATACGCCAGCCGGAGCGCGGGAAACCGTGTGAAATCAGGCGGCGAGAAACGCAGATTGAAGCCTTGCGTCCAGTCCATCTTCCGCGAGCATCCCGCCGCCCGCTCAGGGTAGGTCAGGGCATACTGGATCGGGGTTCGCATGTCCGGCGGCGAAAGCTGTGCGATCACCGAGCCATCCACAAACTCCACCATCGAATGAATCACCGATTCCGGATGAATCATGATCTGCACTTTGTGCGGCGGGATATCGAACAGCCAGCAGGCTTCGATCAGTTCCAGGGCCTTGTTGAACATGGTCGCCGAGTCGATCGTGATTTTTCTGCCCATCTGCCAGGTGGGATGCTTCAGGGCATCGGCAACGGTAACTGAAGACAAGCTCTCCAGCGAATGATCGCGGAACGGCCCGCCGCTGGCGGTTAAAATCACGCGACTGACCTCGTTTGCACGGCCGGCGAGCAGCGATTGAAAAACCGCCGAATGTTCGGAATCCACCGGCAGAATCGTCGCGCCAAACTTTCGGGCCTCTGGAATCAATAGCGAGCCGGCGACCACCAGCGATTCCTTGTTGGCCAGGGCCAAGCGCTTGCCCGCGCGCACGGCCGCGAGAGCCGCCGGCAATCCCGCCGCGCCAACCACCGCCGACAACACGACATCGACGTCGTCACGTCGCGCAATATCAACCAACCCGGATGACCCGCGATAAAGCTGAACGCCCAGTTCCTTCAGCGGCGCGGAAAGCTCGTCGGCCGACTGGTCATCGGTCACCGCCACCGCCGCCGGCCGGAACTGGCGGACCTGCTCGATCAGTTTTCTGGAATGTCGATGCCCGCTGAGCGCGATGGCGCGATAATCCGGCCCGAGATGGGCCAGCACATCAAGGCTGCTGACGCCGATGGAGCCGGTGGAGCCGAGGATGGCGACGCGCTTGGGCAAAGCCATCTAACTATATCCGCCCGCCATCCCTGGAACAAAGGCTGCGAAATGAAAGCAATTGATCCTTGATGCTTTCACTCTGGTCCCCTCTCCCGGTACTCTGGGAGAGGGATAGGGTGAGGGTCTTATTTCCATTGGGAACTGCTTTTGATGTACGGAAGAACCCTCGCCCCTACCCTCTCGCAGAGTACCGGGAGAGGGGGAAATGCCAAAAGCGATTGCCCCATCGCTCATGGGTTTCACTTCGTGCCTTCTTTCTTGCGTGCCTCCCTGCCTTCCCCCCACACCTTCGTGAATTCCACTCCAAAGAACAAACTGAACGCCGAGTAATAGACCCACAATAGAATTGCGGCCAATGAACTTGTTGCGCCGTATAGCGATAATGGCACGGTGTATCTGAAATAAATCGCCAGTCCCACCCGCCCGCAGGTAAACAGGACCGCCGCCACCACCGCCCCGACGCCGGCCGCGCTCCATCTGACCTTTGCATCGGGCACCGCCTTGAATATCAGCGTAAATACCCCCGCTTCAACGCCAAACGAAACGATTTCTTTCAGCGGCACCACCTGCCAGGCGAAATTGCCGCCCATCTGATTGGCCACGCCGGCCAGAATCTGGCTGATCAGAACCGACATCACCAGCAAAAACGCCACGCACATAATCATGCCGATCGAAAGCAGGCGACTGCGCGCGAATCGCCAAATCCCCTGATGCGGCCTTGGTTTCACGCCCCAGATGGTATTCATCGAATCCTGCAACTCGACAAAGACCGCGCTGGCGGAAAAGAGCAACACGCCCGCGCTGATCAACAGCGCGATATGACTTTTGCGGATCATCGCGTGGCTCGACATCATCGGGCTGATGGTCTGCGCGCCGGGCGAGCCGATGAAATCCGACATCTGCCGGGTAATGCGTTCACTTGCGCTGCCGTGGCCGCCCCAGGCGAGATTGGCGATCTCCACCGAAATGATCAGCAGAGGAGCCAGCGAAAGAAAAGTGTAGAACGACAGCGCCGCTGAAAGCCGCATCACGTTGTCGTCCATCCACGCGGCGGCCGCCTGCTTCAGACGTGAGGGAAAGACCATCAGAGCCGCGAGGATAAGACGCCCGCGTTCGCGCTTGCGAGATTTCGTGTTCGTAGGCATCGGTCCTTCAAGGTGGGGAAGTGGCGGCGTTCTGAACCAGGATTACCTGCGCCAGTTGATCCAACTGGTCCTGCGCAGTCGCCAGACTCGTTGCGGGCGGGTGCGGAAGCGAATCGCCCCATTCCGTCCGGCCGCCGTCGCCGGACGGCTCGGTCCATAATCCCACCACCAGGTTGATGTCGGAATATCGGGCGCATAGTCGCTTGACCAAATAACGGGCGTGAAGCGCCGCCTTGGGAGGTAACGCGGAGATCACCAGAGCCTGCGACCGGGTCTGGTCGATCTGCTCCACCAGTTCCGACGCCAGCGACGCGGCGCTCGTGCAATGCACGGTGAAACCGCGCGGCGACAGCAACTGCGAAAGCATCAACCCCACCAGTTCGTCGGATTCGGTCCGCGCCGGCAGACACACGACCGTCACTTGCGCCCCCTTCGGCAGGCAGGGCCGCGGGAGCAGTTCCGGCACTTTCGATTCTCCATTGCCCGATTCTGGGACCTTCGATTTTGACGCATTATTCCTCTCGGCAGGCGGCGCCTTCGCTTCCTGCGTGCGATATTCCTCTCCAAGCGCCTCCACAATGTCCCTGAAACCCTGGCGAAGAAACGCATGGTGCGCCTCATCAAATTGCTCGCGCTCCCGGTCCTTCTCCGCCGACGCCAGCGCGGGAATGATGATCTGGTCGTAGACCTCTTCCAGTGATTTTTCCTTGAGGTATTCCAGCGCCATGTCCCGCGCCTCGTCGTCGTCGCCGGCGATCAGCCGCTGATAAATACGAGTCGGCGGATCAAGTAGCGGCCGGTCGCCCAGCATCACATTCAGGAATTGAAGCGAGGGGATGTACTTTCCCATCACCACCAGCAGCACGGTCAGCGGTGTCGAAAGCAACAGCCCGATCGGTCCCCACAGCCAGGTCCAAAAGATCGCGGCGACCAGCACGCCCAGTGGTGAAATGCCGGCGCTTTTTCCCAGCACCTTCGGCTCAACCGCCTGGCTGACGCCTGCCTCAAGGACCACGAACATCGCCAGTGTGGCCAGAAAAACGGAGTACCCGGTAAACGCCGCGAAAGAGACGGCCAGCGGCAAGGCCGCGCCAATCCATGTCCCCACATACGGGATGAACCGTAAAACTGCGCATAACAGTCCCGCCAGCACCGCGTTGGCAAGCCCGCCCTCGCCATGACCAAGGGTGATGTCGATCGTCCAAAGCCCCAGCGCCACAAAAGTGCCGAAGGCGGAATTGATGATGGCCTGCGCCATCAGAAACCGGCTCACGCGCGAGGCCGCGTCACTCAGGGCTTCAGTCGTCACATGAAGGCGGCCGTAGCCGATGAGGTAAATCATCCGATCGCGCAAACCTTCGCGCTCCAGCAGCATGAAGATAACCAGCACCACCACCAGCCCCGCCGTCGCGAATGGCGGGATGATCTTGCCCAGAAACTGCACCGCCAGCTCGACAGGCGTCGCGCTTTCGGGATACATCCGGACCGGCCACGGATTATCCGGTGTAGCCGTCGGCAGTGTCATGGGAGATGCCAATGAGTGATCACTCGATGAATCCGACACCGAAGACAAATTGGGGTGGGAACTTGACGCGGCAATCGTCGGCCGTGTCGCCGAAGCCTCCATCATTCCCGCCGCGATGCCCACGGTGTGCTGAATTTCGTTGCGAACCCTTTCAACGGCGCCGCCGGTTTGTGTAATTCGATGAAATTTGGCTGCGATGCTCAGCCGGTATTCCGGCAACCGGGAGGCCATGTCGGCCAGCCGCTGTTCCATGAACCATCCAAACGAGCCGAGCAGCAAGAGTGAAAGGAACACCACAATCAATGGCGAAGCGACGCGCCCCAACCGAAGCGCTTCCAGGCGGGCAACGATCGGCGTCAATAGAAATGCGAACAACACCGCCAGCGCAAGCGGAACCAGCACCGCCTGGGCGAGGTAGAGCGATACCACCACAATGCCAACCGACGCCAGAGTGGCAAATGGCGGGCGTTTCCTGGGCTTGGCGCGTCGACGAATTCCACACCTCTCTTCCAACCACGCCAGTATGCAACGCACGGTCCAACCCCACCATCAGGGTAATCGCCTCATTGAAAGGGGATTTGCCTGAGTGGCGGGATTCAACCCTTGCGGACATGGGGATGCGGGAATTTTTCCGGCAACTTGTTATGTAAACCCTGACGGCAAACCCATCCACAGCCTGATTGTCTCAATGGAATATTGCGGAAAAATACCGGCGTGTCGATTTGAATCTCAGGAGTCACTTTTTGAAAGGGTGTCCCATGAAAGTCCTGCGCATTTCCATGGTCGCAATAGTTATGAGCATGGCCTTCGCGTCTCTCGCATGCGAAACGTCTCATAGCGAATCCGATAAGCCCGGCTTCTTCGGCGGCAATACGCATGAAGAAACCACGACAACCCACAACCCCGTGACCGGCACCAATGACGTAAGCCACACCGAGACCAAGACTCCGTGAAGCCGCTGCTTTGCGATGGCTTTGGTTGTGAAAGGATTTCCCCGCCCTCGATCCGCACTTTGCGGATCGGGGGCGGGTTAGGTTGGGGACTCCCCGATTCGGGGCGAACGAATTCATCGCAACGGGAAATGTCCTACGAGTGCAGAATTGTATCCAGCGGATCGGGAACGACGGTGTCGCCGGGGCCTACCAAAAGAGTGTCGGTGCCGGGGCCGCCGTCCATGAGGTTGAATCCGCTGCCGCCGGTGAGGCTGTCGTGACCCTTGCCGCCGTTGAGGGTGTTGTGGCCACCGCCGGAGATGAGGGTATCGGGGCCATTTCCGCCCTTTAGAAAATCAGAGCCAAGACCGCCGAAGATGCTGTCGGCGCCGGCGGCGCCGGCGAGAGTCTGGTTGCCGCTGCCGGCGATGATCGTGTCGTTGCCGATGTTGCCCTGGAGCAATTCGGTTCCGGTGCCGCCACGGAGAGAACTGTTGCCGGTCCCGGCGGTAAGGGTATCGGGGGCGCTATTGCTGGCCACGATGGTGTCGTTGCCGGTGGTCCCGGAAACCACGGCGGTCGGAACGCCGGCGCCGATGGATGTCGAATCGTCACCCGAAAGAGTCACAACGTCGACGGCCTGCACGGTGTTGAGCGGGAATGAGGGGTTGATCAGATTATCAACGTTGACGAACACCGTCCCGTTACTCTGGGTAATCGCGATGTTGTCGGCGGAAAGCGTGCCGATCACCAACAGCGTCCCGCTGACGTTCGTGACGGAAGGCGGGGCGTTGATGGCGATGGTGAACGCCTGCGACGCGCCGGCTCCAACGCCGTTGACGGCATTGATCGTGAGGTTGAATGCGCCGGTGCTGCCCGGCGCGGGGGTGCCGGCAATTGTGGCGGTGCCATTCCCATTGTCGTGGAAGGTAACGCCGGAGGGGAGTGAGCCGGACTCACTCAACGCGGCAGTCGGGAAACCGGTGGTCGTGACGGTAAACGAGCCGGCCTGGCTGGTCTTGAATCCGACGGTGTTGGCACTGGTGATGGCGGGAGTCTGGCCGACGGTCAGTGTGAATGCCTGCGTAACCGGGGCGCCGTTGTTGGCGGAAAGCGAGAAGTGAAAGATGCCGCCGGAACCCGCGGCGGGCGTGCCGGAAAGAGTCGCGGTGCCGTTGCCGTTGTCATGGAATGTAACGCCGCCGGGGAGCGAGCCGGATTCAGAAACTGCGGCGGTTGGGAAACCAGTCGTTGTGATGGAGAACGTTCCGGCGGTGCCGACCGCGAAGGTGGCCTTGTTGGTGCTGGTGATGGCGGCGGACTGATTCACGGTTGCGGTGAAGGTCTGCGCCGCGTCGGGAGCGACGCCGTTGGTGGCATTGAGGGTGAAGACAAAGACGCCGTTGGCTCCGGGCGCGAAAGCGCCTGTAAGGGTGGCAGTACCGTTGCCATTGTCATGGAACGTAATGCCGGCAGGCTCGCCCGTTTCAGAAATAGTGGAAACGGGGGTGCCGGTGGTGGCGACGGTGAAGGTTGAGGTGGTGCCGACGGCAAACGTAGCATGATTGGCGCTGGTGATGGCCGGACTTTGCACGACGGAGAGCGTGAAGTTCTGAACGAATGGCGCGGAGCCGGCGCTGGATGCGGTAATGGTAAAGTGATAAGAGCCGCCACCGGCGAGCGGAATGCCGGTGAGCGCGCCGGTGCCGTCGCCGTTGTCGAAGAAATTAATTCCGGAGGGCACACCGGATTCGGATAAGGTGGGCGTTGGAACACCGGTGGCAGTGATTTGGAAAAACCCGGCCGTGCCTGAAAACAGCGCGGATGCCGCGCTGGTGATCATCGCGGGCTGAACCACCGTGATGGTGATGAAATCCGATACGGTCCTGAGAACGCCATTCACGCGGTTCTGCGCGACGACATCGACGACAAAAATGCCGCCGGCGGTTGGCGTGCCGGATATCGTGCCAATTCCACTGCCGGCATCGCGGAACGAAAGCCCATCAAGGGCGCCGAATTCAGTGAGGGTGAGAGCCTGGCTGTTGCCAAAGCCTATCGGGCCAATCGGATAGCCGGTTGCGCGGATGGTGAAACTGCCGGATATACCGACGGCGAAGTTAGTCGTGGTGGCGGTGATGAAGGCCGGAACCTGGTCAACGGTCAGGGTATAGACTTCGATATTTGAGCCGGGAACCGCTGGAATAAAGCCGTTGTCCGCAGTGAGGGTAATAATGTAAACGCCGCCGGAGCCTGGATTCGGTGTTCCCGACAGGATGGCATTGACGCGGCCGTTAGTCAGGACTTGGGTCGTGAAGGTTATTCCCGAGGGAAGCGCACCCGCCTCAGTGATCGTGGCCGATGGAGTGGCGATGGTGCCGATGGTGATCCCGACAAGCGTCCCGACGACAACCGTCTTGGAGCGGCTGCCGAGGGAATTGGTGAAGACAGGCCCGGATACTGGGCTGCCCTGCAAGAGGACAGTGACCCGGGCGGCGTAGGAACTCTTGGGGCCATGGTTGGCTTCCAGGACGACCATGTCAGGATGGTTGTCGCCATTGAGGTCCGCAATCACCACCTCGGTTGGCACACTTCGCACGTCTGCAAATGTGGGCCTTACACCGGCCGCGGGAAACGGCAATGTTTGGTCGATCTGCGTTGCGGATACCGTGAGGGGAATCGGGTTGCCGAAATAATACCCGCCGCTGGCGCCGGGATTAATGAAGGCGGCCACTCCCGGGCCATGGTACAGGGCGGTATTTGCGTTGCGATAATATTTGGAGACGCCGGCATAATCGACCACGATGTCAGGGAGGTGATCGCCGTTGATATCGGCGGCCTGAGTGGTGGGATCGCCGTTGGAATCAAGCGTGGTCAATCCTGTCGCAAGATAGATGGGGGCGGAATCCCGGTTGGCGTTCTGGGCAAACGGGAAGTTGTAAACCTGCTGAATCTGGAAAGTGCCGTCGGAGTTAGTCCTGAGAAGAGTCAGCGAATCGCTCGTCTGGTTCAGAATCGCCAGGTCGATCGGATTTGGATTCCCGGTTGTCGCGTTGGTATATCCGTCGAAGTAGCCGGCGAGAATCTGGGACGGTCCGGCGCCCACCGCATAGCTCGGCGGCTTCAGCGTTATATGCGCCGGACCTCCGTTGGCAATACCGCCCGCGCCGTCGCCTTCCAGGAAGGTAATACTATTGGGCCTGCCAACATCACCGTAATTGTAGGTGCCTTCGATGTGAGAGAGCTTGCTGGTGACAACGATATCCTGATTGCCGTCGCCATTGAAATCGTGAATGTAAACGTCGGTGGGGCCGTAGGCATCGAATATGCTGGTGGGCGCGCTGAAATTGCCGCCGCCGCTGTTGAGCAAAATGGATAGGATTCCGGGGGTTCCAGGATTTTTTGCGTTGGCGTATGGAACGCCGTAACTGTCGACGACAACATCCGGAGTGCCGTCGCCATTGAGGTCACCCACGGCGATCGCGACCGGACGATTGGCGATGTTTGATAGACTGAGTTTAATCGGCGCCGGGCTGACATACCCGCCGTCCTGGCCGAGGAATATGTCGAGCGCGGGAGCCGCACCAGCAATATAATTGTATTGATCCGTGACTAATATGTCGGGCTTGCCATCGCCGTTCACATCGGCCACGGCGACCGAGGTCGGCACATTGCGATCCGTAATGGTTTCCAGGGTGAAGAAAACTCCATTCCCCTCATTCAGCAATATGGAGAGGGTGCCGGGATAGTTGGAATAGGTGGGTGCGTTGCCGTTATTCTTTTTCGGCGCCGTGCCCGGACTGATTTCCACAATATCAGGCCTGCCGTCGCCATTGAGGTCGGTCACGACCATCGTGTGAGGATAGGAATTCGTGCCGGGAGATTTCGCCGGCGGGGTGCCGGTGGGATTGACGCCGATCCCCACTGTGTTGACGGTCTGCCCGGCAAATTTGAGATTTGTCTTGTTCTGGTCCAGGAAGACGGTGATCGAGGCCGGCGGCGGATTCTGGCCGGGGTTTACGCCATTGCGACGATTGGCGACGACGCCGTAGTCAAGAATGACTAGATCCGGAATGCCGTCGCCATTAAGGTCGCCGGCGATGCCGGCCTGCGGCCCATATCCAAGCACCTGATTGGTCGCGATGACTCGATTGCCGTTGGCGTCGGTGTTGTAGGTGATGGCGCGCGATGTTGTGCTGTAGGTGGAACCTTCGCTGTAAAACCTTCCGGAGTACTGGCCAAGAACCACATGGGTGGTGTTGGTGTTATAGTTGACTGACACGAAGTCATTACCGTCGCCGTTGACATCGATTTTGGTCAGTGGCTGACCGGTGCCGCCGGCAACAAACTTAAACTGGAGCGGGGCGCCGGCATAAGACTCATCGAATAGCACGCCGCCGTTGCCGACGATATCCGGCCGCAACTGCTGATTGGCGAATGTGTCGCCCTGGAAATTAGTGACCTGCAGATTGTACGGGAGGGAAAACGGTTGGACGCGCTGCGGCTGGAAGGTGGCGGGATTCAGGACTGTGGCGGGATGATTGGCGTCGCTGTTGTTCAGGAGAATGCTCAGCGTCCCGTAGACTTTGCTGCCGTAGCCGGTAGTCGGGTTCCTATAATAGCTTACCGGGCCGTCAGTCTTGGTGGTTGGGTTGTAGTAAATATTGCCGACGACAATGTCGGGCTGCCCGTCGCCGTTAATGTCGGCGACAACCACGGAGGTGGCGCCATTGCCCACCGCCAGTGTCTCGTAATTCGGACTGAACGTGCCGGCGCCTTTCCCGCTGCCGTCGCCGTTTTGGAATAGGATCTGCGCCGTGCGGTTGTAAGTGTTGGCCACCACGATGTCGGCATAGCCGTTGAAATCACCCACCGCCACGCCGGCCGCGCCGGGACCAACCGAATACGATTTGAAACGCTGGAATGTGCCGTCGGCATTTCCCAGCAAGACGCTGACGGTTCCAGTCTTGGCGCTGGAGGGATATGGCGACTCAACGACGATCGCATCCTGAATGCCGTCGCCGTTCAAATCCGCCAGGACCATGTCATTAAAAACGATGCCGCCGCCCGTTGGCGCGACCGGGAAAACCTGCGAGTAATAGTAGTTGCCGGCCGTGCCGCGCTTTTGGAATCCACCGTTTCCATCGCCGAGCATCACATTGACGCCCGTGCCGCCCAGGAAGACCAGGTCCGGGTGACCGTCGCCATTGATGTCCTGAAGAAATACTGAGTGAAACGGACGGTCAGGGAGCAGATACTGCGTTGGAAACTGAAAATTCAACAGGGGCGCCGGGACGTCGGCAGCCAGGAGAAACCGGCGTTCGAGCGGCTCAATGGCGGCTTCAATGCGGCGCGAAGCGCGAGAGTCAGGGGCATGAGACCCCCGCGGCCGTCGGGCGGCCTGCGATTCACGACGCGACATCGGGGGAAACGACAACATCTAACGCCTCCACAATTCTACATACTTCTTATGCGCTTCCAAGCCCATCATTTGATTTCCGCCTCAACTTCCCCCCAGGACAACATCCAGGGGATCAGGTACGATGGTATCGCTGGAACTCCCCACGATTGTGTCGATGCCGGGGCCGCCGTCGATATAATTCTGGCCGCCGGCGCTGACCAGGCTGTCATGGCCCTTGCCGCCGCGGAGCGTGTTATTCATCCCCTGCGCGATGATCGTATCCGGCCCGGTTCCACCGACAAGCAGGTCCACGCCGGAGCCGCCGACCAGGCTGTCGGCGTCAGCGCCGCCGTCAACGGTATCGTTGCCGGGTCCGGCGATCAGCGTATCGTTGCCCGCGCCGCCGGCCAGCAGCTCATTGCCGCCGCCGCCGGTGACCGAGTCATTCATCGCGCCGCCGCCCAGGGTGTCGGCGGCCGAGTTGGTTGCCACGATCGTATCGTTCCCGCCGCCGCCGTTAACCAGGACGGCGGGCACACCGGCGGCAATGCTGATTGAGTCATCACCGGCGCCCGTGACGATCACGATCGAGTTCACATCGCCCAGGGAAAAGCTGTCGCTGACGGAATTGATCACCACGTTGAGCAAGCCATTGCTAATGGAAAGACTGGCCGCGTCCGAACCGGAGGTGCCGGTGACGATGATGGCCCCGCTCTCATTCATGATCGACGCCGGCTCACTCACCCGAATGGTGAAGCTTTGCGTCGCGTTGGGCAGGGTTCCGTTGGCAGCAGTCAGGGTAACGATGTAGTTACCGCCGGTTCCGGAGACCGCGCTGCCTGAAATCGTGGCCGTGCCGTCGTGATTGTCACTGAAACTCAGACCGCCGGGCAATTGTCCGGAAAGGCTGATGGTTGCAGCGGGAGTGCCGGTGGTGGTGATGGTGAAGCTGCCACTGGACTCGGTCTGAAAGGCCGTTGAAGAAGCGCTGGTGATGGCCGGGGTCTGCGCGACGGTGATCGTGAAGGTTTCGGTCGCCGGGTTTTTGCCATTGTCAGCGGTGAGTGTCAGAACGTATGTGCCGCCCGATCCGGCGGCCGCGGTTCCGCCGATAGACGCGGTGCCGCTGCCGTTATCGGTGAAGGTAATTCCCGCCGGCAAAGCGCCGGATTCCGTGATCGCCGCGATGGGGAATCCCGAAGCCGTAACCGTCGTGCTGGCGGAGGCGCCCACCCTGAAAGAAGCACTGGTTGGGCCGCTGAAGATGGGCGACGAACTGACGGTGAGCACGAAGGTCTGCGTCGCGACGGGCGAGGTGGTGTTTGTCGCCGTCAGGTCGAGCGTGTAAACGCCGGCAGACCCGGCCACGGGTGTGCCGCTGAGGCTTGCCGAACCGTTGCCGTTGTCGGTCAGTGTCACGCCGCCCGGCAACGATCCGCTGAACGTAAGCACGGGAGAGGGGAAGCCAGCCTCGATGATGTTGAAGTTCTGCAAGTTCCCGACGGTGAAGCTGACTTGATTAGCGCTGTTGATCGCGGGCGCCTGATCGACCGTCAGCACATAGGTTTGTTGCGATGTGCCGCGCGAGTTGCCGGCCAGAATGGACAGGACATAGTTCCCGCCCGCCGTGGGCGTTCCCGACAGGATGAGGGTGCCGCCGGTGTTTGATGCGATGGTCAAGCCGGGGACATTGCCCGACTCGGTTAGCTTAGCGGTCGGCGAACCGCTGGTGGTGATAACGACGGTACCGGGTTGCCCCGTTGCCAGCGTGCTGTTGGGCAAGTCCGTAAACACAGGGATCGACGGCACGGGAAGGCTTAAAACGTCGGTCACGGTGGCGTTTCCGGCGTTGCTGCTGGGCATGATGACGCTGGGCAGGCCGTCATTACGGAAATTGCCTGCCGCCAATAGGTTGCCGACCACGACGTAACCGTTGCCATTGACCACACCGCTGCCGCCGACCGACTGGAAAATGCCGGTGCGGTTGCCAAGGTTCTCCATGACGCTGAAGCTGGCGCCGCCGGCGAGAACGATGTCGGGCAATTGGTCGCCGTTCATGTCGGTCAATACCAAAGCATGAAACGTGCCGGAGAAGCCGGTGTCATAAACCTGCTGAACATAGAATGTGCCGGCAGGCGGGCCGCTGGATGGGCTGACCGTGATGGTAAATGGCTCGACGGCGGTCTGGCCGCCGGTGCTGCTGGCATTAATCGTGAAATTGAAAGTTCCCGTGGCGCCGGATGCGGGCCGACCCACCAATGCGGCGGTTCCATTCCCGTTATCAACAAAAGAGACGCCGGAAGGAAGCGTTCCGGTTTCCGTGATGGAGGGTATTTTGGCGAATCCCGCGGTAACCACGGCAAATGTGCCAAGCGAGCCGGCGGTGAATGTCGCGCTGGCCGAGGTAATGATTGACGGCGAAGGCGGCGAACTGATCACGTCGAGCGTGAGCGTCTGCGACGCCGACGGGGAAACGTCGTTGGCGGCTAGAATCGACAGGGTGTATATCCCCGCGGTATTGGCGGCGGGCGTGCCTGATATGCTCGCCGTGCCGTTGCCGTTGTCCTTGAAAATCAAACCCCGCGGCAGCGTTCCGGACTCGGAAAGTACCGGAGCGTGGGAGCCGGAGGCAACGACGGTAAAGCTGGCGGTGACGCCCACTGCCAAAAGCGTGGTATCCGGGCTGGTAAAGCCGGGCGGCACGTTGGCGCGCACGATCGTGACCGTCACTCCGCCGCTTGATCCAACAACGATGTCCTGAACTCCATCCGCATTGCCATCGACAACCGCCCCGATCTGCAATTGAGTCGGTTCCGAGTTGAGCGGAATGGTCGGCTGCGCCGAGGAGAGCGTGAAATTCCCCGCGCCGTCGCCGAAGAAAACTTCCAGATCACGATCGAGGTAATTGGTGACGGCAAGGTCGGGAATGCCGTCGCCGTTGAGATCGCCGATACCCACGGACGAGGGTGCCTGGCCCGCGACCAGAGTGCTCGTGGAGAAATGGCCCGCGCCGTCGCCGGTGAAGATTGTAACCGCGTGGCCGACCACGCCGGTTAGGCTGCCGCGGCTGGTGACGACGAGGTCCTGCTTTCCATTGAGCAGCAAATCGCCGCTGGCGAGGTAATCCGGTCCGGCGGGGACTGTCAGGTTTTGCGGCGCCTGGAAGGTTCCGTCGCCATTTCCCAGCAGAAGCGTGAGAGTCGTGCCGGGCGCCGTTGCGGTACCACCATTGGCGACAACGATATCCTCATGCCCGTTGAAATTGCCGACCAGAAGGGTGCCGGGGTTGATGCCGACGTTGTAGCTGTGGCTGTAAGGCTGGAAGGTGCCATCGCCGTTGCCCAGAATGACCGTCACCGAGCCAGGAGAATAGGTAATGGTTCCACCGACGCCGACGGTGATTGGCCCGGACTGAGCAATGGCGATGTCGGGGTTGCCGTCGCCGTTAAAATCACCGATCGCGGCCGAGGTGCCGGCGGCGAGATTGGCCGATGGTAACAGTTGCTGCGCCTGGAACAGATTGCCGCCATTGCCGAGCATGGCCGAGACGGAAAGGGAAACCGTCGGGCTGGAGGTCGGGTCGCCGTAATTGGCGGTGAGGACATCCGGCAGGCCGTCGCCGTTGACGTCGGCCACCGCCACCGCGACCGGGTCGGTGCCAAATCCGCCAAAAAGCTGGGCCTGGCCCAGCGTTACCGGGCCGGGCGTTTGATTGCTGCCGTCGCCAAATGAAAACTCAGTGACCAGGACCGTGTTGGTCCCGCCCGGCGCCGAACCTAGAGCGTTTGATCCGGCCGTGGGGGTGGAGTTGTACGCGCCATTGGTCGTGACCAGATCATAGCCGTTGCGCAATTTGTTACTGGAGGTGTCGCCGACAATGACCGCCGAAGAAAAGGCATATTCCACGCCTCCGGGAGTCTGCACGGGGAGGCTTGAAGTCGGCGCCTGGAAAGAGCCGTCATGGTTGCCGTACAGGACGGTGATCGTACTGTCATTGGCAATAAGAATATCCGGCAGGCCGCTGTTGGGGTCCGTCAAAACCTGCATGTCGGGACTGGTGCCGACGTGGGAAAACGCGGTGCGGGGAGTGGGGGCGGTCGTCGGCAATACCTCAGTGGTTCCCGCCACGCCCGACGCGCTGACATATTGCGGCTGGAAAGTCGTCGGACGCTTGACGGCGCCGTCGGCATTGTTGAAGAGGACACTGACGGTCTGGTCTCCGGCATTGAGGACGACGAGGTCCACATTCTTGTCCAGTATTCCCTGGCGAGTCTGCAGCTTGGTCGCGATCAGGGCATCAGGCGTGATGCCTACGCCAAACGTGACAACATTGACCACCTGTGTCGTGACCCCGGCGGCATCGACGACCGGATGGTTAAATCCGCCCGCCCCGTCATTATACAACTCAGTAACGCTGCGGCCCAGGGTGTTGTTGACAACGATGTCCGGCCTATTGTCGCCGGCGAAGTCGCCGATGACGATGCTGGTGCATCCCGCCGCCACGTTCTGGTAGACCACCGGCGCTCTGAACGTACCGTCGCCATTGCCAAGAAATACCACTACCGACCCTTCAATCGGTGCTCCGGTTTCGTCAGTCGTGGCGACGGCGATATCCTGCTTACCGTCGCCATTGAGGTCACCCACCGCCACCGCCACCGCGTCACCTTGTCCCCCGGTCGTCAGCGTGATCGGACCCTGACCTTTAGGAGCCAATTTCATCGGCGTGGCGAACCTGCCGCCGCCCGCGTTCAGCCAAACGTCGATTGACCCGGTTCGGCCGCTGCTGGTCACCAGACTCGGACCCAGTGTGCCGCCGAAGTTTCCGACCGCCATGTGGAGCGGGTAGTCTCCATCCGTCTGAGTTCCGACCAAACCGGAATTGAAGACCGACATGAAACTCAGCGGGGTGACCGCGAGCAAACGGCGATCTTCCAAACCTTCCACCAGGCATGGCAGCGCGCTAACGGCGGCGGAAATCCTGCTGCGCGTGGCACGGCGCCAATTCATGGGTCCGCTCTTCGCGCAGCCGATGGCAGTCGGTTGGGAGGATCTTCGCGGCGACGGAGCAGACAACAACCGGAACATCTCGATTTCTCCTACTGGTTCATTTCTGGTGAAGGCGCATCCAAAACCCGGGTGGCGTTCATCACGCTCCGCCGATGATCCGGTCACCCGGCTTTCCTATGAGGATGCAATTGGTGCCGCCGACGAGAGTGTCAGGGCCGCCCGAGCCGCCCACCAGCAACTGGCTGGATCCTGAGCCGCCGACAAGGCTGTCAATGCCCTTGCCGCCTTCCAGAGTATTGTTTCCTGATCCGCCGGTCAGTGTGTCATGACCCTTGTTGCCGTTGAGGACATCAGCGCCGCCGCCGCCCTGAAGGCTGTCCGCTCCGGCGCCGCCTTGACCCGTGTCATTGTCGGCCGCATTGGGACTGGCAACCAGCGTGTCGCTTCCGGCCGAGCCGAGGAGCAATTCATTTCCGCCCGCCTGGGTCGGAGTGCCGCCGGCGACCAGCGAGTCATTCCCCCCGCCGCCGCGAAGCGTGTTCGCCGCGTCGTTGGAGGCAACGATGGTGTCATTGCCCTGCTGGCCGTCAGCCATGACCGCGGGGACGCCGGGCCCGATCGACAGCGAATCGTCGCCCGAGCCCAGCCCAATGCCGATGCTGGTGACCGTGCTCAATACGAAACTCTGCGTGACCTGGTCGATTTGCACGATCAGGCTTCCGTTGGCCACGGTGATTTCAGCGGTGTCATTGCCGGAAAGGCCGTTGGCGATCACAGCGCCGCCGCTTTCCGAGATGATCGGCTGCGGCGCCGCCACCTGGGCGATGACGAGGCGGAAGGTTTGCGTCACCGTATTGTTCAGCCCGCTTGTCGCGTGGATGGTCAGGATAGCCGTTCCGATACTGTTAGCCGTGGGAGTGCCGGCCAAGGTGGCCGTGCCGTCGTGGTTATCTCGAAAAACTACGCCAAACGGCAGGACGCCGGTTTCGGTCAGCGAAGGCGTTGGCGTGCCATTGGTGGCGAATGTAAACGAGTTGGAAACTCCGATCCCAAATGTCGTGGTATCCGCGCTGGTAATCGCCAGCGACGCGCCGGAAAGAATGGTAAGCGTAAAGGTCTGAGAAGCCGTGTCACCCTGGCCGTCGTCGGCGTTGATGGTCAGCGCGGAAACGCCGCTGGTTCCGGCGGTCGGTGTGCCGGAGAGCGTGGCGGTGCCGTTGCCCTTGTCGACGAAGGTGACGCCGCCCGGAAGCGTTCCGGTTACCGTCAGCACTGGCGTGGCGGGGAACCCGGACGTTGTAATCGTGAAAGTGCCGCTCAAGCCGGAAGTGAACGTGGTGCTCGCGCCGCTGCTGAAGGAGGGATTATTGTTGCTGCTGGCGTTCACCGTCAGCGTGAAGGTTTGCGTCGCATTCGGCTGCGTGCCGTTCGATGCGGTGATGGATAGCGTATAGGTTGCATTCTGGCCCGACGCCGGGGTACCGGAAAGCGTTGCCGTGCCGTTGCCGTTGTCGGTGAAGTTCACGCCGACGGGCAAGGTGCCGGATTCACTGAGCGTTGCCCTGGGCGTGCCAATCGAAGTGATGGTAAAGGTTCCCGATGAGCCAACCGCGAAGGTTGTGCTGTTTGCGCTGGAGATGATCGGCGCGTGATTAGTCGTTGTGGACGACGACGTGGTATTGATCAGCGCGTTGACGATCCCATAGCCCTGATTGTCGGTGGCGCCCAGCGTTACCAAATCCAGTTTGCCGTCGCCATTGAGATCAGCCAGCGAAATATTCACGGGAACCGTATGGTTGAGGCTCAGGCCAATGGCGCCGTTGTTGGGCGGATAGTCCAACTGAATCACCGAATTGGTCACGACGTAGGAAGTCGCGGGCTGAAAGATTCCGTTGAGATTCAGAAGAATGGCGACCTTATTGCTGGGGTTCTTGTCGGTTCCGCCATAGGCAACCACCAGATCGGGCGTGCCGTCGCCGTTCATATCCCCGATTGCAAATTCCACGGGCGCGGAATCCGCCTCGTTGGGCGTGTGGACAAGGGTCATCGTGTTGATGCTGTCGATCACATACGGGAAATCATAGACCTGCTGCACATAGAACGTGCCGTCGCCGTTGCCGTGGAGAATGGTGAGGGAATCGACCGTTTCATTCAGAACCACCAGGTCGGTCTTGGTGTCGTTGTTGATGTCCGCAGCCTGGATTTCCGTGGGGCCGACGCCGACGTCAAAATTCGATGCCAGCGCGAGGTTGCCGCTTCCATCGTTGAGGAAAATGCTGACCTGGCCTGCATAATCAATAGTTGATGAATAGAGCAGCCCATTCCTATATAACTTGTTTGTCCTCTGGGTGCCGACCCCTTCGATCTTGCTGAGTTTGTTGGTGACGGCAAGGTCAAGATGTCCGTCGCCGTTCAAATCGGTCAGCACCACGCCCGATGGGCCGTATGGGTCTGATACATTCAGGCTCTGTTGGAACGTGCCGTCGCCCTGGTTGGTGAAGACCGTTACCGAACCCGTGTAACCAAGTGCCTTGGCGCCGGTGTATGGCACGCCGTAATTGGCTACCGCAATATCCGGGAAGCCATCGCCGTTAATATCTCCCACGGCGATCGCCGTCGGATTATTCCCCGCCGAAAACGTCTCGGGAACCTGATTGAACAAGCCGTTGCCGTAGCCAAAGAAAATAGCAACGGAGCCGTCACCGTGGTTGGCCACAATGATATCGGGGTTGCCGTCCTTGTTGACATCCGCCACGGCAACCGCGCACGGCCCGTTCGGATCTACCAGAATTTCAGAAATCCCAACGCCACCGTCCCCATTGGGATTCAACAAGACATTGATATTTCCAGGATAATTGGAGGCTTTGCCCTTGGTCGGCGGTTGCCCGTAGTCGGCGGTGATCACGGCCTGCAGAGGGGATTGCCCGTCGCCGGCAATATTCGCAATCACCATCGCGTTGGGATATTCGTTGGTCGCCGTGACCGTCTTGTTCGTGGGAAGCCCGTTGGGATCGATCGAAGGAACCAGACCCGTCAAAACGACCTGCTTCTCCGCGGTAAAGGTGGCGTTGGCCACCGCGAGGAAGATGGTGACGGCGGGCGGCTCCTGTTGCGCGCCTTTGAGGCCCTGTAGGCCCGCTCTGGTCCCGTAATCCGTGACCACGATGTCAGGAATGCCGTCCCCGTTCAGGTCGCCCGCCACGCCGCCGTCGGGGCCATAGCCCAGAGACGAATTGGCTGGGGCGGTGATAATGCCGCCGGTGTTGGTGGCAAACTGCTGAATCACCGACGTTCCCACCGCGTGCAGCGCGCCGACATAGCCGGTCGTGTATCCGAATGTGAAACCGACCGTGTTCTCGTCGTAATTCGTGGTGACCTGATCAAAGCCGTCGCCGTTGACATTGATTTTCTGGTCTGACCCCGGCGTCAGGCCGCTCTGGAGGGGAGCGGCGAAATTCAAATTCCCGCCATTCGTCGTATAATTGAAAATGACCTGGCCGGAGTCGATGATGTCTGGAATCCCATCGCCATTCACATCTCTCACCGCCACGGTCAAGGCGCCGGACAAGTTGCTGATGACCAATTGATGCTGGAAGGTGCCGTCGCCGTTACCCAGAATAACGCTGATGGTCTTTTCCGCGTTGTTGGCGACCACGATGTCGGGCTTGCCGTCGCTGTTGATGTCTCCGACCGCTACGCCCGTCGGATTATTTCCCGCGTCTAGAAACTCGAAATTTGGGCTGAAAGCGCCGTTCCCGTTGCCCAAAACAACCGTAACCTGCCGGTTGAATTCATCGGCAATGACGATGTCGGGATGGCCGTTGAAATCCCCCACCGCCACCGATGCCGCGTCCTGACCCACGTTGTAAAAATGCACTGCCGGCTTGAATGTGCCGTTGGCATTGCCCAGCAGGACATTCAGTGTTCCTTCGCTGCCGTCGATGCCGGTCCTGGGCACAAGCGTTTCGACGACAATCGCATCGGGAATCCCGTCGCCATTGACATCCACCAGCGCCATGCCGGTGATGACGTATGGCCCGTTCCCAGTGGCCTTCACCGGGTAGACCACGTCCGTCTTGAGCGTGCCGTCCCCATTCCCCAGCATGACATTGACGCCCGTCTGGCCGAGGAAGACCAGATCTTTGTGGCCATCGCGATTGACGTCCTGAAGGAATGTCTCACCGAATGGGCGATCAGGAATGGATACCGATACGGCATTGGCGAACGTTACCGGCGTAGGCCCGGTCGTTGGCGTTGCCGCCAATAGCCGTCGTGTCTCCAATTGTTCAATGGCGGACCACAATTGGCGGTCGCGACGTTTAATGGATGACGACAATTTTGCAGGAGGGAACGACAACGCGGACATCAAAATCCTCCTCTACAGGCAGGAAAAACCGCCATATACACGCACCCGTAACCACCCCCGCCTTTTTCCTCACGAGCGGAGCCAATTTAGCGCGACGCGACCTTATTGTCAATCTAAATCAATCATCGCTCTGCGAATTAGGACGGCAAGGCGGTTCCTACTGTTACGAACAAACACTCACCGGGGTTCAAATATCTCAGATTTGAGCACGTTCTCGACATACTCGATCTCTCTATTCCAAATTCACCGTATCATTCCCGCCCCCGCCGCTCACGACATCAAAGGGGCCGCCGAGAATGGAATCATTTCCGCTGCCGCCTGAAATTGAATCGACGCCGGGGTCCGGGGCATGCCCCGCACTTGCGATGATGGTGTCATTTCCACTGCCGCCGATCAAAGAGGCGTTTCCGCTGCCGCCGATGATGCTGTCGCTGCCGGCCTGACCGCTGAGCGTATCCGCTCCGCCGCCGGCGACGAGGGTATCCTTGGCATGTCCGCCATGGAGCACATCCGCGCCGGTCGAGAACAATGCCGTCAGTGAATCGTGGCCCTGGCTGCCGATGAGCGTGTCGTTGGCGCTGTTGGCGGCGTGGATGGTATCGCGGCCATTGCCGCCAACCGCCTTGGTGGCCGGAACTCCCGCGCCAATATCAATTGAATCGTTGCCGTCCCCTCCAATCACATTGATCTGGCTGATCGAAGCAAGGGGGAAGGTCTGGGCAACGCCGTCGATTCGCTCCGTCAGCGTGGAGCCGCTGACGCTTAAGACCACCACGTCCGGGCCGGGCGTTCCGATAATGTCTAAGGTCGATCCGTCCTGCACCACGGTCGGCGGCGCAAACGCACTGGGCGTATTGGCGAGCAATACACTGAACGAGCCGCTGTATCCGTTAATAGCGACGATGTCCTGCTGGCCGTCGCCGTTAAGGTCGGCCACCGCAACGACTGTCGGCTCGTAGCCGGTAAAGAAGGACTGCGGCGGGGCGAAGGTTCCGTCGCCGTTGCCTTCGAGAAGCACCACGTTGTTGCCAATCGCATAACTCAGACCGCCGGAAGCGGTGAGAATGTCGGGCTTGCCGTCGGAATTCACGTCGGCGATGGTGATCGAGTCCGGCGCATTCAAGACGTTGTCTCCCAGCAGAATGGACTGCTGCGGCTTGAAAGTCCCGTCGCCGTTATTCAGGAGCACGCCCGCGGTGTGGTCAAATACATTCGCCACGGCCAGGTCCGGGCGGCCGTCGCCGTTCAAATCGCCGATCGCCACTGCCTCGGGATCATTTCCCGCCGCCACATTCATCGCGGGCCGAAACGTCCCGTTGCCGTTGCCGAACAGAATCGTCAGATTCGCGCTATGCAGATTGGCCGTGACGATATCCAACTTGCCGTCGCCGTTGAGATCGCCCACGGCGATAAAGACCGGCGATTTTCCGACCGCAAACGTCAGCGGCGCCTTGAAGGTGCCGTCGCCGTTGCCCAATAACAGGCTGGCCGTGTTGTCATTGGCATTGGCCGTCACCACATCGGGAATTCCGTCGCTGTTGAAATCGGCAATCGCCACGCTTTCCGGGCGATTTCCGGTTGGAATGTCGTGGCGCGGCGCAAACGTGCCGTCGCCGTTGTTAATGAAAACGGAAATGGTATTGGAGCCGGGGTCGGCCACGACCATGTCGGGATGTTGATCGCCGTTGAGGTCGCCCGCCACGATTCCCTGCGGCGAATAGGGCGCGCCGTACAGATTTCCAAACGGAAATGTCCCGTCGCCGGTGCCGAGAATCACCTGCACGTCGTTGTCGCCCTTATTCACGACGGCCAGATCGGGAACTCCATCCCCATTAAAATCGGCGACAGCCAGACCCTGCGGAGCGCCGCCGACGCCCTGATCCACATGCGGCGCGAACGAAACCCCCTGCAATAGACGACGCGACTCAAGTAATTCAATGGCCGGCCTGGAACTCACGCGGAGCCTTTCTCCGCGATTTCTAAAAACTTCCGATCGCGGGGAACCCTATTTGATTGAAGCGCGGGGAGGCCGTCAAGGCATGGTGCGATTGTTTGGTGCGATTGTTGATTGTTGATTGTTGATTGAGAAATGCAAAAGTCCGCCGCCTTTTCCCCCTCTCCCGGTACGCCGGGAGAGGGCCGGGGTGAGGGTCTGGTCAATCACCAATCAACAATCAACAGTGAACCAAGCCGGTGTTCAACGTTCAAAATTTACCTGCCTCACATAGACCAGCTCCCCCAACCTCTGCCCCACTTCCCCCTTATCTCGCTTGTGCAAAATAAAAATCTTCCTTTCCCCATCCGCATCAAGATAAAGCGGCGCCGCGACGCCGCCGGTCACAATGGTCCCGTCGTCTTCGGCAACCACATAGTCCGTGAGGCGGGCCGGATAGGTTTTCCCCGAATATTCCTTCACGTCGCTGCCGCTCTCCTTGAATTTCCACTCCGGCTCATCGCGCTCCCAGACTACTTTCGCCGTGATCGACTTGATGAGCGAAAACGGAATATCCTGATATTGCTTGTCCTCGGCATCCCACACCCGCAGCGGCTGGCGCAGCGTTGTAGAGATTCTGCCCGCCAGTTTTCTGCCGTCACTCAACGCTATCACGCCCTGCCGTGACTCATCGGAATTTCGATCCCCCGAATGCAAAACTGACGGCAGCGTCGCCGGAATCTCACTCACCCCATCCGTCGGCCCGGAGCTCGGAATCGTGGTCGCGTGCGACAACAACCAGTCGATCGTCGGATCAGGCGTCGGATCCGCCGGCTGCGTCGCCGGCTCCGCCGCGACAAGAAGGCCGAGCATTACCGGCAACGCAATAACAGTCAGTCGGATTCCTCGCATATTTCGTCCTCTACTGCATTATCATATTGTCTGCCGGTCTTAGCTGAAAACTGAAAACTGAAAACTAAAAACTCCAACCTCTCTCCCGCCACGGCAATACTGCCCATTGGACTTCAACTTCCCCGGCAAAAATCCTGGGCGGTCGCCGTCAGCGGCGGCGCAGATAGTGTCGCGCTGCTGCTGATCCTTTCCGCACATGCGGATTTGAAACTGCACGTCGTACATCTCGATCACGAGTTGCGCGGCGATGCCAGCCGCGGCGACGCCGAATTTGTGGGGCAACTCGCCGCGAAATTAAAACTGCCGTTTACGCTCGCCCGCCGAAGCGAAATCGAGCCGACGCTGTTTGATCCGCCGCCAAATCCTTCGGCGCGCTATCGCGCCGCGCGTCTGGCTCTATTCCGCCAGATGGTTGAATCACACCAATTGTCCGGCGTGATGCTCGCTCACCATGCCGACGACGTCGCCGAGACCGTCATGCAGCGGCTGATCCGCTCCTCCTCATTCGCCGGCCTCACGGGAATATCGCCCGATTCCATTCTCAACGGCGTGCGCGTCATCCGCCCCCTGCTCAATATTCGCCGCCAAACCCTGCGCGATTTTCTGACGCAGCAATCTCAATCCTTTCGACAAGACGCCAGTAACGACAGCGACGACTATCTCCGCAACCGCCTCCGCAAAATCCTCGATGAGAAGCCCGAACTAACAACCGCCCTGCTCGATCTCGCCGCCGCCTGCCGGCACTTGGTAGCGTGGACCGACCAATCCGCCCCGATGCTGGAGACGGAATTCCCCACCAAAATGCTCCGCACGCTCCCAAATCTTCTCGCGCGCCGATCCGCCGCCCGCTGGCTGCAATCCGCCGGCGCTCCTCCGGCAGACCTGACGCCCGAAGTTCTCGACCGCCTGATCACCATGGCCGCCGATGCAGCCACCTCCCCCAAACAGCAATTCCCCGGCCACCTAACCGCCCATCGCCGCCGCGACAGAATCTCCACCGCCACAACCTGACAAACGCCCCCCGCCGGTTTTTGGCCACCTTGTCACCCCATCACCCCCTTATCCCCTCGCCCCCCTCCCCCCCTGCCAACGTGGCAGATATTTCTTACCCCCCCGCCCCGTTTGGCAGGATATCCCCCTTCCAAGCCATTTCCCCAAGCCACCGCTGCACTATCGCCGATCTCCATAACTGCCTCTATCAGATATATTTACGGTCGCATCACTTTCGCCCCAAATTCCCCGCCTTCCGGCACACCAGTTGTTATAGTCTCCCGGAAGGCACCATTGGTGGGTGCTCTATGGTTAATGTCGATGGCCAAAACCGGTTGACCGTTCTTCTCGCCAACGAGCAGGAAGAATGGCATCGCACCGTCCGAGACCTTTTGGGTCCGCAGGGCGTGCAAACCGTTTCGGCCCGAAATGGGCGTGAGGCCCTTCGTCTGATCGAATCCATGCCGGTGCATGTCGCCGTTCTGGACGCCCAGATGCCTCTGCTCGGCGGAATGCAGGTCATCAAAATCGCCCGGGAGCATAAACACGCCCCCGTCTCGATTCTGCTGGCCAGCCATCTGACCAACCATCTGCTGCATGAAGCCCTGGGGTTCCAGGTCTTCAGCGTGCTCAGCAAGCCGGTGGACTTTAATGTCCTGCTGGACAGTCTGGCCCGCATCCTGCGGCGGTATCACGAAAATCGTTGGCCCGGCGGCGGGCCGTCTTCGAGTTAATTTCTGTCCTGTTTGGAAGGAGCATTTTTACAATGGCTAAGTTGCGACCCCTGGGAGACAAAATCCTTATCAAGCGTGTCGAGGCCGAATCCAAGACCAAGAGCGGCATCGTCCTCCCCGACTCCGCAAAGGAAAAGCCCAAACGCGGTAAAGTTGTGAGCCTAGGCGGCGGCAAGCGCCTTGAAAACGGCGAACGCGCCGCCTTCGGCGTCAAAAAAGGCGACGAAGTCATTTTCGCCAGCTATGCCGGCACCGAAATCAAACTCGACGGCGAAGAACTCATGATCATGACTGAGGACGATATCCTCGCCGTCGTGGAGTAATTCCTTCGATCGTCCGTTAAATCCGCGGCGCGAACTGAAAGCGCCGCGCCTGTCTCTCAAAACCGAATTCAAAACGAGGAGCGTAACATGGCTGCAAAGCGAATCGCATACGATCAGGAAGCCCGCGAGGCAATCCTGCGCGGAGTCCGTAAACTGGCCCGCGCCGTCAAAGTAACCCTCGGCCCCAGTGGCCGGAACGTCGTGCTCGAAAAATCCTTCGGCTCTCCCACCGTCACCAAGGACGGCGTCACCGTCGCCAAGGAAATCGAACTCGAAGATTCCTACGAAAACATGGGCGCCCAGATGGTCAAGGAGGTCGCCTCCAAGACCAGCACCGTCGCCGGCGACGGAACCACCACCGCCACCGTCTACGCCGAAGCCATCTTCGCTGAAGGCATGAAGAACGTCGCCTCCGGCGCCAACGCCACGCAAATCCAGCGCGGCATCCAGCTCGCCGTCGATGCGATCATCGAAGACCTCAAGCGCATGAGCAAAAAGGTTGAGAACTCCAAGGAAGTCGCCCAGGTCGGAGCCAGCTCCGCCAACCAGGACGAACTCATCGGCAAGATGATCGCCGAAGCCATGGACAAGGTCGGCAAGGACGGCGTCATCACCGTCGAAGAAGGCAAAGGTTTCGACACCACCGTCGAACTCGTCGAAGGCATGCAGTTCGACAAGGGCTATCTCTCGCCCCACTTCGTCACCGATAACACCACGATGGAAGCCGTCCTCGAAGACGCCTACATCCTCATCCACGAAAAGAAAATCTCCTCCGCCCGCGATCTGGTCCCCCTGCTCAGCAAAACCGCCGAGCAGGGCAAACCCCTTCTCATCATCGCCGAGGATCTCGAAGGCGAAGCGCTCGCCACATTAGTGGTCAATAAACTTCGCGGCACCATCAAGGTCGCCGCCGTCAAGGCCCCCGGCTTCGGCGACCGCCGCAAGTCCATGCTCGAAGACATTGCCATCGTCACCGGCGGCACCGCCATCTTCGATGAACTCGGCATCAAGCTTGAAGGTGTCGAGCTTACCCAACTCGGTCGGGCCAAGAAGATCCGGATCGACAAGGACAACTGCACCATTATCGAAGGCGCCGGCAGCGAGAAGTCGATCAAGGGCCGCATCGAGCAGCTCAAGCACGAGATCGAAGCCAACACCAGCGACTACGACCGCGAGAAACTCCAGGAACGCCTGGCCAAGCTCTCCGGCGGCGTCGCCCAGATTCAAGTCGGTGCCGCCACGGAAGTCGCCATGAAGGAAAAGAAGGCCCGCGTCGAAGATGCCCTTCACGCCTGCCGCGCAGCCGTGGAAGAGGGCATTCTCCCCGGCGGCGGAGTCGCCGTCATTCGGGCCGCGGCCAAGGTTCTGGACGGCGCCCGCAAGAAGGCCGCCAACGAGGACCAGCGGCTCGGCATTGAAATCGTCCGCCGCGCCATCGAGGCCCCCATCAAGCAGATTTCAGAGAACGCCGGCGTCGATGGATCGGTTGTCGCCCAGAAGGTCAAGGAAAGTTCCGAGACCAATTTCGGCTACAACGCCCTGACCCACCAGTACGGCGACCTCGTCAAGATGGGCGTCATCGTCCCGACCAAAGTCGAGCGCACCGCGTTGCAAAATGCAGCAAGCATTGCATCGCTATTGCTTACGACCGATGCGATCATCAGCGAGATCAAGGAAGACAAACCCGAACCCGCGGCGGCGCCGGGGGGCGGGATGTATTAAAGGCAATTCGCGAACCAAGCGACACTCTCAACCAAAGCCCACGGATGGCCATCCGTGGGCTTTTTTTATGCGCCGATTTATTGACGAACCACATAACGCTTGTATACCTTCCACCCATGCACCAACCGTGGAACAATTGGTACCACGTCACAGTGCATACCTACGGTTCATGGCTCCGCGGCGACCCTCGCGGTTGGCGCGCCCGCCATCACCGTGAACACGTCGACGGTGATTACAAAAATCCCCCGCCCCGAAATGCTTTTGATCGACTTCATGCGCTATCACGGTCCTTGATGCCGCGTGATCCCGTCCGCCTCCAATTCGACTTGCGCTCTTTCGTAGTCCAATCGATCGTCGAGAAGCTACAACGCGACAAAATCGAAATCCTCGCCGCTTCCGCCGACGCCAATCACGTCCACCTGCTTGCGCGTTTCACCGACCGCCGTCCCCGACACTGGACCGGCCGCGCCAAAAAGCGCGCCTCCCACATTATGCGAGAATCTGGACTACGAATGGAAGCCGGCGGCCTATGGGCCAAGCGCACCCGCGCCGAACCAATCAAGGACCGCAAACATCAATTGAGCACCTTCCGCTACATCCTCGCCCACGCCTCCGGCGGCGCCGCGATCTGGAGGTTCGACTGCCCCTCGCAGACAACCCCCGAATGAACCCAAAGCCCACGGATGGCCATCCGTGGACCAGACGACTCCTATAATTAGCATCCCATTTACAGCCCCCCAAAACCATTCCCTCCTCCCCGCCGTACTACCTCCAGCGGTGAGGGATCGGTCGTCGCTATTTCGTTCCACCAAAGGAATACCCCGGTGCCCGGGAGGCACTAAGCCTGTATGCGCACCAGCCGTAACATCCACCGCCGGATCGCCTTATTCGTTGAACCCCTGGAAAATCGCCTGTTTCTCAGTGCATCGAGCCTTTCCTCTCTTTCCATCGCCAAACTCACACGCCAAATCCGCCGCCAACTCAACAACTCCAATCCAATCGCCCACCCTATCGCCGTGGTCCAAAGTGTCAGCCACGACTCCTCGACTCCACCAAACAGCGCTCTGACTCCGTCTGAAATTGCCTCCGCCTACGGCATCAACCAGATCACATTCGGCCCCATCGCGGGCACCGGCGCCGGCCAGACCATCGCCATCGTTGACGCCTACGACGACCCCAACGCCGCCGGCGATCTTCATCAGTTTGACGTCGCCTTCGGCCTGCCGGATGCCCCGTCCTTCCAGCGGCTGAATCAGAACGGCGTCGCCGGCGCGTATCCGACAACCGACCCCGCCACCGGCTCCGGCAATACCTGGGAAGTCGAAGAATCCCTCGACATCGAATGGGCTCACGCCATCGCACCGCTGGCAAGCATTGATCTCATCGAAGCCGCCAGCCCGACCAATACCAACTTGATCAAGACCGCCGTCAACACCGCGCGCAACCTCCCCGGCGTCGTCGCGATTTCCATGAGCTTCAGCTCCGCTGAGTCATTCAGCGAAACCAGCTACGACACCTACTTCACCACCCCCGTCGGCCACCCCGGCGTCACGTTCCTCGCCGCCACCGGCGACAACGGCCAGCCCGGCGGGTATCCGGCTTATTCTCCAAATGTCGTTGCAGTCGGCGGAACCACCCTCACGCTGAACAATTCAATCTATCAAAGCGAAAGCGGATGGTCCGGCAGCGGCGGCGGCGTCAGCCAGGTGGAATCACAGCCCGCCTTTCAAACTGGCGTCGTTACTCAAAGCTCATCGCACCGGGCCACTCCCGACGTCGCACTCGACGCCGACCCCGCCAGCGGCGTCGCCGTCTACGACTCCTACGATTTTAGCTCCAGCCCGTGGCTCGCCGTCGGCGGCACCAGCCTCGCCACTCCCATGTGGGCCGGACTCATCGCCATTGCCGACCAGGGCCGCTCGCTCGCCTCACTCCCATCCCTCGACGGCGCTACCCAAACGCTTCCCACTCTCTACAAAATTCCCACGACCGATTTCCACGACATCACCACCGGCAATAATGGCTTCGCCGCCGGCACCGGCTTCGATCTCGTCACCGGCCTCGGTTCGCCCATCGCAAACAGCCTCATCCCCGCGCTCGCCGGAGTGCAATCTATCTCCGGCTCCGTCTTCCAGGACAACAACTCCGACGGCGTGCTCGACGGCAACGACACGCCCATTCCGGGCGCAACCGTCTATCTCGATTCCAACAACAACGGCGTGCTCGATCAGCCCACCGCTACAACCATCAACGCCGCCAACGTACCCACTACCCTCAGAGGCGGCTCAACCACCTCATCATCGCTCTCCGTCTCCGGCACGAACGACCCGATACAAAACATCAGCGTTACGCTCAATATCACCGAATCCCGCGACTCCAATCTCACCGTTCAGCTCGTCGGCCCCGACGGCACCACCGTCGCGCTCTTTTCCGCCATCGGCGCCAACTCGCAGAATTTTTCCGGAACGACCATTTCCTCGCAGGCAACCATCCCCATCACCAGCGCCCCGCCGCCATTCACGGGAACCTTTGCTCCCAGCCCCGGCGTGCTCTACGCCTTCAACGGCAAATCCGCCAACGGAACATGGACGCTGAGAATCATTGACTCCTCACGCACCGACACGGCTACCCTGAGCAGTTGGTCTCTGGCCGTTGCCACCGGAGAAATTTCCACCGCCGCCGATTCAAATGGCAACTTCGTCTTCGACAGCGTTCCTGTCGGCAACTACACCCTTCGCCAAATCGCGCCGTTAAATGAATTGCAAACCACTCCGGTCCTCGGCGCCGTCGCCGGCGCTGATCCGGTGACTGTCGCCGCCGCCGCAATTACCGGGCAGAATTTCGCCGATTTTCTAACGACTGTGAATGACTCCGCCGATTCTGACAATCTCTATCTCCTACTGGATATGAGCGGCTCCACTTTACAGATATTCAACACCGCCGCCCCCATCGGATCTCCTGAATATCAGGTTCCGCTGGCTGATCTGGCCAACTCCAGCCTGACCGTGAGCCTTTCGGGCAACTCCGACACCCTCACGCTCGATTACACGAACGGCGACCCCATTCCTTCCGCCGGCCTGATCTTTAACGGCGACTCAAATCTCACCAACACGCTTCAAATCATCGGCGGCCCCGATTCAGGCGATTTCACCCTGACGGACGCGCAACTCCAATCCGCCGCCGGACCCACCGTCAACATCACCAACCTCGGCACGCTATCCGTCTCCAGCGCCACCATGATATACACAGGCGATTTCTCTCTCTTTCCCAATCTCGTCCTGAACGCGGGCACTGATTTCACCCTGGAATAAAAACTGTCCGACCATCGAACCCTCCGGGTTGGCCTCCACCGCGCCTGTCCTGAGCTTGTCGAAGGAGAATGGCGCTCCCCGCCCGCGCGATTCCACTGGACTCCCCATACCATTCCCCAGCGTAGCGTTTCCAATCCCCGGGATTTGATCATGATTGCCCCGCCTTCTCTCACCATTTCCGACCTCCCCAACGGCTCCCACCTCCTTGTCGCCCGGCTCTGGCTGCCGCGTTCGGTGGAAGAGATATTCCCCTTCTTCGCCGACGCCGGAAATCTCGACGCTCTCACGCCCGCCACGTTGCAATTCAAAATCATCACCCCGCTGCCGATCCGCATGGAAGCCGGCGCGCTCATCGACTACCGCCTCCGCCTCCGCGGCATCCCTTTGCGCTGGCGGACCCGCATCAATACCTGGCAGCCGCCGCACCGGTTTGTCGATGAGCAACTTCACGGCCCCTACAAACAATGGCTCCACGAGCACCGCTTCGAGCCGCTCGACGGCGGCACGCTTTGTGAAGACCGTGTCGAATACGCCGTCTTCTGCGATTTTCTGGCCAATCCGCTTTTCGTCGAGCCGGACATCCGCCGCATTTTCCAGTTCAGACAAAGCAAGCTCGCCGAATTGTTTCCGCCGAAGACATGACGCCACATTCCAGTTTTGAAATTTCAAATCTCAAATTTCAAATTTCAGATTTCAGATTTCAAATTTCAAATTTCAGATTTCAAATTTCAGATTCTGTCTTCATCGCCCATCTGTCACTTGGGACTCTCCAAACCCAAAGAAGCACCACCCGCCACGCGAATCCGCCACAAGTCGAGTTCATTTGATGCCTTCTTTTTTATTTCATATATAGTATACATCATCAAAAACGCCAAACACCATCCCATTCCGTCCCATCTCATTTGACCCCTAAACGCTCCCCCGAAGCGTAGCGCAGACCGTAATCACCGCCTCGTTCCACTTCCCGCGCTCAACCCGCTCCATCGCCCGCCGCACCGGCGGGCCGCCGTCGCACTCCCCCACCGCCGCCGACAATTCCATCCTGTTCCCCGTGATCACCGCGTGCGCCGCGATCGGTGAATGGCAATCGCCGCCCAACTCAGCGACCACCGCGCGCTCGGCGGTCACCGCGTCAAATACTTCCGCGTCGTTCAGCGCCGCCAGAATTGATATCGTTCGCGCATCCGCCCGCCGGCATTGCAATGCCAGCGCGCCCTGCCCCGCCGACGGCAGCATCACCTCGAACTCAATCGGAAACATGAACGACGCATCAAATTTCCCCAGCCGTTTCACGCCGGCCAGGGCCAGCACGATCGCGTCGCATTCCCCGCTCTCCAGCTTCCGCAATCGCGTATCCACATTCCCGCGCAGCGGCACGATCTTCAAATCGCTTCTGGCCGCCAATAGCTGACACTGCCGCCGCAAACTCCCGGTTCCCACGCTTGCCCCCGCGCCGAGTGCCGGTACCGACGACGCCTTGCGGCTTACCAGCATATCCCGCGCATCCTCCCGCTTCGGCACCGCCGCCAGAATCAAATCCGCCTGATCCACCAGCGGCATCGTCACCGGCACGTCCTTCAAGCTGTGGACTGCGAAGTCGATGCGGTTTTCCAGCAGCGCGATCTCCAGCTCCTTGGTAAACAACCCCTTGCCGCCCGCATCCGCCAGCGGCCGGTCGACCATGCGGTCGCCGCTCGTTGATATCGTGATGGTTTCGATGCTCAGCCCCGCATGCGCCGCGCAAAGCGCAGCGGCGACATGACTGCTTTGCGTCCGCGCCAGCAAACTGCCGCGCGTTCCGAGCCGTAAAATGGGTTCTTGCATCGCGCGGCTATCTTACTCCAAATCTCGTTTTGCAGCCCCGAATTGTCAGAACGTCAACTGTATGCCCCAATAGTACGTCAGGCGATTGTCGCCCAGGATTTCGATTTCGCGCGATGGCCTTCCCCAATTCCACCCGACAAGTTGATATAATCCGGAACATGGAAATGACCAGCCGCGAATTGTGGACCGCGTTGCATGGAATGATTTTCGGCGCGGGATTCCTGCTGGCATTTTCCGGCGGCTTCGCCGCGCTCTGGGCATTACGATCCGAATGGATCACCGCTCGCGGCGCTGCCGGCTCTGGGGCATGGCTCGTCACCAGCGCCTGGACGATGGCCCTGTTTGCGTGGCTTGCCGTTCTCATCGGAACCTACGTTATTTATCCATGGTACCGCGCCAAACCTCCGGCCGGCGCGACCGGCTCGGCGCTGGTCGATTATCCCAAATACCTTTTGATATCCAGGCCGCAGACAACAGACTGGCACGAATTCGGCATGGAATGGAAGGAACACGTCGCCTGGTTCGCGCCGATGCTGGCGACGGCGGTCGCGTATGTCGTCACGCGCTATCGGCAGCAGGTGGTGGAGAGCGCGACGCTCCGGCGGGCGCTGCTGGTTCTTTACGCCGTCTCATTCTCCTGCGCGGCCGTTGCCGGACTCTTTGGCGCCCTCATCAACAAGGCGGCGCCGACTCGCTAATGCCGGCTGTTTTTAGATTTGGGAGACGCCATGCCAACCCCTCCGCTCGAATCTTCCGCGAATCTGCCCGACGGCGGCGCCTGGGCCGCAATCCTCGCCGCCGGCATCGGCTGTCTTGCACTGGGTCTTTGCATAGACCTGGCGGAAGCCTCCAAGGCAATTTCCAACGCCATGAATTTTTACAACCCCACCGGCGATCTTGCGGGCAAGTCCACCATCGCCGTGCTGGTATGGTTGGTCTCCTGGATGATTCTTCATGCCCGCTGGAAGAATCGGAACCTGCGGTCGCCGGGGAAGATCAGCGCTGTTATGCTCATCCTTGTTGCCCTGGCAATGGTCGCCGCATTTCCGCCATTCTTCGAATTATTCGCCGCAGCTTGATCGAGCTGACGATGGATGCTCGGACCATCCAGGCCTGGCTTCCTGCATGAGTATTAGGCGTCCCTCCCGGTTGTCGCGCACTCAAAACGTGTATACCAGCGCGGAATACAGAAAGTCGATATCATCGCGGGTTCCAGTCTGCCTGATAAACCCGCCGGCAAAAAAATGGCTATAGCCGACGTAGGCCGAAAGATGCGGATCGACCTGCCAATTCAGCAGTAAATCCAATTCACTCCCGATATATCGCGCTTCCGAAGTTCCGGGAGCGCGAAGCACGGCGCCGGAAGATGTATATACGCTGTCATGAACGCTCTGCCGCCAGAATTCGTAGAACGACGTTCGGAGCTTCAATGACTGAACATATCTCTGATGTTGCAGCAGCGTGAGGTCGAGGCCCGGCTCGACATCAATTATGTTTTGCCGGCCTATCGCGTCGATGTTGCCGAACTGGCCGTGACCGCTGGGATAGAGCTGATTAAACGTGCCGATATCGCCGCCATGCGCTCGTTGTGAGCCGGTCGCCAGGTCCGCCCCTACAAACGGCCGCGGCGTAAATTCAAGACCGGAAAATGTATATCCCTCTTTGGTCGCGACTTGAAAGGCCCTGATGTCATGCCCGCTGAATTCGCCGTACTGATAATCCGCTTCCACATCAAAATCGAACGGCTTGGGATTGCCGCTCAGGCGCGCGCCTGACGTAAACCGGTCTTCAGTTCCCGTACCCGTTTCGTTCGTGAAAGTTGCAGCCTGTCGGTCCAGATAAAGTTCATATACCTCAACCTTGCTGTGTGCATCGGCGATCAGATCAGGCAGTTGCAAAGTGTCATAAGCGCCGGCCACGGTATTCTTCGTGTCGGCGCTGTCAAAATCATACGGCTCAACCCGCACGGGCCGCACGACAAACAGATCGAGCGAATTACCTGGACAATTCAGGTTTCCTCGGAATCCGTCGAATGTATGACGAACGTTGGAGAAATCGGCGGGGCCGAGCAATCGTGCGGCTCCGAATTCCAGGTATTGTCGCCCGCCACGCAAAGTGAGATCGGTCTGGCCGGCCAGGGAAATTTTCCAGTCCGCAAATCCCTGTTCCAGATCGACCTCATCCCGGTCATTCGGCCGGGGGCCGCCATTGCGCCCTTCTTCAAAGGCGCTGGCGCCCTGCAGGAACACGCGTAAACTGTCACCGAAATGCACGTCCGCATTCGCAGTCAAGCGCGCGTCGTTGTAGCCGCCTTCGGATTGCGGGCCGGTTCCAAAGGTATTGTTGTTGAAATACTCGTAGCGGTCGCGGACCTGCCCGCCGAAACTCGCGTACCAGTCGCCGGCGGAGTTTAACGGCATGTATTTGATCGGATCCCAAAAATCGGTACGCAGGGAGGGGTCCGAAAGAAAAGAATAGTCTTCGTCCCACCTTTCCAGCGTATAGGTCCGCGGCCGGGCGAAGGGAGCCGTGTCGGCGGGTGTGCTCGACTGGGTGGCAGCCGCACCGCGTGGCACGCTCTGCCCCTGGCAGAATCCAGAAACGCCGAGGACAACCACAAGCCATCGCAACCAAAATCGCATGAGATACCCTCTTTAAAGTAGAACCTCCGTAAACACAGGAGCGGTTTCCAATCGCGATCAAGCGTACCGCCGCATAGCGCGCGAAAAAAGGGCCGGCATAATGGCCGGCCCTGAACGAATGATTGACAATGATTGAAACCGCTTGATTCTTAAATCAACAACTGCACCTGTGTGATGATGACAATCTCGGAACGATTGTTGCTTATCAATACGTCCGAACTGTCATCGCCAATCGGTATGCCCGTCGGCAGGTACATGCCCTGGACCGTGAATTTCACGTTGTTTCCAGACAGGTAATAGTGAGCGCCGATGGAAATCTCGCTCACGTTGTTCTGAACGAACGTGAACCCGGACGGAATCGCCGTTCCCTGCAAGTGCATGTACTCGTATCGGACATAAGGCTCGATCTTGCCGTCAATCAAATAGCCGGCCTGCACCATGACCGAAGGCTCGTACGTGTCCTGCCCAGTCTGCGGACTTCCACTGGCAAATGAAGTTGAAACCGGCGCACCCGATGGAATCCCAGGATTGTGCTCCGTGTAACGGCCAAAATACGCCGCATACGCGGATAAACCGTTCGGACTGTCGTATTGAATGTCAGCCGTGTGGGACAAAGTATTGAAGTCGCCGCCGTAGGAGTAGTCCGCGCCCGCGCCGAGAACCATCAATTCCTTCGTGTCATTCAACGCGCTGAACTGGTTGTAGTCCCCCCAATTGCCTTCGACCTTGTATTCAACGCGGGCGGCAACGCCGCCGTCATAGTTGATGCCGGTGGTCGGGTAATCCTGGAAATTGGTGTTGGCCGCGCGGATGCCGTCCGTCGCGCCGCCCTCAACTCGAAGGGATTCCTTGGGATCATAGATGAAGGTTGCACCCTGTGTGAACGTATCGGTATTGCCAAAGATGTCACCCTGCAGCGAAGCTTCCGGGTCACGGTACTTGGAACCGATAATGTTTTCGTGGTCAAGCGGATCGTGTATCTGCCCGACGCGAATGTAATACGGCGTATCGTGGAAGCGGAACCGGCCCCATGCTTCTTCCAGCACCGGCAAGCCGCCGATGGGAACATTAGCCGTGCTGGTGTCGCCCGCGGAATCCGTCACTTTGACCTGGCTGTTCTCGCGATAGGTAGCCCAGTTGATGAAGTAGCTGACGTCAGGGCTGAAGATATTTCCGTCAAACCCGAATCGAGCGCGACGCAATTCAAAACCGCTCTGAATGTCTTCGGCTGTATTGCCACCCTTGGCATCGTCACGGAAAGCCGTGCTATAGCGGGTCTGAATGTGAATCCACGGCTGGAAGAGGAAATTGCCGTCTTCGCTCTTGATGAAGAATCGCTTGTTGGCGTAGCCCGCCGTCACCGCGTCGCTGTGCGCGTCGGCGTCAGCTAGAACTTGCTTGATCGTGGCCGCGATATCGCCCTGTGTATCCTTATCTTTCTTTTGCAAATCCTGGACTTGAGCCTTAAGTTCCTGAACTTCCGCCCGCAAATCTTCCTGACCGGAAGGCTGTGCTGCCGGCGTTTCCGCCAAAGCCGCGACAGTTCCGATTCCGAACGACAACGCCATAATAGCGGATGCCAACCGGCTGTTCCTCGTTCCCATCGATGTCCTCTCTGGCGGTATCAACCGCCTGCGCCAAAAAGACTCAAACCACTGGCGTGGCAGTATTGCCTCTGCCGCAACCAACGGAAGCGCGTCCAGCACTTCCTATCCACGCGGATTTTAAGCGTCAATGTTCAGATCATATTAAAGGCGCAAAAAAATTCACCCAGGGTGCCAAGGGCGCCTGAAAGGCGTTTCTAGATAGCGACTTGGAATTGCACGCGCAGTATGAATTCCTGTCGCCCGCTGCCCTGGAGAATGCCGAAAGCGTCGTTATCCACCGGCGCGCCATCGGGCAGCCACACGCCATCGACGGTGAACTTGGCATGTTGCAAATACAGATAGTAATTCGCGCCGGCCGTGACTTCCTGAATATCCTGCTTCGCCAGACCCGAAGTTGTGCCGCTCTGCAGGTAGGTGTAGTCATAACGGACGAATGGCTCGATGCGCGAAGTGATTAAATAAGCCGCCTGGGCGACGAAGCCCGAGTCATAATAATTGCCGGCGGAAAACGCGATGGGCGCCGAGCCGCCGGCGACATCCAGATGCCGGATCGAGCCGAGATATGCGCCGTAGAGGGATAGTCCGACGGCCGAGTCGAATTGCGCATCGACGGTGTGAAATAGGCCGTAACGGTCGCCGGCCTGCGTGTAATCGGCTCCGCCGCCGACAACGAGGATGTCATGATTGTCACCCAGCGCCGTGAACCCCCCGTCGTATTCGGCAAACGGATTGAATCCTGATAAAGGCTGCCCGATGACGACATATTCCACGCGACCCGTGGTTCCAAAATTCGGCGCAACCACTCCCGCAGTTGCGGCCGGGCTGGAACTCGCCGAAGCCGTGTCGAAAAACTTGGTGTTGATGGTGTTGTAGCCGTCATGAAAAGCCAACTGCGCCCGCAGCCGATCCTGACTGTAAATCAAATCAGCCCCTTGGACGCGGCTGGTCTGGCCCCCGCCGAAGAACGACTCCGTTTCCGTGCGATCCACCGCCATCAGGTTGACTTCCGACAGAATGCGCTCGTGATAGAGCGGATCCTTAAACTGACCAAATCTCAACGTCAGCGGCGAGTCGCTGAAGTGATAGCCCGCGAATGCGTCATAGAGATTGAAGGTGGTTCCCTGGTCGTCCTGAAACTGAACGAAGTAGGTCAGGTTTTCGCCATAATGCCCGTCGAACGTGAGCCGCACGCGCGTCACGTCGAAGCCATTTTGAATGTCGTACCCGGTTTTCGCAGTAACGGCGGTGCGCAGCGGCGTTGGAGTTGACTCTCTGTAGCTGGTCAGTTCGCGGAAGTCGATGAGCAAACCCGGATGAAAGCTGAACAAGCCGTCCGGGCTGCGCAGCACGAAGCCGACTTTGGGATCATACCCGCCCGACAGCTCGCTCTGTTTATCAGCGTCCGCCAATACTTCTTGAATTGTCTCCGCGCGCTCAGCCTCCTGCTGCTGCCGCGTGGTCTCCATGGCCTCGACTTTGTTCTGCAGGTTCTGAATCTGCGCCTGCAAATCGGCCACAGAAGGCGCGGTCGCCGGAGGCTGCGCGGCCTGCCCGCGCGCGGCGGCAACAAAAGTTCCTATTGCCAACGTAGCCGCGACCGCAAAACCGACGCGTCCTTCTGACTTCATTTTGAACTCCCAAATTTGATTTCCCGCCGTTTCGCCGGCGGGTGTTATTTCCCGTTTCACCTGAAACCACCTAATTTCGGACATGTTTTTAACAACATATATTCATTTTTAATCCTCTTCGAAAACAAAATATAAGTATTCCTATAGACTTAATAGGTATTAGGTGAAGCAAAAATAGCCATCCGATCTGGAATTGCAAGGGACGGCCCAAATACCGGCATCCATTGGCCTTATAAGCAACTCTTATCCCATTGAATTAATAGGAGTTATGTAACCAGTTAAATTCGATAGAATTACATGGAATTAAATGATTTTCGATAAGGAACATGCAAGTTACTGCGAAATCAGTTTTTGTTGCAACTATGTCGCAGCCTTATGGGTATGATGTGCGAGGAGGGCGCTTTGAGTAAGCGTCAGGGATCCGCAGTCCAAGTGCCTCTGCATTGTTAATGACGTTTTCCTGTCGAGGCGTTATTGGCAGATGTACTTTTGTTGGACAAAAGAGGAGTTCAAACGCATGTCGGTCGTCGCGTTTGCCTTAAAACGACCCTATACCGTCGTCGCCGTTTTGGCCTTGGCTTGCCTTCTGGGCATCGGCGCTGTTTTGCGCATGCCTGTCGATATCTTCCCTGAGATCGACATTCCCGTTGTCAGCGTCGTCTGGACTTACAACGGCATGAGCGCCGAAGAAATCCAGAACCGCATCCTCGTGAAGCACGAGCGGCAAATGGCGTCGCTCGTCGATGACATCGCGCGCCTTGAAGCCAACAGTTACAACGGCGTCGGCGTTATCAAAGTCTATCTGCATGAAGGGGCGGATGTCAGCCGCGCCATCTCGCAGCTTTCGAGCTGCGCGCAAACCGTGCTGAAGAGCATGCCGCGCAATATCACCCCGCCGCTCATCGTGCGCTATGGCGCGACCGACGTCCCGATCATTCAGTTGAGCCTCACCAGCCGGTTCCTGCCGGATCAGCGTATGACCGATTTCGGCCAGCAGGTGCTGCGGCCGGACCTCGCCGTCGTTCATGGCGCGCAAGTACCCTACCCATACGGCGGCAAGCCTCGTGTCATGATGGTCGATCTGAACATGGATCGACTCCGCTCCAACGGCATGACCCCCGACGACGTGGTTAATGCGCTCGGGAGTCAAAACCTTCAGGCCCCTTCCGGTAGCGCGAAGATCGGCAACATCGATTATGAAGTGCCGCTCAATAACAGCACAGACACCATCGGCGAGCTGAATGACTTCCCGGTCAAAACTGTCGGGCATTCCACCGTATTCCTTCGTGATGTCGCCAATGTTCGCGACGGATATTCCGTACAAACCAACTCCGTCAGCACCAATGGCAAGCCCGCGACGCTGATGACCATTCGCAAAACCGGCGGCGTCTCGACGCTGGCCGTCATTGACGGCATCCGCAATGCCCTTCCCGATATCGAACAACTCCTGCCCAAGGGCATGTCGATCAAGCCGTTTTTTGATCAGTCGATTTTCGTCAAGGCTGCTTTGAATAGCGTAGTTCTTGGCGGACTGATGGCCGCAGCTCTGACGGCATTGATGATCCTTCTATTTCTGGGAAATTGGCGGCTGACCATCATCATTCTCGCCTCCATTCCGCTTTCCATCATCATCGCCATGCTCGTGATGTACTGCATGGGCCAGACCCTCAATACCATGACGCTCGGCGGATTCGCCCTGGCCGTCGGAATTCTCGTCGACAATGGAACCGTCGTCATCGAGAACATCGAGCGGCGCCTGCAACTCGGCGAATCGCTCAATACCGCGATCGTCGAAGGGGCCGGTGAAGTCGGCACACCCATGGTGCTGGCTACGCTCGCCATCTGCATCGTCTTCGTCCCCGTTTTCCTCCTGCAAGGCACGGCCAAGTATCTCTTCAGCCCGCTTTCGCTGTCGGTCATTATCTCGCTGATAGCGAGCCTCGGCCTTTCCTTCACGCTCATCCCGATGCTGTTCAAGTATCTGATGCGAACGCGAAAACACACCCATGCCGACCATGATCCGGCGCACCCGCACCATCGCACGCGCAATCCATTCATTCTCATTCATCGAGGCTTTGACAATGGCTTTGAGAGGTTCCGCGATGTGTATCGCAACGCCTTGGCATGGTCCGCGGCTCATCCGGCGCCGGTGGTTGTTTGCTGCCTCGTCCTGGTCGGCGCCTCCAGCTTGCTGTTCACACGGCTCGGAATGGATTTCTTTCCTGATGTGGATGCGGGCCAGATGCGCCTGCATGTTCGCGCGCCGGCAGGCACAAAAATAGAAGAGACGCAGGAAGTCTTCGCCAAAGTCGAATCCTCCATACGACAGATCGTCGGCGCCGATCAGGTCGATGTCATCCTGGACAACATCGGCCTTCCTTACAGCGGGATCAATATCGCTCTCAGCGATTCGGCCACGGTCGGCCCGATGGACGGTGAGATCCTGATTTCACTCAAAGAAAAACACACGCCGACCGCCGCACACATGGCCGACCTCCGCCGCGAACTCCCCAAACAATTCACCGGCATCCAGTTCTTTTTCCAGCCCGCGGACATCGTCAACCAGGTTCTGAATTTCGGCCAGGCGGCTCCGATTGATATTCAGGTCACCGGCGCCAATCACGACGCGGCTTACGCCACGGCGCAGAAGGTGCTGCACGACATTCGCCGCGTCCCCGGCGTCGTGGACGGCCACATTTTTCAGGTTCCTGATTCGCCCGCGATTCACGTAAACGTCGACCGCACACTCGCCAGCGAAATCGGCATGACCCAGCGCGATGTCTCCAACAGCGTGCTGGTTACGCTCAGTTCCAGCGCGATGGTCTCGCCCAACTTCTGGCTTAATCCGCAGAACAACGTGACCTATCCGCTGGTGGTGCAGACGCCGCAGTACCGGGTGCAATCGTTGCCGGAGCTTTTGTCGGTGCCGGTCGCGAAGGATAATTCCACGCAGAAGCAGTTGCTGATGAACATCGCACATCTGGACCGCGGGTCGGTGCCGATGATTCTCTCACAGCTTAATATTCGTCCGGTTTTTGACGTGCAGGCCAACACGCAGGGCCGCGATCTTGGGAGCGTGGCCAAGGCGCTGAATCAACTTATCGCCGCGGACACTCCCGCCCAGTCCACCGGCGTGCATGTGACGCTGGCCGGGCAGATCGTCACCATGACGGAGAGCTTCAACGGCCTGTTCGGCGGCATGGCGCTGGCCGTTGTTCTGGTCTTCCTGCTGATGGTCATTCAATTCCAAAGCTGGCTCGATCCGATCATCGTTCTGCTTGCCGTACCATTCGCACTTGTCGGCGTGATGTGGATGCTCTATCTCACGCAAACGCACATCAGCGTTCCCGCTCTCATGGGCACGCTCATGTGCATCGGCTTGACAACCGCGAACAGCATTCTGGTCGTTACCTTCGCCAACCAGCGCATGGATGCCGGCGACGATGCGTTAACGGCCGCAGTCGCTGCCGGATTCACTCGCATTCGACCGGTTTTGATGACGGCCGGCGCCATGATTCTGGGTATGATTCCCATGGCGCTTGGCATCGGCGAGGGCGGCGAGCAGAATGCTCCGCTGGCCCGCGCTGTCATCGGCGGGCTATTGTTTGCCACGTTCGGCACACTCATTTTGGTTCCCGCCGCATATGGACTGTTGCGCCGCAACAGCCTTGCTGCGCCGGAGGAGGATAACGCCCGTGCAACCGCATAATTCAGACCCTGTGAAATCCAACGACGGCAACGGCGACGCCGTGGAGATTCTCACAGTCCAAAAGAGTTCGGATCAGCCAGCCGTCTCCACGCAATATTCCTCCGGCACCGGGCTGAAGCTGGGGATTACCGCACTGGTTGTCGCCACTGCGTTGAGCGGTGCATTTTTCCTGGTGCAACATCGCCGGGCTCGCCGCCAAGCGGATCTGGAAGCGGAAACCGCCACGACCTCTGAAGCGCCGATGGCCGTTGACATCGTCAGCGTGAAATATTCCGCACCGACGCAAACGTTCACCCTGCCGGGCGAAACGCGCGCATGGTACGAAACTTCGATCTACGCCCGCGTCAGCGGATACGTCGCCAACTGGTCTTCCGACATCGGCGACTCCGTCAAAGCCGGCGACGTGTTGGCCCGCATCGACACGCCCGAACTCGACGACCAACTCGCCGCCTCCCGCGCCAAACTCAAGGTTTCCGAGGCGGAAGTTGCGGTGATGCAGTCCAACTCGGTTCTGGCCAAGAGCAATTACGACCGCTGGTCGCAGTCGCCCAAGGGCGTGGTTTCCGACCTGGAAACCGAAGAGAAAAAGGCGGAGGCCGAGAGCAGCCTGGCAAAATTGAAAGCCGCTGAATCGCAGGTGAATCTTGACGAGGCGGACGTAAAGCGCCTGGTGGAGACGGCTGCCTTCCAGCAGGTGCGAGCGCCTTTTGACGGCGTGATCACTGCCCGGCACATCGACATCGGCGATCTTGTAACCGCCGGCAGCACCGCCAGCACGACTTCACTTTACAGCATCGCCCAATACAACAAAATTCGCGTCTTTATTGATGTGCCGCAGAGCGCAAGCGTCGGGATGACTCCGGGCACTCCCGCGATTGCAACGGCGGCTGAATTCCCGGGTCAGAAATTTGAGGGAAAAGTCGCACGCACCTCGCAATCCATCGATCAAACCTCGCGAACTTTGCGGGTCGAAGTGGACATCCCCAACCCGGACCTGAAACTGCTGCCCGGCATGTATGTGCAGGTGGCATTTGAGATGAAGGAGAATTCGCTTTTGCAAATTCCGGCCAGCGCGCTGGTATTCAAATCCAGCGGGCCAAGGGTCGCAGTCGTCGAAGGCGACGGCTCGATTCGATTCCATGATGTGACCATTGCCAGCGACCAGGGGGAATACATCGAAATCGGATCGGGCCTTTCGGCCAATGACAAGGTGGCTTTGAACATCAGCAATCAAATCGCCGACGGCGACCATGTAAACCCGATTGATACCGACAAGCCGGTGGCCGCCGCCCCGGCGGGCAAACCATTGGTCGCGGTATTGGCCCACTGAACAACAACCAAGAGCGGATTACCAATGAAGATTTCCCGATGGATGGCACTCGCCGCCCCCCTGGCTCTCATTGCCGCCGGCTGCATGGTCGGCCCGGATTATCATCGCCCCGCCACGACGATGCCGTCGGAGTTTGCCGCGGCCATCCCAACGACCCAGGCTGCGACATTGCCCACAACGGCAGCTGCGCAGCCGGTTGATATCACCCGCTGGTGGGCTTCGCTGAATGATCCAGAACTGAATTCCCTGGTTGAGCGAGCGGTCGCAAGCAATCCCGATTTACAAATCGCTCTCATGCGCCTGCAACAGGCCAGGGCCGTGGAGTTTGCCGCCAACGGCGGCGCCTTTCCCGTGCTGGAACTCGACGCCGGCGCGGCCCGCGGCACGGGCACAAATTCCATTAAAGGCCGCGTCCCCGGCCCGCTCAACGCCGGCACCAACACCACTGGTTACTCGGAAATTACCGAAGTCGCCGGCTTTGACGCCATCTGGGAGGCAGACCTCTTCGGCGGACTCCGCCGCGGTGTTGAAGCGGCTCGCTACGATACCCAGGCCGCGATGGAAGCGCGAAACGCCGTGCTGATTTCACTCATATCCGACGTGGCTCGCGCGTACATCGACGAGCGGGTGGCACAGATGCAACTGGCCATCGCAACCAGTCAGGTCTCCTCCGAGCAACAGGTGTCCGATCTTGTGCAGGAAAGATTTAAGCGAGGATTTACCAACGAACTCGATCCGGCTCTGGCCCAGCGTGAACTGGCGGAACAGCAGGCGGACGTGGCGCCCATCAAGGCGGCCATTCTGCAGGCGCAGCGTCGCATCTCCGTCCTCGTCGGCGCCTTCCCCGACGACCTCAATGCCGAATTGCAGACACCTGGTGCGTTGCCTCAGTTGCCGGCGCAAATCGACCCTGGCCTGCCGGTTGAATTACTGCGCAGAAGGCCTGATATACGCCAGGCCGAGCGGCAGCTTGCTTCGGCTACTGCGCGGATCGGCGTGGCCACCGATGCGCTGTATCCGCACCTCCTAATCACCGGCGGCGCGGGATTGCAGGGTCAGGGACTGGGACGCACGCCGCTTAAGGCGCAATTCGACGGTTCCATCGGTCCGGCCTTTTACTGGCCGCTTTTGGATTTCGGCACGCTCGACGCCCTCGTGGAGCGGCAGGATTACCGCACGCGCGAAGCGCTATTGAATTACCGCCGTACGATTCTGGCGGCAGTGGAGGAGGTGAACAACGCGATCAGCAACTATTCCGCCCAGTCGCAACGACTTGCAGGACTCAATGATGCGTTGACGGCCGCGCAGCGAGCCATGCAGATTGCCACGCAAAGATATAACGGCGGCTTCACGAATTTCCTGGATGTTCTTGATGCGGAGCGTGAGTTGTACGCGTTGCAGGATCAATATACGGCGGCACAGGAAGCGGTAGTGATTCAATACATCGCACTCTATAAGGCGCTCGGCGGCGGGTGGGAAGCCTATCAGTCAGTTCCGTCCATACGCCGGCCGCAGCCGGCGATCATCGCGATTTTCCACGCCACGACACAACCGAGCGACACCAGCCGATGAGCAACCCTGGACCGCCGATGTAACTGCCCTATCAATGCCAGGGTGATTCCGCCGAAGTGTTGCCGCTGGAATCGAAACCCTTCACGCCTTCCCAAGGAAAAACGACAGCACCAGCAACACAAACACCGCGGCGGTGATCATTACGAAAATTCGATCCTTCTGAACCGCAAAAACGACGATCGAGACCGCCACCCGCATGATCGGCGTGGCGATCAGCAGCAGCAGGCCGCTCATCACGAACGCCGCCCCGCGAAGTTCAGTGATTCCCCGCCAGATTTGCCGCGGACTATGCGGGTAACCGGCGCTTTGCCCCGTGATTCGCGTCAATTCCCCCGGTGAAGAAGAATATTCGGGATGGTGCGCAAAGCTCAATATCGTCCCCGCGACCACAATCGTGAGGCTGGCGATGACGCCGGTGCGGAGGAGGTTGCTGATAATGATCTCAACCTTATGAACCGATTCTGAACGGGCTGGAGCATTCATATGCGTTGTACTCCCGTCCAGATCATCTGGCCGGATATGAATAGAAGGACAATGATGAAGACAATTCGCAGCCATTGATTATGCAACCGGCCGAGAAACAACGATCCGGCAACTGCGCCGAGCAAAACGCCGGCGGCGACGGGGGCGGCGATGAATGGGTTGATATCGCCGCGGCGAAGATAAATGCCGGCGCTGGCGGCGGCGGTGACGCCAATCATGAAGTTACTCGTGGCGCTGGATACTTTGATCGGCAGACCCATCGCCAGGTCCATGGCCGACACCTTGAGCGCCCCCGAACCAATCCCCAGCAATCCACTGACACATCCGGCGACGTACATCAAAGCCAGGCCGAGCCAGCAGTGCGTGACCCGATAGGCAATCACTTTTCCCAGCGATTGATCGAAGTAACTGTCATGGAGATTCAATTTGTCGGCCAGACTGTCAGCGGGCGGCTGGATTTGGATTTTGTCGCGGTGCTTGCGCAGCATTTCGATAGCCGAGAAACCCAGGACGGCTCCGAAAATAAGGTAAAGCCAGCCGGTCTGAATTCGGCCGGCGAGAAAAGCTCCGGTTATGGCGCCGGTGGTGGTCGCCAGTTCAAGAAACATGGCGACGCGTAGATTGGCCATGTGCTCGCGGACGTAAGCGGCAGCCGCTCCGCTGGAAGTGGCGATGACGGAAACAATCGAAGCGCCGATGGCAAAGCGGATGTCTACCTTCAGCAGGAGCGTGAGCGCGGGGATGACGATGACGCCGCCGCCCAGGCCCAACAGCGAGCCAAGCCCGCCGGCGAGGATGGAGATGAGGAAGAGGACGAGTGTAAATTCCAGTGGCGACATCGTGGGCGCGGATTGTAGGGGAAAAAAATCGAGTTTTCAGTTTTCAGTTTTCAGTTTTCAGATTCAGAGCGGCGGTCTCTAGCTGAACACTGAAAACTGAAAACTTCAAACTCATATACAGACCTTGCCGCGCCTGACAATACAGGCGACGATTACCCCCTATGGCTATTAGTGCACGCAACCAGTTTCCGGGCAAGGTGGTCGCCATTCGCGGCGGGTCGGTGATGAGCGAGGTGATCATCGACATCGGCGGCGGCCATCAGATCGTCTCGCTCATCAGCACGTCGTCCGTGAAGCGCCTGAAATTGAAAAAGGGCGGCCCAGCCGTGGCCGTCATCAAGGCGACGGAAGTCATTATTTCCACCGATCTTCCCGAGTAGATTCATGAAGCAGCGATCCAAAGGGCAGGCCGCGCGAGTGTTGCGCGGCAAGGTATGGGTGGAGATCGGCGGCAAACCCGCGATCACGGAGGCCGGGGCGGATCTGCTCGACCAGATCGCCGCCTGCGGGTCGCTCTCCGAGGCGGCCCGGCGATTGCGTTACAGCTACCGCCGGGCGTGGATGCTGCTCGACGCCATGAACCGCGCATGGCCCCGGAAGCTCGTCATCACCGCCGCCGGCGGCACACACGGCGGCGGCGCGAAGATCACCGCCGCCGGCGAACAGGTGCTCCGCGTCTACCGCGATTTACAGCTTCAGATCGAACATCTGCTGGGGGCGGCCGCCGATCCGTTCAAGCATCTGGATTGAACGGGTGTGGAATGAATTCGTGGCACAACGCAAGAACCCCCACCCCAACCCTCCCGGAGTACCAGCGGAGAGGGAAATGAGGGGCACGTTGCCGCAAATCGTGGGCACGCCCGATTGAACTTTATTCTTGCCTCGTTATGCACCAGAGTATATAACGATGGCCTGTGAGTGGGACATCAACTCATCTCGGCGGCATCCAGTCGGCGTCTCTTATTTCCCCCTCTCCCGGTACGCTGGGAGAGGGCCGGGGTGAGGGTCTTCTTTCAACGCGGCGAATAACCTGCAAATCTAAAGGCCCCTCACCCTATCCCTCTCCCGGCGTACCGGGAGAGGGGTCAGAAAAGAGAAGCTCGCGCGGGATGACTCTTGTCGAGCTGCTCGTCGCAGTCGGCGTCATCGCGATTCTGCTCAGCGTGCTGTTGCCCGCCATCGCGGGCGCTCGCCGTGCCGCGGCGCAGGCTCAATGCGCGTCGAACCTGCGGCAATGGGGAATCGCTCTCGTCGAATATGCGCAGGACAATCACCAGTGGCTCCCTCGCCGCGGCCAGGGGATCATGCCGGTGCAGACGATTACCTGGAACGACGACTGGTTCAACGAATTGCCGCCCTACCTGAAACAGCCGGCTTACCAGAACCGAACCAGTTCGGGATTCTCCCCGCATTTTGGCGACGGCAGCATCTGGACCTGCCCCGAAGCATCTGGCTCTCCGAACAATTTCGGCAATGAATTCAGTTATGCGATGAACATGGCCCTTTCGGTGCGTAACGCTCCGCTGCCGGATCGGTTGGACCGGGTCGGCCCGGCGGCGACGATGGTTTTTCTCACTGACGGCGCGGCGGGGTATTGCTCGGCGGTGCCGACGCGCATCGCCCAGCCTTACAACCCGGTCGCCCGGCACAACGGGCGGGTAAACATCGCGTTTCTGGACAGCCATGTGGAAGCCATCGACGCGGCGCATGTGCAGAGCGACTACGGATTCCCCGGCTACAACGACCTGCGGTGGTATTGGTACCAGCCCGGCCCCGTGCCCAGTCCGTGGCCGGGACCGGGGCCGGGTGTTGATTAAGTGCAAACCAACTTTTTTTGAAGGGGAAGAATATGCGAGCACGAACTCGTTTTGCGTCTATTTCCGTTGCGGCATTGTCCGCCACGATCCTCTGCCCAATTCCGGCGGCATTGGGCGGGGTTCTGACAACCGAGTCGTTCTTCCTGCCATCGGGGCCGGGTAATCCCGTGGCGGCGCCGACGATGGACATGATCCTGAATTCCTCACCGCTCTCGACCTGGGGTGAAAAGGGCGCAGTCGGCTTGCAGGGACCGGTCAATGAAAACCTCGCGACGGGCGTTTCGCCCCCGGCGGCGGACGTGTCATTCAAATTCAACGTCGGCGCCACCGTCGATGCTCTCAACAAAACCTATGGCGCGGGAAATTGGGCGATCTCCAATCCGCAGCTCACTTTCCAATACACTTATTACGCCAACAACAGCATTTTCGGCGGCGGAGCAGGGAGTTTCGAGACCTACTGGGTGGCCAACGATTCCTGGGCATTCAGCAACAAAGGTTCCGAGCCAACCAGCACCGTCGGCGCTTTCAAATATGTCGCCGGTACCGACCCGATCTTCGCGGCTGACGCGACGGCGCTCGCCAACTGGTCGACCGGCCAATCCGACCTTGGTTCCACCACCTACAACTGGCTCAGCCCGCAAAACAATCCCCACTACAATGACTGGTCCACCGATAAGACCGGGCCTAACCAGGGAATGCTGACGGACAACCTCGCCGCCGATCCGACCTTCCTCAACGATGTGTCTTCTGCAACAGCCGCGAGCAATCCAAACGTCTCCCTTTACCTGATTCCCAATTCCAGCACGCTGGGACTGACCATTTTCACCGGCGGCGGCAACGTCTCGCCGGAATTCAGCTTCCAGGTCATCAGCGTGCCTGAACCGGCATCGCTCGCGTTAATGACCTTGGCCACCGGCCTGCTGGTTCGCCCACGGCGAAGGAGAGCATGAGAAAACCGATCACCCTGTTTCTTGGAAGTCTGGCTCTGGTCGTGATGGGAGCGCTGGCGGCAACCGCCATTCTGTACCAGCGCTCCCTGCGCGCGATTGACTCTGCCAAAACGCAGTCGATACTCGTGCGGAGCGGGCCGCCGCAAACGATGCCCTCCGACCCCGACGACGGGAAACCGAGGATTCGCTGCGCCGTCATTGGCGGCATGACGTTCACCGGATTCTGGAGTGCATTGGCCGCACGCTATCGAGAGGAGACGGGAGTCCATCTCGACGTGATGGCCACAGGCCCGAAGATGGACATCACCCGCGCGTTTAAGGCGGGTGATGTCGATCTGATCACGATGCACGCCAGCGATTCGATCGTGAATCTCGTCGCCGACGGCTATGCGCTCGATCCGCAGCCTTGGATGCGGAACGACTTAATCATCGTTGGGCCGCCCGAAGACCCCGCCGGAATTCGCGGCATGACCGACGCGGCGGAGGCGATGAAAAAGATCGCGGCGGCGAAGTCGCCGTTTGTCGTGCATTCCAGTCTGGGAGCGCAGGAAGTGCTGGTCAACATTCTGGATTGGAACGGCATCCAGCTCGATCCAGCCAAAACGTCGGTGCTCTTTGACGACCAGCAGCGAAGCGTTTTGAAAGTCGCGGGGGATAAGAAGGCCTACACGCTGGTCGGCCGGATTCCGTTTCGCATCGGGAGGCTGCCAAACAACGGGCTGGAACTGATGGTGCAGGGAGATCCGCGACTGCGGCGGCCGTACATGGTGGCCGTGGCGAATCCAGAGCGGATTCCCGGCGTGCGATATTCCGAGGCGCGGCGGTTCGCCAATTATCTCCGCAAGCCGCAGACGCAGGCGTGGATTGAGCAATATGGGAAGGGGCAGATTGACGACCAGCCGCTGTTTTTTCCGGTGGAGGTTTTCAATCAGACCACCGCGGCGGCGAAGGCAATTGGCCCGTAGGATTTAAGTCGATCTCATTCCCTTTTTCCCCCTCTCTCGGCATACCGGGAAAGGGCATGGGTGAGCGTTCTTTGGGAGTACCTGAAGAGAAATTATCCGGCCGACCCGCACAACTCCGCTTCAGCCTTCGCGTCCTCCGCAAATTTGGCGAGCTTCTTATAAATTTGGATTTGAGCCTTGTCATTGAGCGCACCGGCCGCCGCCACGAAAAGATGCCGGAGAACGACTCGACCGTCCTCCACACTGATGGCGAATACGCCGGGGTGATTGCGCTCGATATCCTTGACGTTCTTTATCATTGACCCAATTAATTCTCCGCTTGATCGACTGTAATAAACGGTTACCAGATCGTCGATTCTTTCAGCGTAATAGTCATCGGAGGCGAACAAAAACTCGATACAGTCTCCATCTGGATCATAAAATGCGGTTGCCTCAAATTTTCCTTGCGGCTGAGGCAAATTGTCGATGAAGTTCGCCAAATCGTTGTTTGAGATCGCTTTCATATTAATCTCGTTTTGAATCGGGTCTGATGATTACGAGTATATCTGTCGTCTTCTGAATCACATTTATCCCAATACCATTGATAGGCAACTTTCTCTGCGTTCACGAATACCAAGAACACCTCCCTGGGATGCGAATCTATTTTCTTGCCATCCTTTATTATAGGCGTACTCCGGAATAGCCGCATAACACCTCCATCCAGCACCCCTTCCCAGGGGTTCATCGACATCTGAGCATAGCCCTTCAAATATCTGTGTTGGGAATTGAAGCGCGAAAGGCACTAATTCCTTCGCTTCCAATAACTGTCCACGGCTTCTAGCGCAAACCTTATGCAATCGGTCGTGGGAGAGTGATACCTTGAAGGCTTTGCCGGTGACGGGATCGACGGCGGGAACTTCTAAATATTGCCTTCGCGTCTCGGCCTGCGAATCCTTCCCAAAAGCCGATTGTGGCGGTTCGTCCATTCCAAGTCCCATATTTGCTGAAATGTCGCCAAAGGTCAACCATTCTTCGGTTGAATTTGCTAATGGAAATCCGATTCATTCCATCAAATCCCGATCCCGAACGCCGATCAAATACAAAATCGAATCTAGCCCCAGCGTCGAAATCTGATGCCGGGCGCTCTGCGCCACCACCGGCTTGGCGTGAAATGCAATCCCCAGCCCGGCGGCCGCGAGCATGGGCAGATCATTGGCGCCGTCGCCGGCGGCGATGGTCTGTTGCAATGAAATGTTTTCCTGTGCGGCGATTTCCCGCAGCAGTTGCGCCTTGCTCTGGGCGTTGATGATGCGGCCCTTCACGCGGCCGGTCAGGAAGCCGTTTTCGATCTCCAGGTCGTTGGTGCGGACATAATCAAAGCCGAGCTTTTCCTGAAGGTGGCGGCCGAAGAATTCAAATCCGCCTGAAATAATAGCGGTCTTGTAGCCGAAGCTCTTGAGGGCGCGCACCAGTCTTTCCGCTCCTTCGGTCATGATCAAACGCTGTGCGACTTTCGCCAGCGTTGATTCGGCAAGGCCCTTGAGCAGGGCAACGCGGCGAATAAGGGACTGATCGAAATCAATTTCGCCGCGCATGGCGGCCTCGGTGATGGCGCTCACGCGATCATACGCCCCCGCCTCGCGGGCGAGTTCGTCGATGACTTCGTGCTGAATCAGCGTGGAATCCATGTCGAACGCGACGAGTCTGCGGATGCGGCGGTAAACCGTATCGCGCTGCCAGGCGATATCGACGGGATGTTCCTGCGTGATGGTCATGAGCGCGGCGCGGAGCAGGTCGTCATCCTTTGGCTGGCCGCGCACGGACAACTCGACGCACGCCCTTCGCGGCCGCCCGTCCTCCTCGCGCGGCGGGCGGCCGGAGAGGCGGGTGATGATGTCGATATTCAGCCCCTGCTCGGCGAGCACGGACGAGACCGCCGCCAGGTGCGCCGCGCCGAGCCGCCGGGCCAGCAGGGTCAATATGAATCGCGGCTTGCCCTGCCGGGCCACCCAGGCGTCGTACTGCTCGTCTTCCACGGGCGTGATTCGCAATCTCAATTCCGCATGATGAGCGGTAAACAACAAATCCTTCAGGACCGCGGTCGATTCCACCTCCGCCGGCACGCGCACCAACATGCCGAGCAGAAGCGTTTTGTGAATCACGGTCTGATTCACATCCAGAATCTCGATATTTTGCTTGCCGAGAATGGTGGTCAGGGACGAGGTAATCCCCGGCTTGTCGTCGCCGGTGACATGAAGCAGAAGGATGGATTGCGTGGGTGGAATCAAGGAGCCTCATTGTAAACGGAATCTCCCGCGAACGGGAGTTGATCCTGTTACGCCTTGGTTAGCCGCGGCACTTGTGCCGCGCGTTCTTCGTCGATCCAGCAGTGTAATAAGTGAGAATGTTCCCATAAAACCCCGATAATTGTGCGATAACGCGCCATCGCGCCTCATAGTTGCATAAACTTCACGGCAATCTTTATAGCCACCATTGGCTGCAACCTTCGCGGAATCGGCGCATTTGTTTTGTACGAGCGCAACAGAATTGAGCCGCTGAAATTGACGCAACCTTCGGCGGCCTGTTGCATGCTGATAGAAGTCGGCCCGCGAAGTTGCGGCGGGCAAATCCAACGGGCTTAGAACTCATTCAACGTCATCCCTTTCGCGGACGGCCAGTGGTGAGAGTCTGTCCCGGGGATCAGGCAAAATGCGAAAAAGTCATCAAACGAAAGGAAGTGCAATTATGTCTATGTGGCGCAAACCATTGGGAGTTATCACACTGTCCGGCGCAGTTTTGGGCGCGGCGGTGCTGGGTGTCAACGTGTTTCATGACACCCAATTCGCCCAGGCCGAGCAGCAAGTGAACGCGGCACGGCAAGACCTGGCTGTCGTCGAGGATTCATCGACGGTCTATCGGGATATTCACCGGGTGGTGGAACCATCGGTGGTGGAAATTCAAGTGACCAAAACCGTGCACCACGCCGGCACGCCCATCCCGCCGGGTTTCGAGCGATTCTTTCATCAATTTGGCGGCGAGGGCGGCGGCCAGGGACAGTTCAATATTCCCATGAATCCCGGCGATCAGGGCAATGACGATCAGAGCAGCCCCGATCAAGGCTCCGTCCGCGAAACCGGCACCGGCAGCGGTGTCATCATGGAGGAGTCCGGCGGCTACGGATACATCCTCACGAACAATCATGTCGCCGGCGGGGCCAGCCAGATGGTGGTTACGCTCAGTGACGGTCGGGTGATTAAGAATGCCGAGTTGGTCGGCGCTGATCCCAAGACGGATCTGGCCGTGGTGAAGATCAAGGCCGATCATCTCATCCCCGCAACCTGGGGCGACAGTTCGCAACTGGAATCAGGCGATCATATTCTCGCCTTCGGCGCGCCGTTCGGGTACGTCGGGTCGATGACGCACGGCATCGTCAGTGCCCTGCACCGTCAGGCCGGAATCCTCGGCAACGATGGCTATGAAAACTTCATCCAGGTGGACGCGCCGATTAATCCCGGCAACAGCGGCGGGCCGCTGGTGAACCTCAAGGGTCAGGTTGTCGGCGTCAATACCGCCATCGCCTCCAGCAGCGGCGCGTTTTCCGGCATTGGCTTTGCCATTCCGTCGGAAGAGGCCCGCCCGATCTACGACCAGCTCAAATCCAGCGGCAAGATCAGCCGCGGCTGGCTGGGCGTGGAGATTCAGAGCGTTTCAGCCAACACCGACGCGGCTGAAAACGAAGGGTATCATGACACAACGGGCGTGATGATTCACGGCGTGCTGCATGACAGCCCATCGGCTTCGCAGCTTCATCCCGGCGACATCGTGACCAAACTCAACGGCCATTCCCTGGCCGACGCTTCAGAATTGCGAAACGCCGTCGCGGTTGAAGCCCCGGGCGCCAAGATCAACCTGACGGTTTTCCGCGACGGGAAAACGGAAGAAGTGAGCGTCAAACTCGGCCAGCAGCCGAGCGATTTGAACTCGCTGGCCAGCATGAACGGCGGCCCCGCCGAATCGAACAGCGTCGGTCGCCTGGGCGTGAAGCTGGAAAACCTCAACAGCGATCTCGCCCAGCAGTACGGGCTATCCAATGGCGCCGGCGTGGTGGTGACATCAGTCGATCCGAATTCCACGGCCGCGCAAGCGGGCATTTCGGAGGGCGATGAGATCACCGCGATCAACGGACATGAAGTCCATACCGCCGCCGACGCGCAGAAGGCGATGGCCAAGGCGGATCTGACCACTGGCGCACGTCTGCAAATCACCAACCGGCAAGGCACGGAGATGGTGTTTGTGAAAGCGGCGAAGTAGGCCGCGAGCAATCAATAGAAGTTAGAACATAACCGGCCGTGTGGTGAACTCAATTCACTGCACAGCCGGTTTGTTTTTTACCAGGCAGAGTTTGAAGTTTTCAGTTTTCAGTTTTCAGCTTTTGGAGATTAGAATACTCGCCAGATTAGTTGAGATAGGCATCCTTAGCTGAAAACTGAACACTGAAAACTTCAAACTTTTCGCACAATATGTTCGACGAACCCAACAACGAAGAATCGCAAGAGCGCCCCCTCGATCCCGCAGGCCGGGCCAAGGAGAAGGCCGACGAGTTCCGCATGCACGCGGAACTGGCATCGGTCTTTGAAGGCACACGGAAATTCGACGCCGAACTGCGGCCGGGTTTGGATATGGAGACCGCTCGAAATATCCAGCGCACGATCGCCCGGCTGGAAAAATCCAAAACGCCGGATAGTCCCGTGCTGCCGCCGCCCTCGATGGCGGACGCGGCGGATCTGCTCAAGCTCTGCGACACCCTTCATCTGGCCACGAACGATTACCACATCCACCGCCGCCCCGGCGAGGTGATGATCGTCCGCTGGCTGCATGGACCGCAGGTCGAGTCCTTCTACGAGCGGCTTCAGGCTCATTTCGACGCCGCCATGAACGGGTTCCGTGAGGATGAGCGGCAGGCCAATGAATGGAAGCAGGATCGCACGACGGCGGATTATCTGAAGGCGCTCAACACGGTCGAAGTGAAGATGAGTGATCGGTACCTGCGCGACGTGATCTGCAAGCACAATGTCTTCGTCCTTTCGACCCAAACGGCCGACGAGATCAACATCAAGTATCTATGTGATTACATCATGGAAGTTCCGATCGCCGACCTGGTGGGAAAAAGATCGGCCCCCCAGCATGAGCCGACCGAACAGGATCTGGCGTGGTTCTTCAAGCTCTTCTCGCTGCGGGGGATGGGAGATGGGCAGGAGCGGATGTGCTTCTTTGTCTATATGCAGAAGACGGAGGAGACCTTCGGGGGCGAAGAAGACCTAAAATCAGATGCAGATGAGGATTAAGATTAGGATTAAGATTAGGATTAGGAGGCAATTGATTGCCGCATGGGAGGGGGCGGCTTTCAGGAAATTCCCAAATCCATTTGGGGGGCTTGTCCGTAAGCCCAATTAAACGGTATATTCCCCCTACGTATTAAACCCATCATTCTCGGAAGGAGACTTTATCATGTTTCGTATTTCTAAGGCCGCTCAAGTTTCGGGCGGTGCGTTGGTTCTTGCCGCAGCCCTCGTTATGGGCGGCTGCGCCAGCACTGCTGGCACTTCATCGGGCACCGCTACCGGCAAGGCGGACACCGCCGCCGCCGGACTTCGGGCTGGATTAGACGAATTGCTCCGTGAACACGTCGTTCTGGCCCTGGCGGCCACCGACGCGGCTCTGGCAGGCAATAACGACGAGTTCACAGCCGCCGCCGGCGCGCTGGATGCGAACAGTCATGAGCTGGCCAATGCCGTCGGCAGCGTCTATGGTGACAATGCGGGCAAGGCCTTCTATGACCTATGGGCCAAGCACATTGGCTTCGTGGTTAATTACACCGTCGCCTTGTCCAAGAAGGATCAGGCCGGTGAGGACAAGGCCGTTCAGGATCTGATCGGCTACACCCAGGACTTCGGCGCGTTCATTGAATCGGCCACGGGTGGCCGGCTCAAGAAGGACGCGGTCGCCGACCTCGTCAAGACGCACGTTGTCGGACTCAAAGGGGCGATTGATGCCCAGGCCGCCAAGAACTACGCCGATGCGTTCAGCAAGGAGCGCGATGCCGAGAAGCATATGGACACCATCGGCAACGCCCTCGCCGACGCCATCACCGACCAGTTCCCGGACAAGTTTTAACCCGGGCAGGTTTTAAGGTCATTTTCCAGACGCCTCGTCCGTATGCGGGCGAGGCGTCTTTTTGATTGTGGAGATTAAGGAGTTTGAAGTTTTCAGTGTTCAGTTTTCAGCTAAATACGGTGGTCTCTAGCTGAAAACTGAACACTGAAAACTTCAAACTATTTGTCAATCCGCGGCCAATCCTACGTTTCCCAAAAGGACTCAAAATGAATAAAAAACTGATCGCAAAAATGGCTGGTTTGTCGCTGGCCGTCGGGGTTATCTGCCTCGGCGCATTGGGCGGCTGCACCAGCGATTCCGGCCCAGCTTCCAGCTCCAGCGGCAGTTCATCTCCCGCGGTTGCTGCCGGGCCGGCCAGGAGCATTGAGATCAGCACCTTCAGCTTCCAGCCGGACTCGTTGACCGTGTCGGCCGGAACAACCGTCACCTGGACCAACCACGATGACATTCGTCATACCGTGACCAGCGGCACGCCCGATAAGCCGGGAACCCCGTTGAATGGCACGCTGGACGGCAAGGGCACAACCTTCAGCTACAAATTTGACGCCGCCGGTGAATATCCTTACTTCTGTGACGTTCATCATGGAATGACCGGAAAGGTTATCGTTACGCCTTAAGACTCCATCTCCAAGGAGACGGCTTGCCCGCGGCGCTGACACCCAACAAGAGCGTGGATGATTACGCACTGATGGAAGCGATTGCTTCCGGAGATCAGGCGGCATTGGCGGCGTTTTACGACCGCCATTCGCCGCTGGTCTATTCCTTGTGCCTGCGCATCGTGCGGGATCGCTCGGATTCCGAAGACCTGCTCATCGACGTTTTCTGGGAGCTATGGGCGCGGTCGGCGCGATACGACGCCGGCCGCGGCAGCCCGCTGACTTATCTGCTGACGCTGGCCCGCAGCCGCGCCATCGACCGGCGGCGGGCCGGGATGAAGCGGCGAACCGTTCAGGTCGACGACAATTGGAGCGGTGATGCCGGTCGTTCCGATGATTCGGGGTTGGGGAAGAAGCCAAGCCCCACGCCGCTGGCTGATGCGGTCAGTAAGGAGATGTCCGAGAAAATCAGGATTGCCATGTCAAAACTGGAGCCTGCACAGCGGCAGGCTTTGGAATTGTCATTTTTTGACGATCTCAGTCATAGCGAAATCGCTCAGCGACTGGGCAAACCATTGGGAACCGTAAAGACGAATATTCGTCAGGGCCTCATCCGTTTGCGTGAGGTTGTTCGTATGGAATGACGGGAACGCACGTCGCCGTTTGGGTGAGCTTGGTAGGAATGCCTGGGAAGAGCCGGCGGCAGCCGCATCGCTAAGAACGGGCCGAGCGCCGGAACTTTGGAGAACGAACGTGGATTGCAACGAAATATCAGATCAGGTGTTGCTATACGCCGCCAGCGCATTGAGCCGGGAGGAAGCGGAACCGGTGCGCCGGCATTTATCCAGCGGTTGTCCGCGTTGCGCCGGCGTATTGGCCGAGGCCGAGGCGACGCTGGCGCTGTTGGCCATGACGCTCCCGCCCGCGACCCCGCCGGAGGAATTGCGCCGCAGACTCCTGGAGCGATTGAAGGACGAGAATCGGCCATTGCCGCCGCTGCCGGAAGAAACGGTTGCGCCGATGCGGCTGGTGGGCAATCGACCCGCCGCCCCCTGGTGGGCGCAGGTGGCGTTTCCGTCGGCGATTGCGGCCGCGGTTGCCGCCGCCATCACGATATTTTTCGGCGTTCGCGTGCAGCAGAATCAAGCGGTGGAGCAACAGGCTCAGCTTCAGCAGGTGAGCGCCTCCTGCCTGCAGCTCAATCAAAACATGATGATGTTGACCGAGTTGCTCTCGCGCGGCGCCGGGCCGCGGCCGGGTTCGCAAGTTGTGCAGGCTATGCAATGGGCCACCGATCCAAACTTGAAATCGATCTGGCTCACCGGACAAAAAGCCCAACCCGCCGGGGCTGGGGCGCGAATTTTCTGGGATACCGACCGGAACGTCTGGGTCTTCTACGCCTCGGGCCTGAAACCCGCCGAGGCCGGCAAGAAATACGAGCTTTGGTATGTAACCAGCGACAACCTGAAAATTCCCGCCGAATCCTTTGACGCCGACGCCTCCGGTGAAGCGATGCTGGCGACAACCGTACCAGCGGATGTCGCGGGCAAGATAAGCGTGGCCGCCGTCACCGACGAGCCGGCGGATAAACCGACGACGCAGCCGACGGGATCATTTCAGTTGGTGGGAAATGTGCCCGCGAAGTGATTTCCGGAGCGAAGGGGTATCGGTGCCCCGCAGAAAAGGCGCAGACCACTCTTGTCTTAGCTGAAAACTGAAAACTGAAAACTGAAAACTTGATTCCCTGGAAATTGAAGTCCCAAATAACCAAAGAACTAATGCGTCTCAATAGTATTCGCCGCCGCCTCATACCCTTCTTCCTGGATCGCTTCGACCAACTTCTCTACATCGGCTAAAGCCCGATCAAACAGGATGGAAGCCTGGCTGCTGTTGAAATCCACTTCGGCTTCGTGGACGCCGGGGATTTGGCTGAGTCGCTTTTGAATCGCGGTCTCGCAGCGATGGCAGTGCATCCCTTTTATGCGGATGACCACCCATTGATCAGCAATAACCGGTTGCGACACAAAACACCTCTCAAAACATCCGTGGAAACATGACGTGGTACATCGCTCCCACGCCGCTTAACATTAAGCTCTCATTCGCGCCAGTTCAAGCCAGGTTTAATATAAACCTCGCGATTGAACGCGCCTCCTTCTTCCCCCTCGCCCTGTACTCAGGGAGAGGGCTGGGGTGAGCCTTCCCTCCGTCAATTGCGGCAAACCTTGGCCACGCCAAATAAGCCGCCAAACAAACGTTCCTTGAACCAGCCGCATCCGGGCATTACTTTGCCGCCTTAACTAACGCCTTAAAACTGGAGCGCCGCCTCATGCCCATCGGCATCACCATTTGGAACGAGTATCGTCACGAAAAGTCTGATACAAAAGTCGCCGCGATTTATCCGGCGGGCATTCATGGGGCCATCGCCGAATATTTGCAAACGCAGGCGGATTTTATCGTCCGCACCGCCACTTTGGACGAACCCGAACACGGCTTAAGCCAATCCGTGCTCAACCAGACGCAAACCCTCATCTGGTGGGGCCACATGGCCCACGCCGAGGTCGCCGACGACATTGTGGAGCGTGTCCACCGCCGGGTTTTGGGCGGCATGGGCCTGATCGTTCTGCACAGCGGCCACTTCTCCAAAATCTTCAAACGCCTGATGGGGACAAGTTGCGACCTGAAATGGCGCGAACTGGAAAACGAACGCGAAATTCTATGGGTCACGCGACCCGGCCACCCCATCGTGGCCGGCATCGACGATCATTTTATCTTAGAGCGCGAGGAAATGTACGGCGAATTCTTCGATGTGCCGGAGCCGGAATGCACCTTCCTGATCAGCAGCTTCGCCGGCGGCGAGGTCTTCCGCAGCGGCTGCACCTGGACCCGCGGTGCCGGCCGGATCGTCTACTTCCGGCCGGGACACGAGAGCTTCCCGACCTATTACGACGGGAATGTGCGAAGGGTTCTGGCCAATGCGTGCCGATGGGCGGCGGGGGGGCAGGTGGGGATGCCGGTGTTTGGGGAGCGGGGGGAGGGGTGGATGGCGCGGGCTTCGCCGGCCGCCCCCTCAAAATAAGATTTTCGATCCGCAACCGTAAACGCCTGACACGTTATCAGCATTTAACTGGCGTCGTTGGCATTGCTTCCAGTGAACGTGGCGATTTCGTTGGGGAGCGGCGCGTTTGTGGCCTTTGCTGCTGGCCTTCGGAGCCGCCGCAGCGCCAAAAGGGCGGCAGGTTGGGCCGGCCGCCTCCGCCCTCGGAGAGGCATTGCGAGCGGGCTTCCGAGTGGCCTTCTTGGGCTGCGTCTCTGCGTTCTTAGCCATGACGTGCCGCCTATCGTTTATGAGTGACGCAGACGTTCCACAACGAAGGATGTCAAACGCCAGGCGAGAGGACAAACACGACTTGGAGAATTCGACAGTTGCATGTACGGCTCTAGTCGTTCCACGCCTGAATTGCTGGCGTCGGTCTAGGCAGCAAGCGTAGAATGAGCCTTACCAAATCAAAGGACAATTTCATGGCAATGTGGTTTTACCAACTCAGCGAAGAAATATGGCCGACCACCGACTATCGCTTCGAGGTTTGGGAGGGAGAGAAGTCCGAATGGGGCCTTGGACCATCGCCCCGGCTGAACGGATTGCTCCCACAACCCGGCGATACGGTTGCGCTCTTCTACGCCAAGACCGGTTGCGACGAACCAGGTTTCTATGGCATAGCGGTGATTATTCGAGTGTACGAGCAGGAGGGAGAACAAAGAATTTACTTCCGTCCTTGCGCGCCGAGCGATAGGCTCAAGATTTGGCCATGGTGGGATGGCGAAGTGATTGCCATTGCTGACGAAATTCGCCAGCGTGCTAATCGAGGAAGATTCTGGTCAGTATCAAAAGACGTCCAAACCCGGATCGAGAAGGGCATTCACCGCTGGGTTGGCGGCGCAGTGCCCAAATCCATCTAACGCATGGGCGATTTGATAATCGAAGCGCCAAGCTAGACGCGAGCGATTTGAGCTTTGGTGGCCGTCGCCCGCTGCGCGCACCCCGTTTTTAGATCACTATACTTCTATTATGGCAATCGATATGCAAGTTCAAAGTCTAATCTCGCGTTGGGGCGGAGCTGTCGATTTAGATTTAATTGCATCGCCATTCGACACGCTCGTGAGGGAATTAGAGCAGTTTGCCAATACTCTTATCAATTGTGCGAGGCCGTCTGTGAAGCCGCAATGGTCCAAGCGGCCTTTTCAAATACTCTTCACCAATTCCTTACGCGCCAACGCCTGCGCGACCAAAGACGATGGTACAGATTATGTGATCATGACGATCGGTCTCATTCAGGAAGTTTACGGCACGATGCTCGGCTTAATGTCCGTTCCATCATCTTTGCCTCCGATCGGAGTGCCGCCAGTCGAAGTCCCGCAAATAGGCGAATTTGAGCGTGGTTTCCCGCCGTTTCCCATATTGACGAAGGAGGAAATGCAATCTGGGAAATCGATTCGCGTTTGCCGTCCAACTGATGTCGCCCGTCTAGCATTTGGAATGCAATTGTCTTTGATGGCGCTGCAGTTCGTAGTGCGACATGAAGTTGGCCATATTCTTGCGGGCCATCTTGAACTTGCGAAAAGGCACGGGATTTCTCCTGAAATACTCGAGGTTGATTCCTCCGAAGCCCAGGCACACTTGAATCCTCCACGGAATGTTCGCGAATGCGACGCGGATATGTTCGCGATACATTGGCAGTCATTAGTCGATTTGCATCCGGAAACTACCAAGTATTGGCATGAAACTTATGGTTGGAATGACGTTCCGCCACAAGATGGGGCATTTATTGCCCATGCTACTGCGATTGCGATACTGTTCCGCCTTTTCGACATGCGCCGTGGCGACGGCTATGCCCCCGAACATAATATCGCCTTGAAGCACCCACACCCGACGTTGCGGAGCAACATGGCGATTTCTCGAAGTTTTGGCTTAGCTGTTGACGCCCAAATGTTTAAGATGGACGAATTGCCACGACTGATCCGGGCTTCGTGGATTCCTGTCGAGGAGTTATGGTTACAACTTCGCCTGCCCGGCCTCCGGCTCGGCGAGAGAAGCAATTGGGAATCAAACATCAAACGACTTTCAGAAGAACTAGACATTGAATATCGGCGACACGAGCCAATTTTGAATGAAATCTCAAGGGTCTACCCCCGTTGGCGTAAGTCATGGCCCCATGTGTGAGCGGAAAACGGAACAGGTCCAATTTCCATTAAGCCAGAATCTCACAATCGGGCAGGAACTGGCCGCCCCGCCAGCCATCAATCCGGCTCCCGAACTCCTTCATTTAGCAAACTGGGCAAGCCCCCAATTTGCACAGAACCGCGTTTTTTGCGCATGGAAGTGCGCGCCACTTGCTGAGATCCCTCATTTCTTTGCACAAAACTGCACGGAATCGCGCGCTGCGCGAACCCCCCTGATATTCAACCTTCGCCTCCCCGAGAAAGCCGCCGGATGGCCATCCGGCGGGAATCTCCATCTCTAAGTCGCAATCCATAAACCATTTGCAGAAATCTTCAAACAATCCGAATATTTATCTTGACTTCTGTACGGTATCCGTTACTATACCTATGGTGTCGGACTTCTCGTGAAGCCCGACCGGCTGAAAGTCCCCAGCCGCTGCTTCGCAGAAGAGGTTTTGCCACAGATGAACACAGATTCACAAAGATAAAAAGCAGGGCATTTCATTCGTGCCCCTTAGTGTCCATTCGTGGACAGAATTCTTCGCCTTTATCCGTGTTCATCTGATTTCCATCTGTGGCTAAAAATCTTCTGCGGCGTAGCCACCGGCCGGTGCGTATCACCACCATGGACGGCCAGAATCGACAGGGCGTCCCCGGCAATTCGCTTGAGTGCGAACAAGCCAATGCGGTGGATCGAGTTGATGCCAGCTTCGCCTGGCAGAGCACCGGTTCTGTTGCAGCCCGCACTCAGCGGCTTCCTCCGGCAAAAATAAACCGGACAGCCGCAAAGATCGCAGGGCCCGGCAGCCTTTGGCACTACCTTAGGGCCGCCACGCGACAGAACGAGGACAATCCGAATATTGGCCGAAGAGGTTTAACCGCCCGCGACGGAATACCGTCGCTAGAGCCGCCGAGAACGCCGAGGGGTTTTTCTATTTGAAATTATCTTGAATTTCTCCGCGCCCCCGCGCCTCCGCGCGAGCTGGTCTAATTCTTAGCTTGCATCGGAAGCACCAAGCGCAGCGAATTCAATTTGATTACGAAAGAATTCTCTCCGCATTTTCTTCTCCGCGACCTCTGTGTCTCTAGCAGCCGTACCCGGCTGCGGGCGGTTAATCAAAATTTCGGCCAAAGCCACCGGCGCGGTTCGCGAGTCTGACGCCGTTCGAAGGCATTCGGTCTTGTCCCGTTACGCGCTGTAACCGCCCTCTCACCGGCTCGAACCCGGCGTTGATGGCTCGGCCAGTCTATCCTGCCCCCATCCACCCCCGCGCGTGGCGAACCGGCAGTAAGCTGACCCAACAGGAGAGAAATCTTGAGCGGTGGACAAGCGATTTCGCACTTTCGCACCTTCTTACCTTCACACTTTCTCACCTCTGTCCCTTCCTCCCTTCATTTTCATTGCTTCTTCATACACCCGCGCATACCGTAAATTCATGCGTGTCCTAGTGGTCGAGGATTTTGCCCTGCTGCGGGAGTCGATCTGCCAGGGTCTGCGGGAGGCGGGCTTTGCCGTGGATGCGGCCTCCGATGGCAATTCGGGGCTGTGGCAGGCTTTGTCGGCGCCTTATGACGTCATTATTCTCGATCTCATGCTGCCGCGGCTGGATGGGCTTTCGGTCCTTCGCCAGCTTCGGGAGAAGGGGCGGAATGATCATGTCCTGATTCTGACCGCCAAGGACACAACCAGCGACCGCATCAAGGGCCTGGACACCGGGGCCGATGATTATCTGGTCAAGCCATTTGAGTTTGCCGAGCTGCTGGCACGGGTTCGCGCGCTGGTGCGGCGGCAGTATCAGGCGAAGAATCCGATTGTGAAGGTCGAAGACCTGGAGATAGACACCGCCGCCCGCACCGTGCGGCGTGGCGGGCAGACCATCGAGTTGACGCCGCGCGAATACGCCCTGTTGGAATTCCTGGCGATGCGCGTCGGGCAGGTCGTCACACGAACGCAGGTGTGGGAGCACGTCTACGAGTTTCACGACGACGCGGCGAGCAATGTGGTGGATGTCTTCATCGGCCATCTGCGCCGCAAGATCGAAATGCCCGAGAAGGCGCGATTGATTCACACGCGGCGCGGCCATGGTTATGTGCTTGGGGCGAAGGAGGAGGAATGCTGAACAGCATCCGATTTCGCCTGCTGGCCGGCACGATTCTGGGGACTCTGGTCGTCTATGTCGCGTCAGCGGCGGTTCTATACGGGGCGATCCGTCAGTCGCTGCTCAGCGAGTTTGACGGCGGGCTTCTCACCAAGGCGAATGTGTTGTCCGGCCTGACGGAGCAGACCGACCGCGGCCTTCGCATCGAGCCGGAGGTGGGGCAGCCCACCTACGGCGATGGCCGCTCCGACGAGGGCTTTGTGCTTCTGGCCGAGGACGGGCGGGCTCTGGCCAAGTCCGAGCCGCTGGGCCGGCGCGCCTGGTGGAAGTCGGTTCCGTTGCGAGCGGATGACAGGCGATATTTTGGCTTTTTGAGCGAGCCGGATTTGCGGGCGCGGTATGTGGTGACGCGTTACACGCCGCGAAGAATCGATTCCGACCGTGACGAGCGCCCCGTCGTTTCGCCGCCGGCGAAGCCCGTGACCCTGATCGTGCTGGGAAACCCGCACGAAATGAACGAAAAGCTGCAAAATCTTCTGGCCCTTCTGATCGGCTCGTTCGCGCTGGCGACGCTGGTGTCGGCGGGAATCCTGGCGTTGGTGATCCGCGGCGGATTAAGGCCGCTGGGCGCGCTGGCCGGCGAGCTTCAGGGCATCGGCGGCGATGATCTGCAAAAGCGCGTGGAGGTCGGGCGCCCGCCGAGCGAAATCCAGCCGGTGGTGGAACGCCTGAACGAACTGCTCGAGCGCCTCGACGCATCATTTTCGCGCGAGCGGGCGTTCACGGCGGATGTGGCCCACGAAATGCGCACGCCGCTGGCGGGGCTGACGACGGCGCTGGAAGTGTCCGCCCTTCGCCCGCGCGAGGCGGCGGAATACCAGCAAACCATTCAAGGTTGTTTGGCAGCCAGCCGCTCGATGCGAAGCATGGTGGAAAACCTGCTCACGTTGGCGCGGGCCGACGCGCGGCAACTAAACGCGGGCCGGAAAAATGTGGATTTATCGGGTCTGATGCAGCGGGCGTGGGAGCCGTTCGCGGCGCGCGCGGCCGGGAGAAACCTGCAAGTCGTCTGGTCGCTGGACGAAAACGCCGGCATGCAGACCGACGCGGGATTGCTTTCGATGGTGGTCACGAATCTATTCGACAATGCGGTCTCCTACATCGACGACGGCGGGAAACTCCAAATCGAATTGCACAAGAATGACGCCGCGACTGTCATGCGCATCGCCAACAGCGGAAGTGAGATCGCGGCGGAGGATACGGCCAAGGTCTTTGAACGCTTCTGGCGCGCCGATTTATCGCGCACGGGTTCCGGCCAGCACTTTGGTTTGGGATTGGCGCTCTGCCAGAGAATCACAACATTGCTCGGCGGCGAGATCAGCGTGCAATCGCAGCGCGGCGGGGTGTTTGAGGTGACGCTGAGGTTCGTGTAGGTTCACTTCTTGACGGGCGAATCGCCGAGTCCCACCAGCCGCACCATCAAACAGTAAACTGTTGGCGTGGCCACCAGCGATAGCAGCACCGAAACACACAGCGCCCCGATGACGGCCACCGCCAGCGGCCGCAGCATGTCGGCCCCTGAGCCGATGCCGTAGGCGAGCGGCAGCATTCCCAGCGCCGCGGCCATCGAGGTCATCAGCACCGGCCGCAAACGGCGGCGGCCGGATTGAACCAGGGCCTCTTCCAAAGACAAGCCCTGCTCGCGCAGATGATCGACGTAGTCGAGCATCAGGATGCCGTTCTTGGCGACGATGCCCATGCCGATGATCGCGCCCAGTTGCGACACGATGTTCAGCGAAGTGCCGGTGAGGTAGAGGGCCGCGATAGTTCCCAGAAGCGCCAGTAGCGAGCCGACCATGATGGCGAGAGGCTCGAGGAACGAGCCGAACTCAAGGAGCAGGACGGTGAAGACGCACAGAATCGCCATGATCATGACCATGAGCAGATTGTGGAAGGCTTCCTGCTGCTGCTGGTAGAGGCCGCCGTATTCCAGGGTGCCGGCGGGAATGCCGGGCTGGTTGGCCAGGGAGTTTTTCACATCGGCGATGGCTTTGCCAAGGTCGCGCTTCTCCAGGTTGCCGGTGACGGCAACGTACTGGCGCAGATCCTCGCGATTGAGTTCGACTTCACCTTCATCAATGCGGACATCCGCGACCTGGCTCAACCGTACGGTCTGGCCGTCGGGTGTCTTCAGCGGCAGGCTTTGGAGCGATGCGATGCGATTAATCTTGTCAGGATCGAGGAGCACGCGGATATTAACGATGCGGTCGCCCTCGAGAATCGAGGTGGCAATTTGCCCCAATTTCGCGGCTTCGACCTCTTCGGCGATGGCCTGCGTTGTCAGGCCGTAGCGCTGGGCGTCGGCACGCCGCACGGCGAACGTGAGCGAAGGGCCGGCTACAACCAAGCCGTCTTTGGTATCAACAACGCCGGAAATTTTGTCGATTTTAGCCTTCACCAGAGGAGCAGTGGCTTTGAGGAAATCCAGGTCGTTGGAGAAGAGCTTGATTTCGATGGGCTTGGGCGACCAGGTCAGATCGCCGATCAGATCGCCCAACATGCCGTGCAAATCCCACTCAATCTGCGGCTGGCTCTTGTTTATCTGCGCCCGTAAGTCGGCAACGATGTCTTCCGTTGAGCGGGCGGAATCGGAATGAAATTTAACGAGGAAATCGCCGGAACTGGGTTCGGTCAATTCCAGACCCAGGGCCGTGCCGGTGCGGCGGGAATAACTTTCGACTTCGGGAGTTGATTTGAGAATCCGCTCGACTTCCATCAGGGCGCGGTTGGTTTCGGTGAGGCTCGCCCCAGGCGGCCCGACGTAGTCGATCACAGTGCCATGCTCCTCAAGATCGGGCAGCAGATTGGTATCGAGGCGGGTGTACAGATCGACGCCGGCAATGGTCATCAGCACGCAGAATCCCGCGACCAGCCACTTGTGTCCCAGCGCCAGGCGCGCCGCCCAGTCGTAAATCGCCAGCACGCGGCGGAGAATGAATCCGCCCTCTTCCATGGTATGGCTGGTTTCCTTCGGCTTGACGTGAATGATGGCACTCGCCAGCGACGGCGTGAGCGCGATGGCCAGCACCAGCGAAGTCAGAAGCGAAACGGTCATGGTGATCGCCAGCGCCCGGAAGAAGACGCCGGGAACGCCGTCGAGGAACGCCAGCGGCACGAACACAACGACGGGCGTGAGGGTTGAGCCGGTGAGGGGGAGAAGGATTTCCCCGACTGCGGCCTGCACCGCTGGAAGGCGGGCCATGCCCGTGGCCATTTTCGTATGAATGGCTTCGACCACAACGATGGCATCGTCGATGACCAGTCCGATGGCGGCGGCGATCCCGCCCAGCGTCATGAGGTTGTAGCTAAGGCCCAGGCCTCGCATCGCGATCAGCGTGACCAGCACTGTCACTGGAATGACTACGATCGCCACGAGCGTCGAGCCGACATCTTTAAGAAATGCGAAGAGAATCGCCACCGACAAAATCAGGCCGAAGATGATCGCTTCCCACACGCTGCGAACCGAATCGCGAACCAGGAGCGACTGATCGTAGAAGAAGCTGAGTTTGACATCCGCCGGCAGCGTTCGCTGAAGTTGATCCAACTCGGTCTTCAATTGATCGACGATGTCGAGCGTGCTCCCGTCGGGCTGGCTGCGGACCATGACGAGCACCGATTCAACGCCGTCGGCGGTGACAATGATATTTGCCGGTTCGGCCGCAGGCTCGACGCGGGCAAAATCGCGGATGCGGATGGGGTGATTCTGGCTGACGCCGACCACCATGTTCTCGATGTCGTCGATGCCATGGAGACGGCCGTCGACCAGCACCAGATAGAGAGTCTCTTTTTCCTCGTGAAGCCCGGCCGATTGGACGAGGTTGTTTGAGTTAAGGGCATCCAGGATTTGGGTGAGGCTGACGCCCTGTGCGGCGAGTTTGAGCGGATCGGCGACGATGTGAAATTCGGGCGGATGCCCGCCGACCAGATCAACGCGAGCCACGCCGGGGATGCGAAGGAACCTGGGCTTGATCTTGTATTGTGCGGTTTCCCATAGATCGGTAAGGCTGCGCGATTTGCTCGTCACGCTGATGCCGGTGATGGGGAAGACGGAAAACGTCAGGCGATACGCGCGCACTTCCACGCTGGCGGGCAAAGAAGATCTCACCTGTGCCAGGCGGCTCTGCACTTGCAACAGAGCCTGCTCCATATCCACTTTCCAGGTGAAGTAAACATTGATGACCGAGCTTCCGCGGCCGGTGCCCGAGCGGATGTTGATTGTCCCCGGCACGTCCTTCATGACTTCTTCAACGGGCCGGGTGATCGTGGCCATCATCTGGGCGGCGGGCATTTCGCCGTTGTCCAGCAATATTACTACCCGCGGAAAATTGGTCTGGGGGAATACGCTCGATGGCATCGATGAGCCGCAGTAAATGCCGGCGAGGCACAGACTGATGGCGATGAAGTAGATGCCCTTGGCGTGGCGGGTGGCAAATTGTGCGACGAATTCACGCATGGTGTTAGTTTAGTGGGCGTTAATCTTTTTTGGAATCGGAAGCGGGTTGTGTTGCGGCCGGTTGCGACGTGGCGGGTTGTGTCGTATCCGTTGCATCCGTTTTCGCGCCATCGTCTGCGAGCTTGAGCTTGGTGCCCTCGGCAAGGCCGTAGGCCCCGCCGGTGACAACCTGATCGCCCTCCTTCACGCCGGGTGATTCGATCTCCGTGAGATCCTCCTCCGAGAAACCGACGGTTACCTTCTGCTGGGAGCATTTGCTGTCCTTGTCGAGGCACACGATCTGGTCGCCGTCGTCATTGGTCACGACGCTTTGCCGGGGCACGCCGAGTTTGTCTTCATGGGTCTCAACAATGATGCGAACGTGAACGGTGAGCCCGGGCCGAAGGATGGGACTTTGGCCGATGTCAATGCCAACGGGAATTGCCCCGGATTTGCGGTCGACCTGCGGGCTGATGTAGGCGACTTTGCCATGATCAGGAGTCGGCTGGGTCGTGGCGGAGGAATCAACGTCGGAAATGATCAGGGCGTCCTGACCGACCGCCAGCGAGGAGAGATCAGTCGCGGGGAGATCGACGCCAACCGTGAGGCGGTCAAGTGCGACGAGAGAGACGAGGGTGCGCGTGGTATCCACGCCTTCGCCGGGATTTACCAACACGTCGGCGACGGTCGCGTCGATGGGCGACGCGATGCGGAGCAACTGGCGCTGCACCTGTGCGGATACAAGAGCGGCCTGTGCCTGGGCAATCTTCGCGTTCTCCTGATCCAGTTCCTGCGGCGTCGGTGAATTCTTGAGAATGTCCAACTGCTTCTGATTGACGGCCAGATCGTTCTGGGCGCTGGATAGATCAAGTGCCGACTGCTCAAGACTCTTGCCGCTGGTCCCCTGCTCGGCGGCAAGTTGCTTCTGGCGGTCATTCGCCTTCTGGGCGAAGTCGGCGGCGGCTTGCGATTTCTCGACGCTGAGCTGAGCCACCTGCAATTGCTCGGGCCGCGGCGTGGCCTTGAGCGCCGCCAGCGACGCTTGCGCCTGAGCCAGTGCGGCCGCCGCCTGATCCTCGGCGGCTTTTGCCACGCGATCATCAAGCTGGATCAGCGGATCGCCTTTCTTCACGGTCTGGCCGATCTGGCAAAGCACATCGCTCACAATTCCCGCAACCGGAGCGGCGATGGCCGCGCTGCCGGCCTGCTGATCCGCGCGGGCCGAACGCGGAACAATCGTGCCGAAGCCATCGACATAGCGGTGAAACGTGAATTTCTGAACGGGGACGACATGCACCGGAACTTCCGCATTACCGCCGCCGGCATCGTCAGCCGCAGGCGGCGGAGCGACGGCGATTTTGTTCACCAGGGTCTGGCCCCATTCGGGGAGATGCGGCGAAATCATGTCCGCGTGGAAATGAAGCACCCATGCGCCGACGACAATCAGCAGCGCAACGAGCAGCCCGATGAATTTGCCCATCGATTTCATGGTTGTCGATTTCATGGTTGTGTGTCCGGTCTTGTGTCGGGTCGAGTGGAAGCAGCG
>Ga0208589_1000017_pt1 | contig 83418 bp, 67 predicted proteins | sample NGESurshal092012_2_FD_184486 | JGI IMG/M metagenome (GOLD analysis project Ga0208589, IMG submission 184486) | Arctic peat soil microbial communities from Barrow, Alaska - NGEE Surface sample F53-2 shallow-092012 (SPAdes) | ecosystem: Environmental > Terrestrial > Soil > Wetlands > Peat ...
GTGGTCATCGGCGGCCTGATGTACGCGCGGCCGAAGTTCTTCGCCAAGGTCATGGGCGAGCTGCTGTTCTGGGTCGGCGAGGACAAGATGACCTTCGGCAGCGACTACGGCATCTGGGAGCCCAAGTGGCAGATCGAGGGCTTCGTCGACTGGGACTACCCCAGTGACGAGTTCTCGGACTTCCCGCGGGTGACTACCGCCACCAAGAAGAAGATCCTCGGCCTCAACGCGGCCAGGCTCTACGACATCGAGGTGCCGGCGGAGTACCAGCTGCCGGCCGAGGCGGGCACTCCCGCCGCGCAGGACGACGCCCAGCTGGTCGCGGGGGCATGACTGCGGAAGTGAGCGCGCCGGCCGTGCCGGGGAGTCAGCTCCCCGGCACGGCCGTGCCAGACGCGAGGCTCGGCCCGCCGGGCCGAGCGGATAGCAGCGCGGGGGGTTCCGGGGGGGCGCTCCCCCGGGTTAGCACCGTGCTCGCCGCCCTGGACTCGGTGCGCGACCCCGAGCTTGACGAGCCGATCACCGCGCTGGGCTTCGTCCAGTCGTGCGTGGTCAGCGCGGCCGGTGACGCCCAGGTCCGGCTGCGGCTGCCGACGTACTTCTGCGCGCCTAACTTTGCCTTTCTCATGGTGGCCGACGCCTACGACGCGGTCGCCGCCCTGCCCGGAATCCGCCGGGCGGAGGTCGTGCTGGACGAGCACTTCGCCTCCGACGCGATCAACGGCGGCGTGGCCGCGCACGCGGGCTTCGCCCGGTCCTTTGACGGCGAGGCGGTCGGCGAGCTGCACGAGCTGCGGGCCGACTTCCTGCGCAAGGCGGTCATGGCCGGCACCGACCAGGTCTGCCGGCCGCTGCTGGCCGCCGGCACCGATCCGGCCAGCCTGCCGGCGCTGACCCTGGGCCAGGTGCCGCCCTCGCGCGCGCTGCAGCGGCTGCGGGAACGCCGCGCCGACCTCGGGCTGCCCGCCGGCGATGACGCGCCGCTGCTGATCGACCCGCGGACCGGCGAGCCGGTGCGGCCGGACTCGCTGCGCCTGCACCTGGGGCGCGCCCGGCTGACCCGGACCAGCCTGGAGGCGAACGGCAGCATCTGCCGCGGCATGCTGCGGCACCGATATGACTCTCCCGGACAGGGTTTGCCACCACAGGGTTTGCCACCACAGGGTCAGGAGGACCAGTGAAGGCCGTCCGCTTGCACGCGTTTCACAGCCAGCCGGTGATTGACGAGGTACCCGAGCCGACCATCAGCGGCCCGCTGGACGTCATCGTGAAGATCGGCGGCGCGGGCGTCTGCCGCACCGACCTGCACATCATCGAGGGCCAGTGGGATGCCGCGATGGGCACGCCGCTGCCCTACATCCTCGGCCACGAGAACGCCGGCTGGGTGCACGAGATCGGCTCGGCCGTGACCAACGTCGCGGTCGGCGACACCGTGATCCTGCACCCCACGCCCACCTGCGGGCTGTGCCGGGCCTGCCGGGCGGGCGACGACATGCACTGCATCGCCAACAGCTTCCCCGGCCTGTCCACCGACGGCGGGATGGCCGAGTACCTGCTCACCTCGGCCAGGGCCTGCGTGAAGCTGGACCCGGCGACCCGGCCGGAGGACGTGGCCGCGCTCGCCGATGCCGGCATCACCGCCTATCACGCGGTCCGCAAGGCCCTGCCGCTGCTGTACCCGGGCACGACCTGCGTCGTCATCGGCGCCGGCGGCCTGGGCCACATCGGCGTCCAGTGCCTGGCCGCCCTGACCGCGACGAACATCATCGTGGTCGACCGCAATCCCGACGCCCTCAAGCTGGCCGAGCAGCTCGGCGCGCAGCACACCGTCGTCGCCGACGGCGGCCAGGTCGAGGCGGTCAAGGAGCTGACCGGCGGCACCGGCGCGGAGGTCGTGCTCGACTTCGTCGCCGAGCAGGGCGCGGAGAACGACGGCTGGAACATGACCGCGCGCGCGGGCTCGTACTTCGTCATCGGCTACGGCGGCACCCTGCACATCCCGACGCTCGACATCATCTCGACCGAGCGCAACATCATCGGGAACATCGTCGGCACCTACAACGAGCTGGCCGAGCTGATGGTGCTGGCGCAGGCCGGCAAGGTGACCCTGCACACCCGGACCTACCCGCTGGACGCCGCCGTGGAGGCCCTGACTGACCTGGACGCCGGCCGGGTCCGCGGCCGGGCGATCCTCGTGCCCTGAGCGGCCGCCGGCGACCCGGCGAGCATCGAACCGACCGAACCGACGGCCCGATATCTGACGCACTGGCTACCTGACGCATTGCTGTATGGCGCGCTGCGGCGCGTAACGACCTGATGGAGGAACTATGGCCAAGGAACTGCGCTTCGGAGCGGACGCGCGAGCCCTGCTGCTGGCCGGGGTCGACCAGCTAGCCGACGCCGTCAAGTCAACGCTCGGGCCGAAGGGCCGCAACGCGATCCTGGAGAAGATCACCGGTTCTCCCGTCGTGACCAACGACGGCGTCACCATCGCGCGCGAGATCCACCTGAAGAACCAGTTCGAGAACATGGGCGCGCAGCTGGTCAAGGAAGCGGCGATCAAGACCAACGACATCGTCGGTGACGGGACCACCACCGCGACCGTGATCGCCCAGGCCGTCGTCCGCGAGGGCATGCTGGCGATCGGCCAGGGCGCTAACCCGGTGCTGGTCAAGCGCGGCATCGACCTGGCCGTCGGCCGGCTGGTGGAGCACCTGCAGAGTGTCGCGCACCCGGTGCAGACCGAGGAGGACTTCACCCGGGTGGCGGCCATCTCGGCCAATGACGACGTCGCCGTCGGCCGGGTGATCGCCAGGGCGCTGCACACCGTCGGCGACGGCGGCATCGTGACCGTCCAGGAGTCCGCCAGCTACGGCATGAGCGTGGACTTCGTGGAGGGCTTCGAGTTCGACAACGGCTACCTGTCGCCGTACCTGGTCACCAACCCGGCCAGCCTCGAGGCGATCGTCGAGGACCCCTACATCCTGCTCTGCAGCCAGAAGATCACCAAGGTGCAGGAGCTGATGCCGCTGCTGGACAAGGTCATGCGCAACCCCCGGCCGCTGGTGATCATCGCGGAGAACGTCGAGGGCACGGCGCTGAGCATGCTCGTGCACAACCACGTGAACGGGGCCTTCCAGTGCCTGGCGGTGCGCGCGCCCGGCTTCGGCGACCGGCGGCTGCACAAGCTCGAGGACATCGCCGCCATCACCGGCGGCGCCGTGCTCAGCAAGCACTCCGGCTTCACGCTGGAGACGATGACCGTGGAGCAGCTGGGCCGGGCCGCGGAGGTCCGGGCCAACGCCGACAGCACCACGATCATCGGCGGCTACGGCTCCCGCGAGGACGTCGAGTTCCGGCTCAACCAGATGCGCGCCGAGATGGCGCGGGCCGTCTTCGGGATCGACGAGGACGTGCTGAGCGAGCGGATCGGCGCCCTGTCCGGCAAGGTCGCCGTGGTCCGGGTGGGCGCGCCCACGCCCGCCGAGCTGAAGGAACTGCAGCACCGCGTGGAGGATGCCCTGGCCGCGTGCCGGGCCGCCATGGCCGAGGGGATCGTGGCCGGCGGCGGCGCGGCCCTGCTGCACGCCGAGAAGGCGCTCGATGACCTGCAGCTCAAGGACGACTACGCGACCGGCGTGGAGATCGTGCGCAAGGTGCTCACCGCGCCGGCCTACCTGATCGCCACCAACGCCGGCTACTCCGGCGAGGAGGTCGTCGCCCAGGTGACCAAGCTCGGCCAGGACGAGGGCTTTGACGCGCTGGAGGGCCGCTACGGCAACATGATCGAGCTGGGCATCATCGACCCGCTGCGGGTGGCCCGCTCGGCGCTGCAGAACGGCGCGTCCGTCGCCGGGCTGCTCCTGACGACCAACACCCTGGTCGCCGAGGAGCAGACACCCTGGGGTGGCAGCCCGGCGCTGATGACCGAGTTCGGCGCCCTGGATGAGGGCCTGCATCAGCCGTCACCGGACTCCAGCACCCCGCAGTCGCTGGGGCTCGGCCCGACCGCCGGGTAGGTTCTGCTCATGGCCGCAGATCCCGCAACAGCGCTCAACGCTGGAACGGGGCCTGCGGACGACGCCGCCCCCGCGGGGCCGGAGGAGGACGAGGACCCGCCCGCGGGGCTGGGGAAGTGATCCCGCCGGCTGGCTCAGCCGGCGGCCCCTCCCCGGCCGCGGCACAGAACGCGCTGCGGGTCATGCGCTCGCGCGGCCGCTACCGGGGCTTCGCCGCCATGCTCGGGCCGGCGTTCGTCGCGGCGGTGGCCTACGTCGACCCCGGTAACTTTGCCACCAACATCACCGCCGGGGCGCAGTTCGGCTACAGGCTGGCCTGGGTCATCGTGGTGGCCAACCTGATGGCGATGCTGGTCCAGTACCTGTCGGCCAAGCTCGGCGTGGTCACCGGCCAGGACCTGCCGCAGCTGTGCCGTGACCATCTGCCCCGCGCGGCGTCGCGCGGCCTGTGGGTCCAGGCCGAGCTGGTCGCGATGGCGACCGACCTGGCCGAGTTCGTCGGCGCCGCGATCGGGCTCAACCTGCTGTTCGGCATGCCGCTGCTGGCCGCCGGGCTCGTCACGGCCGTGGTGGCGTTCGGCATCCTGGCCCTGGACCAGCGCGGCTACCGGCGGTTCGAGCTGGCCATCGCCGCCCTGCTGGGGCTGGTCCTGCTCGGCTTCGCCTACGACCTGGCCGCGGTGGGCGTGAGCTGGGCGGGCATCGCGGCTGGCCTGATCCCCGGCCTGTCCGGGCACGGCCTGTCCGGCCACGGCCTGTCCGGGCCGGGCCCGGCCGGAAACGACGTCCTGCTGCTGGTGGCCGGCATCATCGGGGCCACGGTCATGCCGCATGTGGTCTACCTGCACTCGGCCCTGACCAAGGACCGGGTGTCCTGCCGCGACGATGCCGAGCGCCGTGAGGTGCTGCGCTTCCAGCGCATCGACGTGATCATCGCGCTCGGCGCCGCCGGCCTGATCAACCTGGCCATGCTGTTCGTGGCCGCATCGCTGTTCAGCCGGCCGGCCGCGGCGCCGGAGGGCACCATCGAGGTCGCCCACGCCAACCTGGGCCAGATGGTCGGCGGCGGCGCTGCGCTGGCCTTCGCGGTGGCCCTGCTCGCCTCCGGGCTGTCGTCCTCCAGCGTCGGCACGTACGCCGGCCAGGTCGTCATGCAGGGCTTCATCGGCCGGCGCATCCCGGTCTACCTGCGCCGCGGCATCACCATGCTGCCAGCCCTGGTCGTCCTGGCCGCCGGGCTGCCGCCGACCGGCAGCCTGGTCATCTCCCAGGTCGTGCTCTCGTTCGGCATCCCGTTCGCGCTGGTGCCCCTGGTCATGCTGACTCGCCGGGGCGACATCATGGGCGCGCTGGCCAACCGCCGCGTGACAACAGCGGCGGCCGCTTGCGTCGCCGGCCTGATTATCATTCTTAACGCCTACCTGCTGTGGATCACGTTCGCGCGCTGACGGCCGGGAGGAGCGATCTTGCTTATGCCGTATCGGTGCCTATAATCCGTCAGACATGCCCTTCGCCACGATCCCCGAAGCCCAGCCGGTCACCCGCCGGGACCGGCGGCTGATTGCCGTCGCCGGCGTCATCCTGCTGGCCATCTTCGCCGGGGTGGCTATCTGGGCGGCCGTCCGGCCGGGCAGTTACGGCGCCTCCCGCAACGGCTGCATCACGGTCAGCGTGCCCAGCACCACCGGCGGCGCGCTGCTGCACGGCTGCGGCTCCAAGGCCGCGGCGATGTGCCGCAATGCCTACGCGGGCCTCGGCACGGCCCCGCAGCTGACCCGCCAGCAGTGCCGGGTGGCCGGGATCACCCCGGCCGGCCACTGGGCGCCCTCGCCCGCTGGCTGATTGCCCGGTGGCTGATTGCCCGGTGGCTGATTGCCCGGTGGTCGATTGCCCGGTGGTCGATTGCGCTGCTGGCTGATTGCGCTGCTGGCGTGAGTTTTCCGCCACTACTGGACGGTAACGTGGTGTTTGTCCCGCGCCAGGCTTCTCCCCCCAGACGCCTGGCGCGGGGCCGCGGCCCACGATCGCGGCCGGTGCCTACTGCGAGCTGGCCAGGATGTCGGCGTCGAAGCAGGTCCGGTCCCCGGTGTGGCACGCGCCGCCGACCTGGTCGACCTTGACCAGGATGGCGTCACCGTCGCAGTCCAGGGCCACGGACTTCACCAGCTGCAGGTGACCCGAGGTCTCGCCCTTGACCCAGTACTCCTGGCGGCTGCGCGACCAGTAGGTGCACCGGCCGGTGGTCAGCGTCCGGTGCAGCGCCTCGTCGTCCATCCAGCCGAGCATGAGCACCTCGCCAGTGTCGTACTGCTGGGCGATGGCTGCCACCAGCCCGGCAGCGTCCCGCTTAAGGCGCGCCGCGATGCGCGGATCGAGGCCGGACTGGGCTGATTCGATTCTCATGCGTCTGTCACCTGTGCTCGCTGTCGGGCTGAACTTGGCCCGCTATCGGGCGGGACACTGACCGGGCGGACCCGGTAGCCGGAGCCGGCCAGCGCGTCCTTGACCTGGCAGATGGAAGCACTGCCGAAATGGAACAAGCTGGCCGCCAGCACGGCGTCGGCGCCGGCCGCCACGGCCGGGGCGAAATCGGCGAGCTGCCCGGCGCCCCCGCTGGCGATCACCGGTACGCTGACCGCGGCCCGGACCGCCGCGATCAGCTCCAGGTCGAAGCCGCTCCGGGTGCCGTCGGCGTCCATCGAGTTCAGCAGGATCTCGCCCACGCCGAGGTCGGCGGCCTGCCGGGCCCACCCGATCGCGTCGATGCCGGTTCCGCGCCGGCCACCGTGGGTGGTCACCTCGAAGCCGCTGGCCGTGACCGGCCCCTGGCCGCCGGCCGGGGCCAGCCGGCGGGCATCTACCGAGAGCACGACGCACTGGGAGCCGAACCTGGTCGCCGCCTCGGTCAGCAGCTCAGGCCGGGCGATCGCCGCGGTGTTCAGCGACACCTTGTCGGCGCCGGCCCGCAGCAGCCGGTCGATGTCGGCCACGCTGCGCACTCCCCCGCCGACCGTCAGCGGGATGAAGACCTGCTCGGCGGTTCGCCGCACCACCTCGTGCATCGTCTCGCGCCGGTCGCTGGACGCGGTGATGTCGAGGAAGACGAGCTCGTCAGCACCATCCCGGTCGTAGGCGGCGGCCAGCTCGACCGGATCCCCGGCGTCGCGCAGGCTGCGGAAGTTCACGCCCTTGACCACCCGTCCCGCGTCGACGTCGAGGCACGGGATCACCCGCACGGCGACGGACAGGGCGGTACCGGTCACCTCGGGGCCGATCAACCCGGGGCCGGTCGTGGCGGGGCCGCCGGCGGCGGGACTGGCCGTCATCGGGCGCCGATCCCCGGCTTGCAGGCGACCGCCTCGACCTCGACCAGCATCCGCGGATCGACTAGGGCGGCGATCCCGATCATCGAGCTGGCCGGCCGGATCTCGCCGAAGGCGGCGCCGTGCGCCTGGCCGTACTCCGCCCAGCGGGAGATATCGGTGACGAACATGCGGGTGCGCACCACGTCGGCCAGCCCCGCCCCGAGGCCCGCTAGCGCCTCGGCGATGTTGGCGATGGCCTGGCCGGTCTGCGCCCGGGCGTCGCCCTCGTGCATCAGCTGACCGCCGACCACCGACGTGCAGCCGGACACGAACACGAAGTCGCCCACCGCGACGGCGCGGCTGTAGCCGACGGGCCCCTCCCATGGGCCGCCGCTGTCCAGGCGGCGGGTCATGCCGGGACCGCCGCGAGCGCCTGCGGCAGCGTGAACGCCCCCGCGTACAGCGCCTTGCCGATGATCGCGCCGTCCACCCCGAGGGGCGTGAGCTCGGCGATGGCCAGCAGGTCGGCCAGGCTGGAGACGCCGCCGCTGGCGATGACCGGGCGATCGGTACGGGCACAGACCCGGCGCAGCAGCTCCAGGTTGGGCCCGGTCATCATGCCGTCCTTGGCCACATCGGTCACGACGTACCGCTGGCAGCCCTCGGCGTTGAGACGGCCGAGCACCTCGAACAGCTCGCCGCCCTCGGCGGTCCAGCCGCGCGCGGCCAGGGTGGTGCCGCGGACGTCCAGTCCCACCGCGATCCGGTCGCCGTGCTCGGCGATGATGCCCCGCACCCAGCCGGGATTCTCCAGCGCGGCCGTGCCGATGACCACCCGCGCGCAGCCCGTCGCCAGCGCCGCCGCGAGCGAGGCATCGTCGCGGATGCCGCCGGACAGCTCGACGGCGACGTCCAGCCGCCCGATCACGTCGGCCAGCAGCGCCGCATTGGAGCCGCGGCCGAAGGCGGCGTCGAGGTCCACCAGGTGGACCCACTGCGCTCCGGCCTCCTGCCAGGCGAGCGCGGCGGCCAGCGGGTCGCCGTAGCCGGTCTCGGTGCCCGCCGCCCCCTGCACGAGCCGGACGGCCTGCCCGCTGGCGACGTCCACCGCGGGCAGCAGCGTCAGCGGGGCCCGCGGGGCGCGGCCGACGTTCGAGCTGAGTGTCATCTGGTGCCCCCGTTATCCCAGTGTCCGCAGCCAGTTGGCGAGCAGCTGCGCGCCGGCGTCACCGGATTTCTCCGGATGGAACTGGGTGGCGGCCAGCGGGCCGTCCTCCACCGCCGCGACGAAGGGCTCGCCGTGCGTGGCCCAGGTGACCAGCGGGCCGGCCGGGGCATCCGGAACGCTACCGTGGCGCAGCGGCCGCTGGACGGCGTAGGAGTGCACGAAGTAGAACATCGCGTCGGCGCCCAGCCCGGCCAGCAGGGCGGACGCGGCGGGCGGGCGGACGCTGTTCCAGCCCATGTGCGGCAGGACGGGAGCCTCCAGCCGCTCGACGACGCCCGGCCAGCAGCCGCAGCCCGCGCATCGCTGGCCATGCTCGACCCCGGCCTCGAACAGGATCTGCATGCCGACGCAGATTCCGAGCACCGGCCGGGATTCGGCCAGCCGCTTGGCGATGATCTGCTCCCCGCCGACGGCGCGCAGCCCGGCCATGCACGCGGCGAACGCGCCCACGCCGGGCACCACCAGGCCGTCGGCATCCTGCGCGGCCACTTGATCGGCGGTGACCTCGGCGTCGGCCCCGGCCCGCAGCAGCGCGCGCTGGGCCGACCGCAGGTTCCCCGACCCGTAATCGAGGACGGCCACCCGCGGCCGCCGCCTCATCGCGCCCCCCCGGCCACCACAGCCCCCGCCGCCCCCGCCCCCGCACCCAGCTCGCACCGTTCATGATCACTACCGTTTTGGGTCACATAGCGCCACGAAACGGTAGTGATCATGAAGGGGAGCGAGGTCACAGGGCGCCCTTGGTGCTGGGGATAGTGCCGGGCGCGCGGGGGTCCGGGGCGGCGGCCGCGCGCAGGGCCCGGGCGAACGCCTTGAACTGAGCCTCTACGATGTGATGCGGGTTGCGCCCGGCCAGCACGTCCAGGTGCACGCAGATGGCGGCGGAATGGGCCAGCGACTCGAAGAAGTGCCGGGTCAGCGTGGTGTCGTAGGTCCCGATCAGCGGCGCCATGCCGGGCGGCTCGGAGTGCACCGCGTAGGGCCGCCCGGACAGGTCCACCGCCGCGCGGGCCAGCGCCTCGTCCAGCGGCACGAGGGCGTCACCGAACCGGCAGATGCCGGCCTTGTCGCCGAGCGCCTCGCACAGGGCCTGCCCGAGCGCCAGCGCCGTGTCCTCGACCGTGTGGTGGGCGTCGATCTCGATATCGCCCTGGGCCTGGACGCTCAGGTCCAGCAGGCCGTGCTTGCCCAGCTGGGCCAGCATGTGATCGAAGAACGGCACGCCGGTCTGGGCCAGCGCGGTCCCCGAGCCGTCGAGCTCCAGCTCCACCAGGACCTTGGTCTCCTTGGTGGCACGCTCCACCCGGGCGAACCGGCTCATGACAATCCTCCGCTGATCTGGTGGGCCGCACTAATCTGCTGGACGGCCAGGACGGCCGCCAGGGCCGCGCGGAAGGCCGCCATCTCATCCGGCGTCCCGATGCTCACCCGCAGCCACTGCGGCGGCCCGACCTCGCGGATCAGCACGCCGCGATCCAGCAGTTCCTGCCAGATGAGCCGACGCTGGTGCAGCCGGCCGAACAGCACGAAGTTGGCGTCGGAGTCGGCCACCTCCAGGCCCTGCCCGCGCAGCCACTTCACCAGGTCATCACGCTCGGCGCGGATGCTGGCCACCGACGCCAGCAGCCGGTCGGCATGGTGCAGCGCGGCCCGGGCGGCCGCCTGGGTGACCGCGGACAGGTGATACGGCAGCCGGACGAGCAACAGCGCCTCGACGACGGCCGGGTCGGCGGCCAGGTACCCCAGCCGCGCTCCCGCCAGGGCGAACGCCTTGGACATCGTCCTGATCACGATGAGCCGGGAGAAGCGCGGCAGGAGCGCCAGCGCGCTGGCGCCGGGATCGCGGGCGAACTCGGCGTAGGCCTCATCGACCACCACCATGCCGGGCGCCTGCTCGCAGGCCGCCTCGATCACGCTCAGCGGCAGCGCGGTCCCGGTCGGGTTGTTCGGCGAGGTCAGGAACACCACGTCGGGCCGATGCCGGGCGATGGCCGCGGCGACCCCGTCGGCGTCCAGGCTGAAATCCTCGTTGCGCGTGCCGGCGATCCACCGGGTAGCGGTGGTCTGGGCGATGATTGGGTGCATCGAGTACGACGGCTCGAAGCCGAGCGCGCTGCGGCCGGGACCGCCGAAGGCCTGCAACACCTGCTGGATGATCTCGTTGGACCCGTTGGCCGCCCAGGTGTGCGCCAGCGTCAGGTCATGGCCCAGGTAGGCGGCCAGCCCTTCCCGCAGCTCGCGGGCGTCCCGGTCCGGATAACGGTTCAGTCCGGCGGCGGCCGTCGCGACCATGGCGGCGATCTCGGCGACGAGCTCGGGGGGCGGCGGGTACGGGTTCTCGTTGGTGTTAAGCGCGACCTTGACCGTCAGCTGCGGGGCGCCGTAGGGCTCGCGGCCGACCAGGTCGGGCCGCAGCGGCAGCGGCAGCCCGGGGGTCACTCCGCCCCCTGGACCGGCGCGCGCGGGATCCGGGCCCGCACCGCCTGCACGTGCGCGACCAGGTCCTCCGCGCCTCCCAGGGCGTCGATGAACGGCGCGGCCGTGGCCAGGCCGGCCTCGTCGTACTCCACTACGTGGATGCCCCGCAGGAAGGACAGCACCGACAGGCCGGCCGAGTGCCGCGCGGTGCCGCCCGTCGGCAGGACGTGGTTGGAGCCCGCCAGGTAGTCGCCGAGCGAGACCGGCGCCCAGGGGCCGACGAAGACAGCGCCGGCGTTGCGCACGCGCCGGGCCAGCCCGGCGGCCCCGGCGGCCTGGATCTCCAGGTGCTCGGGGGCCCAGGCGTCGCTGACGGCCAGGGCGGCCGTCAGGTCGTCGACCAGGACGCACGCCGACTGGCCCGCCAGCGCGGCCTGGACCCGCTCGGCATGCCGGGTGGCGGCGACCGCGGCGGCCAGCTCGGGGTCGACCAGGTCGGCGAGGCCGGGATCGGTGGTGATCAGCAGGCAGGCGGCGAGCGGGTCGTGCTCGGCCTGCGCCACCAGGTCGGCCGCGATGAAGGCCGGGTCCGCGGTGTCGTCGGCGATAATCGCGATCTCCGTCGGGCCGGCCTCCGCGTCCACCGCCACCCGGCCGCTGAGCAGCCGCTTGGCCGCGGCGACGTAGACGTTGCCCGGGCCGGTGATGACGTCGACGGCGGCGCAGTCCGCAGTGCCGTAGCCCAGCATCGCGATGGCCTGCGCGCCGCCGACCGCGTGTACCTCGGTGATCCCCAGCAGGGCGCAGGCGGCCAGGACGGCCGGATGGGGCCGCCCGCCGCGGTCGGCCTGCGGCGGCGAGGCGACGGCGATCTCGGTCACCCCGGCGGCCTGGGCCGGGATGACGTTCATCACCACCGAGGACGGGTAGACGACCAGGCCGCCGGGCACGTAGACGCCCGCCCGGCTGACCGGCACATACCGCTCGGTGACGGTGGAGCCGGGAGCCACGGTGGTCACGCTGTCGGCCGGCAGCTGCGCTCGGTGCACCAGCCGCGCCCGGCGCGCGGCCTCCTCCAGCGCGGCCCGCAGGGCCGGGTCCAGCTCGGCCAGGGCATCGGCCAGCGCCTGCGGCGGCACCCTGGTCGTGGCCAGGTCCACGCCGTCGAATCGGGCCGTGTGCTCGCGTACCGCCTCGCTGCCGCGCCGCCGGACGTCCTCGCACACGGGCCGGACGACGGTCAGGGCGGCCTCGACGTCCAGCTCGGCGCGGGGCAGGACGCCGGCCAGCTCAGCCGGGCGCATCTCACTGGCGGGCTTGCCACGCAGGTCAACTCGGATCAGCACTCGTCAAGCCTACGGGACCCCGGACCCCGGCGCCCCGCGCCCGCATCCGGCCCGCGCGCCGACCCGCTAGCCGGGGTAACGGGCGATGAGGCCCTGCCAGGGGGCCAGGGTGACCCCCCCGTCGGCGCGCTCCGCCTCGGCGGCGGTGCTGAGCAGGACCTCGTCCACCGGGGCTGGCCAGCCGCGGGCCCGGTCAGCGAGGTTGGCCAGGACCATCAGGTCCCCCACCCGGTACGCCCACAGGCCGTCGTCCACCGCCAGCAGCTCGTACGGCGCGATCGCGCCGCCCAGCTCCGCGCGGCGCAGCGCCAGCAGGTCACGGGTCAGCCGCAGCAGGGAGTGCGGGTCGTCCCGCTGGTCGGCGACGTTGCGGGCGGCGGCATCGCCCAGCGGCAGCCATGGTTGCGGCGCCGCGGTAAACCCGCCGGAGGGCGAGCCATCCCACTGCATGGGGGTCCGGGCCCGGTCGCGGTTGCCCTGCGGGCCGGTGCCGCCCAGCGTCATCTCGTCGCGCTGCAGCTCCGGCGGCACCTCGACATCGAGCATGCCGATCTCGTCGCCGTAGTAGAGCACCACGGTGCCGGGCATGGTGGCCAGCACCAGGAGCGCCAGCCGGGCCCGCCGGGCGTCGTTACCGCACCAGCGGGTCGGGAACCGGCCGACGTCGTGATTGGAGGCCATCCACACCGGGCAGGCGCCGTCCGGCACGCTGCTCAGCGTCCGGCGCACGACGTCAGCCAGCTCGCCGGCGGTGAAGCCGGCGAAGACAAACGGGAAGTTGAAAGCCAGCTGCAGCTCGTCGTTGTCGCCGTAGAACTTGGCCAGCGCGGCGGGGTCACCGACCCACGTCTCGCCGAGCAGCAGCCGGGGCGGCGCGTACTGCTCGGCGATCTTCCGCCAGTCCCGGTATACGCCGTGCACCTCGGGCTGGTTGGCGTTGTACACCGGCCGCAGGCCATACCGGCCCACCAGCGGGTCGTCGCGGTCCAGCGGAGGGTTGTCGCGCAGCTGGGCATCCTTGTACAGGCCGTGCGCCACGTCGATCCGGAACCCGGCCACTCCCCGGTCGAACCAGAAATCCAGGATCTGGCGGAACTCCTCGTGCACGGCCGGCAGCCACCAGTTGAGGTCAGGCTGGCTGACCAGGAAGTTGTGCAGGTAGTACTGGCCGGTGCGGGCGTCCCACTCCCAGGCGGACCTGCCGGTCGCATCGAGCCAGTTGCTGGGCGGCCCGCCGCCGGGCGCGGCATCGGCCCAGACGTAGTAGTCCCGGTGCTCAGAGTTCCGGGCGGAGGCGGCGTCGATGAACCAGGGATGGGCGGAGCTGGTGTGATTAGGCACCAGGTCGAGCAGCACCCGCATGCCCCGGCGGTCGGCCGCGGCGATCAGCTCGTCCAGGTCCGCCAGGGTGCCGAGCTCGGGGTGCACGCCGGTGTAGTCACTGACGTCGTAGCCCCAGTCGGCGTCCGGCGAGGGCATGGTGGGCGACAGCCAGACACCGTCCAGGCCGAGCCACTCCAGGTGATCGAGGCGGTCGATGATGCCGCGCAGGTCGCCGTAGCCATCGCCGTCGGAATCCAGCCAGGACCGGACGTAGAGCTGATAGAGGACCGCGCCGTGCCACCAGCGGTGCGCCGGGGCCTCGCGGCCCGTCGTGCCGTGTTCCATCTGTCTCCTGAACCTCTGCGGGCGGGAATCGCGCGACCCGCCCGTCATGCGACCCGCCTGCCACTATTTCATGCGGCCCGGAACGGACTACCAGGCCACTCGGCTTGCTCCCGGGCCCCCGGGAGCGGACACTGGGAGCATGCGCACCTTCGCGCTGGTAGCTTGCGCCTTGCTTCTCCCGACCATCGCCGGGTATGCCATCCTGGCCGCCTTCCGCGGCAGCCGCAGGTTGTCGGAGAGCCGGTACCGGCCGCCGCCGCCCGAGCCGCGCGAGCGGCTTGAGGCTACGCTGCGGCGGCTGCGGTCCCAGCTCGAGGCGACCGAGGCCGCTCCCGGCGCGGTCGCCAAGAACCATCATGTCCAAGCCCTGCGCGGCGCCTACCTCGATGCGCTGCGTGACGCCTGCGCGCTGGTCGGGACCAGCCCGCCACCGGGCGGGGACCGGGCCCGGCAGGCCGCCATCTACCAGACCGAGGCGGAGCTGCGCGAGCACGGCCTGGACGTCAGGGAACCGGCTGCGCACTAAGCATCATCCCGCGCTGCCGACGGCAGCACCCGGCCCCGGACAGGTCCGGGGCCGGGTACGCCGTAGCAGCAGGTAGGACCCAGCTAGCCGCGGTCGGCTCCAGCCGCGGTCGCCTCCAGGGCCAGGTTCCGCCCGGACTCCGGGTCGAAGACGTGCATCGGCCGCAGGTCCGCCCACAGCTCCGCGTCCTGGCCCTCGCGCAGGTTCGTCGCGGCGTCCAGCCGGGCGGTGATCGTCGTCTCGCCATCGACCGTGTCGACGCCCGCGTCGGTGGCGAGGTCGGCCAGCTGATCGGAGCGCGCCGACAGATCGCTTTCCGCGGTGAAGTAGGCGAAGACGTCGGAGCCGACGGATTCCAGCACGTCGATCGTGGTGTGGAAAGTGATGCCGTAGTCACGGTTCTCCGCGGACACTAGCGCCACGTCCTCGAAGTCCTCGGGACGCAGGCCCACGATGACACTGCGGCCCACGTTCGAGCGCTCCAGCACCTGGCGCAGCGGCGGTGAGACCGGCAGGTCCCCGATCGGAGTGCGCAGGCTGCCCTCCTCCAGGGTGGCCCCGAGGAAGTTCATCGCCGGCGATCCGATAAAGCCGGCCACGAACAGGTTCACCGGCCGCTCGTAGAGCTCCTTGGGCGTGCCGGCCTGCTGGAGCAGCCCGGCCCGCATCACGGCCAGCCGGTCCCCCAGGGTCATGGCCTCGGTCTGGTCGTGGGTGACGTAGACCATGGTCGTGCCGAGACGCTTCTGCAGCCGGGACACCTGGGTCCGGGTCTGGACCCGGAGCTTGGCGTCGAGGTTGGACAGCGGCTCGTCCATAAGGAAGACCTGCGGGTCGCGCACGATGGCGCGGCCCATCGCCACCCGCTGCCGCTGGCCGCCGGACAGGTTGGCGGGCTTGCGGTCCAGGTGCTGGGTGAGGTCGAGGACGCGGGCCGCCTCCTCAACCTTCTCGTTGATGACGTTCTGCGGCGTCTTGGCCAGCTTGAGCGCGAAGCCCATGTTCTCCCGCACTGTCATGTGCGGGTAGAGGGCGTAACTCTGGAAGACCATCGCGATGTCGCGGTCCTTAGGGGCCTTGTTGTTCACCACCTGGCCGCCGATCCGCAGCTCGCCCTCGGTGATGTCCTCCAGCCCGGCGATCATGTTGAGGGTAGTGGACTTCCCGCAGCCCGACGGGCCGACCAGGATGACGAACTCGCCGTCGGCGATGTCCAGGCTGATCTTGTCGACGGCCAGCGAGCCGTCGGGAAAGCGCTTGGTGATGTTGTCCAGAACGATCTCGGCCACTGTTACTCCCTATTCCTGTGCGTCCGGTGCGTCCGGCTAGCCCTTGACCGCGCCGGACGTCAGACCGGCCACGATGCGGCGCTGGAAGAGCACCACGAAGATGATGATCGGGATGGTGATGACGACTGAGGCGGCCGCGATGGGACCGGTCGGCACCGTGAACTGCGAGGTGCCGGCGAAGTAGGCGATGGAGGCCGGAGCCGTCCGAGCCGAGATCGTGGAGGTGAACGAGATCGCGAACAGGAACTCGTTCCAGCAGAACAGGAAGACCAGGATCGCCGTCGTGACCATGCCCGGCGCGGCCAGCGGGGCGATGACCTTCATGAACGCCTGGAGCGGGGTCGCCCCGTCGACCTTGGCCGCCTTCTCCAGCTCCCAGGGGATCTCGCGGAAGAACGCCGACAGGGTGTAGATGCCCAGCGGCAGGCCGAAGGCAACGTAGGGGATGATGAGGCCGGGCCAGGTGTTGAACAGGCCGATCGCGCGCTCGATGCTGAACAGCGGCGTGACTAGGGCGATGGCCGGGAACATCGCGATCAGCAGGGACATCCCGATGAGCAGGCCCTTGCCGGGGAACCGCAGCCGGGCGACGGCGTAGGCCGCCATGGAGGCCAGCGTCACGGCGATCACCGTCGAGATGAGGCCGATGCCGATCGAGTTGATCAGCGGCCGGATGAACTGCGAGGTCTTCAGGATCTGGGTGTAATTCGACCAGGTCCAGGACTTGGGGATGAACGAGGGATCGAGGACAGCTGTCGGCGTCTTGAACGACAGCGAGACCAGCCAGAGCACCGGGATCAGGGCCAGCGCCACGACGACGAAGTTGGCTGTCCCCCAGCCGGACTTCTGGGCGAGGGTGGTGCGCTGGCGGCCGGCCTTCCGGCGGCTCCTGGCGGTCACGCCGGCCGTCTGGCTGGACGTCGTCGTCACGGTTGCCATGAGCGGGTCACCTCTTCCCGATGTCGGTGCCGGGGGCCGCAGTGCCGAAGCCCTTGATGAACGCGAACGCGATGATCGCGACGCAGATGAAGATGAGGATCGAGATCGCCGACCCGATGCCCAGGTTCAGGGCGTTGAACAGGTTGTAGTAGCCGAGGATCGAGACCGACCCGGTGTTGTTGGCCCCGGCGGTCAGGATGAAGATGTTGTCGAAGATCCGGAAGGAGTCCAGCGTCCGGAACAGCAGCGCGACCAGGATGGCCGGCTTCATCAGCGGCAGGGTGATGCGGGTGAAGCGCTGCCAGCCGGTGGCGCCGTCGACCTTCGCGGCCTTCTGCAGGTCCTCTGGGACCAGGGAGAGGCCCGCCAGCAGCAAGAGCGCCATGAACGGCGTGGTCTTCCAGACCTCCGCCAGGATGATCACGGCGATGGAGGTGACCTGATGGGTCAGCGGCGCGCTGTTGCCGAACGCCGCGGACAGGTAGCCCTGGCTCGGCGTCCAGGCGTATTGCCAGCCGTAGGCGGCCGCCACCGTCACGATCCCATACGGGATCAGCGCGGTGGTGCGCACCGTGTTGCGGCCGAACAGCGTCCGGTGCATGAGCATGGCCAGCAGCATGCCCAGGACCAGCGTGATGGCGACCGAGATGACCGTGATGACCACGGTCACCTCCAGCGCCTGCCACCAGAACGGCGAGCTGAGCACCGCGGCGTAATTGCTCAGCCCGATGAACTTGATGGCGTTCGGCAGCTCCAGGTTGTAGCGCAGCAGTGACAGGTAGATGGCGTAGCCGACCGGGTACGCGGTGACGGCGACCATGACGATGACCGCCGGGGCGCACAGCATCCAGCCCAGCCTGCGCTCGGCCCGCGCGCCTTCCGACAGCGGCGCCTTGCGCTTACCCGATGTCTGCTCCGTGGCCTGCGAACCGGCCGTGACCTGCGCGCTCAGGCTCATCGGTGTGATCCTTCCCTTGTTGCTGACCCGCCACTTGCTGCGCGGCGGCTCACGGGACTAGTCCCTTGGATTGCAGGGCGTTATTGAGCTGGCGGACCATCGACTGCTCGGCGCTCTGCGGGCTGATGCCGCTCGGCGGCGAGACCAGGTGCGAGATATCGATGGACACCACCTGGTAGACCGGCGACTTCGGCCGGACGCTGGCGTGCAGCAGCGCCTGCAGGATGTCGGCGTGGAACGGGTAGTTCTTGAACAGCGCCGGGTCGTTGTAGAGGCTGGTGATGGTCGGCGGGGTGCCGCCGACGTTGGCGGCGATGACCTGGTTCTGCCGGTCGCGCAGGCACAGCGCGGCCTGGAAGGCCAGCGCCTTGTGCTGGGAGTACTTGCTGACTGCCAGGTCGATGCCACCGATCGTCACCTTGGCCGGCTGGCCGGGGATGACCTCCGGGTATAGCGCCCACTTGAACGTCTTGAACAGCTTGGGGTTGTCGGCCTTCATGGCCGGATACACGAACGGGTAGTTGAGCTGGAAGGCCGCCGTGTTGGCCTCCATGGCCAGCCGGTTCTGGTTCTCCATCTGCACGTCCAGCGACGGGTCGGCGGCGGACGACGACGCGAGCTGCTTCATGATCGTCAGCGCCTTGACGGCGGGCGGGCCGAGCGTCACCTTGGTCGCAGTGGGATTCAGGATAGTGCCGCCCGCGCTGGACACCATGGTGTTGAACCAGACGGTAGTGCCCTCGTACTGCGCGCCCTGGATCTCGATGTAGTGCGGCTTGCCCTGCTTGGCCAGCTGCTCGGAGTCGGCGATCATCTGGGCCCAGGTGGTCGGCGGCTTCGGCACCAGGGCCGAGTTGTACCAGAGCAGCTGGGTGTTGCTGTTGTCGGGCACCGCGTAGAGCTTGCCCTTCCAGATCGCCGTGTTCAGGGCCGGCCCCAGCGTGCCGTTCTCGGCTGCCGCCTTGTTCGCGCCGGTCCACTGCTCGATCCAGCCGGCCTGCGCGAACTCGGCCTCCCAGGTCACGTCGAGGCCCATGATGTCGATCGTGGAGTCCCCGGCGGCCAGCCGGCGGACGAGTTGCTGGCGCTGGCCGTCCGAGCCGGTAGGCAGCTGCTGGTAGGAGATCGTGTATTTGCCGTGACTCTGCGCATCGCAGTTCTTGATCGCGGTCTGCGTGGCGCCGGAGTTGTCCGGGTAAAGATAGAAATTCAGCGCGACCGGGCCGGTGCCGGCGCTGGCCGTGCCGCACGCGGCCAGGCCGGAGGAGGCCAGGGCGGCCACCGCCAGGCCGATCCAGCTGCGCCGGCCGCGGCCCGGCCGCCGTCGCGGGCGGCCCTCCGAGCGCTGCGCCGGCCCGTCCTTATCAGACATCATCGTCTTCCCTTCACCGAGGCACTGGTGCTGCAGTACGTTCCTGTAACCATCACGACCTCCCGGCTGTCCGGTGAGCGGCCCGCCTGCCAGGGCCGGTGCTGTCTGCTAGGCGTGCTGCTTGCGCCCGGCTGCGCGGCCCGCGCTCGGCGCCGTTCCCGGCCGCCCGGCTAGCTGCCCGCGGGCCGGGCCGTCCGGAGCTCGCCCGCGGCACCACCTGGACCTCCAGCACCTGTCGCAGCGGCCTGACCTGCTCGCCGCGCAGCAGCGCGCAGAGCCGCTCGGCCCCCTGGGCCCCGCTGTGCTCCAGCGGCTGCCGGACGGTGCTCAGCCCCAGCAGCGCGGCCGACTGGATGTCGTCGAAGCCGATGACCGACAGGTCCCCCGGGACCTCGGCGCCCGACCGGTCCGCGGCGGCGAGCACGCCGATGGCCTGGGTGTCGGACGCAACGAAGATCGCCGAGGGCGGCTCGGGCAGGCCCAGCAGCTCTGCGGCCATCGCTTCGGCGTTGGCCGGGCCGTGCGGTCCCAGCCGGATGAGGGCCTGGTCCGGGACCAGCCCGGCGGCGGTCAGCGCCTGCCGGTAGCCGGCCAGCCGCCGGTGAGAGGCGGTAAAGCCGAGCGCCGTGGAGACCGCGCGCTGCACCCGGTCGCCGATGAACCCGATCCGCTTGTGCCCGAGACCCAGCAGGTGATCGGTGGCCAGGCGCCCGCCCGCCACGTCGTCGATCACGGTCTGCGGCACGCCGGGCGCCCGCACGTCCACCGTGACCAGGGGGAGCCCGGCGGCGGCGAAGGCGGCTAGCTGCGATCGGCGCAACGGCAGCGACATGACGATGACGCCGTCGGCGCGGTGCCGGGTGACCATCGTGGCCAGGAAATGGTCGCGCTGGGCCGGGGTATCGACGTTGCAGACCATCGTGTCGTACTCGTAGCGGGCCAGGACGGCCAGCGCGCCGGCCAGCCGCTCCACCGACGAGGGCCTGGTCAGGTGCGGAATCACGATCGCGACCGTGCGCGGCGTGCCGCGGGACAGGGCGGCAGCCAGATGGCTCGGGCTGTAGCCCAGCTGCTCGATGGCCCGCAGCACCTTGGCCCGGGTGGCCTCGCGCACGCCCGACGCGCTGTTGATCACCCGCGAGACGGTCCCGACGCCCACCCCGGAAGCCGCGGCCACATCAGCGATGGTCGCGCGTCGGGACTTAGGCATCCCCACCCCCTTAACGATTCCGGACTGGAACCGGTTCCATGGTGGAACAATCAATCTTGGCCATGCCTCGCCTAGCTCGTCAAGGTTGCGGACCGGTATCTCCACTGTTAAATCGAAAAGGGTGGATCGGAGCAGCCGGGCCGCGCCGGCCCGGATGAGGCCGCAGCGGTGAGGTCCGCGCAGGCCAGCACGCAGATCGGCGCGGCCGGGAGGGCCAGACCGCCGACAAGTCGGAGCGGCGCAGGCTCGCGGCGTTGGGTAGCCGCTGCCGCGCACCAGTGGCCCCTGGCCCCCCGGCAGTCACAGGGATCGCGGCCAGCGCCCGCTCGGCAGGGCGGCCCGCCGTCGTGGCCGGGCCTCCACGCCGGCCGCAGCGTCAGGATGTCCCAATATCGTGGTCGTGCAGTTACTGCTGATACAGCATCAGTACCTGCACGTCCACGTCCTTCGCACCGGGCTGTGCGCTCGCGGGACGACGTGGCTGGGCACCTGCTGCCGTGCTAGCAGCAGGAGAGGGCCACCCATGACGTTCGCACCGTCCAGGACCACACGGAGGGCCAGTGCCGAGCCGCCCGCCAGCGACGTGGCTGGGCATCTACTGCTGTGGTAGCGGCAGCGGCGGGCCGGCCGCGTCGTTCCCGCGCGGCCGCGCCGGCCGGGCGAGGCCGCGCCGGCCGGGCGAGGGCGTTATTCGACGATCTTGGTGATGGGCACTTCGAGGATGTCGCGGGCCCCGGCGGACTTGAGGGCCGGAATCAGCGTGTTGACCCCGCGCTTGGGCACCACGGCCTCCACGGCATGCATGTCCCCGCGGGCCAGCGACGTAATGGTGGGCGACGACATGGCCGGCAGCATGGCGGTCACGGCCCCCAGCTCGCCCACGCCGACGTTGAGCTTGAGCAGCACGCTGCCGCGGGCCTGGATCGCGCCGCGCAGCAGCAGCGCGATGTCCTCCATGGCGGCTCGCTTACTGGCGTCCTCGTGCGCGGCCGGGTTCGCGATCAGCTCGGTGTAGCTGGTCAGCAGGGTCTCCAGGATCCGCAGGCCGTTGCGGCGCAGCGACGAGCCCGTCTCGGTCAGGTCGACGATCGCGTCCACGATGTCGGGGACCTTGGCCTCCGTCGCGCCGTAGGACGGGATGATGGCCGCCTTGACCCCGCGCGCCTCCAGGAACCGCCGCGTGATCTCGGGAAACTCCGTCGAGATGCGCAGGCCGTCGGGAAGGTCGCTGACCGAGTCGAACGACGCGGTGGCCGGCACCGCGAGCACCACCCGGACCGGCGCCGAGGTCGCCTTGGAGTACTGCAGCTCGCCAAGCGAGGACACGTTCGCACCGGTCTCGGTGATCCAGTCCCGGCCGGTGATGCCGAGGTCGAACAGGCCCTCCGCGACATAGGAGGGGATCTCCTGGGGCCGCAGGAACCGGACCCGCTCGATGCGGGGATCGTCGATCGTCGCATGGTAGTCACGGTCAGATGACCGCTGCACCGTCAGGTCAGCCGCGTCAAACAGGTCGAGGGTGGCGCGCTCCAGGGAACCTTTGGGCAAGACCAGCGACAGCAACGAAACCCACTCTCGTACCGAACGGACAGTCGTCCCCGACTCTAGCCGCCCCGCGAAACTTCTCCGCGGCTCGGAATAGCCCGGGGCACGGGGGCGTTCCACATGATCGCCGGTGCGTCTGTGTCCCCCGGGCCGCAACTACCGCCTTCGCGGAATACCGTTCGGCTGGAGCCGCGTTGCGCATCTCGCCGAGAGGCGACCTACGCATCGGCCGTGGCACGCCCTCGTGAGCAAGCGCTCCCGGGGGCGCTGTCATGTCCGGCCCTCTCAGGTCCGGGCCCGTTCAGGTCCGACGCGGCCCGCGGGTAAGCGGGGGCAGCGCACCCGGGCGGCCAGGAGCTGCCGGCTCAGGACCGCCGGGGCATCGGTCAGGGACGGCCCGTACCAGGTCAGGTGACGGCCGCTGAGCAGCGCCGTGCGATCACCCGGGAACGCCTCCGGGCCGTCCGAGGCGCTGAACCGGTACGGCTCGTCCGGCAGCACGACCAGGTCGGCCCCGGCGGCGCGGATTTCGTCGATGCCGACCCGCGGATAACGCTCGGCGTGGCCCGAGTACAGGTTCGCCACCCCGAGCCTGTCGAGCAGGTCACCCGCGAAGGTGTCGTGCCCGAGCACCATCCAGGGCCGCCGCCAGATCGGAACCACGGCCGTCCGGCTGGCCGCGTCGGCCCGCGGTGGCACCCGGCGCCAGGCCGCGGCGGCCGCATCCAGCCAGGCCGGCGCGGGCAGCCCGCAGGCCACGGTCAGCATCCGGCCCAGGGAGGTCAGCGCCTCGGGCAGGTTCCGCACCCGGGTGACCCAGACGGCCAGTCCGGCCGCGCGCAGCGCGTCCAGGTCCGCCTGCCGGTTCTCTTCCTCGTTGGCCAGCACCATGTCGGGGGCCAGCGCCACGATCTGCTCGACGGCGGGCTTCTTGGTCCCGCCGATCCGGCTGACCGCCAGGTCCGCCGGGTACGTGCACCAGCTGGTGGCGCCCACCAGGATGCGCGGCGCGCAGGACGCGACCGCTTCGGTCAGCGACGGGACCAGTGATACCACCCGGGTGACCGACCCGGGTACCTTCACCTCGCGGCCCAGGTCGTCGCGCTCTGCGCCCAGGTCATCCCGCCGGTCAGCGGGCAGGCCGAGGTCCTCGTGGTCGGGCATGGCGGTGTCCCCCAGCTCCCTTGCTCGGTCCCATTCTGAACGCCCGGCGCCATAACCTCTAGCGTCACTTGCCGGATCTGTACTCGCGTAATGTGAGCTGTCGCGCGCCCGCGCGACGGCCCGGCGACACCGAGAGGCATCATTTCCATGACCGACGCGCTACCGGAGGTCGTGCGGGCGAACCTGGACGACCCGTTCGCTCAGCTGTCGGGAAACCTGGCGGACACCCGCCGGCTGCGGTTCGACGTCGCCGGGACCGGGCAGCTGACCCCGCATATGCAACGGCTGGAGCTGACGGCCGACGAGCTCGACGGCTTCACCTACGCGCCTGGCCAGGACGTGATGCTGCTGGTCGCAGCCGACGGCAACCGGCCCGTCCGGCGCCGCTACACGATCCGGCACCGGGACCCCGCCCGCCGGCTGCTGACTCTCGACGTCGTCCTGCACGGTGACGGCCCCGGCGAGCGCTGGGTGCGCTCGGCCCGGCCTGGTGACCGCATCGAGGGCATCGGCCCGCGCGGGAAGGTTACTACCTTGCCCGCCGCGGACTGGCACTTGTTCATGGGCGACGAGTCGGCGCTGCCGGCGATCTTCGCCATGACCGAGTCGCTGCCCGGTGACTCGGTCGCGACGGTGGTGCTCGAGGTCCCCGATCCGGCCGACGAGCAGGAGCTGAACGCGCCGGCCCGGACCAGGATGACCTGGCTGCACCGGCTCGGCCGCCCGGCCGGCGAGCCGGCCGACCTGGTCAGCGAGGCTGCCGAGGTGGAGCTGCCGCCCGGCAAGGGCCACGCCTACCTGCTCGGCGAGGCCAGGGTCGTGCTGGCGCTGCGCGAGGCCCTGGCCGCTCGCGGCCTGCGCCAGGACCAGATGTCGCCCAAGGCCTACTGGGGCCGCGGCCGGGCCAACGCCGGTCACGGCGAGCCAGCCCGGGACGCCTAGCCCCAGATCGGCGGCCAGGTCTTCACTGCGCCGGGCAGGTGCCGCCGGACCTCGACAGCGTGAACCGGACTGGCCGGCCGCCGGGCAGCTGGCGAATCACCAGCGGGACGCAGCGCGGCAGGTAGGTGAGGAACGGCACCCAGTACACGGTCAGCCCGGCGGCGTAGCTCTCCGGGATCCCGGTCCCGACCGGGCTGGCCGGGCAGCCCATCAGGGTCAGGCCCGGATGCCCGTAGCGCAGGCTGAACGTGGTCACGTCCTGGCCGTGAACGGTCAGGAAGCGAAGATGCTGGCGGGCCGCCGGAGCGGCCGACACTACGACCGTACTTCCGTTGCGGACCGCGATGATCACGCTGATGGCTCTCGTCGGCTGCCCGGCCGACACCGACGGGACGTACCCGCCGCCCAGGGGCAGGCTGGCCGTCCAAGGGCCCTGGATGCCCGCATAGACGAACCACACCGGGCCGACGCGCACGCTCTGTGCCTGCCAGGTTGGCGACAACGGCCCGTTCCGCTCGGACCGGCAGTCGACCAGCGCGGTTCCGGCCACGGGCTGGGTCGCGGGCGCCGGGCGCGCCGGGCCGTGGGCACCGTGCGCCGCGTGATGAGCAGCGCCGACCGCCGGAGCGGGACCGGTGCCCGCCCGCAGCGCGCGGGCCGCGGGCGGCATGGCCACCGCAAGCACCGCCACGGCCGCAACGCAGCCGGCGCCGACGCGGCGCAGGTGCCGGGTCCGCCGGCGCCGGACCGCCGCCAGCAGACCGGGGGGCGGGGGCTCGGCCGCCGTCTGCAGAGCGGCCCGCAGTCTGCGTTCAAGATCGTCCATGACGCCTCCCGCCTTCCTGGCGCCGGCTATCGGGACTGCGGTCATCCGGCTCGTCGGGCGCGCCGACGACCGTCCGCAGCCGGGCCAGTGCGCGGGCGGACTGACTTTTCACCGAGCCGACGCTGCAGCCCAGGGCCGCGGCCGCCTGCGCCTCCGAGAGGTCCTCGAAGTAGCGCAGCACGAGGACGGCGCGCTGGCCGGCCGGCAGCGCGGCCATGGCCCGCAGCAACTGGTCCCGCTCGGCGAGCAGAGCCGCCTCATCGCCGCCCGCCGGCACGGCGCTGGCGGCGGCGAGCGGCTCCTCCGGACGCCGTCGCAGCAGCCGCCACCGGTCGACCGAGGCGTTGACCAGCATCTTGCGTACGTACGGCCCGGGGTCATGGCCGGACCGGCCGATCCGCGGCCAGCGCCGGTGGGCGCGCTCGAGCACGCTCTGCAGCAGATCCTCGGCCTCGGCCCGGTTGTAACCGGTGAGCAGCAGCGCCATGGTGAAGAGCCGGCCCGAGGAGGCCGTGACGTAATCCTCGAACGACGCCCTTGCGTGCTCCGCGCCGATGATGTCTGCCTGTCCGGGCAGGTCGGCCTGCTGGCTCACTGCGGTCCTCGCCTCACTCGCCCCACACTCCATGCACGACGCGGCGAAGCAGAAGGTTGACCGGGCCGTCCAGATCGGCGGGCCAGATCGGCGGGCCAGATCGGCGGAACCGGCCTAGAACTCCTGGCCGCCCACGTCTGCCTGGCCGTGGGCCACGAGCCACCGCAGCGCCTCGTGCAGGGCGTCGAGCGCGGTGAACCGCGGCGCGAAGCCGAGTACCTCCCGGCCGCGCGCGATGCTGGCGGCAATGCTGCGGAAGCTGTGGTCGCGGGTGGTGGCCGCGTGCTCGGGAGCCACGCGGCGGTCGAACTCCGCCCACTCGACGAAGTCGAGCACCGGCTCGCGGCCGAACCACCGGGCCACTCCCGTGGCCAGGCCGCGCAGCGTCATGGCCTGCTCGGCGACCACGTGGAAGCTGGCCCCGATCGCGGCCGGGCGCGACAGCGCCCGCTCGAACGCCTGGGCCACGTCGTCGGCGTGAACGTGATGCAGGACGCCTAGTCCGTTATCCGGCAGCGGCAGTGGCCGGCCCGTGGCCAGGCTCGTCCAGACGCCGGGATCCAGGTTGCCGGCCGGGGTGATGACCGGCCAGCCGGGCCCGCTGATGTGACCGGGGTGCAGCACGATAGCCGGAACGCCGCCCGCCAGCGTCTCGCGGTGCAGCAGCGCCTCGATCTCGGCCTTGCCCGTGCCGTACGGGCCGTAGCCGGTCCGCGGCTCGTCCTCGGTGACCGGCACCCGCAGCGCCGGGCCGTGCACCCAGATCGTCCCGCAGTGCACCAGCAGCGGACGGGACGGGCGCAGCGCGTCGACGAGCTGCCGCGCCGAGGCCGCGGTGAAGCAGACCAGGTCGATCACCATGTCCGGGTCCAGCGCGGCGACCCGGCCGCCGAAGCTGCCCGCGGCGTCCTCCGCCTCGCGGTCGGCACTGACCCGGGTGACCGCGCCCCACTCCGGGAACTGCTGGTAAACCTCGCGGGTGCCCCGGCTGATCGCTATCACCTCATGCCCGGCGCAGACCAGCCGCGGGATCAGGTAGGTGCCGATGTGGCCGGTGGCTCCGATGACGACGACCCGGCTCATGCGCACGACCTTTCGACGAGACGACGCGCCCGGCAATCCTCGCATGGGTCGCCGGCCGCTTGACGGGAGATCATCAGTGTCCCTAACGTGAGGCGACATTTGCCCCGGCTTCGGCGCCTTTCGCAGGACCGCCGCGGAACCGCGGGCATCGGCAGCAGAGGATGGGACGCCACCACGTTTCGGTCATCACGGTCCCGGCCCAAGGCGGACCAGCAGCCCGACAGAGCGCCAGGCAGCGTCACCCGGCACGGTTCCGGCGTGACCCGGATTGCCATTGACCCGGCTCGCGAGCTGGGCCAGCTGGACCGCAACGTATTCGGCGGCTTCATCGAGCACCTGGGCCGCTGCATCTACGGCGGCCTCTACGACGAGGGGTCCCCCCTGGCCGACGCCAGCGGCTTCCGCACCGATGTCAGCGGCCTGCTGCGCGAGCTGCGCATGGGCGTCCTGCGCTGGCCCGGCGGCAACTTCGCCAGCAACTACCACTGGACCGACGGCATCGGCCCGAAGGATGCCCGCCCGCGCCGGACGGAGCTGGCCTGGGGCGGCGAGGAATCCAACCGCTTCGGCACCGACGAGTTCCTCGCCTACTGCCGCCACCTCGGCACCGACCCCTACCTCTGCCTGAACATGGGCACCGGCACGCTCGAGGAGGCCCTCAGCTGGATCGAGTACTGCAACGGCGCCGGGAACACCTCGTGGGCCGCCCGCCGCCGCGACAACGGCCACCCCGAGCCGTACAAGGTCCGCTACTGGGCCCTGGGCAACGAGATGTACGGCAAGTGGCAGGTCGGCTCGATGTCCGCCGAGGAGTACGTGGCCACCGCGACGCGGTGGGCCCGGGCCATCCGGCGGCTGGACCCTGACGCCGTCCTGGTCAGCTGCGGCAACAACGGCTGGAGCGACTGGGACGTGACCCTCATCAACGGCCTGGCCCAGCACGTTGACCTGCACTCGGTCCACCTGTACACCGGCTGCGACGAGTACTGGCCCAACGTGCTGGCGCCGCACCAGGCCGAGCGGGCCATCCGGGCCGCGGGCGCGCTGATCGACCGGGTGGCCTACGTGAAGAAGATCGCCCAGCCGCCCCGGATCGCCTATGACGAGTGGAACGTCTGGTTCCGTACCCGCGACAGCGCCCTCGAGGAGCGTTACAACTTCTCCGACGCGCTGGCCGTCGGCACCTACCTCAACGTGTTCGTCCGTCACTGTGACCGGGTCGCGATGGCGAACCTGGCCCAGATGGTCAACGTCATCGCGCCCATCGTCACCAGCCCGCAGGCGGCCGTCACCCAGCCGATCTACTACCCGGTCCTGCTGCACGCCCGGGCGGCGCTCGAGGCGGCGATCGACTGCCACGTGACCGGGCCCACCGTCGAGGGACCCGCCGCCGAGCCGCGCGGCCGGTGGCTGCACCGGTTCGCCGACCTGGGCCCGTTCACCGTCGTGGATGCCGCCGCGACCACGTCGCCCAGCCGGGACCGGCTCGCGGTCACGCTGGTCAACCGGAGCGCCGAGCCCGAGCCCGTCCACCTGGCCCTGCGCGACGGCGAGTTCGACGGGGTCGCCGACATCACTGTCGTAACGGCGGAACGGGGCCGGTCCGCCCGCGTCCTGCCAGACGTTGAGGCCGCGACCGTGACCGAGGGCTCGGAGAAGCCCGACGGCGCGCTGCTGTCCCTCACCCTCCCGCCCCAGTCCTTCACCGTCATCGAGACGGCGATGACCCGCTAGCCGGCCGCCAGTTACTGGCGCCCGCAACGGGGGGCAGCGCATGATCCCCGGGGACTTTTCAGTGGTCGCTGCTGAAAAGTCCCCGCGATCATGCGGCGTCGTGGGTCCCAAACAGCGCCGCGGGGCCCCAGGCCGCCAAGCGCGGGCCGGGCCGGCTAGTTCGGCCCGGGCCGGCTAGCGCGGGCCGCACCAGAGCTGGGCGGCGCTGATCGCGGCCGACCGGCGGGCGGCCGGGTCGGGTTCGTCGCTGGCCCAGGCCAGGTAGCCGTCGGGCCGGACCAGCAGGGCGGGCGGCAGGCGCGGCGCGGACTCCTGGTAGCTCACGTGGCGGATCCGGTCGGGCAGGATGGCGGCGCCACCGGCCGCGGACTGGTCCAGGAGCAGGAACCTGCCGTCGTGGAGCAGGTCATACGGCGACACCGTGGCCCCGCCGGCGAGAGTCAGCCGGGCGCGCGGCAGCCGAGACCCGGCCAGCCGGTGCGCGGGCAGCAGTCCCCGCGCGGCAGTCCCGCGCGCCGCACCCGACTCAGCGCCGGCCGCCGCGCCCGGCCTGCCACCGGGCGGGACGGGCGGGTAGCTGACCGACAGGCCGGAGTAATCCCGGGCCAGGCGGCCCTGGACCGGCGGCAGCGGCACGATCAGCCGGTGGACCGCCCAGCGCAGCGCGCGGCCGGCGGGCGACCTGACGGTGTTCAGCCGGAACTGGCGGCCGGTCAGCGCCAGCACGGCGGCGCCCACCGGGTGCCGCTCGGCATGGTAGGAATCGAGCAGCCACTCCGGCCCCCACCCGCCCAGGACGGCGGCCAGCTTCCAGCCCAGGTTGACCGCGTCCTGCAGCCCGGTGTTCATGCCCTGCGCCCCGGCCGGCGAATGTGCGTGGGCGGCGTCTCCGGCCAGCAGCACCCGGCCCGCCCGGTAGGCAGGTGCCTGGCGGCTCTCGCTGCGGTACCGGCCCGACCAGATCAGGTCGTGCGCCCCGAAGTCCTGCCCGACGACGCGGCGCAGCCCGTCCACGACCTCGGTCAGCGGCACCGGCTCGGTGACCGGGACATCGGCCCGCGCGAAGTCGTAGAGGACCACCCGGCACGTACAGTCCCGAAAGGGAAACACCAGCAGCATCCCGTTCGCGGAAAGGTCGCCGTAGGCGGCATCCATGGGCAGTCCGTCCAGGCGAAGATCGGCCAGGATCACCGAGCCCGGATTGTGGGATCCCGGAAACGGAATTGCCGTGGCATCCCTGACGAAACTACGCACTCCATCGCAGCCAGCGACATAGCTAGCTCTTTCCTGACTGCCATCGGCGAGCGTGACGGCGACCCCCGCGTCGTCCTGATGGACCCCCGTCACCGTGGCGGACCAGCGGACGTCCGCGCCGAGCTCGGTCGCCCTGGCCAGCAGCAGCCGCTCGATCTGGCTCTGCGGCATGTCGAGCATGTAAGGAAAGTCGGAATCGAGGGCCCCGAACGCGATCTTGGCCCCGCGCGGGCCGAGCGGGAACGACGGCACGGCCAGTCCGGCGTCGGCGAAGATCGCGGCCTGCCCGCGCAGATCCAGCACTTCCATGGTCCGTGCGTGCAGGCAGATCGCGCGAGAGGCATCCTGGGGCCCCGATCGCCGTTCCAGAACCAGGCAACGCACGCCCGCGAGGGCCAGTTCTGCCGCTAGGATCAGCCCGGTCGGCCCTGCTCCCACGATAACGACGCCGTCTGAGAGGCCAGCCGAGGGATCTGCCGGCACGCGACCTCCTGATCATCGGCAGGCTAGCGGGTCAAATCCCGGGTCAGCCGAGACCGGCCGAAAGATCCTCTAGCTCAACTGGCACGAAGCTGCTCCATAATAAAGAAGAACAGGCCATGTTCCGCACTGCCGAAAGGAGCGCTCGGTTGGCACCTACGGCGACTGCCGAGATCTCCGCACTCCTGGGAAATACCTCGGCCCGGACGCTCATGCTCGGCATCGACAAAACGGGCAGAATACGTCAGCACGACCGGGCAGCGGCCGATGTCCTGTGCGATGAGCCCAGCACCCTGCTCGGCACCGACCTGGGCAGCCTGCTGGCCGGCTCGGAGGCGCAGTCCGTTACCTTGCAAGGACTCATCGACGCCGCGTGCTCCGGCCGCGAGGGAACGACGGTCCTGACGGTACGGACGGCCCGCGGCACCAACGCCGACGGCGTCGTCACCGTGCAGCCGGTCCGCTCGGCCGACCCGGAACTGGTCGCGCAGGTCATCCTGCGCATCCCGCCCCCCCTCGAAGAGCGGTTCCTCGACCCGGCGGTGATGCGGCACGCGATGCTCGACGGCGCGCTGCGGCGGATCGGCGGCGAGCTCGACATGGACCAGATGGCCCCCGAGCTGATCAACATCGTGGTGCCCCACTTCTGCAACGCCGCCGGGCTGCTCATCCGGGAGAGCCTCATCGGCGACGAGGACATGCCGCCGGCTGAGACGCCCGACGGGTCACCGCTGGTCCGCCGCCTGGCGGTCGCGCATGACACCGAGGACGGCCGATGGGACGCGACGTTCCCGACCGGCGAGATCCTCCGTTATCCCCCTAATACGCCCTATGCCAAGTGCATGGCGACCGGCCTGCCGATCTCCGAGACGCTCGTGAGCGAGACCGCCGACCAGATCGCGCGAAGCTGGACCCGCCAGCCGGTCGCCGACCTGCTCTCCGCCACCTCGCTGCTGATCCTGCCGCTCATCGCCCGCGGCACGATGCTCGGCTTCTTCGTCTGCAGCCGGGCTACCGGCTACCGGCGCTTCGACGCCTACGACACCGAGCTGGGCATGGAGTTCGCCTCCCGCGCCGCGATGTTCATGGACAACGCGCAGCGGTACAGCCGGGAGCGCGCGACCGCGCTCACCCTGCAGCGCAGCATGCTGCCGACCGGCCTGTCCGCCCCGTCCTCGGTCGAGGTGCGCCACCGCTACCTGCCCGGCAGCAAGCTGATCGAGATCGGCGGCGACTGGTACGAGTCGATCGCGCTGCCAGGCGGCCGGGTCGCGCTGGTCGTCGGGGACGTGGCCGGGCACGGCGTGCGCGCGGCGGTCACCATGGGACGGCTGCGGACCGCGATCCACACCCTGGCCATGCTCGAGCTGCCGCCCGCGGAGACCCTGCAGCAGCTGAACGAGCTGATGCAGGAACTCGGCGCCCGCGAACCGCACTTTGCTACCTGCGTTTACGCCATCTTCGACGCCGTCAGCGGCACGTGCGAGCTGGCCTCGGCCGGTCACCTGCCGCCGCTGCTCGTGCGCCCGGACGGTACCAACGAGCTACTCGACATATCCCCGGCGCCGCCCCTCGGCGTGGGCTCTGGCCCCATCCAGAGCCGGGTCCTCGACATCGACGACGGCAGCCTGCTCGTGCTTTACACCGATGGCCTCGTCGAGCGGCGCACCGAGGACATCGACGTGGGCCTGGCCAAGCTGCGGGCCATCTTCGGTCCCGGCTCCGCCGACCAGCCGCTGGAGGACCTGTGCAAGGCCACCCTGGCGGGCGTGTACGCCGATCAGCAGCGCGATGACATCGCGCTGCTGATCGCCCGGCTGCGCCGGATTCCGGAGGACAACTACGTCAGCTGGAAGCTGCCCGCCGAGCTGACCTCGGCCCACCGGGCCCGGACGCTGATCCGCCGGCCGCTCAAGCGGTGGGGGCTCGCGGAGCTCATCCCCAGCGCCGAGCTGCTCGTCTCCGAGCTCGTCACCAACGCGGTCCGGTACGCCCAGGGCCAGATCGGGCTGCGCCTGGTCCTGGAGGGCGGCCTGGTCATCGAGGTGCTCGACGACTCCGCGGCGCTGCCCCGGCTGCGGCACCCCGACGACCAGGACGAGCGGGGCCGCGGCCTCCAGGTCGTCAGCCAGATCGCCCAGCGGTGGGGAGCCCGGCGCGCGGTATCGGGCAAGGTCGTCTGGTGCGAGCTGCCGCTGCCGCACAGCTGATCTCAGGCCCGGGGGCTGCCCGGGTGCCGCGGGGCGAGCTTCTTGTCGTGATCGCTGGCGGGAGTGGCCGGCCCGCCGCTGGCTCGCATCGCCGCCGCGAACGCCGGGGTGCCCTTGCGCACGTAGAGCCGCAGCCAGATGTCGGAGGTCTGCCAGATCCACAGCAGGTGATAGTGCAGGCCCTGGAGCAGCGAGCGGGCCGGCGCGGAGGCGTCAATCTCGACGATCCACAGCCGCGAGGCGTGGGCCAGCCGCTGCCGCAGGACGGCGCCGGGCACGTTGGTGCCGCCCAGCGTCGCCGACGGCACCGGTCCCCGGGCCTGCTCGATGTTGGGCAGCCGGGCCAGGCCGTACGGGTAGGCCGCGCCGAAGCTCTCGGCGTTGTTATTGGTGTACAGGACCACGTCGCCGGGCTTGGCGGTGGCGGCGATCAGGGCGTCGGCCTGGCGGATGTCGTCGCCGTGACCGCCGGGCAGGCGGAAGCCGACCTGCGAGTTGAGGCCAAGGATGGCCACCAGGACCACGGCCGCGGTGCCGCCGATCCGGCCGAGCGCCGCCAGCCCTGCCCCGCCGAGCAGGGCGGCGGCCGGGACGCAGAACAGGATGTACCGGAAGTTATAGACGGGGGTAATCGCCGAGCTGACGAGCAGGATCGCCGGCGGCAGGATCAGCCAGGGCAGGCAGAGCCCGGGCAGCGTGCTCAGCCAGGCGGGCAGCTGCCGCCGGGGCGCGCGGATCGAGGTGATCACGATCCCGACGATGACGATGACCACGACCGCCAGGCTCATGGTCGGCGGCCCGATGAGCTTGGTGACGCTCGTCAGGCCCGCGTAGCCCGGCGCGGTCAGCCAGCTCAGCTGGCCCCGCTGCATCCAGCCCTGGACGACCAGCGGCGCGGCCACGATCAGCCCGGTGCCGGCGGCCGCGATCCAGCGCAGCAGCACGGCCCGCCGGGACTGGCCCGGCTCCGGCCTGAGCATGCGCAGGAAGATGGTCACTCCGTGCGCCGCGACGAGAAGCAGGCCGAAGATGTTCAGGATGCCCAGCAGCGCGATGCTGATCGCGTAGAGGATCCACCAGCGCCGCTGGTATCCGTGCCCGGTCCCCAGCGCCCGGACCAGGACATAGCCGGCGATCGTCGCCATCGTGGTCACCATGGCGTACGACCGCGCGTCCTGGCCGTACAGGCTGATGTCGGGGACCACGGCGAACAGCACCCCGGCGGCCAGGCCGGCCCGCGGGGAGACCAGCCGGCGGCCCAGCGCGGCCACGAATCCGGCCGCCACCGCCATCGCGATGGCCGAGGGCAGCCGCAGCGCCAGCTCACCGGTGCCGAACACCCGCACCAGGACCCAGATGACCATGTAGTACGCGCCGTGCACCGCGTCGACGTGGCCCAGCATCGCGACCATGGCGCTGAACGGCCGCTGGACCGCGGCCAGCGTCGCCGCCTCGTCGCGCCAGTACGAGGGAACGGTGATGCCGATCAGCATCACGGCGAAGGTCAGGACGGGCGGCACGGCCCGCATCCAGAGCGGGCCGGGCTGACGCGGCCGCAAGTCGCCTGCCCGCGTCCGGTGGCGGGCAGAGCCGCCCGCGATGGCGGCACGGCCTGTCCCGGCTGCCTGGCCGAGAAGCGCCGGGCCACGGGATGAGCTCATTGCCCGAAATCCTCCGGATGTCACAGGCCGTCGCCCGGCCGCCCAGCCTCCTAGCGCCCGTAGCCCGCTACATCGCTCAGAGAGCCGGCCTCGGCCGGCTCCCTGACGCTCAGGCACGGATCCAGGTACCCACCGTTATCCGCCGTCATCCAGCGTATCCGGGGGGCCCAAGGACCGAGCCTATTCAGATTCCGCGCAGCGCGCGGATGGACTCGCGCAATGACCCCATCGTGGCGAGCACCGCCGAGGGCTCATAGCCGCAGTGGGCCATGCAGTTGGCACACCTCGGGTCCTTGCCCCGGCCGTAGGAGTCCCAGTCGGTCGTCTCGATCAGCTCACGATAGGTCGGTACGTACCCGTCATCCATCAGGTAACACGGCCGCTGCCAGCCCTGGAGCGAATAGAGCGGAATCCCCCAGGCGGTGCAGGAGAACTCCTTCTTCCCCTCGAGGAAGTCCAGGAACAGCGGGGAGTGGTTGAGCCGCCAGCGCCGCCGGTTCCCGTGGTCGAACGCCTTGCGGAACAGCTCGCGAGTCTCGGTGACCCCCAGGAAGTGCTCCTGGTCGGGCGCCTTCTCGTAGGCATAAGCGGGCGAGATCATCATCTCGTCCACCTTCAGGTCATCGTTGAGGTAGTTGAGCACGTCGATGACCGTCTGCGGGGTGTCGGTGTTGAAGACGGTGGTGTTGGTCGTCACCCGGAAGCCGCGGCGCTTGGCCTCCTTGACCGCCGCGACGGCCTCGTCGAAGACCCCCTCCTTGCAGACCGACTCGTCGTGCCGCTCCTTCAGGCCGTCGATGTGCACGGTGAAGGCGAAGTAGGGCGACGGCGTGAACTTGTCGATCTTCTTGGGGAGCAGCAGCGCGTTCGTGCACAGGAACACGAACTTCTTCCGCTTGACCAGCTCAGCCACGATCTCGTGGATCTGCGGGTGCATCAGCGGCTCGCCGCCGGCGATGGACACCATGGGCGCCCCGCACTCCTCGATCGCGCCAATGGCCTGCTCGACCGGCATGCGCTGCTTGAGCAGGCTGGCCGGCTGCTGGATCTTGCCGCACCCCGCGCACTTCAGGTTGCAGGCGTACAGCGGCTCCAGCTCCACCAGCAGCGGAAACTTTTCCTTGCCTGCCAGCCGCTGGCGCATCAGGTAGGTCCCGACGCGCAGGCTCTGGCGCAACGGCATACTCATGCTTGCCTTACCTCCTTGGGCAGGCCGAACCGGATGGACTCGGTCGCGAGCACGCGCTCGCTCACATCGACCGGGCCCAGGCCGGACAGCGCTGCGACGATCTGGCTGACCACCGCAGGCGGCGCCGAGGCCCCTGCCGTGATCCCGACTGTTGACGCCCCGGTCAGCCAGTCGAGCTCGATATCCCCCGTGTCATCAATCAGGTACGCCGGTGTACCTGCCCGCTGCGCCGTCTCCACCAAACGCCGCGAGTTGGACGAGTTGGCCGAGCCGGCGACCAGGACGACATCCGACTCGGCGGCGATAGCCCGGACCGCCAGCTGCCGGTTGGTCGTCGCGTAGCAGATATCGTCGCTGCCCGGCCCGCGGGCGGCCGGGAACCGCTCCAGCAGCGCGTCGACGATGACCCCCGCCTCGTCGGCCGCCAGGGTGGTCTGCATCAGGTAGGCGACCTTGCCCGGGTCCGCAGGCCGCAGCCCGGCTACGTCCTCGATGGTCTCGACCAGGGTCATCGCCTCGGGCGCCTCGCCGAGCGTGCCCTCTACCTCTTCGTGGCCGGCGTGCCCGATGAACGCGACCAGGTAGCCGTCGCCGGCGAACCGGCGGGCCTCGGCATGCACCTTGGCCACCAGCGGGCAGGTCGCGTCGACGGTCTGCAGGCTGCGCCGGACGGCCTCGCTTCGGACCGCCGGCGACACCCCGTGCGCGGAGAACACGACCGTAGCGCCGTCGGGAACCTCGCTGAGCTCGTCGACGAAGATTGCGCCGCGCTGCTCAAGATCGGCGACAACGTGCGTATTGTGCACGATCTGCTTGCGCACGTAGACAGGCGCGCGCGGCCCGTCCGGCCCCGTTCCGCCAGTCCCCGTGCCTCCGGTCCCCGTGCCTCCTGCGCCCGTGCCCGTGCCCTCTGGCCCTGGGCCGTCCAGCGCCCGATCCACGATCTCGATGGCTCGCTCCACGCCGGCGCAGAACGACCGGGGGCCCGCCAGCAGCACCTGGCGCGATCCGGCCGCGGCGGCCCACCGGGCCAGGACGGGCGCGGCCAGCCGCAGTGACCGCAGCGCGGCGATGCCGCCGGTGATGGTGGCCGGGCGCAGCAACGAGCGCTGCGGGGTGTCGGACACCGCCCGCACCACGATGGCGGGGCGCCCGACGGCGCCGGCCAGCAGGTAGGACGACTCCATGTCCACCGCCACCGCCCCGCGGGCGGCCGCGCGTGCCCGCTCCGCGGCGTTAAACAGGCTGGATACGGTGACGATGTGGCCCTCGTGCACCCGCAGGCCCGCCCGGCGCAGCTCGCCGGCCACCAGCGGGGCCGACGGGCAGCTGAAGCTGATGCCGGGGCCGCTGACCTCGGTCGCGACGATCAGGTCCCCCGGCTCCAGGCCGGGCGCCAGGCTCCCGCAGGTCCCCGTGACGGCCACCAGCGCGGCATCGTCGCCGCGCAGCTTCTGCGCCTGGGCGCGCGATCGCCGGGCGCCGAAGCCCGTGTGCCGCACGACTCCGCTGCCGTCAAGCCCGCGGCGCACGGCGCGCGCCTCTAGCCGGAGCGGGGCACAGACCGCCAGCCGGGTCATCCGGCACCGCCCAGATAACGACCCAGCGCGCTCACCGGGAACACCAGACGGTACAGGTGATAGTTGATGTAGAAGTCGCCCGGGAAGCCGGTCCCGGTGAACTGCGGCTCGTCCCAGGTCCCGTCGGGCCGCTGGGTCTGCGCCAGCCACCGGACGCCGGCCTCGACGCTCTCGCTGGCGTCCCCGGCGGCCAGCAGCGCCAGCAGCGCCCACGCGGTCTGGGAGGCGGTGGACTCGCCGCGGCCGGGGGTTCCCCCGAATTGGCCAGCCCCGTGTTGTCCAGTGCTGTGCAGGCTGCCCGGCGGCTCGTAGGACCGCAGGTCCTCGCCCCAGCCCCCATCGGGATTCTGGTGCTCCACCAGCCAGTTCACGGCGCGCCTGATGACCGGCTTGTTCGGCAGCACGCCCGCCGCGATCAGGGCCGGGACCACCGCTCCGGTGCCGTAGACGTAGTTCGCGCCCCACCGGCCGAACCAGGAGCCGTCGCTCTCCTGCGCGCGCAGCAGCCAGGTCACTCCCCGGCGGACCGGCCGGCTGCTCGCCAGGCCGCGCCGGGCCAGCGCCTCGACGGCATGCGCCGTGACGTCGGCCGACGGCGGGTCGATGACCTCGCCGAAGTCACAGAACGGCAGCTTGGTCACCATCTTGCGGGTGTTGTCGGCGTCGAAGGCTCCCCAGCCGCCGTCGCGCGACTGCATGCCGATCAGCCAGTTGGTGGCCCGCTCGACGGACTTGTCGAGGGCGGCCCCTTCCGGCTGGGTGGTCCGCTCCAGCGCCAGCAGCACCTCGGCCGTGTCGTCGATGTCGGGGTAGACGTCGTTGTTGAACTCGAAGGCCCAGCCGCTGGGCTCGATGCCCGGCCGGCGGACCTGCCAGTCACCCGGACCGCGAATCTCCTCGGCCAGCACCCAGCTGCCGGCCCGGACCAGCGCCGGGTGATCGGGCGGCAGGCCGGCGTCGCCGAGCGCGATCATGGCCAGCACGGTGTCCCAGACTGGCGACTGGCAGGCCTCGATCCGCCGGACCGGCCCCTCGGGGGTCTGCGCCCAGACCGTGAACGAGTCCAGCCCGGCCAGGCCGCGCGCGATCACCGGATGGCTGAGGTCATAGCCGACCAGGTGCAGCGCGATGAGCGAGTACACCCACGGCGGCTGGATCCCGCCCCAGCAGCCGTCCTTCTCCTGCCGGGCGATAATCCAGTCGGCGCACCGCCGGATCGCCGCGGACCGGACGGCGCGCAGCGGGGCAGCCCGCAGCCCGTGCCGCTGGTAGACGTGCAGCGCCCGGTCCAGCTCGCCGAACACCCGCGCCCACATCGCGTCAGCCGCAGCGTCCGCCCCGGCCGCCGCGCCGGCTGCGGTGACCGCCCGCGGCACCCGCAGCTCGCTGAGCTCGAAGGGCAGCGAGCGGACGGGCCGCAGCGATCCGACGATCGTGAGCGGGACGATGGTCTGGCGAGCCCAGCAGGCCCAGTCGCTGATGTTCAGCGGAAACCAGCTCGGCAGGTAGATGAGCTCCGGCGGCATCACCGGCAGGTCGTCCCAGGACCACTCGCCGAACAGGGCCAGCCAGATCCGGGTAAAGACCCGGGTCGCCGGGATGCCGCCGGCGGTCCGGATCCAGCCCGCCGCCTGGGCCATGTGATAGGCGTCCGGCGAGTCACCGGCCAGCCGCAGCGCGACGTAGGCCTCCACGGTGGTGGACAGGTCGGGCTTACCGCCGTAGGAGTTTGACCAGGTGCCATCCGGCCGCTGCCGCGACCTGATCCAGCGCGCGGTCGCGTCGGTCTGCTCGGCCGTCCGGATACCGAGGAACTCGCGCAGCAGCAGGTCCTCGGCATCGATGGTGACGTTGGTCTCCAGCTCACCCTGCCACCAGCCCTGCTCATGCTGAAGGCCGAGCAGGTGACGTGCGGCGGCGCCCAGCGCCGACCGTGCCGTGGCCGTAGCATCGCTGCCGGTCCCGGTGGCCTGAGTCATCGTCATCGCGTCATCTCCTCCGTCTGGCTGGGCCCTGGCCTTGGCGCAATGCCCGGGTGACTACCTGGCCCGCTCAGTTCTGCCGCACCGTGATGAAGTCGGCTATCGCGGCGAACTCCGCCCGCACGTCATCTGGCATGTCGGTCTCCGCGAGGCACTTGGTCGCGGCCGCCAGCTGGGCATCCGACTCGCTCTCGGCCCACTCCCGGCCGCCGGCCGCCTCCACGAGGCCGGCCGCACGGAGCAGGTCGTCCTCGTCGAGCGCATCGGTGCGGGCCAGCATCCGGGCCAGGTCGCGGGCGGCCGCGCCGTCCTGCGACAGTGCGGCCACGACCGGCAGCGACTTCTTCCGCGCCCGCAGGTCGGCCCGGACCGGCTTGCCGGTGACCTCCGGTGCCCCCCAGATACCCAGCAGGTCATCGGTGAGCTGGAACGCGAGCCCGGCATGGGCACCGAACCCGGCCAGGCCCATGGCCAGCTCCGCCGGCGCGCCGGCGCCGATAGCGCCGATGCTGCAGGCACAGGCCATCAGCGCGGCGGTCTTGTCCCCCGCCATCTGCAGGCACTCCTCCAGCGTCACGTCCTCGCGCCGCTCGAACGCCAGGTCAGCGCCCTGGCCGGCGATCAGCCGGTGCACGGCCGCCGACAGGCAGCGGGCCGCCCAGACCGCCTGCGGCGCGGGGTCGGTGAGCAGGATGTCCTGCGCCAGGCAGAGCAGGGCGTCGCCGGCCAGGATGGCCGAGCCGACGCCGAACACCGTCCAGGCGGTCGGCCGGTGCCGCCGCTCGGTATCGCCGTCCATGATGTCGTCGTGCAGCAGCGAGAAGTTGTGCACGAACTCGACCGCCGCGGCCGCCGCGACGCCGCGCTCCGGGGGAGCCCCTGCGGCGCGCGCCGATAGCAGGGCCAGGGCCGGCCGAAGTGCCTTACCGCCCTGGCCGTCGCCGGACGGTGCCCCGTCCGCATCGACGAAGCCCAGGTGATAGGCCGCGACAATCCGGACATCCGGGCTGAGCCGCTCCAGCCACCCGGCAATCGCAGGGCCAACGACGTCTCTGGCGGCGGCGACGCCCGCGGGCATGGTTGTCGTCATGAGGACGCCCTTGCCGCAATTTCGCTGCCCTTAATCCGCTCAGCCACCATCTCCTGCGCCGGCGACGGCGTCGTCAGCTCCGAGATGATGTGCTCTGCGGCATTGTGTCCGCTACGCACGGCTCCCTCCATCGTGTCCGGCCAACCGGTATCGGTCCATGCGCCAGCCAGTGCGAGGCCGGGCACCGGGGTGGCCGCGCCCGGCCGCAGCCGGCCCGACCCTGGCACCTGGCGGAACGTCGCCCGGCGCTCTCTGGTGACGAAAAAATCCAGCACGCTCGCGTCTGCGGCAGCCGGGAAGAGCTGCTCCAGGGCGGGCAGGAACTGCTCGCGCAGCCGCGCCGACGGGACATCCACGTAACTGTCGGCCGCCGACAGCGAGACGGCCAGGTACTGCCCGGTCGTCACGCCCGCGGCGCGCGTCTTGTCGAACACCCACTGCACCGGGGAGTCCAGGGCCGCCGCGAACGGCAGCCGGGTGACCCGGCGGTCGTAGTGCACGTGCACGTTGACGATGGGCGAGACGCCGAGATCGGCCCAGCCTGCGGGCATGGACCCCAGCCCGGTGGGCGCTAGGTTAGTGGCCACCCAGGACGGCACGGCCAGCACCACCGCGTCGGCGGTCAGCACGCCGCCAGCGGCTGCCGCGGGCGGCGGGGCGGCGGCGGCTGGGCTCGCAGCCGGGCCGGGCGGGGGCGGGACCGCTGCCTGGCTGTCCTGGCCGCCGGCCGGTACCAGGCGCCGGTCGGCATCATCCCCGGCCGCCACCGCGCGGACAGCGAACGCGCCGTCCGGGCCGCGCTCGATGGCGACCGCCTTGACGCCCAGCCGGACGTCGGCGCCCAGCCGGGACAGCAGCCGCGCCGCCGCCTTGCCGTGCAGCTCCCCCAGCGGGATCGAGGAGATGCCGATGTCGGCGGCATCCTTGCGGCCCAGCAGGGCGGTCTTGATCACGGTGGCGGCCAGCCCGGCGCTGGCCTCGTCGCCGTCGATGTTCAGGGTGGAAATGATGAACAGGTCCCAGAGCCGGCGCCGGGCCCGCTCCCCCTGCCAGCGCGAGCCGAGCCAGTCGCCGAGTCGCTGGTCATCCAGTCCGGGGCTGGCTGGGTCGGCCATCCGCATCCCGAGCACTGCCCGGCCTGCCTTCAGCCGCTCGGCGGGCGTGAGCAGTCCGTACCTGGCCAGGGCTCCAGTCAGGTGCAGCGGCGCGGGCAGGGAGCTGCGCCGGAGCCGGGCCTGCCGCCCGGGCGTCAGTACGGTCACGTCGAACCGTTCCTGCATCGAGACCGAGCCGGTCATCCCGAGCCGCGCCAGCAGTTCCTGGTAGGCCGTGCAGCACCGCAGGAACACATGCTGCCCGTTGTCGATGACCAGGTCGCCGCGGGAGAACGAACAGGTCGCGCCGCCTAGCCACGGCCGCGCTTCTAGGAGCGTGACGGCGATGCCGGCCTCCCGGAGCTGGACGGCCGCGCTGATGCCGGCCAGCCCGCCGCCGATGACCAGAACGTGGCGGCCGGTCACGGGTTCCCCCCCGTAACCGGCCGCTCGCTGCCCGCCGGGCCCTCTTCCTCGGAAGGCTCCTGACCGCCCGCAGTGACCGCGTCACTGGCCGAAGCCACCTTCGCGCTGGCGAAGCGGCCGCCCGCAGCCGGGCGAGGCGTCAGGCCGGCTAGCGACCGCACCGCGACCATGATCTTCTCCTTAGCCGGCAGGGACATCCGTCGCTGCAGCACCACGGCGGGCGTGGCCGAAATGTGATCGAGCAGCCGGAGGTAGATGCCGGCCATCGCCCCGGCCGACGCGGCGCTGCGCCAGTCCAGCATCGGCATCAGCCGCAGGCCGGTGGCGTACCAGTCGCGGGCTCGCTGGGCCTCGAAGCGGACCAGCCGTTCCAGGCCGCCGGTGTCGCCCGCCTGCGGGTCCTGGCCCGGGGTCAGCGTGCAGCCAAACCGCGCGAGGTCCTCCGCCGGCAGGTAGACCCGGCCGTTACCGAGGTCCTCGCGGATATCGCGCAGGATGTTGGTCAGCTGCAGCGCCACCCCGAGCGCATCCGCGAGCGGCCCGGCCGCAGCCGGGTCGGCGGACCCGAATACGCCCAGCGACAGCCGGCCGATCGAGCCCGCCACGCACCGGCAGTAGTGCTCGAGCTCGGCAAAGGTCGTGTAGGTCGTACCGCGCACGTCGGCCTCGCAGCCGTCGATCAGCTCCGCGAACGCCGCTACCGGGATGGCGAACCGGCTCGCCGCATCGGCCAGCGCGAGCAGCACAGGATCAGCGGGCGGCGCGGCCGGCCCGGCGGCCAGCTCCGTTACCTGGGCCCGGGCCTGCTCGAGCGCGGCCAGCTTGTCCGCCGCCGGAAGGTCGCCGTCGCCGATGTCGTCGATCCGGCGGGCGAGGGCATAGACCGCCGACAGCGCGCGCCGCCTGTCTCGCGGCAGCAGGGCGATGCCATACGAGAAGTTGCGGGCCTGCGTGCTGGTGACCTGCTGGCAGTGCTGGTAGGCCGCGAGCACGTCGGGCGAGGCCGGGGCCACGGTGCTCATCGCCCGGTCACCACCGCGGTGAGCAGCTCGGCCGCCAGCCTGCGCTTGGCTGGCACGGCCTGAGCCGCCAGAACGTCATAGCCGGCCGCCGCGATGGAGGCCAGCGCCGCCCGGCCGCCCGCCACGTAGCCGGCAACGGCCAGCCGCGCCGTGCCCCGCAGCGTCCCCACCAGCGGCGCGCCGTCGTCCAGCATCCGCCGGGCCCGCTCCGCCTCGAACGCCATCAGGTCCTTGAACGCGGCCGTCGCGGCCGTGGCGGCCAGGTCGCCCACGCTCACCCCGAACCGCTCCAGGTCCTCGGCCGGGAGGTAGGTACGGCCGGCCCGGTGGTCCTCAGCCACGTCCTGCCAGTGCTCGGCCAGCTGCAGGGCGGTGCAGACCCGGTCGGAAAGCTCCGCCCGCGGCTGCGAGTAAGCACCGAAGACATACAGCACGATCCGCCCGACCGGGTTGGCCGAGAGCTTGCAGTACCCGAGCAGCTCGTCGAACGTCTGGTACCGGACGACAATCTGGTCCTGCCGATTAGCGGCGATGAGATCAAGAAAGGGCTGCATCGGGACGCCCAGATCTCGCACGGTAGGGGCGAGCGCGCGAATCACCGGAAGCTGCGGCTGGCCTCCATTAATCCGGAGCAGATCCGCCTCTAGCTCGTCGAGCATGCGCGGCCGCTCGGCTGGCGGCGCCTCATCCCCGATGTCGTCAGTTATGCGGGCGAAGCCGTAAACCGCCATCAGGTGGCGGCGCCGGGGGGCCGGTAGCAGGCGCAGCGCGACGGGGAAGTTCTCCCTGGTAGAACGCGTCATCATCGCGTCGCTGCGGGCAGCGTCATCCTGCCCTGCCCAGAGGAACTCCTCGCTCATTCGCGTACCGTCGCGCGCCACGGCCCCTATTTCCGCACAGTTTGGTTTTGAAGGCAAATAATGACGTGAGCGTCAGATGACGTCCAGGTCGCGTTGACGCAGGGAACTGCCGGGCCGCGCTGGGCCGACGGCCGGACCCATTATGGTAGCTCCGCAGGCAACGTGCACGACTGCATAGCTGATTGGCAAATCCGGCCGCGTCAAATTTAATGCTGACGTCAGTGTCATCTCCGCCGCGCTCCGGCTGGGCCGGGCGCGGGCCGGCCGGCTGGCGAGCGGCCACGCCGGGACGGGCCTGTCGCCACCCGGGGAGTCGGCGCCGCGCCCGCAGGGCGCGCCGCGGCATCCGCCGCGACCGGGCCGCCTTGCGGCCCGTCCGCCAGCGGGCAGCACGACGGCTGACCTCAGGAGTCCGGCAGAGGGCGCGATATATGGAAATATCATGAAACTTACCATCCACCGAGTTCATGATCCTTTGCCTTTCGGCTATTGCCGGCAAACGGTGCCCACCAGGCCGCCCTAACCGCCTGAGAAAGGTTCGTAATAATCCAGACACTTTCCCCCGGCGCACATTAATAGGATGTTAAGCTACGAAATCTTCGCAAGACCTACCTGTCACATAGGGATTCGTTACCCACTTCTCACACCGGGGCTACAGCCATGGGGTTGCGTCACAAGTCCATCCGCTTTCGGGTCCTCCTGCTCGTCCTGGTCCCCCTCGTCTCGCTGATCGGCGTCTACTCCTACGCCACGACCGGGGCGGTCCGCAGCGCGGTCCGGCTCGTCCGCGCCGGGACGGTCGCTAACGTGACGATCACGCCGACCAGCAACCTGATGAAGCAGCTCGACGCCGAGCGCAGCCTCGCCGTCACTTATCTCGTCAGCCCGACCAGTCAGGCGCTCAGCGACTACAACCGGCAGCAGGCCCGCACCAGCGCCGCGCTCAAGAAGTTCGAGGGCGTCAGCATGTCCGGCCCCATCGCGGCCAACGCATCGCCGCTGGAGAAGGCCATGGCCGCCACGCTCATCAACGCCACCAGGAGCTTTCCCGGCCTGGTCGGCCTGCGGGCCAACGTCGCGTCGAACGGCATCACCCGGCAGACGGCGGTCAGCGAGTACAGCGCCCTGGTGCATGACGGCTACCGGGTGATCTACCAGGCGATCCAGAAGACGGGCATCAGCGAGTCGGTCGTCACTACCGCGCTCCAGCAGACGAACATGGACGAGGCGGGCCAGCTCCTGCTGCAGGAGAGCGACCTGTACGCCGGCGACGCGGCCACCGGATCATTTCCCCCGGCCGACCGGACGCAGTTCGCCCAGCTGGTCGGGCTGCGCCGGTTCCTGATCGCCGAGGCGCTGCCCCAGCTGGACGCCACCTCCCGCGGCCTCTACTCCAAGTACGTCAGCCCGAGCACCGCGGACACCCTGGCCCAGCTCGAGAACACGATCACCCGGACGCCGGCTCGCCGCGGCGTCCCGCAGGTCCCGCTGCAGTCCTGGGCCAGCGCCGTGACCGGGTACGGCAACGGCCTGACCAAGATGCTCAACCAGGGCACGGTCGCGCTGGTGGCCCAGGTGAAGTCCTCGGCGCAGACGTCGCTGATCGGGCTCATCGTGGCCGGCGGCCTGGGCCTGCTCGCGATCATCTTGTCGGTGCTGTTCTCGGTGATCATCGGCCGCGGCCTGCTGCGCCAGCTGCGCGAGCTGCGGCAGTCGGCCCTGGAGCTGGCTAACGACCGGCTGCCGGACGTCATGAAGCGGCTCCGTGATGGCCAGACTGTCGATGTCGCCGCCGAGTCGCCCCCGGTCGAGTCCAGCGCGGACGAGATCGATCAGGTCCGGCAGGCGTTCAATATCGTGCAGCGGACCGCCATCGAGGCGGCCGTCGACGAGGCCAACCTGCGCCGCGGCGTCAGCGACGTCTTCCGCAACCTGGCCCGGCGCAGCCAGGTCCTGCTGCACCGTCAGCTGCGGCTGCTCGACGGCATGGAGCGCCGGGCCAGCGAGCCCGAGGAACTCGAGGACCTGTTCCGCATCGACCACCTCACCACCCGCATGCGCCGGCACGCCGAGGGCCTGATCATCTTGTCCGGCGAATCGCCCGGCCGGGCCTGGCGGCAGCCGGTACCGATGCTGGACGTGCTGCGGGCCGCGGTGGCCGAGGTAGAGGACTACACCAGGATCCGCGTCGAGGTGCGGAGCAAGGCCGCGCTGGCCGGCCCGGCCGTGGCCGACGTCATCCACCTGATCGCCGAGCTGGCCGAGAACGCGACGGTGTTCTCCCCGCCGAACACTCCGGTGCGGATCCAGGGCGACATCGTGGGCCGCGGCTTCGCGGTCGAGGTGGAGGACCGCGGGCTCGGCATTACCGAGGAGCGGATGGCTGAGATCAATCGCAACCTGTCCAGCCCTCCGGTGTTTGACCTGTCCGGCAGCGACCGGCTGGGGCTGTTCATCGCCGGGCGCCTGGCCGCACGGCACGACATCAAGATAACCCTGCGTCCGTCGGCATTCGGCGGCACGTCGGCCATCGTGATCATCCCCACGAGCCTGGTCGTCGAGGAAGGCGCCTACGAGCAGGTCCGCTCCATCGGCCTGGAGGGACGCGGGCTGCCCCAGAACGGCCGGCCTGCCGCGCTCGCCGAAGGCCACGGCGGCAACGGCGGCGGCAACGGCAACGGCGGCGGGCCGCGCGACAATGGCAGCCCGCCGGGCGCCGGGCCGGGCTCCTTCTGGAGCCCGGCGCCGCGATCGACCGGCACGGCCCTGCCGCCCGCTGAGCCGCCGGAGCCCGCCGAGGCTGAGGCGGCGCCGGGCGGCCTGGCCCCGGTCACGGCCCTGCCCGGCCGCGAGGACGGCTGGCCCGGCAGCCAGCTGCCCTGGGCCCAGCCGGTGTTTTCCGGGCCGGACAGGGCGCTGGACGCCGACGGCCTCGACTCGGGCGGCGCCACCGCGGAACTGAGGGCCCTGAATGAGCTGGATGACCTGGGGGACGTAGGCGATCTCGGTGAGCTTGAGCTGCCGGTCCGGGTCCGCCAGGCGAGCCTCGCGCCGCAGCTGCGCGACACGAGAAAGCCGGCCGACCGGCCGGCTCCCGAGCCCCGGCAGGCCTCCCCGGAAGCCGCCAGGAACACGATGGCCGCGCTGCAGCGCGGCTGGGAGCTCGGTAGGTCCAGCGATCCCGACCTGCCGCCCGACCCAGGCGCCGCGCCCCAGGGCAACGGCGCCACCGACGGAGCCGGGCAGTAACGACCAACAGCCGCATGCGGCAGGGGAGACCGAATATGAGTCACGGTGGGCAACTGGACTGGCTCCTTGACGACCTCGTCACGCGGGTCACGCACATCGACAAGGCAGTGATCCTGTCCCGGGACGGCCTGGCCATCGGCTCATCGGCCGGGCTGACCCGCGAGGACGCGGAATACCTGTCCGCCGTCGCGGCCGGTTTTCAGAGCCTGGCCAGGGGAGCTGGCCAGCATTTCGGCGGCGGCGCCGTCCGGCAGTCCGTTATCGAGATGGAGAACGCGTTCCTGTTCGTCACCGCGGCGGGCGAGGGCAGCTGCCTGGCGGTCCTGGCGGGGGCCAACGTGGACGCGGGGCTGGTGGCCTATGAGATGACGGTCCTGGTCAAGCGAGTGGGCGAGCACATGGGCGTCAGCCCCCGGCCGGTATCGTCCTCCGCCGAGGCAGTGTGATCGGCGGTGTTCCCGTCTGACGACCATCCCGGCGAACAGTGGGTCGACCAGGACGCCGGACCAGTCGTGCGGCCGTACGCGCTGACCGGCGGCCGGACCCGTCCGACCGGCGAGAAAGTTGACCTGCTGGCCCTGGTCTGCGCCGTTCGCGGAACTTCGGTCGACCTGTCCCAACTGGAGCACGAGCAGCTGCTCATGCTCGGCCTCTGCCGGGTCCCGAGACCCACGGCCGACCTGGCCGCGGACCTGGACCTGCCGCTGGGAGTAGTCCGGATCCTGATCTCCGACCTGCGCGAGCGCGGTCTTGTCACCATTCACCGGCCGGCGCCCGTCGGGCTGACCGACCCCAAGATCCTCAAGGATGTCGCCGATGGCCTACGACGGATATGAGCCAGCCCTGCCGGCGGCGGATATCCCGTTCACGATCAAGATCCTGATCGCCGGCGGGTTCGGGGCCGGGAAGACCACGCTGGTCAGCTCGGTCAGTGAGATCCGTCCGCTGCGAACCGAGGAGGTCCTGAGCGAGCGCGGCGAGTCTGTCGACTCGCTCGACGGCGTGGAGCAGAAGTCCACCACCACGGTGGCCATGGATTTCGGGCGGATCACCATCCGCCAGGACCTGGTCGTCTACCTGTTCGGCACGCCGGGCCAGCAGCGGTTCTGGTTCATGTGGGATGAGCTCGCCTACGGCGCGCTCGGCGCGGTCGTCATGGCCGACACGCGCCGGCTGGCCGACTGCTTTCCCTCGGTGGACTACTTCGAGCGCCACGACATGCCGTTCGTCGTGGCCGTCAACTGCTTCGACGGCGTCCGGCGCTACCCGCTGGACTCGGTTCGCCGCGCCCTCGACCTGTCGACTAACAGCCCGGTGGTGCTCTGCGACGCGCGGCGGCGTGAGTCATGCCGGGACGTCCTGGTCACGCTGGCCGAGCACGCGCTGCTGCGGCACAGCCGGTCGCCGGAGGCCCTGCCGGCCGGGTAGGGCTGCTCATGACCGCCAGATCAGCACCAGCGCGCAGTCATCGGAGCTGGCCCGCCCGGCCTGCATGGTCTGCACGAGCCGCGCCGCCCCCGGCCCGAACCCCCCCGCGATGAGGTGATCCGCCTCTCCGAGCAGGCGGTCAATCCCGGCGTCGATGTCCCGGCCCGGCACCTCGACCAGCCCGTCGGTATAGAGCATCAGCGCATCGCCGGGTCGCAGGGCGCCGCGAGCGGGCACGCTGCGCAGATCCGGGACGACGCCGAGCACGATCCCGCGGGCGCTGGTCAGCCGCCACCGGCCGCTGCCCGCCTCGAAGTGCGCGGCCGGCGGATGCCCGGCCGAGGAGACGACATACTCCCCGGTTGCGAGGTCCACGGCGATGTGCACCGCGGTGACAAAGCCCTCGGCCGGGCTGCCGCGGCGCAGGTAGGCATTGCAGGCAACCAGGAACTCGCCGGGCGGAACGGAGCCGAGCAGTCCGCCGAAGGCCCCGGACAGCAGCAGCGCCCGGGTGCCCGCGTCGATGCCCTTCCCGGCCACATCGACCAGGGCGGCCTCCAGGCTCTTGCCGTCGCAGGCCGACACCAGGAAGTCACCGCCGAAGGAAGCACCGCCCGCGGGCCGCAGCACCGAGATGGAGTGCCATCCGTCGGGCAGGGCGGGCAGCCGACTCTGGACCCGGATCCGGTCCCGCAGCTCGATGAGCATCTGATCGCCGCGCAGCCCCTGAACCCCGAGCTTGGCCCGGGTCCTGGCCAGGACATCAGCGAACAGCGCCGTTATCGCAATGGTGGCGATGATTCCTGGTCCGGGCCTTACCTGCCCGGCCCACCAGTCGTAGGCCAGCACCACTGCGACCAGGCAGAACAGGATCCTGAGCGCGCGGGGCCACAGCAGCAGGGCGCCCGCCAGGATCGGCAGGATCAGCACTCCCGACGAGAGCCACTCCGCCGTCTCCTGGGCGGCGGCCACGCCGATGCCGACGACCGCTAGCGCGAGGACCAGGCCGATCCTGCGGTTCCTGGTGATCAGCTGGCGCCGGATCAGGCCGCGCGACCGTTCCGCGAACCGCCGGGCCACGGACAGGATCTGCTGGGCGATTCCGACAACCATGATGCCCGGCACTGTACCGTTACCTGCCCGGATCCGGTATCGGCCGCAAGTCGCTGTCTAGCTGGGCGGTCCGGCGGCTGGCGGGCCCCCCGCGGCGACGTGCACACTGGAGATCAGCTCGGCAGCAGACACGGCACTCGGGAGCGACATGGCGGCCATGAAGATCTCAGTCGACGCGGCGATGCGAGCCAGGGATGTGGGCCGCTCGGCGGCCGGGAATCTCGGGCCGGTGGCCGACAGCCCGGCCGACAGCCCGTCCGGGGGGCCGTCCGGGGCGGCTGGGCGCCCAGCCGCGGCGGCCGGGCCAGCCGGGGCGCGCGATCCGGCGCCGCCCGGCCCTCCGGCGTTGCCGGTCCGGGCGGGCAGCAAGGTGCCTCCGGCGCAGCAGCACCGGAAGCGGTCACGCCGCCGGGGCCGGTTACCGTGGCCCGCGGCCCGGACCGGCGGGACCAGGGCGGCGGGGAACCAGGGCAGCAGGGACGCAGGCGGCGGGGAACCAGGGCGATCCGTGCGGGCTAGAACTGCAGGGCCTTGACCTCCAGGAACTCCTCCAGGCCGTGCACCCCTAGCTCGCGCCCGTAGCCGGACTGGCCGAAGCCGCCGAATGGCGCGACCGGGTTGAACGCGCCGCCATTGATCTCGACCTGCCCGGCGCGCAGCTTCCGCGCCACGGCGACAGCATGATCATGGTCGGCCGACCAGACCGCGGCGGCCAGCCCGTAGGGCGTTCCGTTCGCGATGTCCACCGCCTCGTCCTCGCGCTCGTAGGCCATGACGCACAGCACCGGGCCGAAGATCTCCTCCTGAGCGATGGTCATGTCCGGCGTCACGTCGGCGAAGACGGTCGGCGTGACGTAGTAGCCGGTGGCCGGCTCCGCCGCCCCCTGCAGGCCGCCCGCCACCGCGCGGGCTCCCTCGGCCAGGCCCTTCTCGATGTAGGCGACGACCCGGTCCCGCTGCGCGGCCGAGGCGAGCGGGCCGATCCGGACGCCCTCGGCCATCGGGTCACCCGGCGTGTAACGGGCGGCGTTCTTGGCCGCCAGCGCGACAGCCTCGTCATAGAGATCGCGGTGGACCAGCATCCGGGTCAGTGCGTTGCAGGTCTGCCCGGCGTTGACGAATGCCTTGGCCACGCCCACCTTCACGGCCGTGGCCAGGTCAGCGTCGGGCAGGATCACGTTGGCGGACTTGCCGCCCAGCTCCAGCGTGACCCGCTTCACCCCGGCGGCCGCGACCTCCGCGACGCGGCGGCCGGCCGCGCCCGAGCCGGTGAACGAGACCACGTCGATGCCGGGATGCCCGGCGATGGCCTCACCGGTCACCGGGCCGATGCCGCTGACCAGGTTGAACACCCCCGGCGGCAGTCCGGTCGCGGCGAAGATGTCGGCAAGCTCGTAGGCCGCGGCGGGAGCGACCTCGCTGGGCTTGAGGACCACCGTGCAGCCGGCCGCCAGCGCCGCCGCCACCTTGGCGACGATCTGGTGCAGCGGGTAATTCCACGGGGTAATGGCGCCCACGACGCCGGCGGGCTCGCGCACCACCAGCGAGTTACCGATGCGCTCGCCGCTGAAGTCGTAGCTGGACAGCAGGCCGACGTAGCTGGCCAGCACGGCCAGGGGCGTGCCGACCTGGACGGCGCGGGCGAAGGCCAGCGGTGCGCCCATGTCCGCGCTGATCGCGGCGGCGACGGAGTCCGCGCGCTGTTCCAGGAGCTCGCGGCCCGCTTCGAGGTGCCGGCTCCGCTCCGCGGGCGAGGTCACCGACCAGCTCGCGAACGCGGCCCGGGCGGCCGCTGCCGCGTCGTTCACGTCCGCGGGATCGCCGGCGGGTACCCGGTCGATGACCACCTCGGTGGCCGGGTTGACCACGTCGACGCTCGCGTCGCTGGCTGACGGCGTCCAGCTGCCGCCGATGTAGTTCTTACGCATGCTGGTCATCCTGCCGCATCGGCTGCCACCCGAGGACCCGGTGCGGCGCAATGGACTGGTCCATGATGACGGGGGGTTTTCAGCGGATACCTCTGAAAAAATTTCCCCGCGCTGATGGACGGCCCCAGTCGGAAGGGGTGACGCCCCGTTAGAGGGGCTCCGCGTGGGCCTGGCGGGACTCGCGAGACCGGAGTGCACCGCCGCCCGGCTGGCCGCGCGGCGGCCTGATCGACGACCGATTTGCCGGAAAGCTGGGAACTTCCGGGACATCGACTACTTAACGTTCCCAGAGGCGGGGCAATGTCCCTCTGGCCGAAGACGAGAGGGAGACGCGCCGGGGGTGAGATGCGGCGCCGCTACCAGGAAAAACATTCGTAAGTCCAGGACGCCACTTCATTTCGTGATACAACGCTCTCTGTAAGTAACCGAGCTTCAGTTACTTTAAGTAGCCGAGGCCGGGAGGACCGACCCAAGGGCAGGCGGATGACTTACCAGGCCCCGGACGGGTGGCGGCTGCCGCCGCCTCGTTGCCCGCAGCACGCGGCACCATTCGGCGGCTCGGCGCCCGTGAGCATTCAGGTTCACCGCGCCTTGCGGCTCTTCGTCACGGTCGGCGCGTGGGCGGCCGGGCTGTGCCTCATCGTCGGCTCGGTGGCCCTGGTCGCCGAGGCAGCCGGCCCGCGCGCCGCGATGCGGGTCATGGCGGCAGCAGGCCGCTACCCGCTGCGAACCAGCAAGTTACCCGGCCACGGCGGGCAGGCTGGGCGGGACCGGGCGCCCGGCAAGATGCGCGCTTTCGCCGGCACCGGGAACCAGACCACCAGTCAGTTCCTGGTCGCCGCGCACAGCCGGTGGGAACTGCAGTGGTCCTACACCTGCGCGACGCCCTCGCCGGGCGCCCGGCTGGTGATCAGGGAGGGCAACGCGGCCGGCGGCGGCGTCAGCGTCGCCGCCATGGGCCCGGCGGGGCACGGAAGCACCTGGTCCTACTCCGACACCGCCGCTCACTACCTGGTGGTCCTCACGAGCTGCGCCTGGTCCGTCCAGGTGGTCGGGCGCCGCTGAGCCCCGCCGGGCGGCGCTGAGGCCCGGCCCGCCACGCGGCGGGCCGGGCCGGGCCGGTGGCCGCCCGCCGCACCCGCCGCGCCCGGTGGCTCAGTCGAAGATCGGGTCCCTGGTCCGGCTCCGCTTGAGCTCGAAGAAACCGTCCGTGCCCGCGACGAGCAGGACCCCGTCCCAGAGCCTGGCAGCCGCCTCGCCGCGGGGAATGGGCGAGACCACCGGCCCGAAGATGGACGTTCCGAGCACCGAGATGATCGGCGTGCCCACCTCGTAACCGACCCGCTCGATGCCGTCGGCGTGCGACGCCCGGAGCGCCTCGTCGTACTCGGTGGAGTCCATCGCGCCGGCCAGGTCCGTCGGCAGGCCGGCTTCCGCGAGCGCGGCCTCGATGGTGGCCGGGGTCCGCTCGGCCTTCTGGACATGGAAGCGGTTGCCGAGCGCGGTGTAGAGCGGCCCGAGCACCTCAGGACCGAACTTCTGCTCGGCGGCGATGGCCACCCGCACGGGGCCCCAGGCCTGGCGCATCAGCTCCTGATAGTTCTCGGGCATGTCCTCCTTGCCGGAGTTCAGGATGGCCAGGCTCATCACGTGCCACCGGACCGACACGGGCCGGACCTTCTCGACCTCGAGAATCCAGCGGCTGGCAATCCACGCCCACGGGCACAGCGGATCGAACCAGAAATCGACTTCAGTAGGCTCCTGCTCAGCCATACGCTCTCCTCGGGGGTAGGGACTGTCTGGGTTAGGGACCGTCCTGGGGTAGGACTGTCTCAGGGGCAACCGGGGCGCGCCCCGCGGAATTCCGCGAGGGAGATAGGTAACTGGCTTCAGGCAAGCCCGGAAAGGGGTGATCGCAGTGGCGGGCAATCTGACGCGCGAGGAGGCGCGGGAGCGGTCGCAGCTGCTCAGCGTCCGGTCCTACCAGGTCGATCTCGACCTGGTAGGCGAGGAGCCGACGTTCCGCTCGGCGATGACGGCCCGGTTCAGCTGCAGCAGCCCAGGGGCGGGCACCTTCATCGACCTCACCGCGCCCGAGGTCATCCAGGTCGTGCTGAACGGCGAGGCGGTGGACCCGGCGGCTTTCGACGGCAACCGCATCGCGCTGACCGGGCTGGCCGCCGACAACGAGCTGCGGGTGGTCGCGAGCTGCGCCTACTCCCGGACCGGCGAGGGCCTGCACCGGTTCACCGACCCCGCCGACAAGGGCGTCTACCTCTACTCCGACCTGGAGACCTTCGACGCCCACCAGGTCTATGCCTGCTTTGATCAGCCAGATCTCAAGGCCACCTTCGAGCTGACCGCGACCGTGCAAGACGACTGGCAGGTCATCTCCAACATGCCGCCCGCCGGCTCGCCCGAGCCTGCCGGCCCCGGCTGCCAGCGGTGGCACTTCCCGCCCACGCCGCTGCTCCCGACCTACATCACGGCGATCGCCGCCGGGCCGTATCACGTCGTGCGGGACTCCCATGACGGCATCCCGCTGGGGATCTTCTGCCGGCAGTCGCTGGCCAGCTATCTCGACCCGGACGAGATCCTGGAGGTCACCCGGCAGGGTTTCGACTTCTACCACCGCGAGTTCGGGATCCGGTACCCGTTTCCCAAATACGACCAGCTCTTCGTGCCCGAGTACAAGGCCGGCGCCATGGAGAACGCCGGCTGCGTCACCTTCCTGGAGGAGTACATCTTCCGGTCCCGGGTCACCGACTCCCAGCGGGAGAGCCGGGCGGCGACCATCCTTCACGAGATGGCGCACATGTGGTTCGGCGACCTGGTCACCATGCGCTGGTGGAACGACCTGTGGCTGAACGAGTCCTTCGCGACCTGGGCCAGCACGGTCGCCCAGGCCGAAGCCACCCGGTGGATCAGCGCCTGGACGACCTTCGCGCAGGTGGAGAAGGCCTGGGCCTACCGCCAGGACCAGCTGCCCTCGACCCACCCGATCGCCGCCGACATCCCCGACATCGCGGCGGTCGAGGTCAACTTCGACGGGATCACGTACGCCAAGGGCGCGGCCGTCCTCAAGCAGCTGGTCGCCTACGCCGGCCAGGACAACTTCCTGGCCGGCGTGCGCCAGTACTTCGCCGCCCACGCCTGGAATAACGCCACGCTCGACGACCTGCTGAGCGCGCTGGAGCAGACGTCCGGGCGTGACCTGGCGTCCTGGTCGAAGGCCTGGCTGGAGACGGCCGGGGTCAACACGCTGCGACCGCGATACGAGGTCGGTGCCGACGGCCGGTTCGCCTCCTTCAGCGTGCTGCAGGAGGCGCCCGCCAGCCATCCGCAGCTGCGGCCGCACCGCATCGGGATCGGCCTGTACCAGCAGACCGACAACGGCCTGAGCCGCGTCTACCGCGTCGAGGTCGACATCGCCGGCGATCGCACGGACATCCCCGAGCTGGCCGGCGCGCCCCGGCCGGACCTGGTGCTGGTCAACGACGACGACCTCACCTACGCCAAGATCCGTCTGGACCAGCATTCGCTGCGGGCCCTGATCAGCGGGCGCGGCCGTTTCACCGAGTCCCTCCCGGCGGCCATCTGCTGGGCGGCGGTGTGGGACATGGTCCGTGATGGTGAGCTGGCGGCGCGGGACTACCTCCCGCTGGTGCTCGCCGGAGCGGCCTCTATCACCGATAGCTCGGTCCTGCAGACGCTGCTCATGCGGGCCGCTTCCGCCGTCCGCCGGTTCGCCGACCCGGCCTGGCGCCCGGCGGGCATGGCCCAGCTCGCCGCGGGGCTGCGCGAGCTGCTGGCCCGGGCCGCCCCGGGCTCGGATGAGCAGCTGGCCTTCGCCCGGGCCCTGGCCGGGATGGCGACGTCACCGGAAGACCTGTCGCTGCTGGCCTGGCTCCTCGACGGCTCCGCGACGATCGACGGGCTGGCCATCGACACCGAGATGCGCTGGCGGCTGCTGCACCGGCTGGTCAGCCGCGGCGTGGCCGGCCAGGAGCAGATCGACGCGGAACTGGACCGCGACTTCACCGACGCGGGCCAGCGGCATGCCGCTGCCGCCCGGGCCGCCATCCCGACCCCGGAGGCGAAGTCGCGAGCCTGGAACGACATCGTCGGCGGTGACCTGCCGAACGCCACCTTCCGCGCGGCGCTGTCCGGATTCCAGAACCCGGACCAGGACGAGCTGCTGGCGCCCTATACCCAGCCGTTCTTCGACGCGGTCGCCGGCATCTGGCGGGACTGGGGCTCGGACATGGCGCAGTACTTCGCCGAGGTGGCCTACCCGGCGACGGCAGTCAGCCAGCAGGCGCTGGACTCCGCCGATGACTACCTGTCCCGGACCAGCCTGCCGGCGCCCCTGCGCCGACTGCTGACCGAGGGCCGCGACGACGTTGCCCGGGCGCTGCGCAACCGGGAGTACGACGCCAGGTCCGCTGACTAGCCGGCCGCCGGCTAGCCGGGCCGCGGGCTGGGCGAGGCCGCCCGCGCTACCGCCAGCAGGAGCGGGAGTGCGGGCAGTTCCTCCAGCAGGACCGGCCTGCCCCGCTGGTCGCCGAGCGGGATCTGCCAGTTCGGGTACTCATCGCTGGTGCCCGGGATGTTCTGGCTGCGGGTGTCGCCGACGGCATCGGCGAGTGACACGCCGATCATGAGGGCCGGGGTCCTGGCCAGGTAGCCATAGAGCGCCACGGTGAAGCCGGCCAGGTCATGCCGCTGGTCCGGCGCCAGCAGCCCCTGCGCCTCCAGCGCGCTGGCCCAGGCGGAGACCGTGGCCGCGGAGCGATCCCGCTCTTCCTGCTCGGGTGCGGTCAGCAGGCCGAGGCGAGCCCGCTCGGTGACGTGGTCGCCGGTCAGGAAGCCGGCGACCGGCGGCACGTCGTGCGTCCCGACCGTGGCCATGCAGTCGCGGCGCCAGTGGCCGGGCCGCAGCGGCGAGCCGTCCGGCTCGCGGGCGAACCAGAGCATCATGGTGCCCAGCACCCCGTGCTCGGCCAGGTAGGAGCGGATCCACGCCTCGACGGTGCCGAGGTCCTCGCCGATCGCCACTCCCCCGGCCGCCCTGGCCTGCCCGGTCAGCGCCGTTACCGCGGCGGCATGGTCGCATCGCACGTAGGCGCCGCGGTCGGGGGTCATGCCCTCGGGCACCCACCACAGCCGCATCAGGCCCATGACGTGATCGACGCGCAGGCCGCCGGCATGCCGGAACGCGGCCGCGAACAGCTGGGCCAGCGGGCGGTATCCGGTGGCCGCCAGGCGCTGCGGGTGCCACGGTGGCTGCGCCCAGTCCTGGCCCCGCTGGTTGAAGCTGTCCGGCGGCGCGCCGACGCTGATGCCGCGCACCAGCAGGTCCTGGTGCGCCCAGGCGTCGGCACCGCCGGGGTGCACCCCCACCGCCAGGTCGTGGATGACGCCGTGGGGCATGCCCGCCGCCAGCGCAGCGCGCTGGGCCATGGCTAGCTGGTCATCGACCAGCCACTGCAGCCAGGCATGGAACTCCGCCGCCTGCGCCAGTGCGCTCTCCTTCGCGGCGGCCAGGCCGGCGTCGCGATCTTGCACCTCGGCCGGCCAGGCCCGCCAGTCCGGGCCGTGCCGCTCGGCAAGGGCGCACCAGGCCGCCCAGTACCTGAGCTCATCGCCCTCCTGGTCCTGGTAGGCGTCGAAGGCGGCCTGCCGGGCCGGGCTCAGCGGCACCGTCCGGATCAGCTCCAGTGCGGCTCGCTTAGCCGTCCACACCGCGTTTCGGTCGATCAGGCTGGCCGAGGCGCTGCGGGCCCGCAGCGGGCCGGCCAGCCGCTCGATCTGGGGCCGCCCGGCTTCCGGTAGCTGCGCGTACTCCGGGATGTCCTCGACCCTCAGGTAGAGCGGGCTGGTGTAGTGCCTGGTCATCGGCAGGTAGGGCGACGGGCTGATGGGCGGGACCGGCTCGGCGGCGTGCAGCGGGTTCACCAGGACGAACCCGGCCCCCAGGTCGCGGCCGCTCCAGGTCGCCAGGTCCGCTAGGTCGTGCAGGTCGCCGTGACCCCACGAGGCCCGTGACCGCACCGAGTACAGCTGGATGGTGAATCCCCAGGTCCGGTGCTCGGGCTGGGGAGCCCTCGTCGCCACGGCGTTGTCAGCGGCGGCGCCGGCCTTGACGGCAGGCGAGTCAACGGCGGGCGAGTCGGAAGCAGGGTCGGGACGGGCAGGCGCTGGGCCGTCGCCCTGGCTGGCCGGGGCGGCTCCGGCCGGAGCCGTCCCGGGCGGCGGGGCCGCCTCGAGCGCGGCCAGGATCGCCTCCAGGGTCTCCGCAGGCACGTCGACCCGCTCGTTCCGCCAGTTCTCGTAGCTCGTGCCGATCCCGGCGGCCTGCGCTCGCCGGATCAGGTCGGGGTCGGTCATCCCTCCATGATCGACCCTGCCGACTCCGGCCCGCGAGCGGTGGCCGAGCGTCATGGCCTGCCCGCTACTGCTGCTAGAGCAGCAGCAGATGCCCGGCCATGACGTTGGCGCTTGAAACCAGCCGCCCCGCAGGCCCCGCAAGCCCCGCGGGCCTCATGGGCCACGCCACCGCACCGGCCAGTCCGGGCCGCCGCGCCCGTCAGTCCGGGGGCGCGGGCGACAACGCCCGGATGCGGCGCTCGACGAAGGCCCGCTGGGCGTCGGCCAGGCCGAGCCGCAGCGCCTCCCGGTAAGCGGTCAGGGCCGCGTCGGTGTCTCCGGCCTGGCGCAGCAACTCCGCCATGGCTACATGCAGCTGCGGCCAGCGGGCCACGGGGGTGCCCGACCCGAGCTCCGCGAGGATCGCCAGCCCCGCCTCTGGGCCGTCGGCCATGCCCACGGCGGCGGCCCGGTTGGCCGCGACCACCGCGGTGGGCTCGAATCGCAGCAGCTCGTCGTAGAGCGCGACGATCTGCCGCCAGTCCGTGTCGGCGGCCGAGCCAGCCTCCCCGTGGCAGGCGGCGATGGCCGCATGCAGCTGGTACGGACCGGGCCGGCGCCGCACCAGAGCCGCCTCCACGAGCAGCCGGCCCTCGCTGATCATCGCGGCGTCCCAGCGGCTCCGGTCCTGGTCCGCCAGCAGGATCAGGCCGCCGCTGGCATCGGTGCGCGCGGCCCGCCGGGCGTCGGTCAGCAGCAGCAGCGCCAGCAGGCCGGTCACCTCCGGCTCGCCGGGCAGCAGCTGCGCGATGGCCCTGGCCAGCCGGATCGCCTCGTCGCAGAGGTCGCCGCGGACCAGCTCGCTGCCGCCGGTGGCCATGTGCCCCTCGGTAAAGACCAGGTAGATAACGCGAAGCACGGAACTCAGCCGCCCGCCCAGCTCGGGCCCCGAGGGCACCAGCATCGGGATGCCGGCCTGCCGGATCTTGCGCTTGGCCCGGACGAGACGCTGGGCCATCGTGGCCTCCGGGACCAGGAAGCCCGCGGCTATCTGCCCGGTACTCAGCCCGCAGACCGACCGCAAGGTCAGTGCCACCCGCACCACCGGGTCCAGGGCCGGATGACAGCACATGAAGATCAGGGCGAGCTGGTCGTCGGCCGCGGTCAGCGGGTCGTCCGCCGCCCGGGCCGCGGCGCGCTGGCCGGCGGCGGCGGGATCGCCGCCGCCGGCCAGCGCGGCCAACTCCTTGGCCGGGCGCCGGGACTCCCGGCGGATCCGGTCCAGCAGCTTGTGCCGCGCCACGCTGACCAGCCACGCTCGCGGGCTGGCCGGGATGCCGGAACTTGGCCACTGGGTCAGCGCCGCGGCGCACGCGTCCTGCACCGCGTCCTCGGCGATCTCCAGGTCGCCGCCGGCCAGCCGCGTGATCACCGCCACGGCCGCCCACCAGTGCTCCCGGAAGACGCCGTCCAGCTCGTCCTGGAGCTGATCCCGCAGCTGGTCGCCCAGCTGGTCGCTCGGCCGGTCGCTCAGTCCGGCGGCCCCGTCTCGATGACTGGCCGGACCTCCACTACTCCGTCGCTGGCCGTGGGGACCACCGCGGCCCACTTCAGCGCCTCATCCAGGTTCGCGCATTCCACCAGGGTGTACCCACCGAATTGTTCCTTGATCTCCGCCGCGGGGCCGTCGGTCAGCAGCGTCTGGCCGCCCCGGACCCGCACCGTGGTCGTGGACTCCGGCGGCTGCAGCGGGCCGCAGGAAATGAGCACACCTGCCTCCGCCATCGCCTGGTTGGCCGTGCTCCACGCCTCGAACAGCTTCTCGGCCTCTGCCGTCCCGGCGTCCGGAATCGGCTCGCCGTACAGCAGGAACAGGTACCTCATGGCTGCCCACCTCTCCGGCCGGCGAGTGCCGCCGACCTGTCAGTGATGAGTCGAACGACGGCGGCCGTTCTCGACACTAGCTGGCCGCGCGGGCCGCCGGCCGCCAGCCCGGCTAGCCGCCCGGATGCCGCCGGGCCTAGTGCCGGGTCCCGGCCCGCCCCGGGACCGGCGCCGCTGCCGCCGCGGCGGCGCTGCCCTCTAGGCGCAGGTGCGGGACGATCGGCTCCATCCAGCGCGGCATCCACCAGGCGTGCCTGCCCAGCACCGCCATGATGGCCGGGACCAGGACCATCCGGACCAGCGAGGCATCGATCAGCACCGCGAACGCCATGCCGATGGCGAGCATCTTCACCGTCGGGTCGGTACTCAGGACGAAGCTGGCGAATACGGCCACCATGATCGCGGCCGCGGTAGTGATCACTCGGGCCGTGCTGCCGATGCCGATCGCGACGGCACGATGCGGATCCCGGGTCGTGATCCAGGCCTCGTGCACCCGCGACAGCAGGAAGACCTCGTAGTCCATGGACAGGCCGAACACGATGCAGAACACCAGCGCCGGGACGTACGCGGGAATGGGCAGCGTGCTGGGCACGCCGATCAGGCTCGCCCCCCAGCCCCACTGGAAGATCGCGACGATCACGCCGTAGGCGGCGCCGATGGACAGCAGGTTGAGGATGGCCGCCTTGGTCGCGATCACCACCGACCGGAAGGCCATGGTCAGCAGCACGAAGGCGATCGCCACGACCACCAGGATGAGCCACACCATCCGGCTGGTGATCTGCCTGGTGAAGTCCACGGAGCCGGCCGTGGTGCCGGTGACGTAGCTGGCTACGTGCTCCTTGGGCAGCACGTCGTCGCGCAGCCGGATGACCAGGTTGGTGGTGGCGGTCGCCTGCGGCCGGGTGGTGGGAACCACGCTGAAGACCGCGGTGTTAGCGGCCGGGTTCACACTGGCCGGGCCGACCGACGCGACGCCGGAGGTCGCGGAGACGTCTTTCTGCATCGTGCTCAGCAGCGACTGGGTGGCGGAGCTGGACTGCTGGGGCAGCTTGACCACCACCGCCAGCGGGCCGTTGACCCCGACGCCGAAGCCGTCCTTGATCAGGTCATAGGCCTGGCGGTTGCTCTGCGAGGTCGGGTTCGTGCCGTTGTCGGGCTGGCCCAGCGATATCGAGAATAGCGGGATGGCCAGCACCACCAGGATGATCACCGCGGCCACGCCCCAGGGCCACGCATGGTTGCTGACCATCCGGCCCCACCGCGCGAAGGCGCTGTGCTCGTGCTGCTCCTGCGTGGCCGCGGCCGTCTGCCTGGCCTGCTGCTGGCTGGAAACCCCCTGCTTGCGGGCGCGCAGCCGGTCCGGCAGCGACCGGGCATTGCCCCGGACCAGGCCCATCAGGGCGGGCACCATGGTCAGGGCGGCCAGCATCGTGACGGCCACGGCGATCGCGGCGGCCAGGCCCAGGGCCCCGACGAAGCTGACGCCGACCACGTAAAGCCCGAGGATGGAGATCACCACCGTGCTGCCGGCCACGACGACCGCCGCGCCAGAGGTGCCCTCGGCTCGCGAGGCGGACTCGATGACCTCCATCCCGGTGTCCAGCTGCTCGCGGTGCCGTGACACCAGGAACAGGCCGTAGTCCACCGCGACACCGAGGCCGAGCAGCGTGGCGATGGTCGGCGCGGTCGTCGGGAACGTCACCGCCGAGGCGAGCAGGCCGAGCGCCGACAGGCCGGCGCCGACGCTGAACACCGCCGAGACCAGCGGGATCGAGGCCGTGATGAGCGAGCCGAACATGAACAGCAGGAGCAGCAGCGCCAGGGCCAGGCCGATGATTTCGGAGGTCCGGTCGCTGGTGGTCTGGCCGATCTCGCCGGCGCCGGCGCCGTATTCGACCTGCAGGCCGGCCTTCCTGGCCGGGGCCACCGCCTTATTGAGCTGGTTCAGGTACGAGGTCTGCAGCGAGTCCGGGTTTACCTTCCACGAGACGTTCGCGTAGGCGATCGTGCCGTCCTTCGACACCGCGCCGGAGTTGGAGGAGGAGAACGGGCTGACGGCCTTGACCACGTGCGGCAGCCCGGCCACGTTGCTGACGGACTGGTTCACGGCCTGCTGCTGCTGGGTGACGGTGCCGTTGCGGGCGTGGAACACGATCTGGCCCGCGTACCCGCCCTGCTGCGGATAGTCGTTATTCAGCCGGTTCTGCCCGTTCGCGGAGTCGGTACCGGACACCGTGTAGTTGTTGACGTAGTCGCCGCCCCAGGCCTGATTGGCCGCGAGCAGGCCGCCCAGGATGACCAGCCAGGCGACAATGACGATCCAGTGCCGCCTGGCGCAGAACGCCCCCAGCCGCTCTAGCGCTTGGTTCATGGCCGCCTCCCCGGCACGGGCCAGCGCCGCGCCGATCTGACGGCACGGGGCCCTGGCCGCTCAGACCACCACGCTGCGTCCCGGCCGGTTCCCCGTCATCACCCGGAGGGAGTGGTGATAGCTAGGGTGACACCGCTAGGGTGACACCGCAAGGGTGACGCTCCGAGGCTGGCGCGATCCCGTCGGCTACCGCACCGCGGCCGCGCGCTCGGTCGGCAGTTCCCGCTCCGGGGCCGGCTCGCGGGCCAGCCTGCTCGGCCACCACATCCACCGGCCCAGGTCCAGGTTCAGGGCCGTCACCAGCACCGAGCGGACGATGATCGTGTCCAGCAGCACGCCGAAGGCGACGGCGAAGCCGAGCTCGGCCAGGAAGGTGACCGGCAGCGTGCCCAGGACAGCGAACGTGCCGGCCAGCACCGCCCCGGCCGAGGTGATCACCCCGCCGGTCGCCGCCAGCCCGGTCAGCGCGCCGCGCCGGGCGCCGTTCCTCGCCGCCTCCTCCCGGACCCGGGTCATCAGGAAGATGTTGTAGTCGATGCCCAGCGCGACCAGGAACACGAAGACGAACAGGGGGAAGGAGGTGTCGGCCCCGCCGAAGTGGAACAGGTGGGTGAACACCAGCGCACTGACCCCCAGCGCCGCGAAGAACGACAGCACGACGGTGGCGATGAGGACGACCGGGGCAACGATCGCCCGCAGCAGCAGAGCGAGAATCAGGAAGACCACCAGCAGGATGAGCGGGATGATCAGATTCCGGTCATGCGTGGCGGCTCGCTTGATGTCCAGGTTGACGGCGGTCGTGCCGCCGACCAGGGCGTTACCGCCGGGGACGGCGTGCACCGCGGTGCGTACCCGGTCGACCGTGGTGAAGGCGGCCGGGCTGTCCGGGGCCGCCGTGAGCGTCCCGTACAGGTAGGCGTGGCTGCCGCGGACCACGGGCGGGCTGACTGTGGCGATGCCCGGCACGGCCCGGAACGCCGAGCTGAGCTGCGTCGCCGCGGCCGGGCTGCCGGCCACGACGACCGGCTGCCCCGCGCCCGCCGGGAAGTTCTGGTCGACCACCTGCTGCCCGGTCACCGAGTCGGGATGCCCGCGGAAGGACTGAGCGCTGGTCAGCCCGTTCGCCTTCAGGCTGAGGGTGCCGAGCGCCAGGACGCCGAGCACGACGGCCGTGGCGACCCAGACGACTCGCGGCCGCGTGGCGATGCCCCGGCCCACCCTGGCCCAGATTCCGCGGCTGGTGGGCTCGGCCGAGCCGTAAGCGGGCCGGACCGGCCAGAAGATCCAGCGGCCGAAGATCACCAGCAGAGCCGGCAGCAGGGTCAGCATCGCGATCAGGGCGACGGCCACGCCGACGGCCAGCACCGGTCCCATGCCCTTGGTGGAGTTGAGCTCCGCGACCGTCAGCACGAGCAGGCTGAGGATCACCGTGCCGGCGCTGGCCACGATGGCCGGCCCGGCCCGGCGGAGGGCGACGCGCATCGCCTCGTGCCGGTCCTCGTGGCGGCGCAGTTCCTCCCGGTAGCGGGCCGTGATCAGCAGCGCGTAGTCGGTGCCCGCGCCGAAGACCAGCACGTCCAGGATGCCGGCGGTCTGCGCGTTGACGGTCAGCCCGTGCGCGGCCAGCAAGTAAATCAGGGCCTGGCAGACGGCCAGCGCGCTGCCCGCCGACAGCACCGGCAGGAGCCAGAGGACAGGACTGCGGTAAGTGACCAGCAGGAGCACGATGACCACGACCAGCGTGGCGTACAGCAGCGTGCTGTTGATGCCCTTGAATGCCTTGGCCGAGTCGGCCGCGTTGCCCAGGGGGCCCGCGATGTGCACGGTCAGGCCCGAGGATCCGGACTGGGCGATGCTCCGCAGGCTGGTCGCCGCCGCGCTGGCCCCGTTCCAGCCCTTCTTGCCCAGGTTGACCGGGACGATGGTCTCGATGGCCTTGCCGTCGCGGGCCACGACCGGGCCGATGATCTGGCTCGGGACCGCTCCGTGGACGGCGGCGAAAGCGCGGGCGTCGGCGGCGGCCTTGGCCCGGTCGGCGGCGGTCAGCCCGGATGGGCGCGAGTAGACGACGACCCCGGTGAACAAGTTAGGCGACTGGAAGGTGGCCTGCAGGTTGACCACCTTGGTGGACTCGGCCTGGGCCGGCAGCCAGGCTGAGGCGTCGTTCTTCTCGGCGTTGGTCAGCTTGCCGGCCAGTGGGCCGAGCGCCGCGACGACCAGCAGCCAGAAGACCAGGACCAGCCATTTGGTGCGGCGTCCGCTCGGTATGCGCGCTAGCGCGCGGACTACGTTCATCGTGATCCCCCAGGATCGGCAGTTGGCTCAGGATGGCGGCCGGCCGCGAGGGCCGGAACTCAGTCGTCGTTAAGATATATCTCATCAACTGTCGCCAGCAAGATATATCTCGTTAACAACTGATGTCGTGATCGCGCCCGCCGGGGGCAGTCGACGGCGACCACAGCTGGCGGAGACATCTGTTATGACGCCAGGCTCGCGGCGAAGTCATCGCCGCGGGTAGGCATTCTCCCCTGGCACCAAGGAGACTACGGATCAGCCGCGCCGGTCAATCGGATTGCCGGCCCGCAGGCCGGCCGGCGCCTGACCAGATCGGCGGGTGCCGGTCCTTCCACGGCCGCGCGGTCTCGAGCTGGGCGGACAGCGAGATGAGCGTGGCCTCGTCGCCGATCCGGCCGGCCAGCATGACGCCGATCGGCAGCCCCGCCGAATTCCAGTACAGCGGGAGGCTGACGGCCGGCTGCCCGGAGAGGTTGTACAGCGCCGTCCATGGCGTGAACCGCTTCTGGCGCTCGAAGTTCTCGGCCGGCTCGACCTCGTCGAAGTAACCGACCGGGACCGGCGGCGAGGCCACGGTCGGGGTCAGGACGGCGTCGTACTCATTGAGGACCGACAGCCCTCGCCGCATCACGGCCTGCAGGTAAGCCTGGGCGAACAGCAGGTCCGCGGCCCGGAGCTCCAGGCCCTTGCCGCGCAGGTAGCGGGTCAGCGGGAGCAGCTCGGCTTCCTGCTCGGGAGCGATCGGGGCCAGCGTGGCCATGGAGTACCACAGCGTCACGAAGGCTGGCACCACGTCGGCCCCGAAGGGCAGGTCGATGTCCTGCACGTCATGCCCGAGCGACTCCAGCAGCGCGCTAGCGTCCTCGTAGGCCGCCACGCAGTCCGGGTGGATCTCGACGCCATCGACCGCCGCGGTCAGCGAGCGCGCGATACGCAGCCGGCCCGGCTCGCGGCTGGCGTGGCCCAGGAAGGTCTCGCTGCCGGGCAGCGGCGGCTGGGTGTACATGTCACCGGGCTGGTGGCAGGTCATCGCGTCGAGCAGCAGCGCCGCGTCGGCCACCGTGCGAGCCAGCGGGCCATCGGTGCCCAGCCCGGCCAGGTCGGGCATCAGCGGGCCGCCGGATATCCGGCCCCGGCTCGGCTTGATCCCGTACAGTCCGCAGACGCTGGACGGGATGCGGATCGAGCCACCGCCGTCGCTGCCCTGCGCCGCGGGCGCCAGCCCGGCGGCCACTGCCGCGGCGGCGCCGCCGCTCGATCCGCCGGCCGAGCGACCCAGGTCCCAGGGGGTGCGGGCGGGCGGCCCGATCCTGGTCTCGGTGTAGCACGGCAGGCCGAACTCCGGCGTGGCGGTCTTTCCGGTGATCACGATCCCGGCTGAGCGCAGCGCAGCGACCACGTAGTCGTCTTCGGCGGCCACGTTGTCGGCGAACAGGGCGCTCCCCAGGGTCATGCGGACCCCGGCGACCATGTTCAGGTCCTTGATCGGGATGGGGATCCCGGTCAGCGGCGGCAGGGTCGTCCCGGCCGAGCCGTCCTGCCGGCTGGCCACGACGGCCTTCTCGGCCTGGGCCGCCTGCTCGCGGGCCAGCTCATGGGTCACGGTATAGAACGCGCCGACCTGCTCGTTGAGGCGATCGGTGCGGTCGAGGTAATGATCGGTGATCTCCACCGGGGACAGCTGGCCGGCCCGGATGGCCGCGGCCAGCTCCGTCACCGTGAGGTCATGAATGTCGGTCACGCACCGAACAGTAGAACGTCAGGGCCGGCGCGGTCTATCCGGCCCGGGCCCGGCGCGGCCGCCATCCTGGTAAGGCTGGTAACTACTCCGTTACTCTTAGGGACGTGGATCGCGACCCCGGCGCCGAGTCGCAGCCAGCCCCCGCGCCGACGCCGGCCGACGAGGCGGGTGCACCGCCCCAGCGCCTCGCGCTGTCGGCGCGCTCGGCCGGTGAAGGCCTCGGAGCCGATCCTCGGGTGCCGGTCTGGATCCGGCGGGCCGTGCTGGCCCTGGCCGCCGGAATCGCCGTGGGCATCTGGCAGAGCTGGCGCTGGGGCGTGACGGCCGCCGCCGTCGTCGCGATCGTCGACACGCTCTACCAGTCCAAGGCGATGTCCCCGATTCCGGCCGACGTGCTGGCCATCTCCGCCCAGCGGCGCACCCGCCGCCGGATCGTGATGCTGCGAGCCGCGGGGTATCACGCCCTGCACCGGCGCGCCATTCCCGGCAGCGACCAGGTCATCGACCATCTCATCATCGGGCCCGCCGGGGTGTTCGCCCTCGACTCCGAGCGCTGGGACCGCCGCCTGCCGGTCCGCACAACCGGCGCCGCGACTACTGGCGCGCTCTACCACGGGCCGTTCAGCCAGTCGCAGCGGCTGGCGCACGCGCGCTGGGAAGCCGCTGAGGCCGGCCGCCTGATCGGCGCCGAGCTCCAGCAGACCGTCAGTGTCAGCCCGGCGATGGTCATCTACGGCCCGACCATCCCGTGGGGCGTCGCGACGCTGCGCGGCGTGGAAGTCTTCAGCGGGAAGCGGGTCCGGAAGTTCTTCCGCAGCCAGAACCGGGCCACCCGCGGCCAGCACCTGGACGAGGACCAGATCGAGACGATCTACGAAGCGGCCGAGCGCGCCCTGCCGCCCGCCCGGTAGCCCCCGCTGCCTGCGGCGCCGTCCGCGGCGCGGACCGCGTGGCTGGCCGCCCGCGGCGCGCCGATGTCCCGTCCGCCGCGCGGACGGGTCCGCGGGCCGGACTAGCCTGTGACTCCATAACTCGGTCGAAGGGCAGGCTGTGGCTGGACTCAGGGACTGGGCGGCGGGCGCGCGACCGCGTACGCTGCCCGCCGCGGTCGTCCCGGTCGTGGTGGGATCCGGCGTCGCGGCCGGCTATGACCGGTTCTCCGCCTGGCGCGCGGCGCTGGCCCTGATCGTGGCCCTCGCCCTGCAGGTCGGCGTCAACTACGCCAACGACTACAGCGACGGGGTCCGCGGCACCGACGAGGTGCGGGTCGGCCCGGTCCGGCTCGTCGGCTCCGGCCTGGCCCGGCCCCGCCAGGTGCTCGCCGCCGCGCTGGCGTGCTTTGCCGTCGCGGGCGTAACTGGCCTGGCCCTGGCTGCCGTTACCTCCTGGTGGCTGCTGCTGGTCGGCGCGGCCGCCATCGCCGCCGCCTGGTTCTATACCGGCGGCACCCGGCCGTACGGGTACCGGGGACTGGGCGAGCTCTCGGTCTTCGTGTTCTTCGGGCTGGTCGCGGTGACCGGGACGGCGTACGTCCAGATGCGCACGCTGACCTGGCTGGCCGTGGCGGCCGCGGCGCCGGTCGGGCTGCTGGCCTGCGCGCTGCTGGTCATCAACAACCTGCGCGACATCCCCACCGATCGCCAGACGGGCAAGCGCACGCTCGCGGTGGTCCTCGGCGACCAGCGGACCAGGGCCCTGTACATCGGCTGCATGCTCATCCCGTTCTGCGTCGCCGTGGCGCTGGCCCCCGTCGCGCCGCTGTGCCTGCTAGCCCTGGCGGCCGTCCCGCTGGCGATCGCCCCGGTGCGCCAGGTGCGGCAGGGCGGGGCCGGCCGCGGTCTCATCACCGCGCTCGGCCAGACCGGCCGCCTGCAACTCGCGTTCGGCGCACTCCTCACCCTCGGCCTGGCCATCCGCCCCTGAAGATCCCGCCCCGCCGGCCCCAAACAGGGCGGGCGGCGTTTCAGCGGCCGGGGCCGCTGAGGACGTCCGGGACCGGATCGGCGCTGTCCAGGACCTCGGGGACAGGCTCGGCGGCTACCGCCTCCGGGACCAGGCCGGCAGGGGTCGGCTCGCCGGCGCCCTGGCCGGCGCCCTCGATCTCTCCAGGCCGGGCGGACCCGTTCTGCACCTCGAGGACCGGCTGCGCGCCGGCGCGCGACCTCGGCACCCGTCCCGGCAGCCGCGGCGCGCCCGGCTCCCCGGCCGGCACGTCACCGGCCAACGGGTCGCCGGCCGGGCGGGGCGCCGCCGACCGGGCGGCGGGCTGGTCGTCGCCGGCGCCGAACGCGCCGCCGAGCGCCTTGAGCGCGCTGGTGAGCTCGCTCGGGATCATCCAGACCGTGTTACCCGAGCCCTGGGCCAGCTGCGGCAGCGTCTGCAGGTACTGGTAGGCCAGCAGCTTCGGGTCCGGGTCGCCGGCATGAATCGACTGGAACACGGTGGTGATCGCCTCGGCCTGGCCCTCGGCGCGCAGGATCGCGCTCTGCTTGTCACCCTCGGCCCGCAGGATCGTGCCCTGCTTGTCGCCGTCCGCGGTCAGGATCTGGGACTGGCGGATGCCCTCCGCGTTGAGGATCGCGGCGCGCTTCTCGCGTTCGGCGCGCATCTGCTTCTCCATCGCGTCAATGATGCTCTTCGCCGGGTCGATGGCCTTGATCTCCACCCGAGTCACCCGGATTCCCCACTTGCCGGAGGCATCGTCGAGCACCCCGCGCAGCCTGGTGTTGATCTTGTCACGGGAGGTCAGGGTCACCTCCAGGTCCATCGAGCCGATCACGCTGCGCAGCATGGTGGCGGTCAGTTGCTCGATCGCCTGGATGTAGTTGACGATCTCGTAGTCAGCGGCGCGGGGGTCGGTGACCTGGAAGAACAGCACCGTGTCGATCTTCACGACCAGGTTGTCCTCGGTGATCACCGGCTGGCCCAGGAAGGAGACCACCTGCTCGCGCAGGTCGATCAGCGGCTTGACCCGGTCGACGAGCGGGATGATCAAGTTCATCCCCGGCTCCAGCGTCTTGCGGTACCGGCCCAGCCGCTCCACGTTCCTGGCCCTGGCCTGCGGAACGATCCGGACCGTGCGCGTGGCGATGAGCAGCACCAGCAGCACGATGACTGCACCGACGATCCCGACAGTGTCCATCACGCCTACTCCCTCGGGTACACGAGCGCCGTCGCGCCCTCGATATTCAGCACGTCGACCCGAACGCCCACCGGGATGACGAGAGTCTCGTCATAGGGCCGGGCCGTCCACAGGTCGGCGCCAATGCGCACCTGGCCGCCGTCGGCGCTGACCTCCTCGACCACGCTGGCCGTCCGCCCGACCAGCGCGGCGGTTCCGGTTCGCAGCAGGGGCGGCTGCCGGATATGGCGCATCGCCAGCGGCCGGGCGACGCCCAGGCCCACGGCGGAAGCTACGACGAACGCGCCGAACTGGACGCCCAGGTTCCCGCCAGCGGCGCCCGCCACAGCAGCCACCAGCGCGCCGACAGCGACCAGGCCGAACGCGAGCGTCACGGTGACGATCTCGACCGCGCCTAGCACCGCGGCGATGATCAGCCAGATAATCCAGGTGTGCACCGCAGCGCTCCGAATGCGAAACGTCATTCAGCTATAGCTCGACAGTAACCCCGCCGGCGCGGATTTGGGCAGGCCGGCGCGGGGCCATCGTGGACCGGCGTGCTGCTCGCGCGGAGTGCTTCCCACCAGGAGGCGCAGCGCGCACCATGGACTGACTGACATCACGGAGGATGCGTCATGCCCGCAGTAACAGAGCCGTCCTATAGCCACGGCGTCTTCGCTACCGCCCTGATCGGCGAGACAATCGGCAGCAATCTGCGCGAGGTCGCCACGGCGTTCAGTGACAGCGAGGCGCTAGTGGACGTGCCCACCGGCCGGCGCTGGACCTACGGCCAGCTGGACACCGACACCGACGCGGTCGCCCTCGGGCTGGTGGCAGCCGGAATCGAGAAGGGCGACCGGGTCGGGATCTGGGCGCCGAACTGCCCGGAGTGGGTGCTGCTGCAGTACGCGACGGCCAAGATCGGGGCCATCCTGGTCAACATCAACCCGGCCTACCGCAGCCACGAGCTCGGCTATGTGCTAGCCCAGTCCGGCGTTCGCCTGCTGGTCAGCGCCGAGAGCTTCAAGACCAGCGACTACCGGGCCATGATCGGGGATGTCCGCGGCGGCCCGGCGGCGGCCGGCGGCGCCGGGCCGCCGCCCCTGAGCCTGGAGCGGGTGATCTACCTAGGCACGGACGACTGGGACGACCTGGTGGCGACGGGCGAGGTCGCGCTGGCTGCCTCGGCCGGCGAACTGGAGCGGCGGGCGGCCCGGCTGGCCTTCGACGACCCGATCAACATCCAGTACACCAGCGGTACGACCGGGTTCCCCAAGGGCGCCACGCTGTCGCATCACAACATCCTCAACAACGGCTTCTTCGTCGGTGAGGGGTGCCGGTATACCCCGGCGGACCGGGTCTGCGTGCCGGTTCCGTTTTATCACTGTTTTGGCATGGTCATGGGAAACCTGGGCTGCACTACGCACGGGGCCTGCATCGTCATCCCCGCCCCTGGTTTCGACCCGGCCGCCACGCTGCGCGCCGTCCAGGCCGAGCACTGCACGTCGCTGTACGGGGTGCCGACGATGTTCATCGCCGAGCTGGCACTGCCCGACTTCGCCCAGTACGACCTGTCCACGCTGCGGACCGGCATCATGGCCGGCTCGCCGTGCCCGGTGGAGGTCATGAAGCGCGTGGTCAGCGAGATGCACATGACCGAGGTGACGATCTGCTACGGGATGACCGAGACGTCCCCGGTCTCGACGCAGACCACGGCCGACGACGACATGGAGCGGCGGGTGTCCACGGTCGGCCGGGTCGGGCCGCACCTCGAGGTCAAGGTGGTGGACCCCGAGACGGGGCTGGTGCTGCCGCGCGGCCGCCACGGCGAGCTGTGCACGCGGGGCTACTCGGTCATGCTGGGCTACTGGAATGAGCCGGAGAAGACCGCCGAGGCCGTCGATGCCGTGCGCTGGATGCACACCGGCGACCTGGCCGTCATGGACGAGGCCGGCTACCTCAACATCGTCGGGCGGATCAAGGACCTGGTCATCCGGGGCGGCGAGAACGTCTACCCGCGCGAGGTCGAGGAGTTCCTCTACGGGCACCCGGAGATCGAGGACGTGCAGGTCGTGGGCGTGCCGGACGTGAAGTACGGCGAGGAGCTGTGCGCCTGGGTCCGGGTGCGGCCCGGCAGCGAGCTGACCGCCGAGCAGGTCCGGGCGTTCTGCACCGGGAAGATCGCGCACTACAAGGTGCCGAGGTACGTGCGGTTCACCGACGAGTTCCCGATGACCGTGACCGGCAAGGTGCAGAAGTTCAAGATGCGCGAGACATCGGTCGCCGAGCTCGGCCTGGAGGCCGCCGCTGGCCAGGAGACCGCCTGACCTGGCCGACCGGGGATGGCCCGGGGGTGGCCGGGGGCGCATACTGGTAGCTCGGCCGATAGCTTCCGGCTCCTGCCGGACATGTCATAGTTGCCGGGACAACCTCCGACGTCCTGAGCATGCGGTGGTCTCTGGCGGTTGTCAGCAGCGGATGGCGGGTCTGGGCTGGGCGCCTGGCCGGGGAGGACGCAGATCGTGTTCGGACATAAATGGGAGCCCGCCCGCGGGACCATCGTGGAATCCCGGGTTGAGCAGGTAACCGTGGCCGGGGAGCCGGGCCTGCACCAGGTGCGGGTGTACGTCGTCGACGTCCGGCGGCCAAACGGCCAGCCGCTGCGGGCGACGCTGCCGTCGCCGTACGGCGTGAGCACGGATCCGGCCCCGGGCGTCACGGTCCGGCTCGAGGTCAACGCCAAGACCGGCGAGGTCCGCTTCGACCCCAGCGCGCCCGCTCCCGCCGCCCACGCCGCGTCGGTCCGCGAGGCGCAGGGCCAGGCCGGGCCGCCCGGCCGGGCCGGCGCCCCGGCCGGGTCCGTCGGCTTCAGCTCGCCGGACGCCCCCGGCACCTTCGAGCCGGTCACTTCCGCGCCCCCGGTCACGGCGGCGACTTTCAGCTCACCTGCCGATTCCTTCGGGGTACCGACCAGCACGGTCGGGCCGCCTGGGGGTTCGGTCAGCTTCTCCAGCCCGGCCGTGGCCCCGGCCGCCTTCGAGCCGGTCACCCCGGCGGGCAGCTTCGGCTCGCCCGGGAGCGGGTCGTTCAGCGCGGGCGGCACGTTTGACACCTTCGGGCAGAACAGCGAGTCCGACCGGATCGCCCGGCTGGAGGATCAGCGCGACCGCGGGCAGCTGACCCAGCAGCAGTTCGAGGTGCAGTGCCAGCAGATCCTGGACGAAATCTGACCGCCACCGCGCAGCTGTCCCGCGATGCCGTCGAGATGGTTGCCGCTCGCATCCGCCGGTACGTGCGCCGGACGCCGGTCGTCACCGTGGACCGGGCCGACTTCGGCCTGGCCGCGGGCCCGCTGACGCTGAAGCTGGAGCAGCTGCAGCACTCCGGCTCGTTCAAGGTGCGCGGGGCCTTCGCCAACCTGCTGCTGCGCGATATCCCGCCCGCCGGAGTCGTGGCCGCGTCGGGCGGCAACCACGGCGCCGCGGTCGCCTACGCCGCCGGGGTGCTCGGGGTGCCGGCGCGGATCTTCGTGCCGGAGGTGTCGTCGCCGGCCAAGGTCAGCCGGATCCGGAGCTACGGCGCGGACCTGGTGGTCGAGGGCGCCACCTACTCCGACGCCTTCGCGGTCAGCCAGGCGTGGGCGGCCGCCAGCGGCGCCCTGCCGATCCACGCCTACGACCAGGCTGAGACCGCGCTGGGCGCCGGCACCACCGCCCTGGAGCTGATGGAGCAGGCGCCGCAGGCAGGGACGATCCTGGCCGCGGTCGGCGGCGGCGGCCTGCTGGCCGGCACGGCCGCGGCCAGTGCCGGGCGGCTGCGGATCATCGGAGCCGAGCCCGAGGACGCGCCCACCATGACCCTGGCCCTGGCGGCCGGCAGCCCGGTCGACGCGCCGACGGGGAGCGTCGCGATCGACTCGCTCGCCCCGCGCCAGGTGGGCGAGCTGACCTATGCGATGGCGTCGCGCCGGGTGCAGGCGGTCGTGCTGGTCAGCGACGAGTCCATCCTGGCCGCCCAGCAGCTGCTCTGGGAACGGCTGCGGGTGGTCGCGGAGCCGGGCGGCGCCGCGGCGCTGGCGGCCGTGCTGTCCGGCCGCTATTCTCCGGCGCACGGCGAGCACGTCGCGGTGATCGTGAGCGGGGCGAACACCACGGCGGTCGACTTCAGCCGCTGAGCCGGCCGGCGCGGCGACGCCGGATCGGCCGGGAACTGGCACGATGGGCCAGTCATGACTCTTATCGATCGGCTGCGTGATCGCTCGGTGACGGTGACCTGGCGCAAGCCGAACTGCCCGGGCGGCAATGTCGCGGACGCGGGGCAGGCAGCCATCGATCAGAACCAGGCATCGGCCCGGTAGACCGGGGCGAGTGATCGGGAACTGAAGCCCTAGCGATCGCGGCCGTGCTCTGGCCGCGACCCGGTCGGCGCGAGCGGCCAGCGGGACCCGCGGGTCATCACGATGCCGATCACCCGCAACCCCTTCGAGGCTGGCCGGGAGGCCAGCCAGGGGTCCATGGCCTGACGGCGATGCTGGCCCGGCTCGGGCCAGCGAAGCTGGAGATCGTGCCCACGCTGATCAGCGCGGGCATTGCGGCGCTCCCCGCGCCGGGCTCTGCCTCTTCGAGGCCCGCCCGGCACGTCCCATCGCCAACACCACTGATCCGACAATTCATCTTGCAGCTTCGGAGCGTAACGCCGCCGCGTCCGAGGCCGACCGGGCGGACCGGTCATGGCGGGTGGTCAATTGCGCGCCTCGTCCTGGGTGATGCTCTTTAGCAAAATTCAGGAAGAAGCGGCTCATGCCCTTCGATGGCGCGAATCCATCAGGCTTCGGAGAGGCGGATTTTATAACGCACTTCCGACATAACAAGTCCTGCGCGTCCTCCGTTAGCGCGTCAGGCAAACATCACCACGGTCGCCCTGTTACTCTGACGCCGCCCGAAACGGTCAACAAAGAGTTTCGCGCGCCTCAAGCCTTAGCCAACTACCGGGCACAACCCGGTCGAGAGGATACGGATAATGCCCGATTTTTCTCGTCGCGGATTGCTCAAGGTAACGGCGGCCGCTGGCGTCGGCGCGGTCGTTCTCCCGGGCGTCGCAGCCGCGGAAGCCCCTGGAGCGAGCGCAGCGGCCAGCGGAGCTGAAGGCGCGGCAGGCAAGACGGCGAGGCTCACCGGCCGCATCGTCCGGCCTAACAGCCCTGGGTATGCGAGTGCGAGCCTGGGCTGGGACGAGCTCTTCGCGCGCTATCCGCTGGTCATCGTCTTCGCGCAGGAGACCCGGGACGTGGTCAACGCCCTGGCGTGGGCGCGGCAGAACGACGTCGCGCTGCGGGTGCGGAGCGGCCGCCACAGCCTTGAGGGCTGGTCGAACGTGGACAACGGCATCGTGATCGACGTCAGCGAGCTCAAGTCGGTCCGCATCGACACCGCCTCGTGCACCGCGACAGTCGGTGCCGGGCTCAGCCAGCTGGAAGCGGTAACCACGCTCGCGAAGAAAGACCTCGCGGTGACCACCGGGACGGAGGGCACCGTAGGCCTGTCCGGCGCCACGCTCGGCGGCGGCTTCGGCTTCCTCACCCGCTACCTCGGCATGGCCTGCGACAGCCTGATAGCGGCTGAGATCGTCGTCCCGTCGGGTGCCAAGGGCGCCAAGGTGATCAGTGCAGACCTGACGAACCACCCGGACCTGCTGTGGGCGCTCCGCGGAGCGGGGAACGGCAACTTCGGGATCGTCACCTCACTCACCTACAAGGCGACTCCGCTCAGCAGTGTCGCGTACCTCCAGGCGACCTGGGACGGCGTCAAGAACCTGCACGGGATCTTCGACACCTGGCAGCGCACGGCACCCGTCGCCGACAACCGTCTCGGCACCCAGCTCGAGATCCACAGAAACCAGACCCTGCTGTTCGCGGTCCTCGCGGACGGGTCGACGGCACGAGCCAGGCAGCTGCTCGCCCCGATCCTGTCGGTTGGTAAGCCCGACATCAAGGTTCAGACCGGCAACTGGGGCGACGTATACGCGGGATTCCAGATCCCGACCAAGGACGAACCCGCGAACTGGAAGTTCTTCTCCCAGTTCACTACCGAGCCATTCCCGGCCAGGGCGGTCAGCCTGATCGCCTCATTCATGCGAGAAGCCCCCACGGATGACAGCAACTTCTTCACCCAGGCGTTCGGCGGGGCCGTTAAGAGGACCCCTCGCGGCGGCACGGCGTTCCCGCATCGCCACGCACTGTTCTATTCCGAGCCCGGCGCGGGCTGGGGTACTCGCGGAAAGCCACGCAGCGGCGACGCGATCACCCCCAAGGCCCAGGCCTGGATCGCCGAGTTCAGCCAGGCGCTGCGGCCGTACGTGAACGGCGCCTATGTCAACGTGCCGAACGTCGGCATGGCGGACTGGGAGACCGCCTACTGGGGATCCAACCTCGACCGGCTGCGCAAGATCAAGGCGAAGTACGACCCGCACAACATCTTCCAGTACGAGCAGAGCGTCCCGCCCGCGTCACGCTGACAGCTATTCGCCCTGCAGCTCATCGGCCGATGGCTCGCTGCCGACCCCGCCACGCTCGCCCCATCGTTCCTGGCCTACATCGGCCACTCCGCCTACGGCCTGCACGCGCTCCGCACCGACCTGGACCGCTTCACCTCCCTCCTCGGCGGCACCGACGGGGAGGACCTCTTCGGCCAGCACTGACACCAGGCCCGCCGCAGTCGGGACAGCGCCAGCGGACCCCTCAGCCAATGCCGATCTGGAAGGCTGACGTCGTGCCGTCCCGGCCCGTCAGTGCTTTGCTGAGCGTCCTCAGACGCGGGCAAGCGCCTCGCGCAACGGGTCAAGACCCATAGCGCCCAGGCTGAGTGCCTTGGCGTGAAAGTCCTTGCGGCTGAAGGCTCCTCCGGCCCGTGCCATGGCATCCTCCCTGGCCTGTAGCCAGATCCGTTCACCAAGCTTGTATGAAGGGGCCTGACCCGGCAAGCCGAGGCAGCGACGTAGCTCGGAGCGCAGTTGCCGTTCATCCCAGCTGGAGTGGGCGCGCAGGAACTCCCAGGCGATCTCGGCATTCCAGCGCTCGCCCTCGCGCCAGCCGGTGCCCCTTGGAACATCCAGTTCCAGGTGCACCCCGATGTCCAGGGCCACTTGGGCGGCGAGCAGTTGCTGACTGTCGAGCATCCCGAGATATGCCCCCGGGTCGTCCAGGTATCCGAGCTCTCCCATGAGCCGCTCCGCGTAGAGTGCCCAGCCCTCGCCGTGACCGGATACCCAGGACATGCGCTGCCAGCGGTTCAGGCTGTCCCTGTCCGCCATGGCGTGCGATATCTGCAGGTGATGGCCGGGAACGCCCTCGTGGTAGACGACCGTGACTTCCTTCCAGGTGGAGAAAGTCTCAACGCCGTCCGGCACCGACCACCACATCCGCCCGGGCCGGGACCAGTCATCGGAGGGCCCGGTGTAGTAGATCCCTCCGTCGTTGGTGGGTGCGATCACGGCCTCGATCCGGTGCGCGGGCTGCGGGATGTCGAAGTGCATCCCGTGCAGCTCCGAAATGGTGCGCTCGGCCAGTTCCTGCATCCAGGCACGGAAGTTCTCGCGCCCTTCGACGCGCCGGGCCGGGTCTTCGTCCAGGATCGCCACGGCCTCCTCCACGGTGGCCCCGGGCCGGACCAGGTTACTGACCCGCGCCATCTCGGCCCGCAGCCGGGCGATCTCCTCCCAGCTCCAGGCGTAGGCCTCCCGCAGATCCACGGCGGCGCCGAGGAAGTACCGCGAGGCACGGGCGTAGACCTCAGGCCCGCAGGCATCCTTCTCCCTGGCCAGCGGCATCAGCTCGCGGTCGAGGAAGGCGCCAAGCTCGGCCGTAGCGGCCGTAGCCGCGCGCGCGGCCACGCCCAGCTCCCCCCGCAGCGAGTCCGGGACTCCGGTCAGCCGCCCGACCAGTCCTGAATAGAAGGAATCCCCCGGCTTGGCCCAAGCCGCGCACTGCCCGGCGACCTCCTCGACCTGCAGCCTGGCCGCGGAGCGGCCATTCCTGGCCGCGTCGAGCAAGGTCGCGGACAAGTGGCGGTAAGCCCGCGGCACCGCGGCCATCCGCTTGGCGATGTTGGCGGCGGCCTCCTCGCCCTCCGTGGGCATCAGGTCGAAGACCTCGCGCACCATCTGCACCCAGCTGGTGATGGTGTTGAGTTCGCTAGTGGTGTCCCCGGCGTCGTAGCACTCCACAGTCAGTGCCAGGCGCTCCCGCATCGCGGCCCGCGCGACCTGCTCGCGCGGCTCCGGGGCTTCGGCCGCGTCAAGGGCCGCGAAGGTTGAGCGATCCAGCCCGGCCCGTCCGGTGAACCCGTCAGCACCGAGATCCGCCAGCTCATGGTCGTGCCCCGCGCGTTAGGTGCCAGCCCGGCCGGCGCCGCCTCGACCCCTAGTCCGTGACACGTGGCACGGCGCGCTCGTTGTAGAGGAAGCGCCCGTCCTGGAGGAAGGCGATCAGTGGGTGCAGCCCCTCGTCCGGCTCGACGCCGACGAAGCGGTTGTCGCCGGCGTGGACGTAGCGGGCGGTCGTGCCACCCTCCCCGAACTGCGCCGCGAGCCGTGCGGGATGTCGGTGATCTCCAGCCCGTCGGCGTCGGCCTTCACCTCGTAGGTGACCGACGGTGCGGAGTAGCTCCCGGCGTAGGTCTCCGGCCGGAACGGCACCGGGGTGTCCGGCGGCAGCACCCGCGACGGCAGGCGGATCCCGGCCGCGGACGAGAGGATCTCCGCCAGCACCTCGTCGATGAAGGCCGAGGCGTGGCCGCCGTTCGCGTGGATGGCGAGCACCAGGCCCCGGTCGGGCACGATGCACCAGGTCGTGGTCTGGCCCGGGGTGCTGCCGTCGTGGCCAACCACGGGCTTGCCGTCCCAGTCGAAGAGCATCAGCCCGAGGCCCCAGGCGGCCGTGTATCGCTCCCCCAGCCGCGGCAGCGTGACCTGCGGCCGGCACATCTCGGCGAAGGTTCCCGCGGGCAGCACCCGCGTCCCGGCGGCCGCCACGCCGTCGGCCAGCAGCATCCGCCCGAACCGCACGAGGTCGCGCGGCGCGGCGCTCAGCGTGGACCCAGCCGGCGCGTCCGACTGCGGCAGCAGCCGCCGGGGCGACACCCGCAGCGGCTCGCCGACGTGCCCGACCGCGGCCCGGAACATGATTGCTTCCTCAGCGTAGAGCGCCATGTGCCGCGCCCCGAGAGGCTCGATCAGCAGCTCCCGCATGGCGGCCTCCCACGTGCGCCCGCGCAGCTTGGCGACGAGGGCACCGAGCGCGCAATAGCCGGCATTGCAGTACGAGAACAGCTCCCCCGGCACGCTGACCTGCCGGGCGTTGCTACGCATGAACGCAACAAGCTTGGCCACCGCGTCGTCCCCGCGTCCGGTGTCCTCGAACAGATCCCCGTCGAACCCACCGGTGTGCGACAGCAGCTGCCGCACGGTGATGCTCTCCGAGGCGGCGGCGTCCAGCACCCCGAACTCGGGAAGATACTTTCGGACCGGCTCATCGAGATCGACCAGCCCTTCCCCGACAAGCTGCATCACCAGGGCGGTCGTCCAGACTTTGGTAACCGACCCGATCTGGAACAGGCTGTCGGCGGTAGCCTTCACCCCGGTGTCCAGATTGATCACCCCGGTGGCCGCCTCAGCCAGCTGATCCCCCATCCCGACGGCCACCGCAGCCCCCGGCACCCCATGCCGCCCAGCGGCCCGATCGATCTATCCCTGAAGATCCGGAAGAAGCGTCATATCGAGGACCGTACCCGCGAACCCTCCTCCCCGACGCCCCTCTGGGGACGCCCCGCCCCACGCCGCGGAGCACCCCGGCCACCGCGGCGAGGCGCCCGGACGCGCTGCCCGTGACGACCCGACCGAGCGTCAGCCCAAACGGCCAACTCTCGTTTGCGGCTGGTGACACGTTTCTTACCGGCACCCCGCTGCGGATGACCTTCTGACGGCCAATGCGCTCCTGGGCGCTGCTTCATCCGCGGGCCCTCGCCGCCCGGCCCTCAGCATCCCCGTCCTCCTGATTGGCGACTTCCCCGCCCGCAAGCCAGGTGAGCCGAGCGTCACCAAAGTCACCCGCACAATCGAGTTCCACCTGCTCTGCCCCTGGCAGCTCACCTGAAAGCAACGCCATCGGGACATGACGGATGGGAGCCTTCCGGTGCGATGATTTTCCTGGCGGCCGTCGGTCTTACCGAGCATGACTATGACGACGAGAGTCCAGAGCGTGTCGATCCCGGTGGCCGATCAGGACCGGGCACTGGCGTTTTACACAGAGGTGCTCGGCTGCGAGCTGCGCACCGACATCGAGGTGTGGCCCGGGGCCAGGCTGGTGGAAGTGGTGCCCCCCGGGTCGAGCGTCGGCCTAGTGCTACTGCCCCCGGACAGCGAAATCCCGATGGCCGTACGGTTGGGCACGACCAACGCCGAGACCGCCTACGCGCGGCTTCGCCAGGCGGGCGCGAGGCTGCACAACGACGAGGTCGTGCACCTCGACGGCTCCCCGCCGATGTTCTTTTTCGCCGACCCGGACGGCAACGGGCTCGTATATCTAGAGGAAGAACCCGGCGGGGCCAGCGACAACTGATGCCGGCATCCCGAACTGGGCCGTGAGCCGGAGTGGTCATGGCCCTGGATGCACCGGGCGGACCGACGACCGCATTCCGGCACATTGCCACCTCTTCCCGGTGCCTGTCGAACCGTGACCAGCGGCCAGGCGTCCACGCGAGGGCAACCCGGAGCAGGCCCGGCGAGCCTACGTCGTCTCGCGCCGTAGGGGCGGTGTCCGATTTTGGGAGCGCGGCGGGAGTGGCCGGACGGATTTACATGCGGTCAGATGCGGTTAGCGTAGGCGCGTACAGCGCCGTCACCTGCGCATACGTCGCCGTACAGGGAGCTTGTACCTGTGGTGGCGGTGTTCGGGACGAAGAGGCATCACGATCCAGACTGTCCCGCTCGGGCCAGCAGCGCGGGTTTGGCTGCCCGAGCGCCGCCCACATGGCGCGTCAGGCCGGGCGAGGACTCGCTGGCCTCGTGCGAGCACCGCCTGGCCCGCGCGGCCGGGCAGGTGATGGCTCCCACGATGCAGCTCGCCGCCATGGGCACGCATAGATCAGCCGCCGATGCGCGGCGCCTCGGAGAGGTGAGATCATGAAGCCCATGGTCCGACCGACGAGCAAGCGGGGGGCCCGCGAGATATCTGTTGAGGACCAGCTGGATGCTGCCCGACGCGAGCTGGGCACGGCCCATCCTGAGCTGCCCCGGGCGGGGATCCTCGCGCCCGCCAGCGTCCAGTCGGGCGAATCGACCGACTGGGGCAGTGTCTCGCTAGTAATCGCGCTGCCGCCCGAGCGCTCGGCCGCAACGAGCCGCGACAAGACGGGATAGCCGAGCATGCCAAGTGGCGCAAAGCTCTACGATCGGCTGCCCGGCACCGCGGATCCCGATGACCTCTTCGAGGCATTCGCGGGCTGGGCCGCGGAGCAGGGCTTCACCCTCTACCCGCACCAGGAAGAGGCGCTGATCGAGATCGTCTCCGGCGCCAACGTGATCCTCAGCACCCCGACAGGCTCGGGGAAGAGCCTGGTGGCGGCAGGCGCGCACTTCACCGCACTGGCCCGCGGCGAGCGGACCTTCTACAGCGCGCCGATCAAGGCGCTGGTATCGGAGAAGTTCTTCGCGCTCATCGACGCGTTCGGCGCCGCCAACGTCGGGATGATGACCGGCGATGGCAGCGTCAACGCGGGGGCGCCGATCATCTGCTGCACCGCCGAGGTCCTGGCCAACATCGCGCTGCGGGACGGCGCGGCGGCCGACGTCGGCCAGGTGGTGATGGACGAGTTCCATTTCTACGCCGACCCCGACCGCGGCTGGGCGTGGCAGGTCCCGCTGATCGAGCTGCCGCAGGCCCAGTTCCTGCTCATGTCGGCCACGCTGGGCGACGTCACCCGCTTCGTGGAGGACCTGACCCTGCGCACCGGGCGGCCGACCGCGGTGGTCAAGTCCGTGGAGCGCCCGGTGCCGCTGGTCTACTCCTACGCGATGACGCCGCTGCACGAGACCGTGGCCGAGCTGCTGACTACCCATCAGGCGCCCATCTACATCGTGCACTTCACCCAGGCCGCGGCCATCGAGCAGGCCCAGGCGCTGATGAGCGTCAACGTCTGCACTCGGGCCGAGAAGGACGCCATCGCTGAGCTGATCGGCAACTTCCGATTCGCGCCCGGCTTCGGCAAGACCCTGTCCCGGCTGGTCCGCCACGGCATCGGCGTGCATCACGCGGGCATGCTGCCCAAGTACCGCCGTCTGGTGGAGACCCTCGCCCAGGCCGGGCTGCTCAAGGTCATCTGCGGCACCGACACCCTCGGCGTGGGCATCAACGTCCCCATTCGCACCGTGCTGTTCACCTCGCTGTCTAAGTACGACGGCACCAGGACCCGGCTGCTGATGGCCCGCGAGTTCCACCAGATCGCCGGGCGGGCCGGCCGGGCCGGCTTCGACACCACCGGGCGGGTGGTGGTGCAGGCTCCGCAGCACGTCATCGACAACGAGAAGGCGCTGGCCAAGGCGGGCGAGGATCCGCGCAAGCGCCGCCGGGTGGTCCGCAAGAAGCCGCCGGAGGGCTTCGTGGGCTATGGCCTGCCGACCTTCGAGCGGCTCGTCGCGGCCGAGCCGGAGCCGCTGCGGTCCAGCTTCGCCGTCAGCCACGCCATGCTGCTCAACGTGATCGGCCGGCCCGGCGACGCGTTCCCCGCGATGCGCCACCTGCTGACCGACAATCACGAGGACCGGCCCGCTCAGCGCAAGCACATCAGCCGGGCCATCGCCATCTACCGTGCCCTGCTGGCCGGCGGGGTGGTCGAGCGTCTCGCCGAGCCCGACTCCGACGGCCGCTCTGTCCGGCTGACCGTGGACCTGCAGGACGACTTCGCCCTCAACCAGCCCCTGTCCCCGCTGGCGCTGGCGGCGATCGAGCTGCTGGACCGGGAGTCGCCGGTGTACGCGCTGGACGTGCTGTCGGTCATCGAGGCGACCCTGGACAACCCGCGGCAGGTGCTGTCGGCCCAGTTGTTCCGGGCCCGCGGCGAGGCCGTGGCGGCGATGAAGGCCGAGGGCATCGAGTACGAGGAGCGCCTCGAGCTGCTGGACGCGGTCACCTACCCGCGGCCGCAGGCCGATCTCCTGGAGGCCGCCTACAACATTTACCGGCAGGGTCATCCCTGGATCGCCGACTACGAGGTGGCGCCCAAGTCGGTCGCCCGGGACATGTTCGAGCGGGCGATGACCTTCACCGAGTACGTCAGCTTCTACAACCTGTCCCGCTCCGAGGGACTGGTGCTGCGCTACCTGGCCGACGCCTATAAGGCGCTGCGCCAGACCGTGCCCGAGGAGGCCAGGACCGAGGAACTCGCCGACCTCATCGAGTGGCTCGGCGAGCTGGTCCGCCAGGTCGACTCCAGCCTGATCGACGAGTGGGAGCGGCTGCGCAACCCGGCCGCCGAGCGGGTGGCGCCGGTCGACGAGAAGCCGCCCGCCGTGACCAGCAACCGGCGCGCGTTCCGCGTCCTGGTGCGTAACGCCCTCTTCCGCCGGGTGGAGCTGGCCGCCGCGCGGCACTGGGAGGAACTGGGCGAGCTGGACGCCGCGTCCGGCTGGGACGCGGCTGCGTGGGCGGAGGCCCTGCAGCCTTACTTCGAGGAGCACGACGAGATCGGCACGGGACCCGACGCCCGCGGGCCCGCGCTGCTGATCATCGACGAGGGCCCGCGCGCGTGGGCCGTGCGGCAGATCTTCGATGACCCCGCCGGCGACCATGACTGGGGCTTCAGCGCGACCGTCGACCTGGCTGCCTCCGATGAGGCGGGCATTGCCGTAGTAACGGTCACCGCCGCCGGTCAGCTCTAGCCCGCGGCTGCCCTCCGGGCGCGCGCATGCCGAGCCTCAGGGGGCGGCCCCAGGGCCTGGCGGGACCGACAAGGCGAGCTCCGGATGACCAACGGCCTGTACGGGCACGTTCAGGACCCGCCGCAGCCGGGCCTCGAGGCTGCGCCGGCCAATTCTGGCCAGCGGCGAGCGCCGGTCGGTCAGCAGGAGCAGCACCCGGTCGTAGGAGCCGGCCTCGGCCTTACGTCGCACTATCTGGTAGGGCTCGCCTGTGGCAATATCGCCAATCGCGTGGAGGCCCAGCGTGCGAAGCTGCTGCCGGGCACGGTCGAGTCGCTGGCGGGCACTGTCTGAGGGGTTATAGGGCTCCGGCAGCGGACCCGTGCCGTCAGCCCCCACTCCCAGGGCCTGGCCCACGGGGTTAGAGAACCTGGACGGGCGGCGGGGCTCATTGATCAGGGCCACTATCTCGACCTCGATCGAGCCGGGGCTGTTGGCCGCGACCAGCGATTCCAGGAACGCCCAGTCGCGCGCATCGTTCCCGCCCAGCAGTTCGTCACCAATGACGACCAGTAGCCGCATACCTCACCGTGGTACACCCGGAATGGCTGCCGCGCAAGGCGCGCGCGGCCGCGCGCGCCTCGCCTCGCCTCGCCAAACCCTGAGCGTCAGGACTAGCCGCTACGCGGCTGCGGGCTCGAGAATCACGACATCGGCAGCGTGGGATGCCTCCGGTACCGGCTCGCCTGCCTGCTTAAGCATGGCGATGTGCGCGGCCATGGCCTCAATCATCAGCCGCTCAGTCTCCGGCCGCCTATCTCCGGCGGCGATCACTCCCGGCAGGTCCGGGGAGTACGCCGAGTAGCCCGACTCATCGCCGCCCTCAAAGACGACCACGTTCCATAGCAGGGCGTCGCGACTGCGGCGGTCCCCTTCCAGCTCGCTAGCCGAAACGCCGCTGGTGAGTACCCGGGCCTGCTGCGCCGCATCGATCAT
>Ga0208589_1000018_pt1 | contig 80486 bp, 79 predicted proteins | sample NGESurshal092012_2_FD_184486 | JGI IMG/M metagenome (GOLD analysis project Ga0208589, IMG submission 184486) | Arctic peat soil microbial communities from Barrow, Alaska - NGEE Surface sample F53-2 shallow-092012 (SPAdes) | ecosystem: Environmental > Terrestrial > Soil > Wetlands > Peat ...
CCAGGTAGGCGTCCGAGGCCTTCATCAGGTTGCCGTAGAAGTTCAGGTAATTGCGCTTCATCTGCGGCGTCGGGATGGGCCCGCTGGCGTTGAAGATCCGCAGGAACTCCTCCTGCACGCTCGGCTTGGTCGACAGGTCCTCGTTGACCGTCGCCGGCAGCCCGATATCGCCTTCCAGCCATGCATTGTCGTACCCGCCGGCGACGTAGTTCTTCGGGTAGAACAGCACGTCGTGCGGGTTGACCAGGGAGACGACGAGGAAGAACGGCTGGCTCATCACGGCCGGCCCGCTCAGGTACTGCAGCGTGCCCTCGGTGCCCGCTTCCGGAGTCCCCTGCGAGTTAATGAAGCGGCCGTCATTGTCATAGATGCCGCCGCCCTCTTCCGGGATGCTCTGGTTCGCCCCGGCGTCCGGGGGGTCCCAGCGCGTGAAGCCGTACTGGTTCACGTCCTGCGGGACCCAGGTCGAGCCGTTCGCGGGCTTGGTGCAGTGGAACTTGCCCTTGTAGACTGGCACGTAGCCGGACGCCCTCGCGACACTGGCCGGGTTCTTGAAGCTGGTCGAGAGCTCGACCTGCGGGTACTGGGGGGCGGGCATGTTGGTTTCCAGCGTGTACTTGACGCCGTGCTGAGCCGGGAAATAACCGGACATCAGGGTGGAGCGCGCCGGGGAGCACATGCACGCGTTCGTGAACGCGTTGGGGAACGTCATGCCGTGCTCCTCCAGGCGGGTCATGCCGGGCAGGTTGCGCCTGCTCCAGTCCCGCGGGAAGTGCTGGATCGCGCGCTGCTGATCGGTCAGGAACAGCAGGACGTTCATGCCCGAGATGCCCCTGGAGCCCCGCGCCGCAGCCGAGTGCGGGCGGGTGCGCGCGGCCGATGCGGCGGCCGGCAGGCCGAGCAGCAGGCCCGGCGTGGCCACGGCCGCGGCCTTGAGTACATCGCGGCGGGTGCTGCCGCCCATGTCGGTGTCGGCTCCGGATTCCATATCCATTCCTTTCCTCCGGGGCCTGCCCGCGGCAGCGCGGGGCAGGGATCCCGGGGGCAATAATCGTCGGCGCGCATGTCCCGCGCATGCGCCGACACCCCGACCGCCGAGAATTTCATTTACGGGGGGGATAGATATCCGCCAGGCCGCCTAAATTCCCGACATCGGAAGAGCAGCCACGAATCACGCTAGCCGAGGTAATTAACCTCAGCGGACCAGTAGGACGGCAGCTGCGCGTAGGGATTGGGCAGCGCCTGGTCGGTGATGTAGACGTTCCCGAACCGGTCGGCACCCGCGACTTGCGCGGTGGTCTGCATGGCCGCCGGGCCGGACACCTGGTAGACCGTCGCCAGGAACCGGGAGCTGCTGTAGCTGCTCATCCAGCCGGGCCGGCTCCAGGAGCTGAGGCTGGCCTGGGTCCCCTCGAACATGTTGATTACGTCGCTGGCGGCCATGTAGCACGAGTTGCTGGTCGTGCCCGGATTAAGGATGACCTTCCCGCCCAGCCGGTGCACGTACCGGTAGAGCGGCAGGTAGTACGAGCTTTCCGTCGCGCAGGAGGTGGCTGCCCCGTCGAGGAATACGTTCTTGAGGCCGTACCACGCCAGGTAGTCCTGGATCTGCGCCTCGGCGGTGGCGAGGGGCACCGAGCCGTAGCCGGTCCAGACGTAACCGTAGAACGTGATCCCGGCCGCCTGGTCTGCCTGCATGTTCGACCGCGTGGCCGGGTTCACGGCGTCCCCCGGGCTGCAGGTCCCGTCGGGGGCGCACGGGTTCAGGATCGCCTTGGCCGCGACCGGCGCGCCGTCAGCGGCCAGGGTCGACCAGGACGCCGTGCCGGGATACCAGTAGGCGGGGACGATAATGTGCGCGGGTAACGTGGCCGCCGATGCGGGCGCGGCCGATGCGAGCAATGCCAGCGCAGCCGCGACCACGGCCACCCTGGCGAGCTTGAGCTTCATTACATTCGTCCTTTCCGGACGCTATTATGTCCGCCATTTAGTCCCCTCCCCGACAGCGTACACGGTGATTCTGGCGCTAGTTCCGCAGCCGTTTCCGCTCAATTACCATCATGGTTCCGTGAGTATGTCGGCGAGCACGGCCAGCACGAGCAGGGCAGCACGGGCCAGGCCGACCTCGGCTACCCGCCGCTCGTCTGGGAAGGTGGGCTCGAGGAGGCTGAATGCGCGCCATCGTCATCACCGAGCCAGGCGGCCCCGAGGTCCTGGCCGTGGAGCAGGTCCCCGATCCGGTCCCTGGCCCGGACGAGGTCGTTATCGGGATAACGGCCGCCGGGGTCAATCGCGCCGACCTGATGCAGCGGCAGGGCCTGTATCCGCCGCCACCGGGGGCTCCGCCCTACCCCGGCCTGGAGTGCTCGGGCCAGATCCTGGCCACCGGCTCCGAGGTGAGCGACTGGGAGCCGGGCGACAAGGTGTGCGCCTTGCTGGCCGGCGGCGGCTACGCCGAGCAGGTCGCCGTGCCAGCCGGGCAGGTGATGCCGCTGCCGCCGGGGATCGGCGTCGCCGATGCCGCCGCCCTGCCGGAGGCGGCGTGCACGGTCTACGCCAACGTCTTCATGCAGGCGGCCCTGGCGCCGGGCGAGATCCTGCTGGTGCACGGCGGGTCCAGCGGCATCGGCACCATGGCGATCCAGCTGGGCCATGCCGCCGGAGCCCGGGTGGCGTGCACGGCCGGCTCCCCGGCCAAGCTGGAGCGCTGCCGGGAGCTGGGGGCCGACCTGGCGATCAACTACCGGGAGGAGGACTTCACCGAGGCCATCGACAAGTTCACCGGCGGGCACGGGGCGGACGTCATTCTCGACATCGTCGGCGCCCCCTACCTCCCGCAGAACGTCCGGGCGCTGGCCACCGGCGGCCGGCTCATCGTCATCGGCATGCAGGGCGGCGCGACCGGCGAGCTGAATCTCGCCCGGCTGCTGGCCAGGCGAGCCAGCGTGTTCGCCGCCTCGCTGCGCGCCCGGCCGGCCGGCGAGAAGGCCGCCATCGTGTCGGCCACCCAGGCGCACGTGTGGCCGCTGATCGGATCGGGCCAGGTCGGCCCGGTCATCGACCAGATCCTGCCGCTGGAGCAGGCACCCCGGGCGCACCGGCTGCTGGATGCCAGCGAGCACATCGGGAAGATTCTGCTGGCTACCTGAGGTCACCAATAGGACCCCCGGCGCTGCGCAGCGCCGCCCTCCTCGACAGACTAAGGACATGAGCGACGAGATGAACCATGACCAGGAGGGCCCCGAGGCGCAGGAGCATCCTCGGGTCGTGGTGGTCGGCCCCGACGGTGTCGCCGTGGAGACCGACCAGGCGGTGAGCCGGGAGCGCCCCGTCACCGAGATGGTCGAGCAGCCCGCCAAGGTCATGCGGGTGGGCAGCATGATCCGGCAGCTCCTAGAGGAGGTCCGGGCGGCGCCCTTGGATGAGAAGAGCCGGGCCCGGCTGAAGGAGATCCACCAGAGCTCGATCAAGGAGCTGGAGGACGGCCTCGCGCCCGAGCTGATCGACGAGCTTGACCGGCTGTCGCTGCCGTTTGCCGAGGACGAGGTGCCGAGCGAGGCCGAGCTGCGGGTCGCCCAGGCCCAGCTAGTCGGCTGGCTGGAGGGCTTGTTCCACGGCATCCAGACGACGCTGTTTGCTCAGCAGATGGCGGCCAGGCAGCAGCTAGAGCAGATGCGCCGGGCGCTGCCCCCTGGCGTGATGCAGATGGGACCCGGCGGCCCGGAAGAGGCTCAGCAGATCCCGCACGCCTCAGGCCCGTACCTGTAGCTGGTCCGGAACCCCCGCCTACCGGCGCACCGCCAGCGCGCGGGCCACGCCGACGAGCTGCCGCGCCCGGTGCAGCTGAGATCGCCAGTCATTCCCGGTCGCCCGGTGCGCGAGCGGCACCTCTACCTCGGTGATCCGCATGCCCTGGCGCAGCAGGTCGATGGTCAGCCCGGTCTCGATTCCCCAGCCGGGCGCCAGCGGCAGGGCCGCCTCGAAGGCGGCCCTGGTCAGGCAGCGCTGGCCGTTCAGCGGCTGGGCCGGCCGCCAGCCGGTGGCCCGGGCGATTCCGCTGCCGGACGCCGCGGTGACGACGCCGAAGCCGCCCCGGCGCACCCGGTCGCTGAAGACGGCGATGGTCATGTCGGCCGTTCCCTGACGAACGGGCTCGGCCAGCGGCCCGGCGGCGGCGGCGCTCTGGCCCAGGTCGGCGTCGAGGAACAGCAGGTAATGCGGGACGGCGGCGTCCGGGCCGGGAGCGCCGACCGACTCGAGCAGCCGGATGATCTCCGCGCCGGTCTCCAGGGCGGCGGCCTTGCCGCGGTTGCGCGCGTGGCGCACGACGCGGGCGCCCGCCGCTTCCGCCACCGCGGCGGTCCCGTCCGTCGAGCCGTCGTCCACGACCACGACGATGTCGGCGCCAGGGATACTCGCCGCCGCGAGCACGGTGGCACCGACCCGGTCGGCCTCGTTCCTGGCGGGGATGACGACGCCGAGGTCACCTGGCATAGCTGGATCCTAGTGGGGGCGCGACCCCTGGCCGTCGCGCGCGGCGGCCGCCCGCGGGCCGGCCCGCGGACCCGAGCAAGGGCGCGCTGCTACAGGCCGGTGACCTCGGCCGGGAGATCCACCACGGTGAAGACTGATTCCAGCCCGGTCACCTGAAGGACCTTCCTGATCGCCGGCCGGGGGCTGGCCAGCTGCAGGTCACCGCCGTCCTCGCGGGCCCGGCGGTGCGCGGCCAGCAGGACGTTCATGCCGGTGGAGTCGCAGAACTCGACCCCCGTCATGTCCACCACCAGCCGCAGCGGCGCTCCCGTGGCCAGCGCGGCCATCAGTTCCGAGTGCAGCCTGGGCGCCGTGTACAGGTCGATCTCGCCCGCGACGGACATGATCACATGATCGCCATGCGACCGGGTCGTAACCTTTAGCTCCACGTGCGCACCCTATCGGGTCCGGCCCACGGCGCCTAGATGGTCACTCTGCGCGTATAGGCAATCTACGTGCGGTGAGCGAGGTTCTGCGCGAAGCTGGTGACGGGCCACTTTGCCGACGGAGCCGGAGTCCTCGGATGCACGGGCAGCCAGATCAGGAAGCACGGGAGCGGACGTCATTAACCGCCGCGCTCCAGGTCAGTGGTCCGGCTGAGCCGGCGACGGCCGGCCCGCGGGCCCCGGCGCCGCGCCCAGCGCCGGCCGGGTGGACCGTCCCGGCCAGCCTGCTGGGTGCCGACCAGGAGCGAGTGGCCCCGGAGCCGGCCGCGCCGGAGCCGGAAAGCAGGGCCGCCAGCCTGCGCGAGCGCCTGGAGGAGGTGCGGTCCCGGGCCGAGGGAGCGGCGTCCTGGCTGGAGAGCAGCCAGCATTACGCGCGGCTGCTGAACGCCGAGGGCGTAGTTCCGCTGACCGCCCGATTTGACGCCCGCGACCTGGCGTTCCTGGGCCGGGCGCGGGAGGACCTGCTGGCCTTCGCCGAGCTCGGCCTGCGGCTGGCCGAGCTGCACCGGCCCCTCGACGCCGGCGGCACCACCAGCGATCCGGCCAATCCCGCGCTGCGCTGCCGTAGCTGCATGTGGCGATGGCCGTGCCCCACCCTCCGGCTGATCAGCGAGGTCATCACCGAGAACGGCCCGCAGGCGCCCAGCTGACCCGGGCGCCGCGCCGCCCGGCGGCCCGCGGTCACCTCGCCCGGTGGTTAGCCGTACCGTGGAGGCATGGTGCGCTCACTCTTGCTGGGCCTAGCGGCGCTGGTCGTCGTGGTGGTCCTGGTCTCGATCCTGGTTCACGCCCTCATCTTCGGACTGCTGTTCGTGCTGGCCGCAGCCGTCTCGTTCGCCGTCTTCCGCGTCGGACGCCGGCCTCGGCGCTCTCGCCCTTAGGCCGGAGCGAGCTCGGGCCGGGCGAGCTCGTCCTGGTCCAGTTCCGGCTGGCCGAGGTCCGGCTGACCAGTTCCAGCCGCCGGCCCGGCCCGGTAGCCGCCATGCAACTGGACCGGCTCGCGCCGCATCCCGCCAGGCTCGCTCGCGACCGGGTCACCGGCGTCCGGCTCGCCCTCGGCGGCCGGATCCCGGCCGATCGGGCACGACATGCACCGGGGACCGCCGCGACTGCTGCTCAGCTCGCTGCCGGGCACCTGGATGACCTGGACGCCGGCCGCCTCGAGCCTGGCAATGGCCTCGGTGTTGCGCTCGTGGCAGACGGCCAGGCGCCGGCCCAGCGCGAGGGCGTTGTTGCCATCGCCGGCCTGGCTGCGGCGCCCGGAGACCGGCTCCAGGCCGGTATCGATGACCTGGAGTCGCTCGATCCCCATGGCCTGCGCCGCGGCTTCCAGAAACGGCTGCGGCCGGGATACCCGCGGCCCGTCCGGCCCCGGCGTGATGGTGTGGGCCGTGAGCGTGAAGGCCGTGGCCGGGTGCATCACGACGGTGCCGGTGTCGACGACCGTGCACAGGGTGTCCAGGTATCCCGAGCCGGCGGCCTGGTCGACGGGAATGGCCAGCACCGTGTGGGCCAGGCCCGCGTCGAGCACCCGGCGGGCCAGGCGCTCCGCCCCGGCCGGCGTGGTCCGCTGCCCCACGCCGACAGCCAGCACGCTGGGCGCCAGCAGCAGCACGTCGCCGCCATCCACGTGCTCGAGCTCGGGCCCGTACAGGCGCTTGATGCCCGCGAAGCGGGGGTGGTGGTCGTAAATCACGCCCAGCAGCCGGGCTTCCCGGCGCCGGGACGGGGCGGCCAGGCTGCTGACCGCCACCCGGTCGCCGACCCAGAAGCTGGAGTCCCGCGTGAAGACCAGGTTCGGCAGCGGGTCAATGACGAATTCGTGCCGGCCGAGCAGCTGGTACACCAGCCCGTGGCCGCCCGGCAGGTCCTCCGGGGTCAGTCCGGCGATCAGGACCTGGCCCAGCTCCTCGGGGCCGAGGCAGGCCAGCCGGGCCTGGACCTCAGCCCGGAGCTCGTCGCCAAGCTCGGTGCCCGCGAGCACTGACTCGATCGCCTCGGCCCGGGCCGGCTGGTACTCCAGCGCGTCCTGCAGCAGCTCGGTGACGTAGAGGACCTCGACGCCCTGATCGCGCAGCGCCTGGGTCAGCACGTCGTGCTCCTGCTGGGCGCGGCCCACCCACGGCAGCGTCTCGAACAGCAGGCGATCCTTATTGCGCGGTGTCATCCGCTTGAGCTCAAGGCCCGGCCGGTGCATCAGCACGGTCCGGAGCTTGCCGACCTCACTATCCACCCCGTGGACGTGCCTCACTGTCCCCCCCGCAGCGATCTCCGCGCCCCCTACGCGATGACCCCTGCAGGGGAGTATCACCACTTCGGCGTCAGGTTACGCATGCCACCGGCGGCCATTCGGCCGGGCGCCGCCGAACCTGGTCAGCGGCGGCGGCTGGAAACGCCGGGCCGGGGCGCCGGCAGGACGGCCCAGACGGTCTGGCCGACGTCGTCGGTCCGGATGCCCCAGTCCTGCGACAGGTGCTCGACGATGCCCAGGCCTCGGCCACCCAGCGAGGAAACCGGGGGGTAAGCCTCCTGCGGCCGTGTCGCCCCGCCCCCGTCGCGGACCGCGACCTCCACCGAGCCCTGATCCACCGCCCAGGTCACCTGGAGTTTCTCCCCCGGCAGCGGCCAGGCGTGCTTGATCGCGTTGCTGAGGAGCTCGCTGACGACCAGGGCCGCGTCTCCCACGGCCTGACCGAAGACTCCGGCGGCGGACAGATCAGCGGTCAGCCGCCGCCGTGCGACGCCGACGCTGGCGGGGGCGCACGGCAGTAGCACCACGTTCGTCGCTCTCACCTCCTGGGCATCCCGACCCGATGCCATCTGCGACGCGGAACAAACGCTGGGTGCCAAGATGCCCCGTGCCGCGCGGCCGAAACCGGTCCCGCACCCTGCGCGGCCCGGCGGCCGGGCCGCTAGGCCACTGGCTAGGGCCTCGCCGCGGCCGAACCCGGAGCGGCCTGACCTGGGCCCGGCCCCTCGCCCAGCAGCCCTTCCGCCGCCAGGCCGCGCACCAGGCCGCGCAGCCCCGCCGACAGGCCGGCCCGCTCCTCGGCGGACAGGGCCCCGAGGATCCTGGCCTGCCGGGACTGCCAGGCGGCCCACACCTGGGCCGCCACCGCGCCGCCCTCCGGGGTCAGGTACAACCGGACGTAGCGCTGGTTCTCCTCGTCCCGGCCCCGGCGGATCCAGCCCTTGCGCTCCAGGCCGGCCGCCAGCCGGCTCACCGTGCTCTTCTCCAGGGACAGCAGCCCGGCCAGCTCGCCCTGCGCGATGCCGCGAGCCGAGACCAGCTCGATGAGCGCGCGCGCCTCCGAGGGGGACACCGTCGGGAGGGCCGCCGCTGGCGGGAGGGACGCCACCGGGACGGACGCCGGCAGGGCAGACGCCGCCGGGATGTCGGCCTGGCCCGCGGCCGGCTCGCCCGGCGGGGCCGGGCTCACCACCCGCAGCAGCTGGGTCAGCAGCCGCTCCAGTTCCGCGTCCGGCATGGACTCATTCACCACCCCACAGTTGTACCGCACAACTGGTGCGGTGGTACATTCGCCGCGTGATAGTTGCCCTCTACAACTCAGGCTCGGGTGGCCGCGGCAGCCGCCGGCGGCCCGCTGCCCCGCCGGATGAGCCCGCGGGCCGCCGCCCGGCGAACGCGCCAACCTCCGTCACGCCCGCCGGTCACCACATAGGGTCGGCGGCGTGACCGACGACAAGCGCTCCCGGGCCGACCGGGCGGCCGACCGGGCGGCCGACCGGGCCAGCACCCGCGACGACGGGCGGCTGAGCGCCCCCGGACGCCTGCAGCAGCGAGACGACGTCCAGGTCGGCGGCGTGCTGACCGCCGACCTGCCCGCCGAGCCGCTGGCCGAGTACGCGGCCGCCAACGGCCTGCGGCCGAGCGCGGCGCGGCCGCCGGTGCTGGTCTACCTGGGCCAGCTCTGGAACCGGTCGAGCTTCATCATGGCCTTCGCCACCGCGCGAAACGTGGCCATGTACACCGAGGCCAAGCTCGGCCAGCTCTGGCAGGTGCTGACGCCGCTGCTCAATGCCGGCGTCTACTTCCTGATCTTCGGCCTGCTGCTCAAGGTCAACCGGGGAGTTCCGAACTACCTGGCGTTCCTCGTCACGGGCGTCTTCGTCTTCAACTTCACCCAGCGCGCCTTCATCTCCACGTCCACCGTGGTCACCAACAGCCTGCCGCTGATCCGCGCGCTCCAGTTCCCGCGCGCGGCGCTGCCCCTGGCCTACGTGATCATCGAGCTGCAGCAGATGGTGCTGTCGATGGCCGTGCTGATCGTCATCGTGCTGGCCACCGGGGAGCCCATCACCTGGTACTGGCTGCTGACCATTCCCGCGCTGCTGCTGCAGACCTTGTTCAACGTGGGCGTCGGGCTCTTCGTGGCCCGGATCGGCTCGCAGGTCAACGACTTCAGCCAGCTGCTGCCCTTCCTGCTGCGCACCTGGCTGTACGTGTCGGGCGTCCTGTTCAGCATCGCCACGCTCGACCTCCGGACCCACCGCTGGATCATCACGCTGCTGGAGCTCAACCCGGCCGCCCTCTACATCACCCTGGTCCGCAATTCGCTGCTGCTCAGCCAGCGCGAGAGCGCCCCCGGCTCGAAGCCCTTCAACGCCCGGCTGTGCCTGGAGTGGAAGACGCTAGGCCACCGCGTCGGAGCGCCGCAGCACTACCAGCTCGACAGCGCGCACTGTCACTACTACGCCAACCCCAGTTACTTCTGGTACTACGCCATAGGCTGGGCCGTGGTCGCTCTCATCTTCGGGTTCTTCTTCTTCTGGCGAGCGGAGGCGAAGTACGGACGTGGCTAAGCCCATGGTGGTCGTCGACGACCTGCATATCGTCTACCGCGTCTACGGCGGGGGCGGTGACAAGGGCACGGCCGCGACCGCGCTGCTGCGGATCATGGGCCGCAAGACCCGGGGCAGCATCCGCGAGGTGCACGCGATCCGCGGGATCTCCTTCGTGGCCTACCGCGGCGACGCCGTGGGCATCATCGGCCGTAACGGGTCCGGCAAGTCCACCCTGCTGCGGGCCATCGCCGGCCTGCTGCCGCCCGAGCGGGGCAACGTCTACAGCACCGGCGAGGCCTCCCTGCTCGGCGTCAACGCCGCGCTCATGGAGGACCTCACCGGCGAGCGCAACGTGATCCTGGGCTGCCTGGCCATGGGCATGACCAAGCAGGAGGCGAAGGCCAAGTACCAGAGCATCGTGGACTTCTCCGGGGTCGGCGACTTCATCGACCTGCCGATGAAGACCTACTCCTCGGGCATGGGCTCGCGGCTGCGGTTCGCCATCGCGGCCTCCAAGAGCCACGACGTGCTGCTCGTCGACGAGGCCCTGGCGACCGGGGACGCGGAGTTCCGGGTCAAGAGCCACGCCCGGATCGAGGAGCTGCGGGCCGAGGCGGGCACGGTCTTCCTGGTCGCGCACAACCTGGAGGAGGTCGAGGCGACCTGCAACCGGGTGATCTGGATGGAGCGCGGCCAGATGGTGATGCAGGGCGAGGACGTCATCGGCATCATCGACAAGTACATCGACGCCTCCGGCGGCACCCCGGTCGTGCGTGACCCGGTCACCCGGGAGCGCGCCGGCACCAACGGCCGCGTCACCGCCAAGGCCTGACGGGCGCCGCGGCACCGCCTGCCGCGCTCACCAGCGTGCTCTCGCCGCTAGCGTGCGATAACGGCGGTGCTCACGGCGGCAGCCTGGGACCGGGGACCTCGGCACTGGGCAGCTCCGGGACGGGGCTGTGGGTATCGGTCACTTCCAGGCGGTCGGCCTCGGTGGCCGGAGCCTGACGCAGCCGCAGGCGCATCACGGTGCCGCCGCCGGGGCCGCCCTCGGCCCCCACCTCGCCGTCCTGGGCCCGGGCCAGCTGCCGGACGATGTACAGGCCCAGGCCGATACCGCCGAACCGGCGGCGGTCGCCGGTCTCGCCCTGGACGAATCGCTCGAAGACCCGTTCCCGGTCGGCGGCCGGGATGCCGATGCCCTCGTCGGCCACCGTGACCTCGATCCGGTCCCCGGCCCGCCGGGCGCCCACCGTGACCGACCCGCCGTCGGGCGAGTACTTGAACGCGTTCTCCAGCAGCTGCCCGACGATGATGTCGGTGGCCATCGGGTCACCGTAGGCCTGCGGCAGATCCTCGGGAACGTCGGTGACCAGCGTGTGCCCTTCGGCCAGCGTCCGGAAGGCGACCGTCGCGCCGCGCAGCATGCCCGCCAGGTCGAAGGGGCCGTTACTCACGGTCAGCTGGTCGGCGCCCGCTCGCGACCCGAGCAGCAGCTGCTCCACCAGCCTGGCCAGGGACCCGGCCCGCTCGGCGATCGTCTGCACGGCCGAGCGCCGGTCCGCGTCGGCCAGCTTGTCCCAGCGGCTGGCCAGGGTGCTCGCGAAGCCCTGCACGACCGTGATGGGGGTGCGCAGCTCGTGGCTGGTCGTGGCCAGGAAGAGGTCCTTGGCCTCCTCCAGCTCCTTGGCCGCGGTGATGTCACGGAAGTCGAGCACCTGCTCCTCGCGGCCGCTCAGTCCCGTGCAGAGCAGGTCCATCCAGCGGCCGTTGGGCAGCCGGTGGGTGAGCTTGGCGCCGGGCTCGGGCACCGGGAACGGCGGCGGCCTGCCCGTCGCGTCCTCCGGCGACACGCCGGTCAGCCGGTGCGCCGCCGGATTCCACTGCCGGACCAGGCCGTCGGAGTCCAGCACGGCGATCCCGTCGGCGCTGCCGTCGATGACGGCCCGCTCGTGGGCTCGCTGCCGGACGACCTCCTCGAAGGCCGTGACGTTCGACAGGGCCACGCTGGCGTGGCCGGCCAGCAGTTCCAGCAGCTCCAGGTCAATGTGGCCGACCTTGCGCCCGCTGTAGAGCGCGTACAGGGCGCCGAAGGGGCGGCCGGACACGTGCGACAGGCTGAGCGTGATGGTGTGCAGGCCCGGCAGCGCGGACCAGATCAGGTCGTCGAACCGGCCGGACTCGCCCGTCGCCATCAGCACGGTCTTGCCCGACCGCATCAGCTCGCCCACGGTGCTGCTGGCCAGGTCCGCGGTCCGGCCGCGCAGCGACTCGGGCAGGCCGTCCAGGCTGACCAGGCGCAGCCGGTCCTTCTCGATCATGACGAATCCGCCCGCGTCGGCCCTGGTCAGCTCGCGCAGGCTGGCCGCGATGCGGTCCAGCACCGCCTCCAGGTCTAGCTGGCCGTTCATGTCCGCGACCACGTCGCCGAGCCGGCGCACCACCCTGGCCCGCTCGGCCATGTAGTGGCGGACCGCCTCCTCGTCGCGGGTCTGGTGGCAGATGCTCACCCAGCCGGCCAGCTGGCCGCCGTCGCCGAGCAGCGCGCTCGCGTCGATGCGGAGGTCCACCAGGGACCCGTCCTTGCGAATCCGGCGGGTGGCGAAGGAAACCTGCCCGCCGCCCGCTACTCGCTCCAGGACGGCGTTGTGCTCGGCCATGAGCTCATCGGGGATGAACGGCGGCTCCTTGCCCGCGACCTCGGCCGCCGCCCAGCCGAACATCGCCTCGGCGGCGGGATTCCAGACCGTCACGGTCCGGTCGGCGCCGACCGCGATGATGGCGTCGGCGGCGCACTCGATCACGGCCCGCACGGTCGCGTCCGCCGGATCACGAGCTGGCGCCTGCTCCTTGCGCGTCACCGCCAGCCTCAAGCCCACGGCCTCATGGTGCCATCGCAAGGCCGTCTCTGGTCAGCGAAAACTTAAACGGCTAGGGGTACCGATCCGGGCAGCCGGGTCGATCCCCGGCACTGCGGCAGCAAAGCCCGGCCCGGCGGCGGGAACCAGCGCGGCCCGGCTCGCGTCCAAGCAGTCATGAGCGCAGATACCTCGAGGGCTCCCCGGAGCTCGGTGTTCCAGCTGACCATCGCGCGGTGCGTGACCGCCGTCGCCGGCACCGCCCTAGCTAGCACCGCGCTGGCCGCCGCCGTCGCCGCCTGCGGGACCACGGCCGCGCCGGGCAGCGGCAGCTCGCCCGCCCCGGCGAAGGCCTCCCTGCACATCACCGTGCGCAACGGGCCCGGCAGCAAGCCCACGTACTGGACGCTGCGCTGCGACCCGGCGGGGGGAACTCGTCCGCACGCGGCGGCCGCCTGCCGGGCCCTGCTGGCGCTGAAGGAGCCGTTCGCGCCGCCGCCGGCGCACCAGATGTGCCCGATGATCCTGGCCAGCGCCAGGCGGGTCACCTTCACCGGCACCTGGTTCGGGACCCCGGTGCAGCGGACCATCGTGGACGGCGGCTGCGACCTGGCCCGCTGGGCGAAGCTAGGCCAGATCGTGAACTGAGCTACTTGAGCAGGCGGGACATCCGGCGGTCGGCCAGCGGCTTGCCGCCGGTCTGGCAGGTCGGGCAGTACTGCAGCGCGGAGTCGGCGAAGGACACCTCGCGGATGGTGGCGCCGCACACCGAGCAGGCCTCGCCGGCGCGCCCGTGCACGCGCAGGCCGGCTTTCTTCTCCTTCTTCAGGTCACTGGCCGCCAGGCCATCCGACCGGGCGATCGCGTCGCGCAGCGTGGTCACGATGACCCCGTGCAGCGCGGCCACGTCATCGGGCGTGAGGCTGGAGGCGAGCCGGAACGGCGACATCTTCGCCGCGTGCAGGACCTCGTCGGAGTAGGCGTTGCCGATCCCGGCGATCAGCTTCTGATCCCGCAGCACGCCCTTGATCTGGGTCCGGCGCCCGGCCAGGATCTCGCCCAGGACCTGCGGGGTGAACGCCGCGTCCAGCGGATCCGGGCCGAGTGCGGCTACGCCGGGCACGGCCGCCGGGCCGGTCACCAGGTAGACCGCCAGCCGCTTGCGGGTGCCCGCCTCGGTCAGGTCGAAGCCGGCCCCATCGCTGAACCGGAGCCGGAAGGCCAGCGGGCCCTTGCCGGGCCGCGGCGGCTGGTCGGGCAGCGACTCGCGCCAGCGCAGCCAGCCGCCCCTGGCCAGGTGTGTGATCAGGTGCAGCGGCGGGGCGCCGTCAGGCGGGGCGGCACTGAGATCCAGGAACTTGCCGTGCCGGGCGGTGCCGGTGATCGTGGCGCCCGACAGCGCGGTCAGCGGGGGGGCGAAGGTCTTCAGCACCGAGAACTCGGCGACGTCGGCGCGGTCAATGACACGGCCGACGGCGCGCTCGCGCAGGTCGGCCGCGAGGGCTGCTACCTCGGGAAGCTCGGGCACAGCTTCGATTCTGCCTCGTCAGGCCGGGTGCCCGCGCCGCTGGCCGGAGCCGGATAGGAGATCACGCCCGCGGGACGCCGCCTTGCGCTTCCCCTGCTGGTGTCCGCCCGGCCCCGGGCGGACACATCCGGTGACAAGGACCCGGCGGTGCGCTTATGCTGCGGCCAGCATGTAGGCGCTGGCCGGCATTTCCGGGATGAGCTGATGATCGAGAAGTTCGTGTGGGCGAGGAGGGATTTGAACCCTCACGTCCTTTCGGACACACGGACCTGAACCGTGCGCGTCTGCCGTTCCGCCACCCGCCCTGGGCAGCTGTCAGGTTAGCACGACCGCGAGCGCTGCCATGTCGCCTATACGATCGGATGCGAGTAGCGAGAGGAGGTACCGAGGGTGGGAGTCCTGCAGCGGTTTGAGCACCGCCTGGAGGGGATGGTCGAGGGTGCCTTCGCGCGGGCGTTCAAGTCCGAGCTGCAGCCGGTCGAAGTGGCGAGCGCGGTTCAGCGGGAGATGGACGATCGCGCGGCCATCGTGGCGCAGGGCCGGACCCTGGTACCCAATGATTTCGTGGTGGAGCTGGCCGACGCCGATCACCAGCGGCTCGAGGTCTACGCCGACAGCCTCGGGATCGAGCTGGCCACGCTGGCCCGCGAGTACGCCAGGGAGCAGGGCTACTCGTTCGTGGGGCCCGTGCAGATGCGGTTTGAGGGCGTGCCGGAACTCACCACGGGGACATTCCGGATCCGCTCGGGGGTCATCCGGGGGACCACGGTGGAGGACGGCGAGATCCGCCGCCCGGCCAGCGACCTGCCCCGGCCGCCGGGAAACCTCAGCGGCAAGCCCCGCCTCCTGGTGTCCGGCCCCGATGCGGGCGCCGACGGGAGCACGCAGCGGACCTACGAGCTGACGGCCCCGATTACCATTCTTGGCCGGGGCACCGACTGCGATCTGCGGCTCGTAGATCCCGGCGTGTCCCGGCATCACGCCGAGCTGCGAGTCGAGGACGGGGAGGTCGTGCTGGTCGACCTGGGCTCGACCAACGGCACCTTCGTCAACGGCCAGCCGATCCGGCGCATCACCCTGGCCGACGGAACGCAAGTCACTCTCGGCCGCACCACCCTGGTGTTCCGCCGGGACAGCATTTACTAACGACACCTACCCGGGCGCCCGCCGGTGCCCGCCATGACCAGAGGGCAGTTAAGGCCGGCCAAGGACTCATGACCCGATGAACGCGCTTGAGCTCACTCTCATCAGGCTCGCTTTCCTGGCGGTGCTATGGCTGTTCGTCATCGCCGCGGTGGGCGTGGTCCGGACTGACCTGTTCGGATCCTCGACGCGCCGCCGCAAGCAGGCCCGCAAGGCCCGGCCGCCGCGGCCCGCGCCGCCGCCGCCCGCGCGGCGCAACGGCGGACGCCCCAGCCGGAGCACGCCGCAGCAGATGGTGGTCACCGCCGGGACGCTGGCCGGCACCGTCGTCGGCCTATCGGACATGCAGATCACCATCGGCCGGGCCGATGACGCCACGCTCGTGCTCACTGATGACTACGCTTCGACCCGTCATGCCCGGCTCTTTCCGCAGGATGGTCAGTGGCTCGTGGAGGACCTCGGCTCCACCAACGGCACCTATCTCGACCGGCAGAAGGTGACCCAGCCCACACCGGTCCCTGTTGGCGTGCCTATCCGAATCGGTAAAACCGTCCTGGAGCTGCGCAGATGACTCTCGCACTGCACTACGCGCTCCGCTCAGACGTCGGACTCCTCCGGGAGGGCAACGAGGATTCCGCGTACGCGGGTCCGAACCTCCTCGCGATCGCCGACGGCATGGGCGGGCATGCCGCGGGTGAGGTCGCCAGCGCGGTCGCGATCTCGGCGATCGCCCCGCTCGACCACCAGAACCTGCACGACAGCAAGGCCATGCTCGGAGCGCTGGCCCGCGCGGTAGCCGCCGCGAACAACACGCTGCACGAGATGAGCGTGGCCGACCCGTCCGTCGAGGGCATGGGCACCACGCTGACCGCGCTGCTGTGGTCGGGCGCGCAAGTGGCGCTGTGCCACATCGGCGACTCGCGCGCCTACCTGCTGCGCGACGATGACTTCCAGCAGATCACCCGCGATCACACTCTGGTCCAGTCGCTGGTCGACGAGGGCCGGCTGAGCCCGGAGGCGGCGGCGACCCATCCGCAGCGGTCGCTGGTCATGCGGGCGCTGCAGAGCAGCACCGACGCGGAGCCCGACCTGGCCATGCGCGAGGCGATGCTCGGCGACCGGTACCTGCTGTGCTCCGACGGGCTGTCCGACGTGGTCACCGAGCAGACCATGCACAAGACCCTGGCCGCTTACGGTGATCCGGAGCACGCCATCCTGCAGCTCATCGACCTGGCCATCCGCAGCGGCGGTCCTGACAACATCACCTGCATCGTGGCGGACGTGGTGGACACGGTCACCGGCCCGGTGCCGCCCAGCGAGGCCCCGCAGCTGGCCGGCGCGGCCGCCAACGGCGACGGCAAGCCGCGGCCGCGCAGCGACAGCCCGGCCGGCCGGGCCCACCTGCTGACCCAGGAGGCCCCGGCGGTGGCCCGCCCGCTCACGCGCCCGGCAGAGCAGGCGCCCAGCGCCCAGCCCGACGGCTACCACCGCGACGACGACGCCGACGAGGACGCCGACGGCGGCCGGCGGCGCTGGCCCGTGGTCACCTCGATCCTGGTCATCCTGATCGTGCTGGTGGCCGGCGGCAGCTACGCCGCGTGGCGGGTCACGCAGGGCCAGTACTACGTGGGAGCAGACAGCGGGCAGGTGGTCATCTTCCGCGGCGTCAACCAGAACGTGGCCGGACTGCACCTGTCGAGCACGTTCCAGCGGACCGGCATCCCCGTCTCGCACGTGCAGGGCAGCGTGCTGGTCCTCCCGACCGAGGCGGGCACGCTGGCCGAGGCGAAGCGCACCGTGCAGAACATCCGCCGCTCCTACCAGTGCAAGCAGGCTAGCCAGCAGCTGGCGAGCTGGGAGGCCAACAAGCCGCCTAAGGCGCCCGTCATCCCGAAGGGCCACAAGCCCACGCCGGCGCAGAAGGCGGCGCAGGCCAAGGCCAAGGCCTACCCGCCGCAGCCCGCGGTGCCGTCCTACTGCCCGGCTCAGGGAACAGGATGACCGGGTTTCCCGCCGCGCTCGGCGCGCCGGCTGTCTCGTCCGCGCCTGTCCCGATGCCCCGGGGCCGGCGCCGGACCGAGCTGCTCATGCTGGCCTTCGCGGTGCTCGTCGTGGCCATGGCCGATGCCTTCACGGGCCTGGGCCTGGACGGCAAGGTGCCATCCAACCTGGCGGTGTACTGCGGGGGCTTCGCGGCGGTCATGCTCGGCGCTCACCTGGCCGTCCGGAAGTTCGCCCCGTGGGCAGATCCGCTGATGCTGCCGCTGGCCGGCCTGCTGAACGGCCTGGGCCTGGTCATGATCTACCGGCTCCAGGAGTCGGGGCGGCACGGCAATCCCGGCATCGTCATCAGCACTCTCACCAGCTCGGCCGCCATGATCCAGCTGATGTGGACCGTCGTCGGGGTGGCCGTCTTCGTCGCCGTGCTCGTCCTCATCCGGGAGCCCCGCGTCCTGCAGCGCTATACCTACACCCTCGGCGCGGTGGGCCTGGTCCTGCTGGCCATCCCGGCGCTGCTGCCCTCCAGCATGAGCGCCGTTCAGGGCGCGAAGGTGTGGATCATCGTCGGCGGCTTCTCGATCCAGCCGGGCGAGTTCGCCAAGCTCGCGCTGGCCGTGTTCTTCGCCGGCTACCTCGTGGCCAAGCGCGACGTGCTGGCCCTGGCGGGCCGCCGCTTCCTGGGCATCGACCTGCCCCGCGGGCGCGACCTGGGACCGGTGCTGATCGCGTGGGGGGCCAGCCTGCTGATCCTGGTCTTCGAGACTGACATCGGCCAGTCCGCGCTCTTCTTCGGCCTCTTCGTGGCCATGATCTACGTCGCGACTCAGCGCACCTCCTGGCTGCTGATCGGCATCCTGCTGTTCGTGGGCGGGGCGTACATCGCCAGCACCCTGTTCAGTCACGTCGGCAGCCGGTTCGCGGTCTGGCTGCACCCGTTCACGGCCGCTAACGTCTTCTGCAATCCGGCCACCCAGACCCACTGCGTGCCGTCCTACCAGCTGGCCCAGGGCCTGTACGGGCTGGGCTTCGGCGGCATCTTCGGCACCGGGCTCGGGCATGGCCAGCCGTACCTGACGCCGCTGGTGCAAAGCGACTTCATCATCACCGCGTTCGGCGAGGAGCTCGGCCTGACCGGCCTCATGGTGGTGCTGCTGTTGTTCGGGCTGCTGGTGCAGCGCGGCCTGCGGGCGGCGATCGCCGTCAAGGACCCCTTCGCCAAGCTCCTGGCCGGCGGGCTGGCCTTCGTGCTGGCCCTGCAGGTGTTCGTCATCGTCGGGGGCGTCACCCGGCTGATCCCGCTGACCGGCATCACGACCCCGTTCCTGTCCCAGGGCGGGTCGTCCCTGGTCGCGAGCTGGGCCCTCATCGCCTTGCTCATGCGGATCAGCAACTCCGCCCGCAAGCCCGCGCCACAGCCGATCCAGGATGAGGGCATGACCCAGGTGGTGCGAGCCGGATGAACCGTGCGCTGCTCCGCCTCTCGCTGGCCTGCCTGGTCATGTTCGCGCTGCTCCTGATCAACATCAACTACGTGCAGGCCTTCGAGGCCACCAGCCTGGCGGGCAAGCCGGGCAATGGCCGGACCTTCAACGAGCAGTTTCAGTACCAGCGCGGGTCGATCGTCGCGGCCGGCGATGGCGGGAACACCAAGATCGCGGCCTCCCGCCTGGTCAAGAACGGCAACGGGACCTATCAGCGGTATTACCCGGCTGGCCCGGTGTACGCGCCGGTGACCGGGTACGACTCCATCTTCAGCGCCACCGGTATCGAGGCCGCCGAGAACAAGTGGCTGTCGGGCACCGACCCCCGGCTCCAGGTGCACAACCTCATCAGCCTGATCACCGGCAAGCCCAAGCTGGGGGCCACCGTCTCCCTGACGATCAGCCCGCGAGCCCAGCAGGCCGCCTACCAGGCCCTGGCCAGCGATGGCGGGCATCAGGCCGCCGTCGTGGCCATGGATCCGAGAACCGGAGCCATCCTCGCGCTGGCCTCCTACCCCACCTTCAACCCCAATGACTACGCCACCCTCAGCGGCACCACGCTCAACAAGGTCGACGCCAGGTACCGGGCCAACCCGGCCCAGCCCCTGCTGAACCGGGCCCTGAACGCGACGTACGCGCCGGGCTCCAGTTTCAAGATCGTCACTAGCTCGGCCGCCTTCTCCACCCACCTCGTGGCGAACCCGAACACCCCGGTAGCGGCCCCGAATACGCTGCCGATCGGCAGCGGCCACGTGCTGATCAACGACAACAACGAGGTCTGCGGCAACCTGAACCCGCCGATCATCCAGGCCTTCTGGCTGTCCTGCAACACGGCATTCGGCAAGCTCGGGATCAGGCTGAGCGGCGCGGTACTGCGCCAGTACGCCGACGCGTTCGGGGTCAACAACCCCAACCTGAAGATCCCGCTGCCGGTCTCGCCCAGCGTGGTTCCCCTGGAGACCGACCCCGCCTTCACCGCGTTCACGGCGATCGGCCAGTTCAACGACCAGGTCACTCCGCTGCAGGAGGCCATGTTCTCCGCCGCGATCGCTAACCACGGCACGCTGATGACGCCCCACCTGGTGCAGAGCGTCACGGCGCCCGACCTGCAGGTGATCGACGCGGCCGCCCCGGCGCCGCTCAGCCATCCGGTGACGCCGACGGTGGCCAGTTACCTGACTCAGATGATGGTGCAGGTCACCCAGAATCCGGCCGGTACCGCCTACGCCACGGCCAACCCCAGCGTGGCCGGGGTTCAGATCGCGGGCAAGACCGGTACCGCGCAAAACGGCGTTAATAATGGCAACCTGGACGACGCGGTATTTACCTGTTTCGCGCCTGCTGCCAACCCCAAGATAGCCGTGGGCGTCATCGTGAAGGGCGGCGGTTTCGGGGCGGACGCCGCCGCGCCGATAGCTGTCAAGGTCATCCAGGCGTACCTGAAGGTGAAATGACCACTTCCATGATCGGCAGACCGCCCGGATGGCCAGCCCGCAGGCACGGCGGCGGGACCCGCTGCGGCAGCGCTGCCGCCGGCCCTCGACAAGCAGGACGGTAACGTAAGTGCGAGATATGACTCAGCCACGGCTGCTCGGCGGCCGCTACGAGCTCGACGGCATCGTCGGGCGTGGCGGCATGGCCGAGGTCTTCCGGGCCCGCGACATCCGCCTGGACCGCATCGTCGGGGTCAAGACGCTCCGCGATGACCTGGCCCGCGATCAGACCTTCCAGGCCAGGTTCCGCCGGGAGGCGCAGTCGGCCGCGTCCCTGAATCACCCGTCCATCGTCGCGGTCTACGACACCGGTGAGGACATGGTCAGCGGCACCCCGGTGCCCTACATCGTGATGGAGTTCGTCGACGGCCGGACCCTGCGCGACCTGCTGCGCGACGACCGCAGGCTGCTGCCCGAGCGCGCGGCCGAGATCATCGACGGGGTGCTGCGCGCGCTGGACTACAGCCACCGCAACGGCATCGTGCACCGCGATATCAAGCCCGGCAACGTGATGCTGACCCGCACCGGCGACGTCAAGGTCATGGACTTCGGCATCGCCCGGGCCGTCAATGACGCGCAGGCCACGATGACGCAGACGGCGCAGGTCATCGGGACCGCGCAGTACCTGTCCCCGGAGCAGGCCCGGGGCGAGCGGGTGGACGCCCGCAGCGACCTGTACTCGGCCGGGTGCCTGCTGTATGAGCTGCTGACCGGCCGCCCGCCGTTCACCGGCGACTCCCCGGTCGCCATCGCCTACCAGCACGTGCGGGAGGACCCGATCCCGCCGTCCCAGGTCGACCCGGAGGTGCCGGCCTGGGCGGACGCGATCGTCCTCAAGGCCATGTCCAAGGACCCCGCCGACCGCTATCAGTCGGCCGGCGAGATGCGCAACGACCTGCAGCGCGCCCTGTCGGGCGCGCCGGTCGCCGCGCCCATGCGCACGGCCGCCTACGCCGCCGGCACCCGTCGGATGGGGCAGGCGACCCAGCTGGCCGGCGCGACGAGCGCCATCCCGCCCTACGCCTACGGCCAGGATGACGGGCCCACGGGCTACGACGAGCGGCCCCGGCGCAAGGCCTGGCCGTGGATCCTGGTCGGCCTGATTGTCCTGCTCCTGATCGCCGGCGGAATCTACGCGTTCAAGTTCGCCTCGGGTAACGGCGGCAACATCTCCGTCCCGCAGGTGAACAACCTCACCCTGTCCGCGGCCGAGACCAAGATCGTGAACGCCGGCCTGGTCGTCGGGACTGTCACGTCCAAGAAGTCGCAGACCGTGGCCGCCAACCATGTGATCACGACCAACCCGACCGAAGGCACGAATGTCGCGGCTCACACGAAGGTCTTCATCACCGTGTCCAAGGGGCTGGGCAGCAAGACCGTGCCCCGGGTGGTCGGCGAGAGCCAGCTGATCGCAGAGCAAGCCCTGACCAAGGCCGGCCTGCAGTACAACGTGTCCAACGTCACCTCGGCCCAGCCCGCCGGCCGGGTGGTCCGGCAGAGCCCGCCGCCCGGCACGCAGGTGACCCCCGGCAGCTCGGTGACGATCTTCGTCTCCCAGGGCGGCGTGACGGTCCCCAACGAGATCGGGCAGAGCCAGGCGGCGGCGACCGCTGCGCTCCAGGCCAAGGGCTTCAACGTCACGCCGGTGACCGCCACCGCGCCCAGCGGCTTCACGCCCGGGGCGGTGTTCAGCATGAGCCCCAGCCCGAACCAGGTGGTGCCGCGTGGCTCGACCGTGACCATCGATATCGCGGCCGGGCCGACCGCGACCCCCACGTCGGCCACCCCCACCCCGACCTCGACCAGCCCGTCGCCGACCCCCACGTCGACGTCGCCGAGTCCCACGCCCACCTCGTAGCCAGGGGAGCGCGCCAGGCCGCCGGAGCAACTACGCTTACCGCGAGAGGTCGCGCGCAGCGCGGCCCCGCGCCGTCGCGAGCGTCGTCAGGCGGCGGGCGAGTCGAGCAGGAGAAGCCGTGCCCAAGTCCCGCACCAGAAGCAAGGCGGTCTACACTCCGCCGCCAAGGTCATCGAAGAGCAAGGTCAGCCCGCGCTGGCTGGCTCCCACCATGCTGGGCTGCCTGCTGGTCGGCCTGGCCTGGATCGCGACGTTCTACGTCAGCGGCGGCTCGCTGCCGGTCAGCGCGATCGGCAGCTGGAACCTGGTCGTGGGCTTCGGCTTCCTGGTCAGCGGCGTCGTGCTCTCGACCAGGTGGCACTGATTCGCCGGAGCACGCCCGGCCGGCCGGTGGCGCTGAGGCCGCCGACGCCGTTATAGCCGGACTGTGCCCGCCAGCTGGTAATCCCGGATGATCACCCCGGCGATCAGGAGGGCCACGATACCCACCGTCGCAGCCACCTGGATCAGCGTGCGATTGCGCTGCGGCGCGTAGGCATAGGCGGCCGTCAGCAGCCCGCCTGCGATGAGGCCGCCGACGTGGGCCTGCCAGGCGATCGCGCCGCGGAACACGAAGCCGATGACCAGGTTCAGCACTATCAGCATGACGACCTGCCGGCTGTCGACCCGCAGCCGCCGCGAGAGCACGAACCAGGCGGCGAACAGGCCGAAGATCGCGCCGGAGGCACCCAGCGCCGCCTCGTTCACCGGGGCCAGGAAGTAGAACGCCACCGAGCCGCCGAGCGCGCTGACCAGGTAGACGGCCAGGTAGCGCGCGCGGCCGAACTGGCTCTCGATCGCCGGGCCGACGAGGATCAGCGCCCACATGTTGAAGGCGATGTCGAGAATTCCGCCGCCGTTCAGCCCGGTCGGCGGCAGGAAAGCCGACGTGATCAGCCGGTACCACTGGCCGCTGGCCACGCCGGCCGGGAACATCGCCCAGTCATTGCCGATAGCCGGGTGAACCAGCCCGAACAGGAAGAGCAGCACGTTGATCGCGACCAGGGTCCAGGTCACGACCGGCTTCCCGGCCCGCACCTGCCCGCCGAACCGGCCGGCGGGCGGGCGCGTGGCCCGGTTGCCCTCGCGGATGCATTCCACGCACTGCTGGCCCACCGCCGCCGAGCGCAGGCAGTCCGGGCAGGCCGGACGGCCGCAGCGCACGCACGAGACGTAGGTCTCGCGGCCGGGGTGGCGGTAGCAGGTGGGCACGGCCGCGGCGGACCGCGGGTCGAGGCCAGCGTGAGTCTCGGGACCCGCGGAACTGTCGGGGCCGTCGGGCCCCGGAGGGGTAGCCACTTCCCCGTTAACCTGCGGATTCCCCGCCGTCGGCGTCGCTGGAGAACTCGACGCTCTCCAGGACGACCTCCTGCATGGGACGGTCCCCCCGGCTGGTCTGCACCCGGCTGATCTCGTCGACGACGTCGGCGCCCGACACGACCTCACCGAAGATCGTATGCTTGCCAGTCAGCCACGGCGTCGGGACGGTGGTGATGAAGAACTGGGAGCCGTTAGTGCCGGGGCCGGAGTTGGCCATCGCCAGCAGGTACGGCCGGTTAAAGGAGAGGTCCGGATGGAATTCGTCGGCGAATTTGTAACCAGGGCCCCCGGTCCCCGTGCCGAGCGGGTCCCCGCCCTGGATCATGAAATCGGGGATCACCCGGTGAAAGACCGTCCCGTCGTAGAGCCTGTCCTTCGAGGCCTGCCGGGTGCGCGGGTCCGTCCATTCCCGCGACCCTTCCGCCAGGTCGACGAAGTTCCGCACCGTCTTGGGCGCGTGATCGGGGAAGAGCCGGATGACGACGTCCCCGCGGTTGGTCCGCAGCTTTGCGGTGAGCGTGTTAGTCATAGAACGCATCCTCGCATGCCTGTGCCGGCAGCCGGACACGTCCGTATCCGGCTGGCGCGGAATGCGTGGTGCCCCGGCGCCGCCGGTCCCTCGGCAGGCCGTGATTGACATGGCCTGCCGAGGGAAGTGTGGGAGAGCGAACCGAGAAATAGTCTGGGAGGACTCAGTGTCACTTATGACCCGGAAGCACCCAGTCGACAACGTAGTCGGCGTACGCGATCGTGCCGTGAAGGGCGCCCAGCGGGCCGTGCCCGCCGCAAAGAAGGCCGTTCCGCTGGCCAAGAACGCTAGCGCCGCCGTCGCGCGCAGCGCCGAGGACGCCGCCGCCTGGGCCAAGCCGCGGGTCGACGACGTCGCCGCCTGGGCCAAGCCGCGCATGGACGACGCGGCCGCCTGGGCCAAGCCGCGCGTAGACGACGCCAGGGCCTGGGCCGCGCCGCGGCTGGAGCGCTCTGGAGTGGCCGTGCAGGAAACCCTGGCCCCGGCGATCTCCGAGGCCATCGTGGCCGCGGCCCACAAGCTGGATGTCAAGCCCGCCCGCAAGCGCCGCCGCTGGGCCGCCGTGCTGGCCGTGTCCATGCTGCTGGCCGCGGCCGGCAGCGCGGCGGCGGCGGTAGCGCTCCGGCGCCGTCCGCCGGTGGTGGGCTACGAGCCGGCCGACCAGGGTTCCGCTGACGTCTCGACGACAGCGGCCGACCAGCACGTGACCGCCGACGGCAGCCAGCCCGACGCCGAGGTCAACGGCCAGTCACCGGAGGTCTGACCAGCCGCCGGAGGTCTGACTGCCAAGGCCCGCCCAGGCACGCGGTGAGGGCCGGCCCGTGATATCCGTCACGGGGCGGCCCTCACTGCTGGCACCGGCCGCTCGTAACCGCCGGTCCGTCCCGAGCGGAGAGTCAGGGCGGTCGGGCCGGCCGTCCGCCTCGCCCTGGATCAGCGTGAAGCCCGGCGGGCCGCCCCGGCCGGGCGCGGGGGCGGGCGGCCGGGGCGGGACCCAGGCAAAGGCCACCGCGCCGCCCGCGGCGGCCAGCGCGGTTCCGGCCAGGTAGCCGCCGAGATGGGCCGTGGTCAGCGCCGAGATGGCCAGCAGGACCGCCGCCGTGGCGCAGACCGAGCGCTGGACCGGGTAGAAGAGCAGCAGCAGGCCGCAGGCGACTATCCCGGCGGCGATCAGGAGGCCGGGCGGGACGATGATCGGCGAGCTGTGGATCGGCAGCGTGAGCCGGACGGCCGCTATCTCCGCGCCCCCCGCCACGATCACGAGCCCCCCCAGGAACGGCCGGCTCTGGCGCCAGCTGTTCCAGGCGGGGCGGAAGTCCAGGGCCACGTCGCGGGGACCGCGCGATTTCCGGGCATGGGCAGCAGGCACGCCGGTCAGCCCACGCCGTCGTCGTCAGGCCGCGCGCCGCAGCCGGGCCCACGCCTCCTGGCCATCTGCGCTCCTGTCCTGGCCATGCCGCTTGCCGGCCCGCCACTCCCGCCCGCGGGGTGGCTGTGACCTGCCCGGTCATCCGGCGGAGCGGCTCCGGCCTGCGCCTGCAGTGTTCCGCAGGCTCGCTGCCGTCCCGGGCAGTACCCGATCGGGCGAAGCTAGCGCGCGGGCAACACGCCGGTCAAGTGACCACCAGTGAACTGCGGGCGGCTAGCCGGCCCGCCGAAGCGGCCGGTGTCACCCCGGTCGAGGACAATCGCTGCATGCTGCTACATGAGGTGGTACGCGCCTCGGCGGCCGTGGCTGCCTCGCCCGGACGCCTGGCCAAGATCGCCGAGATCGCGCGTCTGCTCCGGGAGGTCACGCCGGAGGAGATGCCGGCCGCCGTCGCGTTCCTGTCCGGCGAGCTGACGCAGCGGCAGATCGGCGTCGGCTACGCCGCGCTCGTCGACCTGCTGGGCCCGGCCGCCGGCGGCGGCGCGGAGCTGCCATCCGACCTGGCCTCACCGCCCGCTGAGCCGACCCTGACGCTCGCCGAGGCCGACGCCGCATTCGGCGCCATCGGCGCCCAGGCCGGGCCCGGGTCTCAGGCGGAGCGGCGCCAGCTGCTGCGCCGGCTGCTGGCCCGGGCCACGGCGGACGAACGGCAGTTCCTGGTCCGGCTGCTGGCCGGCGATCTCGGTCAGGGCGCGCTCGCGGGCGTGATGACCGAGGCCGTCGCCGCCGCGGCCGGCGTGCCCGCCGCGACGGTCCGGCGCGCGCACCAGCTCAGCGGATCGCTGGCGCTGACCGCCAGCACGGCCCTGGGCGCCGCCGCGGCCGGCCCGGCGGCCGTGGCGGCGGCCCTGAGCGACGTCACCCTGCAGGTCGGGCGGGCGGCGCGGCCCATGCTGGCGGCCACCGCGCCCACCCTCGCCGCCGCGCTGGAGCGGATCTCCCCCGCCGCCGTGGAGTGGAAGATCGACGGGATCAGGATCCAGGTACACCGGGCCGGGGACGATGTTCGCGTGTTCACGCGGACGCTGGACGACATCACCGCGCGGGTGCCGGAAATCGTGGCCGCGGCGCGCGCGCTCGACGTGACGACGGCCGTCCTCGACGGCGAGGCCGTGGCGCTGCACCCGGATGGCCGGCCGCGGCCGTTCCAGGTCACCTCGGCCCGCATGGCGAGCCGGGGCGATGCGGGCCGGCAGAGCGAGCAGACCGCGCTGACTCCGTTCCTGTTCGACCTGCTGCACCTGGACGGCGCCGACCTGCTGGACGCCCCGGCCAGCGAGCGGTTCGGCCAGCTGGCGGCGATCGCCCCGGCGTCGCTGGTCATCCCGCGGATCGTTACTGCCGAGCTGGCGCAGGCGCAGGAGTTCTTCCGCGCGGCCATCGCCGACGGCCATGAGGGAGTGGTGGTCAAGTCGCTGACCGCCCCCTACGGAGCCGGGCGCCGGGGCAGCGACTGGATCAAGGTCAAGCCACGGCACACGCTGGACCTGGTCGTGCTCGCCGCCGAGTGGGGGCACGGCCGCCGGCAGGGCTGGCTCTCCAACCTGCACCTGGGTGCCCGCGATCTGCAGACCGGGGGCATGGTCATGCTGGGCAAGACCTTCAAGGGCCTGACCGACGCCCTGCTGGCCTGGCAGACGACCCGGCTGCTGGAGCTCGCCGACCCGCCGCGCCCGGCCGGGGCGCCGGGCGACCAGCGCGGCGTGGTCCGGGTGCGCCCGCAGCTGGTCGTGGAGATCGCGTTCGACGGTGTCCAGGCCAGCAGCCGTTATCCCGGCGGGGTCACGCTCCGGTTCGCCCGCGTCCTGCGCTACCGGGAGGACAAGACCCCCGATGAGGCCGATACGATCGAGGCCGTCCGCGCCCTGTGGAGCGGCGGCGACCTCAGCCCGACGTGATCAGCAGGCCGCCTAGTAGCTAACCGGGTCAAGGCTCCCGGAAGACGAACTTTCGCCGCTCGGGCCAGCACCGCTGGCCGGCCGCCCGGCCGGTAGGAGGAAAATGGCTGCGATTCGCGTTCTGCCGCCAGCGTGGGCGGCGGGCACAGTCGAAAGGGCCCGGATGCGGACCGTATGGGCGGACAGTGACGGGACCTGGCGGACGACGCTGCGCCGTCGCCAGGTCCTCGGCGACCCGAGGATCAACAAGGGCACCGCGTTCAGCGACGCGGAGCGCGCCGATCTCGGCGTCATCGGCCTGATTCCCCCCGGCCACATGACGCTGGAGGAGCAGGTATCGCGGGTCTATGCCCAGTACCGCCGGCAGACCACCGAGCTGGAGCGGAACGTCCTGCTCACCGAGTTGCACGACCGCAACGAGGTTCTCTTCTACCGCCTGCTCGCCAGCCATCTCCCCGAGATGCTGCCGATCATCTACACGCCCACGGTCGGCGAGGCGATCGAGAACTACAGCCACGAGTACCGGCGGCCGCGGGGCGTCTACCTGTCGGTCGACCGGCCGGAGCTCATCGAGGCCTCGCTGCAAGCGCCCGGCCTGGGCCCCGATGAGGTGGACCTGATCGTGGCCACCGATGCCGGGGCCATCCTCGGCATCGGTGACTGGGGCGTCGGCGGCATCCACATCGCGGTCGGCAAGCTAGCCGTCTACACCGCGGCGGGCGGCATCAATCCGAACCGGGTCCTGCCGGTCATGCTGGACGTCGGCACCGACCGGCAGAGCCTGCTCGATGACCCGCTGTACATAGGAAATCGTCATCCGCGGGTTCCGGTAGCCGACTACGACGCGTTCCTGGACGCGTTCGTCACCGCCGTGGGCAGCCTCTTCCCCAGCGCCCTGCTGCACTGGGAGGACATCGGCGTCAGCAACGCCCGGCGGCTGCTGGAGCGGTACCGCCACCAGATGCTGACCTTCAATGACGACATCCAGGGCACCGGCGCGGTTAACCTGGCAGCAGTCCTGGCCGCCGTCCGCGCCACCGGGATCAAGCTGGCCGATCACCGCATCGTGATCTTCGGGGCCGGCACGGCCGGCATCGGCATCGCCGACCAGTTGTCGGCCGCCCTGACCGCCGGAGGCCTGACCAGCGAGCAGGCGCGGGCCCGGATCTGGGCGCTGGACCGGAGCGGACTGATAACGGCCGGCGATGCGAGCCTGAGTCGGCAGCAACGCCGTTATTCTCGCGATCTGACCGAGGTGGCGGAATGGCGCCGCGATCGCGATCTCGGCGGAATCCCGCTCGCCGAGGTCGTCAGCCGGGTGCACCCCACGATCCTGATCGGGACCTCGGCCCGCACCGGGGCCTTCACCGAGGCCATCGTGACCGAGATGGCCGCGCACGTTCGCCGGCCGGTGATCATGCCCATGTCCAATCCGACCGGCCTGGCCGAGGGGCGGCCCGCCGACCTGATCAGGTGGACCGACGGGCGCGCGCTGGTCGCGGCCGGGAGCCCGTTCGGGCCCGTGGACTACGCGGGCACCCGCTATTTCCCCGGCCAGGCCAACAACGCGCTGGTGTTTCCCGGCCTGGGGCTGGGCGTCATCGCGGCCCGCGCCAGCCGGGTCACCGACGGGATGCTGAGCGCCGCCGCGCATGCCGTCGCCGACCTGGTGGACACCGTCACGCCGGGCGCGCCGCTGCTGCCGCGGGTGGAAAGCCTGCGCGAGACATCGCTGGCCGTCGCGGTCGCCGTGGCGCAGGCCGCCGCTGCCGATGGCGTGGCCGGCCGCCCGCTGACCGGTGACCCGGTCGAGGAGGTCCGCGCGCTCATGTGGCAGCCGGTCTACCGCCCCGTCCGGCCGGCCTGAGCCGGAAGCCGGCCGTCAGCGTGCCTGCCCCGACCGCCTGGCCCCCCTGGTCCGCACTCCGTCGCGGCCTGCGACGGTACCTGGCTGACCTGCGGGCCAGCCGGGCCTTCGCGGCCAGCGAGGTCACCGATACCGGCTGGCTGAACCTTGGGCAGTTCCGGTGGCGCGACGTCTCGCCCGGCCGGGCCGCCCGCGCCGCGTTCGGAGTCGTGGTTCCGCTGGCCGCGGGCATCGCGACCGGCCACCCCGAGTACGGCACGTTCGCCGCGCTCGGGGCACTGCCCGCCGGGTTCGTCTCCCTTCCGCGGCGTCACGCGGACCCGGGTCCTGCTCGTGGCCCTCACGGCCGCCGGGATGGCCATCTCGACCTTCGTCGGGGCGGCGACCGCAGCCGGCTCGCCCTGGCTCCTGGTCCCGGAAATCGCGGCCTGGGCCTACGTGGCCGGCGTCTGCGCGGCCCTGGGCCCGAGTGCCACCGCGGTCTCCCTGCAATGGCCCGTCGCCTTGCTGATCGGCAGCGCGATCCCGCTCAGCCCCGGCCAGGCCGCGGTGCGGGCCGGCCTGGTGCTAGCCGGTGGTCTCTGGCAGGGCGCCCTGGTCATTACGTCGTGGGCCTTCAGCCGGGACAGCGCCGAGCGCATGGCCATGGCCGAGTCTTACGAGGCCCTGAGCCGGTATGCGGCCGACCTGACGGACGGCGCCACGGGGCCGCCGTCGCCGGACACCCTGCCGGGCGCGCAAGCGCTGGGTGACCCCAATCCGCTGATGCGCAGCGCCTCGCGCCAGCATCTGGTGGACCTGATGGAGGAAGCCGAGCGGATCCGCACGACGCTGACGGTCCTCGGGACGGCGGGCCTGGCGTCGCCGGATACAGGGCCGCCCGGGCCCGATCGCCGGGCCCTGCTGTCGGCCGGCGCCCGCTCCCTGGCCGAGATCGCCGAGGCGCTCAGCTCACGGCGATCCCGGCGCGCCGCTCACCTGGACCAGGCCCGCAAGGACATCAGCGCGGACGTGGCCGCCGACGGCCACCCGTGGAGCTGGGCCGGGCAGGCCCTGGACGGCCAGCTGCGCAGCGCCGCCCGGATGACCGAGCGGCTCAACGACGCCGAGCCGGTCCGGTCCGGCCAGGCACCGCGGCCGTCACTGCGGCCGCCCGCTCGCGACCTGCTGCTCACGCTGCGCGCGAGCCTGGGTCCTTCGTCGGAGGCCGGGCGCCACGCCCTGCGGCTGGCGGCGGTCGCGGGCGTGGCCGAGGTCATCGCGCAGGCGGCCAGCCTCCCGCATGGTTACTGGGCCGCGCTCACGATCCTCATCGTGCTTCGCCCCGACTACACCTCCACGCTGCAGCGCGGCCTGCAGCGGGCGGCCGGCACGGTGCTGGGGGCCGGCGTCGGCGTGGCCACCGTCCTGCTGGCCCACTTCGGCAACGACGTGCTGCTGATCGCTATCGGCGTCTCGCTGTTCGCCGCCTACGCCGTGTTCCCGGTCAACTACCTGTTCTTCGCGGTGTTCCTGACCGACTTCGTCGTGGTCCTGCTCTACCTGGCCGGCCTGCCCGCCGATCAGACGGCCCTGGACCGGCTGCTGGGCACGGCGGTTGGCGCGAGCCTGGCCCTCGCGGCTTACATCCTGTGGCCGACCTGGGAGCGGACCTCGGCCAACGAGAAGTTCGCGCGCATGATCGCGAACCAGTGCCGCTACGCCGACCTGCTGCTGCATGCCTGGGACCGGCCGGGCAGCCTGGATCCCGGCCGGGCCCGCGCCCTCAAGCTGGCCGCCCGCCGGGCGCGCATCGACGCGGAGGCCTCGGCGGACCGGCTGGCCGACGAGCCCGACCGGCCGCCGATGACCCGGGCACTCGCCCAGGCGCTGGTCTCGGCCGGGCACCGGCTCGCGCTGGCCACCCTGGCGCTGGAAGCGGCGGTCGATGCGCACCACTCCGGGCGGGACCCGGCCGTAGTCAGGCCGGATGCGTTCCAGGCCCAGCTCGAGCACTTCGCCGACATGGTGCGCCAGGCCGCGGCGCAGCTGGCCGCGGGACTGCGCCGGATGCGGCCGCCCGGTCCGCTCCCGCCACTGCGCGAAGTCCAGTCCCGCCTGCCCCGGGACCAGGCAGACGCGGGCGCCCTGCTGGTGGCCACCGACGGCCTGGTGGACGCCCTGAACACGACCGCCGACATCATGCGGCGCTACCTGAGCCCGGCCGGCGACAGCGGCAAGTCAGCGAGCGCTACGCGCTAGGCGCTGGTCACGCCCGTCCGCGCGAACAAGGCCAGGACCGCCTCGGCGACCGTGGCCCTGGCCTGCTCGCGGCTGAGTCCCAGGTCGCTGCGCAGCGACTCCCAGAACGCCCAGATGGTCACGCCCTGCAGCGCATCCACCAGCGCCCGACGGCGCTGCCCGGGAAGCTGGTCAAGTTCCGCGGCGAACACGGCCTCCAGCTCTGCCCGGGCCAGCGCGGTCATCCTCCGCTTGGTCAGGCGCAGCTCCCGGGAGAGCGGCTGCTGCAGCCGGGCCGCGCGCCAGCCCGGAGTCATCTGCTCGTGCACCCGGGCGCGCTGATCGGCCAGCATCTCGACCCGCTCGGCGAAGGGCAGGTCCGCCGCGATGGGACTGACGAGCTCCAGCAGGATCTCCAGGTCGCGCCGCCCCGCCTCGAGCAGCAGCGCCTCCATGTCGGCGAAGTGCTGCCACACCGTTCGCAGCGATACCCCGGCTCGCGCGGCCACCCGCGGCGCCGTGGGCCGCAGGTCGCCCTCGGCATGCAGGGCCCGCATGGCGTCGATGATGGCCCGGCGGGTCTGGTGTGACCGGGCCATCCGGCCATCGGCGGGCCGCGCCTGCGAGAGCGCGGCGATCTCGGCCCGCAGGCTATCGGCGTCCTCGGTGCCGAGCACGGCCAGATAGGACGCGAGCCGCTCCCCTGGCGGGCGGACGCCCGCCCCGGTCCCGGACGTGGTCACCAGCAGACTCTTTTCCGGCGGAGCGCAGCAAGCATGTCCAATATTCTAGTAGGTACCGTGCAAATTTCTCGGGGCCGCAGCTGACTTTCTGGGCCGGCCGCCATCCCCGCGCGGGCCTACCCGCCGGAGGTCATGCAGTCAGCGGCCGCGACGGCCGCCGCATCGGCCGCCGCGATCCCGGCTGCCCGGGTCGGCTGGCCCCGCGACAGCACGGCCATCAGCAGCCGCTGACCGTCGCGGCGGACCACGCCGATGCTGTTGACCACCCAGAGCCGGGCCGGGCCGTCCAGCCGCCAGCCGTTCTTGATCGCAGAGACGCCGCCGGGGCCGGCCGCCGCCGAAACCCCCCACGGCTGAGCCGGCCCGACAGTGCGCATGAGGCTCAGCTCGTAGGCCCGCTCGGCGGAGCTGAGCGGCGACTTCGCCGTGGTCAGATCGGTCAGCAGGGTGAGCTGATCACCGACGGTCGTCGTGGTCAGGCCCCATTTCTCGCCCGGGCCGGGGGTCGTGTGCCGCAGTCCCAGAATGACGTCGGCGGCGGCCAGGCCACCGGCGCGGCCGGCCAGGTCCCACAGCCGGTTGGCCGCGACCCGGTCGCTGGCCTCGATCATCTGCGCGGCCAGGCCCGCGTCGGAATTGCTGAGCCCGGCCGGCGCATGCCTCGCTCGCAGCAGCAGGGCCGCCAGGATCTCGGGCTTGACGATGCTGGCCGCCTGAAATCGCAGCCTGCGGCCGTAGACGGCCGCTGCCCCGGTCGAGCTGTCGATGACCCCGACCGCCAGGCTGCCGGGGCGACCCTGCACGACGGGCGCGAGGGCCACGGCCAGGCGGTGATCCCAGGCCGCCCGGGCGGCGCGGCCGGCCGTCTGACCGCCCGAGCCCGAGCCGGAGCCCGCGCCCGCGCCCGCGCGGGGCCGGGCGGCCGGGCGCGGCCGCGGCCGGGCGGCCGATGACGGACTACCCGCCGACCCCCCGGCGCCCCCCTGGCCGTGGGCCCGGGCCGATGAGATGGTGATCACGACGACGAACGCCATCATGAGCGCGAACACCAGCGCGAAGGCCAGCCGCTCCCAGCCAGCCAGCCGGCCCGCGTGCACCGGCCGGGCCGACGGCATGGGCTGCAAGCGCGGCGCCGGGCCCATGCGGCGCCGCAGGCTCACCTGACTGCCTTGAGCATCGATTTCTCCCCCGAATGCCCATTAACCTGCCCCCGCGACTATTGCGCGCACAGACATTCCTGGGAAGAATGCGGGCGTGCGGCACGAGTCGTGCAAGTAATGTAGCTTCCCCCAGATATGACGCCAGTCATATCTGCATTACGTTAGCACCCGTACCGACCTGCGGAAAGACGCCACCAGGGCGACATTCCGTCTCGCCGCATTATCCCCAATTCTCGGGTAAGAAATTAATGGTCCGTGCATTTACCGTTTGCCCGCGCGCAAACGCAGTCATATGCACGGGACCGGCGCCCGAGGTGGCCGGGCGCTTGCGCGGGGAGAGTCGGCGAATGACCAGACCACCAGGTAACGGCCGTGCCGGGGAGGTGTAGCCTCAGCGCGGATCGGCCGAACCGTCCCGGAGGTGCTTGACCATGCCGCGTTACCGCAGGGTTGTCGTCAAGCTCAGCGGCGAGGCACTGGCCGGATCGGCTGGCTGGGGCGTGGACCCGGCCAGCCTGGCCCACGTGGCCACGGAGGTCCTGTCCGTCTGTGATCTCGGCGTGCAGGTCGCGGTCGTGGTGGGCGGCGGCAACTACTTCCGCGGCCGGATGGCTGAGGGATGGGGCATCAGCCGGGCCGAGGCCGACAACATCGGCATGCTGGGCACGGTCATGAATGCCCTGATGCTGCGCGGTGCGCTCACGGCCCGGACGACGTCCGATGTGCGGGTCATGACCGCGGTGCCGATCCAGAGCGTCGCCGAGCCGTTCATCCGGCTGCGAGCCGCGCGGCACCTCGAGGAGGGACGGATCGTCTTGCTGGCGGGCGGCATCGGCCAGCCCTACGTCACGACCGACTATCCGGCCGTGCAGCGGGCGCTCGAGCTCGACGCCGACGCCCTGCTCGTGGCCAAGCGCGGCGTGGACGGGGTGTACGACAGTGACCCGCGCCTCAATCCGGCCGCGGTTCGCTACTCCCGGCTTACCTATGACGAGGCCCTGGCCGCGGGGGTCCGGGTCATGGACACCAGCGCGTTCGTGCTGGCCAACGAGCAGGATCTCACGATGCACGTCTTCGACGTCGCCGCCGTGGGCATCATGCGCGGTATCTGCGAGGGCGCCGAGCTGGGCACGCGCATCAGCCCGAAGGCCGTCGAGCCGTCAGCCTGATCAGCCTGATCAGGCGGCCCGGCCGCCGGCCGCAGCGGCGAGCTGTCGCGGCTAGTTCTGGGACAGCGTCACCGTGCGGTAGAGCCCGCCGTCGATCACCGCCTGGGACAGCGGCCGGGCGAGCTCCCGCAATCGCGCGCTGCCGTCCTCCCCCAGGGCCGCGTACGCGGCCACCGCCAGCTCATCGGTCCGGTCCTCAAGGTCCTGGCGGAACGCGCGGCCCGAGGCACTCAGGGCCAGCTCGTCGCCATCCTCCAGCCAGCCGCGGGCCCGCACCGCCTGCACGCCGGCCTGCCAGTCGGCCTGACTCCAGCCCCGGGACTCGCGCAGGGTCGCCGCGCTGACCTGGCCGGTCGCGGCGTGCGTGACCAGCGCCTCGACCGGCGACAGCCCGGCCCCGGTCAGCAGGGCGACATGGCCATCGCCCCGGAACTCGCGCAGCAGGGTCTGCGCATGCCAGAGCGCCAGATGCGGCGCCGCGGGCCAGTCCAGCGAGGCATGCGCGGCCAGCAGCGGCCGTCCCTGCGGCCGCTGGACCGCCGCCGCCGCCGCGACCCGGGCCAGATCGGCGGCCTCGGCGACCTCCGCGGCGCCGACCCGGTCCCCCCACGCCTGGCGCAGCGAGGCATCGACGGCATCCAGCCGGGCCGCCAGGATGGCCGCCGGGCTGGACAGCGCCCAGGCGTCGGGGATGGCCCGCCGCACCAGGACCGGGTTGAAGTTGAAGAAGGTGGCGATCACGACATCGGCCGGCACGGCGCCCAGGGCGGCGGCGCGCGAGGCGAAGTAACCCATCCGGCGGCCCCGCAGGCCCGCAGCCTCGTAGACCGGGAGGAAATGCGGCGTGAAATAGATCATCGCGTGGATCGGCTCGGCGGCCAGGAAGGTGCTCCGCCCGGCACTCGGGCTGACGGTCATGGGCTTATCCTGGCCCGCCCGAACTCCCGGCGCCAGGCTAGGCGAAAACGGCCGCGCGAGTCATGGTGCCCGGGCCGGCCCGGGTGCATCATGGAAGGGTCAGCGCGGACCGACAGGGCATCACCGGGTCTGGGCGCTGATGTCGAGGAAGAAGCTGAGTGCGATGAGCGCTATCCCGCAATTCCAGACCGCCATTCGCCAGCCGTCCAATCTGGACCGCTGCAACCGCTGCGGCGTTCCCCGGTCGGCGCACGGCATTGACTGGGCCTGCCCGCGGGCCTTCTCGATGAGCAGCGCGCGCCTGGCCGTGCTGGTCGTCTCGGCAGGCCTGCTGGCCCTGGTCGGCGTGGCGGTGCTGACGCTGACGAGCGCGACGCAGACCAACGTGGGCACGCTGGGCGCGGCCAGCTGCCTGGCCGGGCTCACCTTCCTGGTCTGCAGCGCGATCTTCGCGGGCCGGCGCCGGTAAGGCAGCAGCGGACCTGGGACGGACTGCCGCCCTGGGCGCCGGAGCCGCAGGCGTCCAGGCCACAATGAACGACGTGCAGATCTTGGAGCCCGGCCCGGTGCTGGCTGACCCGCTCGCGCCGTACGCGCAGGTGGACCGGACGCGCCCCGGCGGCGGGTGCTGGGTGATGGGCCACATGGTCGGGGGCCTGGACGGCTCGGCCGCGATCGGCGGGAGGGTCGGCGACCTGTCCACCGCGCCCGACGCGAAACTGTTCGTTCTCATGCGAGCGCTGGCCGATGTCGTGCTCGTGGGCGCGCAGACCGTGCGCGCGGAGCGCTACGGCCTGGTCCGCCTGCCGCCGGAGCGAGTGGCGGCCCGGCGCGCGGCCGGGCGGCCGGGCACGCCGCCGGTGGCGATCGTGTCACGGTCGCTGGACCTGGACTGGTCGGCCCGGGTCTTCGCCGACGGGCCGCCGGAAAGCCGGACGCTGGTGATCACGTGTGCCGAAGCCGATGCCAGGCGGCTCGAACGCGCCCGGCAGGTAGCTGAAGTCGTCATCGCCGGAGCGGACCGGGTCGACCCTGAGCAGGCCGCCGAGCGGCTGTCGGAGCTCGGCTACCAGGTGGTGCTGTGCGAGGGCGGCCCCACCTGGCTGGGCGAGCTCGTCGCGGCTGGCCGGCTCGACGAGCTCTGCCTGACCATCGCCCCGCTGATGGGCGGCGATCCCCTGCCGGTGTCGGTCTCCCCACCCGGCTCCCGGCTGGCGCATTTCGCGCTGCGCCAGGTCATCCGGGACAGCGACACGCTGTTCCTGCGCTACGAGCGAGGCCGCGATGGCGAGTGATGCCTTTGACACCATCATGGCGTCCCTCGACGCCCGACTAATCGTCGTCACCACCGCCGAGGCCGGGGAACGGGCCGGGTGCCTGGTCGGGTTCCATTCCCAGTCGAGCATCGAGCCCGGCCGGTACTGCGTCTGGCTGTCCAAGGCGAACCACACCTACCGCGTCGCGCTGCGGGCCACGCACCTGGCCCTGCACTTCCTCACCTCAGGCGACCTGGCGCTGGCCGAGCGGTTCGGCACCCTGAGCGGAGACCAGGTCGATAAGTTCGCCGGGCTGGCGGTGCATCCGGGTGCGGGCGGGGTGCCGGTGCTGGAAGCCTGCCCGAACTGGCTGGTTGTCCGGCGGATCGCGCTGCTCGACGAGGGCGGCGATCACGTCTGCGTGAGCACCGAGCCAGCCGCCGCCCACGCGGGCGGCCGTTTCGAGCCCCTGCGGCTGTCGCAGGCCGGCCACCTCGTGGCCGGCCACGAAAGCGGGGAACGACCCAGCCCGCCCACCCAACGGGCCCGCAGCGGCCGGCTCAGGTCCTAAGCGGACCCATCGAACAGTGGTTCGGATTTGACTGGCTGGGACGAGTAAGATCCGAACCACTGCCGAAGATCGCTGCCGGATGCGGCGCCCTAATCGCCCTCGATGCGCGTGCCGCGAGGACGGAACGGCCGGTCCTGCTGTGCGCCCGCGAGGCCGGTCACTAGCGCCTGGATCGCCGGCGGGCTGACCCGGCTACACGCGGGCGTGATGCCGCTAGCGCGAATTCGTGTCATGATCACGCTCCCGGCCGACGTGGCTGCCAGCGCCAACTAGCCTCATTCCTCATCGGCTACCTGTGCGGGAAGGACACTGCGATGCCTGAGACCCCAGCCCCAGCCCCGCTCACCATTCGCTACGCGCTGAAGACCGACGCCGGACTGGAACGGGAGCAGAACGAGGACTCGGCCTACGCCGGGCCCCGGCTGCTGGTGGTGGCCGACGGCCTGGGCGGCCACGCCGCCGGGGAGGTGGCCAGTGCGGCGGCCGTCGAGGTCCTCAAGTCACTCGACACCGAGGTCCCGGCCGCCGACTTGCTCACCGCCCTGGAGCGCGCCGTGGACGAGGCCAGCGCCACCCTGCGCGGCCTGGTCAAGGCCGACCCGTCGCTGCTGGGCATGGGCACCACCCTGACCGGCCTGCTGTGGTCGGGCTCGCAGCTGGGCCTGGTGCACATCGGCGACTCACGCGCCTACCTGCTGCGCGACGGCGAGCTGTTCCAGATCACCCACGACCAGACGGTCGTGCAGTCGCTCATCGACGACGGCCGCATCACCGAGGCGGAGGCCACCTCGCATCCGCAGCGGTCGATGCTGCTCCAGGCGCTGAGCGGAGGACCCGCGAAGCCCGATCTCCAGTTGCGGGACGCCCGCCCCGGCGACCGTTACCTCCTGTGCTCCGACGGGCTGCACGGGGTGGTCTCCCTGGAGGTGATCGCGCGGGTTCTCACGGAGGTGACGGAGCCAGATGAGGGCGTCGCCGCCCTCGTCCAGCTGGCCAACCAGGCCGGCGGCCCCGACAACATCACCTGCATCATCGCCGACGTGGTGGCCGTCAACGGGTAGGGCGTCAGCCCAGGCAATCGTGGATCGCGCGGACATAGCTCTCGGAGCGGTCGGATCCGATGATGCCGGGGGCCATCTTGTTCATCATGTAGCTGATGGTGGTGCGGCGGTCGAGGTCCATCAGGATGACCGAGCCGCCCCAGCCGCCCCAGTAGCAGGCGCGGCCCTGGGGCACGTACGGCACCGTCTGCGTCTCGGGCAGCGCGTAGCCGATGCCGAAGCGCAGCGGCACGCCGAGGACGAGGTCGGTGCCGTGGCTCTGCTCGTCGAAGATGAGGCCGATGGTGTCCGGGGACAGCAGCCGCACCCCGTCGACGGTGCCGCCGAGCGCGAGCGACTTGAGGATCCGGGCCACCGAGCGGGCGTTGCCGTGGCCGTTGACCGCGCCCATGTCGGCCCGGCGCCAGCCGGGGGTATTGGCCGCGGACGCGTCGGCGGCCGGCCCGGTGAACGTCTTGTAGACCGGGCTGTCCGGATCGAGGGCGGCCATGTCGAAGGGGAGCGGTGGCGGCGGGACGACGGGCGCGATCCGGTCCCAGTCGGATTCGGCCGCGCCGATCTGGAAATCAGCGCCCAGCGGGCCGGCGATCTCCTGCGCCACGAACGCCTTGAGGGACTGACCGGTCACCCGGCGCACGAGCTCACCGACGAGGTGACCCTGGTTGCTGGCGTGGTATCCCGACGCGGTGCCCGGCTCCCACCACGGCTTCTGCGCGGCCAGCCGGCTCGTCGACAAGTCCCAGTCGTACATGTCCGTGACGGCGAACGGCGCCTCCCAGCCGGATACGCCCGAGGTGTGGCTCAGGATGTGCCGCACCTCGATGTGCTCTTTGCCGTTCTCGGCGAATTCCGGCCAGTACCGGGCGACGGGCGAGTAGGGATCTAGCTGGCCCCGGTCTGCCAGCATGAGAGCCGCCAGATTAGTAACGGTCTTCGTCGTCGACCACACGTTCGTTATGGTGTCCGCGGTCCACGGCGAACGATGGTCGGCGTCGCGCCAGCCGCCCCAGATATCCACCACGGTGTCGCCGTCGACGTCCACCACGATGCTCGCGCCCAGCTCGTTGCCGGACTCCAGCTGCTCGGCGAGGGCGTCCCGCACCGGCTCGAATCGTGAGTCATGCATACCGGATACCTCGGCCATGAGGCAGCCCTCCTGTCATCCCGTCACACTTTGCCATGGCGGGCCCCGCAGGCGACACCTAGCCTGCCTCCCGCCTGAGCGGCGGACGAGATTTGCGGTCGCCCCAGCCAGGTGTTAGGACCGCGCCGGAACTTAGCCGCCATTGATCACTACCGTTTTGCGGCGTCTCCCGCCGCAAAACGGTAATGATCATGCGACCTGGCCCGCCGAAACCCGGCCCGGGCAGCCCAGGGCACCGGCCGACGGGCCGATGGCGACCCACCGGAACCATACAAATAGTTGACTCATTCCAGGTATTGCGGCAGCATGCGGGTGATGGCTGTTGCAGCGGTTGATCCCGACGGCGAGATGTCTCGGGCATTGCGGCTGGCCGGGCTACGCGTGACGATGCCCCGCCTGGCCATGCTGACCTGGCTGGCCGGACACCCGCACGCTACCGTGGACGCTATTGCGGGGGGCGTACGGGAGCAGTTCGGCTCGGTGTCCACCCAGGCCGTCTACGACATGCTGGCGGCGTGTGCCGCCGCAGGTCTGCTGCGGCGCATCGAGCCCGCCGGGCATCCTGCCCGGTTCGAGCGCCGGGTCGGAGACAACCATCACCATCTCGTGTGCCGCCAGTGCGGGCGTACGGAGGACGTCGATTGCGTCGTCGGGGTTCAGCCTTGCCTGACCCCCGCCCAGGACATGGGCTTCGCCGTCGACGAGGCCGAGGTGGTGTTCTGGGGCACATGCCCCGCCTGCAAGGCAGCTGACGGCTCCAGCGACGGAGCGCAGCGCGACGAGGAGGTTTGGCAGTGACAGAAAATCGGCCCCCAGCCACGACTACCGATGCCGGCACGCCGGTCGAAAGCGACGAGCATTCGCTAACCGTCGGCCCGGATGGCCCCATCCTGCTGCAGGATCACTACCTCATCGAGCAGATGGCCAACTTCAACCGCGAGCGGATCCCCGAGCGGCAGCCGCACGCCAAGGGCGGCGGGGCGTTCGGCCACTTCGAGGTGACCAGCGACGTCAGCGCCTCCACTAAGGCCGCGGTGTTCCAGCCGGGCGCCCGCACGGACACGCTGATCCGGTTCTCCACGGTCGCCGGAGAGCGGGGCAGCCCGGACACCTGGCGTGACCCGCGAGGCTTCTCGCTGAAGTTCTACACGTCCGAGGGCAACTACGACATGGTCGGGAACAACACCCCGGTGTTCTTCATGCGGGACCCGCTGAAGTTCCAGCACTTCATCCGCTCGCAGAAGCGGCGCGCGGACAACAACCTGCGCGACCACGACATGCAGTGGGACTTCTGGACCCTGTCCCCGGAGTCGGCGCACCAGGTCACCTGGCTCATGGGCGACCGCGGGATCCCGCGATCCTGGCGGCACATGAACGGCTACAGCTCGCACACCTACATGTGGGTCAACGCCGCGGGCGAGAGGTTCTGGGTCAAGTACCACTTCAAGACCGACCAGGGCATCGAGTTCTTCACCCAGGACGAGGGCGACCAGATGGCGTCCGCGGACACCGACTACCACCAGCGCGACCTGTACGAGGCGATCGAGCGCGGCGACTACCCGAGCTGGACGCTGAAGATGCAGATCATGCCGTTCGAGGAGGCCAGGAACTACCGGTTCAACCCGTTCGACCTGACCAAGGTGTGGCCGCACAGCGACTACCCGCTGCACGAGGTCGGCCGGCTGACCCTGGACCGGAACCCGACCGACTACCACACCGAGATCGAGCAGGCCGCGTTCGAGCCGAACAACCTGGTGCCCGGCGTCACGCTGAGCCCGGACAAGATGCTCCTGGCCCGCGGGTTCTCCTACTCGGACGCGCACCGCGCCCGGCTGGGCGTGAACTACAAGCAGATCCCGGTGAACACGCCGAAGGTGCCGGTGCACAGCTACAGCAAGGACGGGGCGATGCGAGTCGTCAACGTCTCGGACCCGGTGTACGCGCCGAACTCCAAGGGCGGCCCGCGGGCGGACAGCGAGCACTACAAGCCGGTCGGCTGGTATGCCGACGGGGACATGGTGCGGTCCGCCTACACGCTGCACCCGGAGGACGACGACTGGGGCCAGGCGGGCACGCTCGTCCGCGAGGTGCTCGACGACGCGGCCCGTGACCGGCTGGTCAACAACGTCGTCGGCCACCTGCTCAACGCGGTGACTGAGCCGGTCCTGCAGCGCGCGTTCCAGTACTGGCGCAACGTGGACAAGAACCTCGGCGACAAGATCGAGGCTGGCGTCCGGGCCAAGCAGGGCGAGAAGGACCCCAAGGCCGCCCAGCAGGCCAACCCGGCCCGCCAGGGCATGCAGGCCAAGGCCTAGCCAGCCAGGCAGTTCGGCAGCAGACGGGGCCACTGGGCGATCGGGTCAGCCATTACGGCTCTCCCGGCCCCAGGGGTCCCGTTTGTGCGTCCTCGCGCGGATGTGCCGCCCGCGCAGGCCGCTACCCCCGCAGGCCCGCTACCCCCGCAGGCTCAGCCGGGCGGTGGCGGCGTTGCCGGCGCGGGTGGGGTCCTGCCAGGCCATCTCCATAGCGCTGGCACCGGAGCGGGTCAGCTTCATCAGGCCGCCCGCTACGCACAGCTTTCGCGGATTACGGACCAGGCCCTCCCGCGCCGACGCCGTCGCGCGGGTGGCGCTGGTCACGGTGAGCGTCCCGGAGCAGCCAAGAGAGGGAAACCAGAACGTGCCGGCTCGGCCGGCCGCGGAGAAGTGCAGGACCGCAGTCCAGTGCGTGACCACGCCGGTCGGCTGGGCCGCCGCCCCGGTCCATGTCCCGGTCAGCCACGAGCTGGCCGGAGTGGCCGACACCGGCGGGCTTCCCCCGATCCCGGCGCGGCCAGCCGACTGGCTCAGGGCATGCAGCCAGGCGCTGATCGCCACGGCGAGCAGGATGAGCGCACCAATGAGGAGCATGGCCACCCGCGCGGCGCAACCGCGGCGCCGGCGCGGCCGTCGGGTAGCGGAGGCGGTCGCGGGCGGCTGGACAGGCCGGACGGGGGACACGACCGGCTGGGCCGCCCGCGCCCGCCGGCTGAGCCGGGCGGGGGGCGCCCCCCGCTGAACCGGTGCGTAGCCGGGCCGGGCCGGCGCGGCCTCCGGCGCCCGCGCAGCGGCACGGGGCGCTGGCACGGCCAGCGGCGGGACCGCTGCGCGGCCGGGGCCGGCAGCCGCTGCGCCGCGCGCAGGCGGCGAGACCGGTGCGTAACCGGCCTGGGCAGCCGCCACCGCCGGCGGGGGCACTACCGCGCGATCGGGCCGGGGTCCCGACACCGCCGCCGGCAGCCAGGGCCGGGCAATCTGCTGGCTGCGGCCCGCGGTCTGGGCCCGGCACCAGCTGACGACCTCGGCTGGCGTCGGGCGCTCCGCGGGCTCCTTGGCCAGGCACCGCTCGATGATCCCGCGCAGCGAGGGCGGGCAGCTGCTCAGGTCGGGGGGCTCGTGCAGGACCCGGTACAGGACCGCTACCTCGCTGCCTTCGCCGAACGGCGCCCGCCCGACCGCCGCGAAGGCAGCCAGCGAGCCGAGGGCGAACACGTCCGCGGCCGCGGTGACCGGCCGGTCGGCGACCTGCTCGGGTGCCATGTACTGCGGGGAGCCGACCCGGGTGCCAGTGCGGGTCAGCGCGGTCGCCTCCGCCGCCCGGGAGATGCCGAAGTCGATCACCCGCGGCCCGTCGGGCGCGAGCAGGACGTTCGACGGCTTGAGATCACGGTGTACCACTCCCGCCGCGTGGATCACCTGCAGGGCCTCCGCCACCCCCGCCATCAGCACCAGGACGGTTTCGGCTGGCATCGGGCCGTGCCGGGCGACCGCCTGATGCAGCGACGGCCCCGGCACGTACGCGGTCACCAGCCAGGGCGGCGTGGCCACCGGATCAGCGTCCAGGACCTGCGCGGTGTACAGGCCGTGCACCCGCCGTGCGGCCTCCACCTCCTGGTAGAAGCGGTTCCGGAAGTCGCGATCGTCCCCGAGTTCGGGCCGGACCATCTTGAGCGCGACTGGGCGCCCGCCGGGGGTGAACGCCAGGTACACCCGGCCCATGCCGCCGGCCCCGAGCCGGCCATGCAGCCGGTATCCGGCGACCTCGGCGGGATCGCTGGTGGTCAGCGGCTCTATGTTCACGCCCTGGTCACTCTCTCGCATGTTCGCCACTGCCCTGGCCCGGAGGCGGAGCTTGCCGTGTCCGCCGCCCGCGGGGATCGGGCACCGAACCCTGTACTCCCCTGCCCGGCGGGTCTTACGCGCGGCTAGGCCTTCTTGGGCGTCTCCCGCGGCCGGTACTGCAGCCGCTGCCGGGCCATCGCGCAGACGCCGCTGCGCTCGTTGTCCGCTGCGACCTGGCGTGCCTGATCCAGGTCGGCCGACGTCAGCAGGTCGTGGGCGAGCAGGAAGCCGGCCAGGTCACGCGCGTGCCCGCGTTCGGACCAGATGAGTCCCTGGAGCTGCTTCTTGTGGTCGGACACCGCCCCTTCCCCGCTCAGGTTCAGGGCGATGACCACCTCGATCATCGGCACTGTCTGCGGGGCCGGCAGGCCCAGGATGTAGTCCTGGTAGTAGTAGGCCATCGCCATCCGCGCCGTGGTGTTGCGGTCGAGGTAGCCGCGCACCCGGGCCACCGCATCCGGCCGCGGCGGGCTGCCCCGCCTGGCCGGCGGCTCGCCCACCACAGCAGCGTCCAGGGTGGGCGGCTGCTGCTGGCTAGGAGGCCCGGCCGGGCGGGCTGGCGGCCGGGCCGGCGCGTCGAGCCGCAGCCGCAGCACCCAGGGCCCGACGCCGATCAGCCACGGTCCCTCTTCCAGCACGACGGCCAGCGCCTCGTAACGCGCTGCCGCCGGCGGCAGGACGTGCCGCGCCCCGCGCCGTACCGCCTCGGCGCTCAGGCGCGGCTGGCCGTCATCCGGCGCCAGGTACACCTGGTTGGTCGTGTCCCGGCTGAACAGCTCCCACCGGTGCTGCACGTAGCGCAGCCCGGCGCACCGCGGCGCCCGGTGCAGCTTGAGATCCTTATTGCCGCTCAGCAGGCCCCGGTCCAGCCAGGTGATCTCGTCGGGCGGGCAGGCCGCCCAGACACCGCGCGGCGCTGACCACAGGAAAAGCTGGCCCATCGCCTCTCAGCTGCCGCGCCCGACCGACGGCCCGCCGCTGGCGCGACTGTCCAGCGCGGCCGTGTCCCAGACGGCAATTGTGGCACTCGGACCCAGGCAGGCGATTCCCGTCCCCCCGGCAGTCCCCCCGCAGCCCCCTCCAGTCCCCGGCAGTTCCGGCGGCGCGGCCCTCAGCTGGCCTCCGGGATGATCTTGACCAGCGACCGCAGCGCATCCCGCCTGGTGCCCCAGCGGATCAGGTCCCCGCTGCTGAGCGGGCACTCGCCCGCGACGGCCACGCCGTTGACGGCCAGCCCGTTGAGGCCCAGGTTGGCGATCCACCACTGGCCTCCGGAATAGGTGAACCGGGCATGCTCCCGGGACACCGTGGGCACGTTCGGCAGCGCGAGCTCCACGTCGCCCCGGCCGGCCCGGGCCCCGGACGTGGTCGTTTCCGTCACCGACTCACCGGTCACCAGCCGCAGGACCGGGACGCCGCCGCCACGACGCTCCCGTACGGTCGGTCCCCCGCTGGTCACAACCCCGGCGCGCTCCGCGCGGGTGCCGCCATCGTGGATCTCGAACTCCCGATAGGGCGACTCCTCCTGCTCCGGTACAGCCCCCCGGTGGGCAGGCTGCGGGACCGCGTACGCCAGCTGCGGTCCGGACGGCGCGAACTCGGGGGCAGGGAAGGCGAGCGGGTAGTCGCCAGGAAAGCCGGCCTGGACGGGCTGGCCCTGGCGCAGCCGGTAGCGGCCCGGCGGGATCGCCGGGCCGGCGGTGACGTGCACCTGCACCGGGCCCGGCCCGGCGAACCGGGCACCGTGCGCGGCGACCTGCTCCTGGTAGACCTCGGCCGCGCTCTCGGCGATCAGGTCGAGGTCGATCCGCTCGGCCAGCGACCGGAGGTCACCGGGATTCAGCAGCAGCTCGACCGCGTTCGGCGCCAGCCGCAATCCGCTCGGCGTGACCACGAACACCTCGGGCAGGTGCCGCAGGGCCAGCTGGAGCACCTCCTGCCCGTCGCGCCACGGGCGGGACGCCAGCTGCTGGACGCAGGGATGATCCCGGCCGATCCCGAGCGCTCGCAGGCCCGCCGCGCCGACGACGCCTACCACCGCCAGGACCGCCAGCACCAGGGTCGCCCCGACGGCCGACCCCGTCACCGACCACAGGACCACCCAGCACGCAGCGACGCCGCCCGCGATCAGCCACCGCCTGCGGCTCCGCCGCGTCAGCGCCGGCTGGCGCGCCGCTTCCCTGTGCTCGGTCATCAGCACCATCCCGATCTATCCGCCCGGCCTTCCCGTCGGGCCGGCGCTACTCCCACGTCAGTTGAGGATGCAAGCGGCACCGTCGGCAGTCAACGAATCAGGGCTAGCTTCCAGATATCTGGAATTTGTCCCGGGTCAGTAGGCGGCGGCCTGGTTGAAGATGACGATAAGGCTGACGATCTTGCCGTCCCGGACGCTGAAGTAGTTCGACAAGACGACCTCGTCGGGCAGCCCGGCCTTGTCGAACTCGCCGTCGTAGGCACCGCGGACGATGGTGTCGCCGTGGTGGTCGAGCGCCTCGCGCACGTCGATGCGGACCTTGTCACCGACCATCTCCTTCTCCACCCAGCGGCGGATGGCCGCCAGGCCGGCGAACTCACGGCGGGCGTCGTTGACGTAGGCGTCCGGGGCGAACGTCGCCATGATGGCGTCGGTGTCCAGGGCGTTGACGGCGGCGACGTGCTCGGCCACGACGCCGGCCAGCTCAGTGGTGATCATGATGCGGTTCCCTTCCATCGGAGGCTGGGCGCCGGCCGGGCAACGACTCCGTCCCGGCCTGACACGACCAAGGCTCCGCCCTCCTGCGCGGGCAGGATCAAGCCAGCGCGCGGCCCTTTTTCCTCCCCCTGGGGGAGGGACCAGACTGGGGGGATGGCCTCCTCGCTGCCAATCGGCGACTTCTCCCGGGCGACCCACATGAGCATCAAGACGCTGCGGCATTACCACCGGGTGGGGCTGCTGGAGCCCGCCGACGTCGACCAGTTCACCGGGCACCGCCGGTACACCACCGAGCAGATCCCGACCGCGCAGGTCATCCGGCGGTTCCGGGAGCTCGACATGCCCATCGAGCAGATCCGGGGCATCCTGACCGCGCCCGACCTGGCCAGCCGCAACGAGCTCATCGGCGCGCACCTCGGCGCGCTGGAGGAGGGCCTGGCCCGCACCCAGAGCGCCGTCGCCGCCCTGCGCGACCTGCTCGACCACCCTCACGACGCCCAGGCCGCCATCAGCCATCGCAGCGTCCCGCCAGCGCCCGCCGCCGCCATCACCGCCGTCATCGACATCGAGGATGTCGGCTCCTGGTACCAGGGCGCGGTCGGCGAGCTGCACGCCACCATCAGCGCTCAGGCCCTGTCGGCCAGCGGCGCGCCCGGCGGCATCTACTCGGCCGACCTGTTCACCAGCGAGCACGGCCGCGCCACCGTGTTCATCCCCTGCCCCGGGCCGATCCGGCCGGTCGGCCGGGTGGAAGCCGTGGTCGTGCCGCCGGCCGAGCTGGCGATCGTCGTCCATGATGGCCCGCACGACGGCATCGACCGCGCCTACGGCGCCCTCGCCGCGCACGTCACCCGCCGCGCGCTGGCCGTGGACGGCCCCATCCGGGAGTACTACCTGTCCGGCCGCCACGACACCCCGGACGAGTCAGCCTGGCGGACCGAGATCGGCTGGCCGATCTTCCGGACCGGCAGCGAATAACCTGGAGGCGCTCAGCCGAGCAGGCCCAGCCACGAGGAGGAAGGGCGTGACGGAGCCCGATTACCGCGGTTACGCCGCCGCCGGGATCGGCGCGCTGCAGCGGTGGTACCGCCCGTCGACGGGCCGGTGGCGAACGGCGGGCTGGTGGAACGCGGCCAACGCGCTGACGGCGGTGATCGGCTACACCCAGCGAACCGGGGACCCGCACTACGCGGGGGTCATCGAGACGACCTTCAGAGCCGCCCGGCGGCGGCATGCCGACTTCCTCGTGAACTACTACGACGATAACGGATGGTGGGCGCTGGCCTGGATCGCGGCTTACGACCTGTCCGGTGACCGCCGCTATCTCGACGCGGCCCGGAGGATCTTCGCCCAGATGCAGGGCGGCTGGGACGAGACGTGCCGCGGCGGCCTGTGGTGGAGCACCGCCCGGACGTACAAGAACGCGATCACCAACGAGCTGTTCCTCACCCTGGCGGCCCGCCTGCATCAGCGCGCCCCGGGCGGCGGGGACTACCTGGCCTGGGCGCTGCGGGAGTGGCAGTGGTTCAGCTCCAGCGGCATGATCGGTCCGCGCGGCCTGGTCAATGACGGGCTCACGCCGGCCTGCCAGAACAACGGCGGCATCACCTGGACCTACAACCAGGGCGTGATCCTCGGCGGGCTGGCCGCCCTGCACGAGATCACCGGGGACGACGCCTACCTCCGGCGGGGAGAGGCCATAGCCGACGCCGCGCTGCGGGAGCTGACCAGCCCGCCGCCACCGAGCCCGCCCGGCATCCTCACCGAGCCCCGGGAACTGGACACCGCCAGCAACGACGGCGACCGGCCCCAGTTCAAGGGGATCTTCGTCCGTTACCTCGCCGACTTCGGCGCGCTGAGCCCTCGCCCCGCCTACCGCGACTTCATTCTCCGGAACGCCCGCTCCATCTGGGAAAACGACCGGAACGAGCGGGACGAGTTCGGGCTGCGCTGGACCGGGCCCTTCGACCGGGCCGATGCCAGCCGGCAGAGCTCGGCCCTTGACGCGCTCAACGCCGCCATCCCCTTCGCGGCGCCCTAGCCGAGCGCGAGGATGGATCCCGTGCTTACGGTCGAGCAGTGGTCGGTGTTCCGGCGCGGCCCGGAGGGGGGCAACCCGTGCCCGGTCGTGGCCGGTGCCCGCCAGCTGACGGCGCCGCAGATGCAGGCGATCGCGGTCCGCCATGGTGCGCACGGCCTCCGGCGAGCACCGGGTGAGCTGGAGCGAGATCGGCTCCCCGGAGGCGACCGTGGAGTTGCACCGGCCGTCGTCCGGGCCGCCGGCCTTGGTCGCCGCGGCCGCCGCGTTAGCCGGGCCCGGCGGGACGACGCGCACCAGCGTCACCGGCCTCGCCATCCGCACTGGCTATGACCGGCTTGACCTGGCCGCCGTCACCCGCGGACGCGACCTGCGGGAGCCCGAGCTCCGGTAGCAGTCCATCCGGTGAGCTGGCGGGACGGCCGCCGCTTTGCGGGCCGCACTCGGCCGGTCCCGCGGCGGCTTGACCTTGACCCTGCGTCAGGGTCCGAACATGAGGGCATGCGAAATCAGAAGCTTGCTCTGGCGGTCTCGGTCACCGGGCTTCGCAAGTCGTTCGGCGACACCACCGTGCTGGACGGCATCGACCTGAATATCCAGGAGGGCACGATCTTCGCCCTCCTCGGCCCCAACGGCGCCGGCAAGACCACGACGGTCCAGATCCTGTCCACCCTGATCCCGGCGACCGCCGGGGAGGTGCGCGTGGCTGGCCACGACGTGGCGGCCGAGCCGGATCTGGTGCGCGCGGCCATCGGGGTCACCGGCCAGTTCTCGGCGGTCGATGACCTGCTCACCGGCCAGGAGAACCTGCTCCTGATGGCGGACCTCTATCACCTGAACCGCCAGGAGGGACGCCGCCGGGCGGCGGAGCTGCTTGACCAGTTCGAGCTGGCCGACGCCGCCGGCCAGACGGCAGCGACCTACTCCGGCGGCATGCGGCGCCGGCTGGACCTGGCCATGACCCTCATGGGGCGGCCCCGCATTCTCTTCCTCGACGAGCCGACCACCGGCCTGGACCCGCGCAGCCGCCGCCGCATGTGGCAGATCATCCGCGACCTGGTCGCTGGCGGTACCACCGTCTTCCTGACCACCCAGTACCTGGAGGAGGCCGACCATCTGGCCGACCGGATCGCCGTGCTCGACCAGGGCAGGCTGGTCGCCGACGGGACCGCCGACGAGCTCAAGCGACTGGTCCCGGGCAGTCATATCCGCCTGCAGTTCACCGAACCCGGCGAGCTCCGCGCGGCGGCCCGGGCCCTGGGCCAGGCGCCGCCGGATGACCAGGGGCTCACGCTGCGAGTCCCGGCCGACGGCGGCGTGAAGTCGCTGCGCGCCGTCCTCGACCAGCTCGACGCCCAGTCGGTGGAAGTCGCCGCGCTCACCATCCACACGCCCGATCTGGACGACGTCTTCCTGACCCTCACCGGCCACCCCGGCCGCGCCCGCCACCCCGGCGACGCCAGCACCGACGACGCCAGCACAGACAAGGACAGCCCGCGATGACCACGAGCTCCTACGCCATCCGCGACTCGGCCACGATGCTGCGGCGCAACCTGCGGCACATCCAGCGCTATCCCGGCATGACGATCGGGGTCCTGGCCACCCCGGTCTTCATGCTGCTGCTCTTCCGCTATGTCTTCGGCGGCACGCTGGGCGCCGGGCTCGGGGGCGCCAGGCCAGGCGGCTACATCAGCTACCTCGCCCCCGGCATCATCGTGCTGGCGGTGAGCGCGGCTTCGGTGTCCACCGCCGTGGCCATCAACATGGACATGACCAGCGGCATCATCAACCGGTTCCGCACGATGGCGATCGCCCGGGTGTCGGTGCTGACCGGGCACGTGCTCGGCAGCGTGCTCCAGACCGTCGCCGCCGCCGCTCTGGTCACTGCCCTGGCCGTGGCGCTGGGCTTCCGGCCCACGGCCGGTCCTGCCGCCTGGGTCGCGGTCATCGCCCTGGTCACGGCGCTGGCCTTCGCGCTCACCTGGCTGTCGGTCGCCCTCGGGCTAGTGGCCAAGACCCCCGAGAGCGCGAGCAACCTGCCCCTGCCCCTGATGTTCCTGCCGTTCCTCGGCAGCGCCTTCGTCCCGGCGCAGTCGATGGCGCCCGGACTGCGCTGGTTCGCCGAGTACCAGCCGTTCACCTCCATCATCGAGACCCTGCGCGGCCTGCTGCTCGGCACGCCGATCGGCAACCACGCGCTCATCGCGATCGCCTGGTGCGCCGGCCTGGCCCTGGTCGGGTACCTGTGGGCGCGGGCCCGGTACAACCGGGCCGCGGCGCGGTAGCCGATCCGGCGTGCTAGCCAATCCGGCGCGATAGCTAGTCCAGTGCATACGTTGGGAGCTGGCACGATGTCATCCCCCGCCAGGTCACCGCAGGGAGGTCCGCGATGCTCACCATCGGCCAGCTGGCGGCCTATGTCCGGGTGACGGTCCGCGCCATCCGGCATTACCATCAGCGCGGCCTGCTCGCCGAGCCGGCCCGGGACGCCTCGGGTTACCGGCGCTACGACGCGGACGCCGTGATCGCGCTCATCCGGATCAAGACCCTGGCCGACGCCGGCGTGCCGCTGGCCCGGATCGAGGAGCTGCTCAGCGCCGGCCCGGAGGAGTTCTCCCGCGCGATCGCCCAGATTGATCAGGCTCTCATGAGGCGGATCCGCGACTTGCAGCAGCAGCGGCGCCGGGTCTGCGTACTGGCCGCGGGCGACGGGCTCTTCCTGCCTGCCGAGGTCGCCGACCTCCTCGACCGGCTGCGCGAGATTGGCGTCAGCCAGCGGACAGTGCAGATCGAGCGCGACGCCTGGATCCTGCTGGCCGGGCGTTATCGCGAGGAGGCCAGCCGCTGGGCGGCGCAGAAGCTGGTGGCCCTGGCTGATCCGCAACTCGAGGCGGTCTACCGCGCCTACGATCAGGCCTTCGACTGGGACCCGGCCGATCCCAGGCTGGACGAGCTGGCCACCGCCATAGTGGCGCTGACCCGCCGTTACGCCCAGGAGCCGGGCGAACCGCCCGCGGAGACGCTGAACGATCCGGTGCCCGTCGCCCAGCTGTGGTCGCAGACAGCCGTCATGCCGCCGGCCTGGCTGCGGCTGGAGGAGCTGTGCCGGGAGAAGGCAGAAGCCGCGAGCTGATCGAGGAAGCCAGAGGTGCCGCTCACACCTTGCGGGTGTGAGCGGCACCTCCTGGTGTCACCAGGGGTCAGGTCAGCTGGTCCAGACCTGGAACTCGGAGATCTGTCCTGCGGGCCACCCGGTGTTAGCGGTGAAGTTCAGCCGCACGTACCGGGCACTGGTGGAGGGGAAGGTGATCGTGACGGTATTGCCGGTCGAGGGATTGAAGGTGTATCCGGCCGACCCGACGATCGTGGAGAAGGCGGAGCCGTCGGTGCTGTCCAGGACGGACAGCGTCTGGGTCCTGGTGCCCCACGAGGTAGACGGCGGCAGGTCGAGCACGATCCGGCTGACGCTCTTTGCCGAGCCGAGGTCGACCTGCAGCCACTGCGGGAAGGCGTTGTTCGTGCTCTCCCAGTAGCTGCTGGTGCTGCCGTCCACGGCGTTGGCGGGCGCGTACGTCTGGGTGTACCCGCTTGACGAGGTCGGCTGGTTCAGGGCCAGATTGCTCACCGTGCCGGCGCCGGTGCCGGTCAGCGCGACCGTAGCCGGGCTGTTCGACGCATTGCTGGCGATGGTGAGGCTGCCGGTGCGGGTCCCGGACGCGACCGGCGTGAACTTCACGCTGACCGTGCAGGAGGCGCCGGCCGCGATCGACGTCCCGCAGGTGTTGGTCTGCGAGAAGTCGCCCGAGGTGGCGATGACGGACACGCTCGCGGCCGCGGTCCCGGTGTTATTCACCGTGACCGTCTGCGCGCTGCTGGTGGTGTTGAGCGCCTGGCTGGCGAACGTCAGGGAGGCGGGGGCCACCGACAGGGTCGCGCTTGAGGAGCCACCGCCGGCCGCGGGGAAGACCTCGAAGTCGGACAGCTGGCCGGCGCTCCACCCCGTGTTCGCCGTGATGTTCACCCGGACGTACCGGGCGGTGGTGGCGTTGAACGTGATGGTGACCGTGTTGTTGTTGGCGTTCGGGTCAAAGGTGTACCCGGCCGAGCCCACGATGGTCGAGAAGTTCGAGCCGTCCGTGGATCCGAGCAGCGACAGCGTCTCCGTCCGAGCGCCCCAGGCCGTCGAGGGCGGCAGCTTCAGGATGACCTGGCCGATGCTGTAGTTCTGGCCGAGGTCGACCTGGGCCCACTGCGGGAACGAGCCGTTCGCGCTCTCCCAGTAGGTGGACGGGTCCGGGTCGGTGAGGTTGGCGGCGACGTAGGGATTGTTAGCCGAGCTGGCCGACGCCGGCTGGCCGGCCGCGATGTTAGTGGTGCTGCCGATGGCACTGCCGCTCAGGGAGGCAGTGGTCGGGCTGTTGTTGGCGTTACTAGTCACGGTCAGAGTTCCGGTACGGGTCCCGGACGCGGTGGGCTTGAACGTGACGGTCACCGAGCAGGACCCGCCGACGGCGATGCTGGTGCAGTTGTTGGTCTGGCTGAAGTCCCCGGTCACCGTGACGCCCGAGACGGTTGCCGAGGTGGTACCCGAGTTGGTCACCGTCATCGTCTGCGGAGACGCGGCGGAGCCGACCAGCGTGCGGCCGAAGGACAGGCTGGCCGGGTTAGCGCTGAGCACCGGGCCGGGCGCGGTGCCGGTACCGCTGAGGCTCACCGTGTTGGTGACGCCGCCGGCATTGACCGTCAGGCTCCCGGTGCGGGTGCCGGTCGCCGTCGGCGCGAACTTCACGCTGACGGTGCACGAGCCGCCCGCCGCGATCGAGGAGCCACAGGTGTTGGTCTGGCTAAAGTCGCCGCTGACGGAGATCGACGAGACCGAGGCGGCCGAGCCGGTCGGATTGGAGACCGTCACGGTCTGGGCGGCGCTGGTCGCGCCGGTCGCGACCGAGCCGAAATTCAGCGCGCTCGGGCTGGCCGTCACGCCGGAGGCGGGGTAGGGCGGGTAGACGGGAGCCGGCCAGGGGCCGCAGTACGGCGTGCCGCTGATGCCGGAGTTGCCGCCGCCGTCGGTGACCGTGAACCCGCCGCCCTCGCAGTTGTACACCGCGGCCGGCCCGTTGACGCCGGTCGCCGTGACGTTACTGAACGTCGCCGCGCCGCCGGTCTGCTCCTGCAGGGCGAAGGTCCCGGTGCCGGCGATGGTCACGTTGTTGAGCGAGACGCCGCTGACGGTGCCCTCCACCCACTGGACCGCCTCGAACGGGCTCTGCTCGATCAGCGCGTTGGTCACGTTGATCGGGCCGGTGATCGCGCCCTGGCTGCCGTCGAACCACAGCGCGCCCACGCCGACCTGCCAGTTCGGGTCGAGGTCGCCGTCCCGGATCAGGGTGTTGTTGGAAATCGTGGTCAGGCCGACCGGAGTGGAGTTGAAGCGCTGTCCCACGTGGATACCGCCGCCCTGGGTGATGCCGGTGTCCACCACGAGGTTCCCGGTGACGGTGTTGTCGTGGCCGCCGTAGACCGCGATGCCGTTGGCCAGCTGCTGGAGCTGGACGGTGTTGTTCGAGATCGTGTCGTTGGCATCGGCACCGATGCTGGCGTCCGCCCAGGTCGCGATGCCGTCGTCACCGGTGTTGCGGATATCGCTGTTGGTAACGGTGGAGTTGGTGACGCCGCCGTGGAAGTTGATGCCGTCGGCGGTGGTGTCCCGGATGCGCATGCCGCTGAAGGTCAGGCCGGTCATCGGCCCGTCCATCCAGGCCCCGACCTTCTCGTGGTCGATCCAGATGTTCGATACGGTCGAGTTGCTCATCGCGCCGCCGATGCCGTTGACCTGGCAGCTGTCGCAGCGGTCCTGGACATTACCGAAGATCGCGAAGTTCTGCAGGTGCACGTTGGTGCTCGCCGACGGCGCGGAGTTGCCGTAGAAGCCGGGCGCCGTGCCGGTCACGGTCGAGTACCACATCCCGGCACCGGCGACCGTCACGTTGTTCACCATGATGTGACCCGGGATGTTGTAAGTGCCCGGCGGGATCCAGATCGTGCCGCCGGAGCCGGCCGCGGTGATGGCCGCGTTGAACGCGCTGGTCGAGTCGCTCGCGCCCGTGGGGTCGGCGCCCTGGCTGACGACCGATACCGAGCCCGAGGGCTGCGATAGCGGCGAGCCGACCTGCTCGAAGTCGGCGAAGTCGATCGTGTAGGAGGACGCGGTGTCCTCCGAGTCGACTTGCAGCTTGAAGGTCGTGCCGGCCGGATAGGTCGTCGAGAACAGCCGGTGCACCTCGTCATAGAAATGGTGCGGGTTGCCGCTGCCGGGCGAGTTCGTGAACGGGTAGCCGCCGTAGTACCAGCTATAGGCATTGGTCAGGGTGAAGTCGGGCTGCTTGGTGCCGTTGATGTACAGCGACAGCGGAGCGGTGTAGACCGACCCGTCCGAGGTGTCGGGGATGCTGTACCGGAAGTCGATCGAGTTGGTGGCCACCGGCGTGGTGAACGTGACGGACTTGCCAGTGCCCTGCAAGGTCACGGCCTTACGGCCCGACGCCTCGTCGGCCAGCTGGCCCTGGGTGTAGCTCGGGCCGATGACGGTGCCGTTGGTGACGGAGTTCTCCGCCTGTACTTCGGTGTACGCCAGGCTCGCGCCGCCGCCAGGGTGACGACGCCCGCGGCGACCAGCGACGCTGTGCTGGCTGCCAGGGCGAGGCTTCGCCGCAGATCTCGGATGGACAGGGACACCTCATGCTCCTTTCGATGCGAGGCCGCCGGACTCGTCCGCGGCCCCGCAATCAGGCGGGGGGAGGAGCGGAACGGAAGGGGTGGTGCGCTGCGGCGACACGCCTCGCCGGAACTTTGCGGGTCGGCGAGGTGGTTCGCGGGCCGGTGTGGAGATCGGGGACAGGGACGTTTACAAGGGGGACGGTAACCTTCTCGACATCATCACGCAATATCTAGACACATAATTGGTATAGCCATACTTCAACCCGCAAGATCCAATGTGGCGCTGCGGGACGGCGCCATTCAGCACCTTTCCGCAGGTGAGTGGCCTTCAGGTGTCGCAGGAGGGATCCCGGAAGCCCTGCCGGCTAGACAAGGCCTTCCTGGAGGGCAAGCCGGGTCAGGTCAGCACGCCACCGGAGCCCGGTCTTGTCGCGGATGCGGTCGAGATGAGAGCGGACGGTCCGCACGCTGATCAACAGGTCGCCTGCGATCTGCAGGTCCGTCCGCTGAGCGCAAGCCTCTACACCATCGTGGCCAAGTGCCTCGGCGACGAGTCCGACGCGCTCTCCCTCACCACCTGGCAGTTCACCGTGGCCACCGTCGTCACGCTCGGCGTCTCCGCCGCCCGGTGGGGCGCCGGCGCGGAGAGCCCGCCGTTCGCCGTCCCGCTGCGGTTCTGGCTGGCCGCCGCGCTGGTGGGCATTGCCGGATTCGGCGTCAGCTCAGCGCTGGAGGGTGGTCTGGAGAGCGCGAGTGCTTGTCAGCGCTTCCCGAAGCGCGGCCAGCCCCGCGTGCGGCGTTGTGCTTCCGGATGCCGTAGGCGAACCCTGCCGATATGGGTGGTCACGTCGAGCCGCACAAGCGGGAGCCCGGGTACCGGCGGTTCCAGCCGCGAGTCAACTCCGCCTTTGTGATGGGTAATCTGCACCGCGACGCCCTGCGGAACGATGATCGTGATGCTGCCCCAGCCGCTGTAGACGTGCAGGTCGATGACGTGGCCGTCGAACTCGGCTTCGGTGAGGTCGAGTCTCACACTGCCCAGATCGGCGCTGATATGTGTTTCCCTGGCGAGCTGCCATCGCCCAGTCAGGCGCAGCCGTCCGATACCGCCCTGGATCTCCAGGGGCTTGGTCAGCCGCCGGTCCGGGCTGGTGAGTGCGACGGGAGCAGGCAGCGACAGGACGACCGCTGCGAGTTCGGGTTCGGTCCTGGCGGCGAGCAGCCCGGCAACGCCGGTGTCAAACTGGCCCGCGTCGATGTCGCCTGCTGCGTACAGCTCCTTGAGGAACTCAGTGGCACGGTGCTGGGCATTGTCCTCGCGCATAACCTTGCCTCAGGGTGTCAGCGGCTCCGCCGGGCTGCTCAGGACCCAGCCTCCACCACCGGAACCGGTGCCGGCGTCGTGGCGTACCCGCCCTGGCTCACCGGCACCTGCAGGGCGAAGGCGGCCGGGGGCGAGCGCTAGCACGCCGAAGCTGGCCGCGGTCAGGAAGCCGACGAGGCGGCGGATACGCGCACCAGCCATCCGGGTGGCGGCGGCCGGGGGCGTTCCCTGACGAGATGCGCGTGTGAACATGGCTTTCTCCTGTCTGCTCGCGACTGGCCGGGAGTTCCGGCCGTCAATGGACAGACTGCCGGGCACGGTGGGACATACGGTTCTTGACAATGCCCTGGCCGCGAGTCAGGGTGTCACCTGCCGCACCGAGGTAGCTGCTGATGAGCGGGTATTTCGGCCACCGTCCCAGCTGGGCAAAGGGGGCACCATGGAACTGGCCGCCGACTTCTCCTTCCAGCCGCTGCCGGCACTGGAAAACCCGGTGCACTTTCCGTTCCCGGCGGTGGCGCACCCGCTCGGGCCGCTCGCCCCTCTGGCCGGAAAGTGGAGCGGCCGGGGGTTCAATGTCATCTGGCGGCCCAACCACACGCCCGGTCAGGACCGCTTTCTCGAGCTCAACGTGACCAGCGAGCAGCTCGAATTCGACGCGATCAGCGGACCCATTCCCAACCGCGGCCTCCTGCAGCCCGACATCAACATGTTCGGCCTGACCTACCTGCAGCAGATCTCCGACGCCAACCTCAAAGCCGGACTGCACATCGAGCCGGGCATCTGGGTGACCATCCCGGCGACCAGTGCCCCCAAGGTGGTGCCGACCGTGGCCCGGCTGGCCTCTATCCCGCATGGCACGACCATCGTCGTCCAGGGCACCGCCAGCACGTCGGCCGCGGCACCGGTCATCCCGGACGTCAGCATCAAGCCCTTTACGATCGGCAGCCCGACCGCGACGTTCGACTTCCCGGAGCAGACCCTGAACACGGCTACTCAGTTCCGGACCTCCGGCGCCGGGCTGACGGGCGTCACCCAGAACATGGTCAACAATCCCAATACCGTGCTCCGCTCGGCGATCGCGAGCCAGCACATTCACGCGACGACCACACTGCACGTGTCTACTGCCGACGCCCCCGTTCCCGGCGGGGGGACCGCGAATACGGCCTTTCTGAAAGGCGCCGTTCACGGCCCGAACGCCGTCTCAGCGCGGGTGACCGCCACGTTCTGGCTGGAGACGATCCAGGGCGACCCGGCCCCCCGCCAGCTGCAGTACTCGCAACTCGTCCTGCTGAACTTCAACGGCCTGAGCTGGCCGCACATCACCGTCGGCACGCTGCATAAGAACGTGAGCACCACCCCCACGCCCCAGCAGGTCGATCCCGCTTCCCCGGCCACCTGAATGACGCTCGCAGCGAATACGCGCTGACCGAGGACCCGGAGCGGTGACCATCGCCAGCGCCCGACAAGCTGGCCCAATTGCTGGTTATGGGGGTAATGACCGCTCCTTAGCGGACGAATAGGAATCGCCTTTCTAGCGCGGGACCGAGGACCGTTGAGACGCCGTGCCGGCGTCAGCGGGCTCGCCGGCCCAGGCTGCCGGCGGCGGGGGCCCTGGCGGCCGGCTGGGCGGGCCTGGCGGGCGGCCGGTTGATAGAGTGCGGAGACTAAAGCGATCGCTCGCTATAGTGAGCGCAGGAGGCGACGGATCCGCATGGCGGGACGGGAAACGGACGCTGGCCCTCCGGACGCGGGTCTCCCCGGCCAGCTGGCGCGCTTCGTGCGCGCGCAGCTTCCGGACGCCGACTCACTCAAGATCCTCGGGCTGCAGCGCCGGGGCGGCGGCCTGTCGCGGGAGAACTGGGCCTTCGACCTGACGGTCCGGGACGGCGGCCGGGCGCAGGCCATCCCGATGATGCTGCGTCGCGACCCCGTCGCCGGCCTGCTCGCCACCGACCGCCGGGTCGAGTTCGGGGCCCTGCAGGCTCTCGCGAGCACCCCGGTCCCGGCCCCGGTCGCGTACTGGCTCGACGAGGACGGGACCTGGCTTGGCTTTCCCTCGCTCATCATGAGCCGGGAGGAAGGGCAGCCCGACTGGCTCGCCCTCAACGGCGACCGGCCGGAGAACGATCGGCTGCAGCTCGCCCGGGAACTGCTAGACCATCTCATCGGCCTGCAGGCGGTGGACTGGCGGGCTACGGTCCTGGCCAAGCTCCTCGACGACCCGGGTCCGGACGCCGCCCTGGCGGCCGTGCGGTTCTGGCACGGCGAGCTGCTGCGGCACCAGCTCGAGCCCCTCCCGGAGATGACGGCCGTCCGGCAGTGGCTGCTGCGGCACGCGCCGCAGTCCGCGGATACTGTCATCGTGCACGGTGACTACAAGCCGGGCAACGTGCTGCTGGTCGGCAACGAGATCCGCGCGGTCCTGGACTGGGAGACGGTGCACCTGGGCAGCGCGCTGGAGGACCTCGGCTGGATCACTAATCCGGTCCGGGCCCGCGAGCATCAGATCCCGGGCCGCTGGGAGCGCGCGCAGATTGTCGAGCATTACGCCGCCGCCACCGGTCGCCGCGTGACGCAGCGGGAGCTGCTGTGGTGGAACGTGTTCTCCTGCTGGAAGCTGTCGGTCATCGTGATCAGCGGGCTGTCAGCGTTTGTCGCGGGCCAGTTCGACCGGGTGCACCTCCTGCCGACCTGGCTGTTCAAGAACATGTTCAAGCTGATCGAGAACGCCGGATGAGGCCAACCGTCGCCGAGCAGATCGCCGGACTGGGCCGCATCCTGGCCGCCGAGGTCCGGCCTGAGGTCAGCTCCGAGTACGCGCAGGATGTCCTGGCCGGGGTGCTGCAGAGCCTGGAGGTGCTGGCCTCGGGCCTGGCCGCCATCGGGCCCTTTCTAGCCTGGGATAACGCGGCCATGACAGCGATCCTGCGCGAGGCGGGAGCGGGCGCGCAGCCGGGAGCGGGGCCGCCGGGCGCGGGCCGGGCGGGTTCAGAGCTGGAGCAGCTGAATCAGGCCAACGAGCAGCTGCGGGCGCAGCTCGACGGCCTGCTGGCGCAGCTCGGCGACCGCCCCGGCCAGGATCAGGCCCGGCGCGCGATCGTGGCTCATCTCGACGAGCGGGCGAGCAGGTTCCCCCTGCGGCTGGTTCCCCGCATGCCCCGGCGCCCCGACCTGTAGGAGGCATCGTGATCACGAGCGCTGACGACACGCTGTGGCACACCACCCCGACGACGTTTGACCACGCAGGGACCAGCGACCCCCGGTTCTTCGACCGCTACTGGTTCGGCGTCTACGACCCCGATGGTGGCGCCGCCGTGCAGATAACGCTGGGCGCCTACCGCAACATGGACGTGATGGACGCCGGAGTGGCCGTCGTCCGGGACGGCGCCCAGCACAACCTGCGAGCGTCGCGGGCCCTGGGCCCGGAGATCGAGACAAGGTGCGGACCAGTGCGGATCGAGGTCACCGAGTCGCTCCGGGAGTTCCGGCTTCTGGTGGACGGCAGCACCCAGCCGATCGGCGCGGATCTCCGGTGGCAGGCCGCCACGCCGCCCGAGGAGGAGGAGCCGCATTTCGAGCGGTCGCGCAGGCGGGTCGTGCAGGACTACCTGCGGTTCAACCAGATCGGGGTGGTCGAGGGCTGGGTGCAGGTGGCCGGTGAGCGCATCCCGGCCCGGGACTGGTGGGGGTGCCGGGACCACTCCTGGGGCGTGCGACCGGGCATCGGGGTTCCCGAGCCCGCCACCGGGCCGGCCCGGCCGCTGTCGGCGCGCGGCTTCGCGATGGCGTTCCTGTTCTTCTCGACCCGGAACCTGTCCGGCCACGTGCACCTGCAGCAGCGCAGCGGCGACGCGCCGTATGTCACCGGGGTGGTGCGCGAGCGCGACGGCTCGGGCGCGCACCGGGTGGAGTCGGTGACGCTCGACGCGGACCTGCACCCGGGGACCCGCCGGTTCCGCGCGTGCACGATCACGGCGCGGCTGCCCGACGGCGAGCCGCTGGAACTGAGAGCCGAGGCCCTCGGGTCGTCCTTCGCCATGCAGGGACTGGGATACAGCCACGGCTTCACCGACGGGCGGGGGCTGGGTGCCTGGCGAGGGGACTCTCATGTCGAGGCGGACACCTGGGATGTCTCCCACCCGGCGACCATCCGGTTCGAGGACGGCCGCGCCAAGGATCACTGGCACCGGATCCAGCCAGTCCGGGTGACCGCCGGCGGCCGCGGGCGGCCCGCTGACGACGGGACGGGCAGTCTCACCCTGGTGCTCAGCGGCCACCTCCCCGAGTTCGGACTGCCGCTATGACGGCGGGCGGCGGTCTGGACGGAGCGCCGGCGGACAGCCTGGACCCGCCGCCGCTCGAGGGCATCAAGGTGCTCGAGCTGGCCCAGATGGTGGCCGGGCCCGCGGCCGGCCTGCTGCTGGCCGACTACGGCGCGGAGGTGATCAAGATCGAGCCGCCGGAGGGCGACGGATGCCGGCAGCTGCGGTCAGCCGAGGCGGCGGCCCTGCCGGACTCGCCGGTCTTCGTCGCCTACAACCGCAACAAGACGGTCACGCGGCTCGACCTGCGGGCGCCGACGGCCCGCGATCAGGTGCTGGCGCTGGCCGACGAGGCGGATGTCCTGATCGAGTCGTCCCGCCCCGGAGCCATGGAGCGTCTCGGGCTCGGTCCGGAGGTCGTCCTGGCCCGCAATCCGCGGATCATCTACGCGTCGGTGTCCGGCTTCGGCTGGGGACCGGCGGGCCGGTCGATGGGCGGCGTCGACATCATCGTGCAGGCCGAGAGCGGCACGGGCCCGTGACTATGCGGCCGTGGCGGAGGCTCCCCTGGCCCGGGAGACCGGGATGCTGCTCAGCGAGGGCGAGCTGCACGGCGTCGGCAGCCCGGTCCGGCTCGGCCGCACCGAGCCGCCGGCGGCCTGGCCGCGGGCCGAGGTGACCGCCCAGCGCGCGACGTTCTCCTCCGCATGAGCGCCGCCCGCGGCCAGGCGGCCGGTGGCTCGGCCGAGATAGCCGCCCTGGCCACCGTCTCCCGCCCGCTGCGACGGACAGCCGCCGGCCCGGTGTCGGGCCAGGCCATCGAGTCCTGGTGCGCGGCCCTCGGCGAGACCAATCCCGTCTACCGCGACGCGGCGGCGGCCATCGCGTGCGGGCTGCCGGGCTTGATCGCACCGCCGGTGCTGCTGCAGACCTGGATGATTCCCGACGACCCGGCGCAGACTCTGCACGCCCAGGTGCGCGCGGCCGCGTCGGCCCGCGGGTTCGGGGCCGTGGTGGCCACCAACTACGAGGAGGAGTTCCTCGGTCTGGTCCGCCCCGGCGACTGGCTGGCGGACCGCTCGTGGGTGGAGTCGGTCTCAGCGGAGAAGGCCACGTCGCTCGGCGCCGGGCACTTCGTCACGATCGCCGTCGACTACCTGCGCGACGAGGCGGTAGTGGGCCGGCTCCGGGCCCGCACGCTCTACTTTCGCAAGCTAGCCGCGGATGCGCCACCGGGCGTGGGGACCGCCGGCCGACCGCCTGGCCCGCGGCGAGCCGCCGCATCGCCCCCCGGTCCGGCGGAGTCGGGGGGGAGCGGAGTCGCCGGAGTCGGCGGGGGCAGACGGCACCCTGCTGCCGGGCCTCCGGGTCCGGCTGACCCGGGCCATGATCTCGGATTCGGCGACGGCCTCGCGCGACTACGAGCCGGTCCATCACCAGGCCGCCGTCGCCCGGGACCAGGGCCTGGACGACATCATCTGCAGCATCGTGACCAGCGCCGGGCTGATTACCCGGTACGTGTCCGGCTGGGCCGGCCCGGCCATGCTGCTGCGGGCGCTCAGCCTGCGGCTGCTGAGGCCCGCCTACCCCGGCGACACCCTCACGTTCTCCGGCCGCGCCAGTAGGCTTCGTCGAGGCGGCGACTCCGGCTGCGAGCGGCTGGCGCTCCGGGCCGACCACGGTCGCGGGCCGCACGTCGCCGCCACGGTCACCGTGACCGGCCCGCGCGCCCGTCAGTCAGACCTGGCCGGCACGTAACTGCCCGGCCTGAAGGCGGAGGAGCTGAGATGTCGGACGGCGGCGGACCGGCGGCCACGCCCAGTCCTGCCGCCACTGGCCGGCTGGCCGGCCAGTGGCGGCAGTACCCGGCGGACGACAGGCTCGCCCCGGTTCTCGACGCGGCCCTCAGCCTGTTCATCAGGTACGGCTACCACGGCACTACCGTGCGGATGATCGCGTCGGAGGCCGGCATGACGGTGCCCGGGCTGTACTACCACTACCGGACCAAGCAAGACATGCTGGTTGACCTGCTGCGCCGGTCAAATGAGGACATCATGCAGCGCTCCTGGGCGGCCCTGGCCGAGGCCGGACAGGACCCGCGGCGCAGGTTCGTGGCCCTGATCGAGAACATCGTCTTGTACATGACCCACCGGAAGCGGCTCGGCCTGGTGGCGCACGAGCTGCGGAGCCTGGAGGAGCCATTCCGGTCGCAGCACGTCCGGCTCCGGGACCAGCTGGAGGCCATGGTGCTGGCCGAGGTGGAGCGGGCCTGCGAGGCCGACGAGTTCGCGTCAGATTCCCCGCACGACTCGACCCGGGCCGTGCTCGTGCTCTGCCAGGGCGTGGCGGACTGGTTCACCGATGCTGGTCCGTCGAGCCCGGAGCAGATAGCCGAGCAGTACGTCCGCTTCAGCCTGCGGCTGGTGGGGGCCGCTCCGGAAGCGGGGCGGGCGAGCTGACCGGCCGCTGCTATTCGTGCAGGAACGACTTCGCCACCGCGGCGAGCTCGTCCGGGCTGAACAGCTCGCTATCTTCCATCTCGTGGTGGCTCGGGTCGGCCAGCATGTAGACGTCCTCGCCGACCAGCCGCGCGTCCGGCGTGTACTTCCAGAACATCGCCATCGGCAGGTGCTGGGCGTACTGGGTGTCGTCGGGCTTGGCGATGTCCTGGCCTTCGGCGGCTAGCACCCGGCCGGTGGTGAACCGCACGAACGTGGAGTACGACGCGATCCCTCAGTCGTTTACCCAGCACGTGTGGTCCTGGAAGGTGCAGACCACCTCGTTGACGCCGTTGTAGTAGCCCTGCACCGCGTCCCGGCCCTCGTAGGTGGTCAGATCCGGACCCCACTTGACGTGATAGACCGGCTCGTCGACGGTCATGTCCGGCTGCAGGATCAGCCCGTCCTGGCCCGAGAACTCCAGGCCGGCGTGGCGCAGGAAGTTCTCGAGGATCGCCTTCCGGTGGGGATCCTTCTCCGCCTCGACCGCATCAGCGATGACTTGCATGCAGGCCCGAAATGCGTCTAGGTACGGGCTCATGAGGCACGCTCCTCAGCTCGGTTCGGCCGTCGCCATCGCAGTGTCTCACGGCCTCTCGGTCAGTTCAATAGCGATCGCTCGCTAAAGTAACCTCGAAGCGCTAACGCCAGCCCGGCTGCCGCCGATCCCGACTTAGGGGTGCTACCGCTGCCCTGACTCATCCGGTGGGGTCACCGCGATCTCCGGAGCCGACTGAGGCGTGGCGTCCGGGGTCGCCGCCCCGGGCCGAGCTGGTCACTGTCGACTAGCGCGGTGTGGACGCCCCGGCCCAGCCCCAGGAAGCCTTGCCCCCGGAAGCGCGGGAGAGGCCATCCCGCGCGCGGCGGCCGTTTACTGCGCCGAGTCGGATGGACCGGTCAGGCACTGGACGGATTCGCCTGGCCAGCCGTCGTGCCGGCCGGCCGGCTGGAGCCGGGCGGGGGCCGGGTGCCGGTAGAAGTTCGGCGACTGGTCGAAGTCCTGGTAGGAGCGGTGGAAGACCGGGGTGGCGGAGGACGCGGCGGGCGGCACGATCCAGGTCCAGTCCGCCGGGCACGCCCGGCCCTCCCGCTGCTCCCGCTCCAGGTGCAGGAGGAAGCGCGCCGATTCGGTGTGATGGTCAGCGATCGTCACCCCGGCGGCGCTGAACGAGTGCAGGACCGCGAGGTTGAGCTCGGTGAGAGCCTTGTCTTTCCACAGCGTCCGGTCGCTGGCCATGGGCAGGCCCATGTGCCGGGCGATCACCGGCAGCTGGTCGTAGCGGCCGGTGTCACCCAGGTCGCGAGAGCCGATCTCCGTGCACATGTACCAGCCGTTGAACGGCGCGGCGGGGTAGCACACGCCGCCTATCTCCAGGTACATGTCGCTGATCACCGGCACGGTATACCAGCGAAGCCCCAGGCCGGCGAACCACCGAGCCTCCGGGTGCCCGATCCCGACCTCCAGGATCGCGTCGGCGGGCACCTCGTGCAGCGTGACCAGGCCGCCGGCCTCCTGCACCAGCAGCGGGAGGACGTCGAACCGGCCGCGCGGCCGGCCACCTGGCCAGCCGAGGTCACGGGCCAGGCCCGTGACGGCGGCGTTCGCCGGGTCCCCGATGACCGGGGCGCCGGCGGTCTGGTAGCCCGCGTAGCGGACCAGCTGCGAGTTGAGGATCCGCGGCCCCGGGCGGCCCGGCGCGTCCGGCGCGTACACGGTGATCATCGGCCGGATCCGGCCGCCGTTCGTCGCCTCCCGCAGGTGCGTGACCGACTCGGCGGCCACGTCCGGCGCCGCGGTGACCTCGCGGCGGTCGCGCACCCGCAGGCTCTGCCAGTACAGCCGCCCGATGCACCGGGAGCTGTTCCGCCAGGCCACCCGCGCGCCGAAGGTCAGCTCGGCCGGGGTATGCCAGTACGTGCCGGTCGCCTCGATCTCCTGCCGCACCTGCCGTAGCCGCCGGTCGGGCGGCCCCGCGCCCGTCTCGCCGTGGAACAGCGTGATGAACCGCTCCGCGCTGACCAGCAGGCTGTCCATCACCAGCGAGTCGGCACCAGCCAGTGACCCCGCAGCGGGCAGCGCCTCCCGGCCAGCAGCGAGGCCGGCCTCCGCCGCGTCCGCCGCCACCGGGCAGCCCAGGAAAGACGGGAGCACCGCGGACTCGCCGGGCGGCTCGTGGCCCCGGGCCCGGCCGCGCGACCGGCCGCGCCACCGGCCAGGACCCGGCAGGATCCGGTCCAGGTTCAGACCCACGCAGACCTCCCCGGATGGTTCCGAGCATCGGCTCCCCTGCTGGGGAACTTGGGCACCATCGTGTGGTACCAGCCTGGACGGCTCCCTTGCATTCGCCTTGACGCCTACCTTGCACTGCAGGTCAGGGGCCCAGGCTGATGGTCGTCGGGACCGAGCTGGCGGCCCCAGCCTGTTCTGCGGGCGGTTCCTGCAGCTGATGGTGTGGGAGCCTCAGGTCCGGACCTGCCGGCTGAGCATCGCCGAAGCTGCGCACGTTGCTCAACGTCGAGGAGGTGATCAAGGACGCGCCCGAGGACACCGCCCTAGCGCAGGACGTCGACCTGAGCGCGATCCGCCGCCTGGTCTTGACGGCCCTGCCGGCCAGACCGGCACGGCCGGCGGGCTAGGAGATGCGCAGGGCGAAGCCGGGGTCCATGGTCTCGATGCGGATCTTCGCGGACTCTGCCTCTGGCACCCCGAGCCGTTCGAAGATGTCCAGCGCCTGCCGGAAGACAATCCGCGCCGCATCCGGCCGCTCGGTGTTGAGCGTTGACTCGGCGATTCCCTCGAGGATCTTGCCTTCCTCGTACAGGTCGCCGATCTCCCGGGCCAGCCGCAGCGCGGTCTGGTAGTGATCAAGCGCCTCACCGTACCGGCCTGACCCGCGATGGATGTCGGCGGTCCGGCGCAGCGCGATCAGCTGATGGGACAGGTTGCCGATTTCCTCGGCAATCAGCCGCGACTTCTGGTGATAAATGAGCGCCTCGTCATAGCATGCCGCACTCTGATAAATGGCACCAATGTCATTGAGCACGTCGGCCTCATCCGGCAGATCGCCGATGCTGCGGTAAATCGCCAGCGCCCGCCGGCAGGCAGCCAGGCCTTCCTCGTAACTGCCCTTGTAATGGTGCACGGTGCCAATGTTGTGGCACAGGATGGCCTCATTCTGCGCTCCGCCTATGTCCCTGAATATCTGCAGAGACTCCTGGTAGGCCTCAAGCGCGTCCCGGTGATAACCGCAGTACAGCTGCATCCGCCCCAGGTTATTCAGCGTTTTTGCTTCCCCGCGCCGGTCACCGGCGCTGCGATACAGCGAAAGCGCCTCACGCAGGTGAGCCAGCGCCTCGGGGTAGCGGCCCAGCTGCGTGCAGGCGATCCCCGAATGGCTTAAGGTTCCAGCCACGCCGCGCTGGTCCGCGGCGGCGCCGTACAGGATCCTGGCCTCGTGGAAATAGGCGAGTGCCTCGCGGGACCGGGCGGCGCGCTGGTGCGCCATGCCGATCTGGTCCAGGGCCTCGGCCTCGCCTCTCCGGTCGCTCAGCGACCGGTAGACCGCCGCGGCCTCCTCCGCCAGGGGCAGTGACGCCTCTTGCCGTCCGATCTGCTGCCGCACGGCGCTGAGGTCCAGCGCCGCCTGCGCGATCCGGGCTGGATCAGCCAGCTCGCGGCAGGCCTGCAGGGCCAGGGTATGGGCCGGGATGGCCTCGTCCCAGAACGCCCGGATCTCCAGGAACTCGGCCAGCAGGTGGGTGAGATCGGCGCACTTTTGCTTCCACTCGTGCCTGCCCGCATGCTGCGCGGCCTGCAGGATGTTGCGCCACTCCGACTCCAGCCAGCCTGCCGCGTCTTCCTGGGTGCCCAGAGCCGGGGTGGCGGCTGGCAGGTGAGTGACGGGCACGGGCGGCGTCCGGCGCCGGAAGGGATGCAGGACCCGGTCAGCCTGGTCGGCCACGTGCAGGTAGTAGTCCAGGAGCCGGCCGACCGCCTGCCGCTGCTCAGCCTCGGGGGCATCACGCGCGGCGCGGACGGCCGCATAGCCGCGGATGAGGTCGTGGAAGCGGAACTGGCCGTCCGCAGCCCGGGCCAGCAGGTGATGATCGAGCAGGGTGGCGAGGGCTTTCTCGGCCTCGGCCAGGGTGCAGCCGACCAGGGCGGCCGCAGCCGGCAGGCTGACGGACGCGCACGGACCGAGGCCCAGCCGCCGGAAGAACCGCTGATGGTCGGGTTCCAGCGCCCGGTAGGACAGGTCGAAGGCGGAGATCACCTCCGGGCTGGCCGCGCCTGCGCCGCCCAGCGGCGCGGGCGACTGTGAGAGTTCCTCGACCAGGTCGGCGAGCCCGAGCGAGCGGTCGTGCGCGAGCCGGCCCGCGGTGAGCTGGATCGCGAGCGGCAGGCGCCCGCACAGTTCCACGACCGCGGCCACCTTATCGACGTCCCGGGCCCGGCCCTCGCCCGCGATCCGCCGGAACAGCGTGGTCGCGTCGTCGACGGACAGGACGTCGAGGGTCAGCGGGCGCGCGCTCCCGAGGGCGGGCAGCCGGCGCCGGGTGGTGATGAGGATGAGGCAGCGGCCCGCCACCGGCAGGAGCGGCCGGATCTGGTCGTGCCGGGCCGCGTCGTCGAGGATGACGACGAGGCGGCGGCGGCTCAGCTGGGCTCGCCACAGCGCGACGCGCTCGCCGATGGTGTCCGGTATCTGGGTCGCCGGCACCGACAGCATCCGGAGCAGCCGGTGCAGCGCCTCGGCCGCGTCGAGCGAGGGGCTGCCCGGATCGTGGGAGTGCAGGTTGAGGAAGAACGTCCCGTCCGGGTACTGCTCGCTGACCTGGCGGGCCGCGTGGACAGCCAGCGCGGTCTTTCCCACGCCCGGCATGCCCTCGATCACGGCCACCCGGGGGAAACTGGCGTCCGCCCGGGTGAGCAGCCCGAGTTCCTCGTCCCGGCCCACGAATTCCGCCGTACTGGGCGGCAGGGTGTCGGGCCGGAAACCCCGGCCCGGCCGCTGGTCGGCCGTTCTGGCGGCCAGCTGCGGGTCGCGGCCCAGGATGCGCTGATGGAGCTCGGACAGCATCGGGCCCGGCTCTGTTCCCTGCTCGTCGATGAGGCGGCTGCGGGTGTCCCGGTAGAGGCTCAGGGCGTCGCCGGGCCGGCCGCTCCAGTAGAGGGCGGTCATCTGGTGGGCGATGAACGTCTCATCTAACGGATACTGAGCCAGCAGATGCCGAAGCTCGCCCACCAGCTCGGCGTGCCGGCCAAGCTCCAGCTCGCACTCGACGCGCTCCAGGAGGGCCGCCCGGCGCTCCTCTTCGAGACCATCACGCATTCTGCCGACCCAGTCGCCGCCGATCCCCGCCAGGGCCTGGCCGCGCCACAGGCCGTCCGCCTCGCGCAGCAGGTCGGCCGCGTGATCGTAGTCACCGCTCGCGGTCAGCGCGCCTGCCTGCCGGCGAAGGCGGCGGAACTGATGCAGGTCGACCACCTCGGGGTCGACGTCCAGCACGTAGCCGCGGGCGCGCCCCGCTAGCTGCACGCTGTCGCCCAGGGCATCCCGCAGTGACGCCCGGAGCCTGGCGATGTAGACCGACAGGCTCTCCCGGGCCTTCGGCGGCGGCCGCGTATCCCAGAGCCGGTCAATGAGCGTGTCGACCGGCACGATCGTCCGTGGCGTCAGCAGGAGCATGGCCAGGACGCTCCGCGCCCTGGCTGGTCCAAGATCCTGCCGCTGTCCAGCCGACCAGAGCTCAATCGGTCCTAGCGCCCGGAATTCCATGATCGCCTTGCATCTTCTACCGCTCGCGGACAAGGTCGCATCTGATACCTGAACGATGTGCCGAGGCTTTGCATCGCGTCAATACCCATCGTCGGCATTTCCCACCCGTATCCTAAGAGAAATAGGTGAACAGGAGAATACTACCGCGCCGGCCGCTAGCAATTGGGTGCGCAATTTGCAGTGCAACACATGGGCAGCCCCAGGGGCGGTCGGCAATGCCGTGTTACGCCGTATTTAATTAGCGGCCCGCCCCGGCCCGCGTTACAGGCGATGCTGGTGCTGCCTTTCGGGACAGGATACGGCTTCTGAGGCTCCCGTTATTAATGGGATTTGGTAAAGGGCACCCACGGGGCCTGCCCCACGATGTCGCGCCGATCGGCCCGAATGTCCCATCCCGAGATGGATAGTGGTGTAGCTTCTCTCTTCAAGAGACGGTGCAACGCCCTCTGCAATTTGCGTTGCCGATGAGAGGAACTCCCCCATGAACGCTCATAGGTGGTTAGCTCACGTCGTCATGCGGACCGCGGGATCGGCTCACGGCGCGTCCGGTAGGCATTCGGCCCCGCCGGCTCGCGGCCGGGTGGCCCGCGGGATCCTGATGCTGGCTCTCGTGTTCGGAAGCCTCGGTGCCGTTGTGGCGGTATCGGCAGGCCACGGCGCCGGCCATGCGGGCACGACGCAGGTCAGCGCCCTCCACAAGATTCCGCATCCCTGGATGTACTAAGCCAGGGTCGGTCCCCGAATCGCACCCTGGGTCGGCCGCCAGGATGGCCAGCCGCTCGAGGCGGGGGCGCGCGGCCGCGAGCATCTCGCGGACTCCGGCCGGCGGCGCCCACTGGTGCAGCGCGCCCAGCGCGGTTCCCAGGCTGATCACGGCCTCCTGGCGCAGGCGGCCGGTCAGGCGCGGCCAGGCCAGGTCCAGGCGCTCACCCGCCAGCCGCTCCAGCACTAGCCAGGTCAGGTCGCCAGCCCGCCCCGCGGTCAGGGCCACGGCGTGCGGCAGCGACGCGAGCAGAGCCCACTCGCGCAGCAGCCGCTCCCGGTCACCGCGCCAGCACACCCGCAGCACGAACCGGCCGGTCATCCAGGTGTCGTTCGACCAGCTCTCCACCAGAATCGCGCCGCCCAGATCGACCGGCACGGCGCCGCCGATGACAGCCAAGCGGGCAGCAGCATCGTTCATGACCCGCTCAGCGTAACGGCGGCCCGTCAACGAACGTCGCCAGCGGCTGACCGGTTTCGACGAGGTAGGTGGAGAGCATCCGGCCCGTGCCGGGACCGATATCCAGCGCGTTATGCGGGGTACGGGGCGGCATGAGGAAGGGGTCACCGGCCTCCAGGGTCAGGGCATCCTGTCCCTGAATCATCATCCGCACTGTCCCGGCCAGGATGTATCCCACTTCCTCGCCCGGATGGATGTGCCAGCCCGACTCGACGCCGCACGGGATCTCGGTCAGCACCTGCACGATCTGCCGGCCGGGAATCGAGGATGCGGCGCGCTGGAGCTCGGTGCGCTTGAGCTTTCCCGCCAGCGCGTCGTCCGGCTGCGGCGAGTTCGTCAGGGGCGCAGACGACATGGCCGGCCTCCTAGTCGATGGACTCAGGCTACGGACTGCAGCGCTTTCATGATTGTGTCGGTGACCACCTGGGGCTGCGAGATCATGATCACGTGCGATCCCTCGACCTCGGTAATCTGGGCCTTGGCTCGCTTGGCCATGGACAGCACGACGTCCGCGCCGGCCGCCTTGTCCCCGGTCGCGACCACCGCCCAGGCGGGAAGGTGCTTCCACGCCGCCGGGCCGTTCTCCTCGCCGAAAGCGGCGGCCGCGACGGGCCGCTGCGCGGCGCACAATATCGCGGCATCCCTGGCCGGGAGATCGCCGGCGAATGCGTCGTGGAACGCGGCCGCGTCGATGGAGAACTCGACTTCGGTCCCGGAACCTGAGACGGCGGGGTAGTTCGATGGGCGGATGGCGGCATTCAGCACACTGTCAGTGGAGCCTGCCTCGATGTCCTGCAGCTTCTCGCCCTCGTCTGGGGCGAACGCGGCCACGTAGACCAGGCCGACGACGTTGCCCGCGTCCGTGGCGGCGTTCGTGATGATGGCGCCCCCATAGGAATGGCCGACCGCCAGGACCCGTCCCGGGATCTGGCTGAGGACACTCGCGACATAGGCGGAGTCGGCGGCGATGCCGCGCAGCGGATTGACGATGGCCCGGACCGGGATGTCGGCAGCCTGCAGTCTTTCGATCACGCCGGCCCAGCCGGAACCGTCAGCGAAGGCGCCATGAACCAGGACGACGGTCACGGCACCGTTACCGGAGCTGGCCTCGGTCATCGGTGATTTCCCCTTACCAGTAGGCGGCATAGCGGCATGCCTGCACAACGTGATCGCGCCCCATAGGCCGCAAGGATTCAAGAGGAATTCGAGGATTCGCCACTTGACGGACTGGCGACGAGATGGGTGATCAGCCTGGGACCAGGCCTAATGTCCCTCCACCCTCGCACCGTACCCGCTGGATGGCAAGGTACTGCCGCGGGTCATATGACCCGGACCTGCCGCCAGTCATGCGGCAGGCGCCCTCACTTCGTCCACACAATATTGATGACATATACTGGTGGCGTACATCATCAACAACGCGAGGCGGCTGATGGCGCTAACCCAGATCGACATCGACGAAGACGCCCTTGCCGAGGCCATGCGGCTGTCCGGAGCGAAGACGAAGAAGGAAACGGTCAACGTTGCGCTGCGGGAGTTCGCCGCCCGGCACCGCCGGATCGCGGCCCTAGAGCACTACGCGACGCTGGCGGCAGACTGGGATTTCGAGGGATGGGAGCACCGCCGGGCGGCTGAGAAAGACCCGGCGGCGTGATTCGTTACCTGCTCGACTCGTCCGCCCTGTGGCGGATCCTGCGGGACCCCGCGCTGCGGGCGGCCTGGGCAGAGGTTGTCTCCGCGGGTGCGATCGGTTCGTGTCACCCTCAGCGCGTTGAGTTCCGCCGCTCGGCCCGCACCATCGACGAGTACGAGCAGATGTCGGGGATGTTCGACGCGCTCTACCCGGATGCGGCGATCCCCAAGGGAGCGTGGCGATGGATAGAGTCCGCGCAATACCGCCTGCTACGGCAGGGAGCGCACCGGGCATTGTCGGCCGTGGACCTGATGATCTGCGCCACCGCAGCCCAGCACGCCCTGGTTGTCCTCCACGATGACAAGGACTTCGCGACCGCCGCACGATACCTCCCCGACGTGCGTGAGCGCACCATCCACGAAGCCCCTCAACCCGGCTAAGGTTGCTCCCCGGCCGGTGCAGGACCATCACTGCCGGGCTGGGACAAGGCCGACCGCGGACAGTACTCCACCTGGAAGACTCGAAGCCGCCTTCCCTGGCGCGACTCCCGGGCGGAGGATGTTGTCTGGCGCCAACCATGGTGGTGACGACCGGAAAGGGGAGCGTTATGACGGGCGTAACGGCTTGGCCTGAGGATCGCCGCATCACCATCAGAGACCTGCAGGCGGCCACGGACAGGCGTGAGCGCTGGTCCATGCTGACGAGCTACGACACGCTCACGGCCGGCATCTTCGAGCGGGCCGGGGTCCGGGCACTGCTGGTCGGGGACACCAGCGCCGAGATGGTACTGGGTTATCCGGACACGCTGCCGGTGACGATGGATCAGCTGGTCTCGATGGTCGCGGCGGTGGTGCGGGGAACGCGGCGTGCGCTGGTGGTGGCGGACCTGCCGTTCGGCAGTTACCAGGCGGGGCCGGCCGTGGCGCTGGCCAATGCGGTGCGTCATCTGAAGGAAGGCGGGGCGCAGGCGGTCAAGCTGGAAGGGGGCCGGCGCGTCCTGCCGCAGGTCGAGGCTCTGGCGGGGGCAGGCATTCCGGTGATGGGTCATCTGGGGCTGACGCCGCAGAGTGTCAACGTGCTGGGCGGGATGCGCCGGGTGCAGGGCCGGGGCGATGCCGGGGACGAGCTACTCGCCGACGCGGTCGCCCTGGAACGCGCCGGAGTGTTCGCTGTCGTGCTGGAGTCGGTACCGGCCAGCCTGGGGCAGCGGGTCTCTGACGCGCTGCGGATACCCACCGTTGGAATCGGGGCAGGCCCGGACTGTGACGCGCAGATCATGGTCTGGCAGGACATGGCCGGGCTGACCACCGGCCGTGTGCCGCGTTTCGTCCGGCGCTATGCCGACCTGGACGAGATCCTGCTCGATGCAGCCCGCCGCTACACAGTGGACGTAACGGCTGGGCACTATCCCGATCAGGCCCATAGCTACGCATGACCGGCTCAGCTGGTAGGCCTGCGATGTCAGCCGCGCACCTGTACGACACCATCGGGACTACCTACAGCGCCACCCGTCGCACCGAGCCGCGGATCGCTGCACGAATCTGGGCGGCACTGGGTGATGCCAGCACCGTGCTCAACGTCGGGGCAGGCACCGGGTCTTACGAGCCCCCCGGCCGGGACGTCACCGCTGTGGAGCCCTCGGCTGTCATGCGCGCCCAGCGGCCGCCGGGCGCGGCACCTTGCCTGGCGGCCCTGGCCGACCGTCTTCCCTTCGCCGACAAGTCTTTTGACGCAGCCATGGCGGTGCTCTCGGATCACCACTGGCCCGATCCTGTTGCCGGGCTGCGCGAGATGCAGCGGATCGCCCGCCACGTGGTGGTGTTCCAGTTCGACACCAGCCGCCCCGATCGGTTCTGGCTGACGCGCGACTACCTGCCCGAGTTCGGGCCGCTAGCCGCAGCCGAGCCCACCCTTGGCCAGCGGGCTCGCGCCATTGGAGCCCGCATGGAGCCGGTCGGAATTCCCTGGGACTGCGCTGACGGCTTCTTCCTTGCCTACTGGCGGCGCCCCGAGGCCTACCTGTCCGAGCACGTCCGGCGCGGGATATCAGTGTTCCAGGCCATCGGGCCGGCGGCCGAGCAGCGCGCTGTGCGCCGCCTTCAGGAGGATCTCCGCTCCGGCCGGTGGGCTGAGCGTAATAGCGACATAACCAGTCTCGACTCAGCCGAGCTAGGCGCCCGCCTGCTCGTGGCCTGAATCACGCACCATCGGCAACGGCTCGGTGAGGCTTCCTGAAGGTCGGCGCGCTCGGGGTCCAGGTCGGGGCGCGTGTCACACGGGGCATCACAGGCGATTGCCACGTTTACCGGCATGAAAGTACTCCTGAGCGAATCGCCCATACGCCCGTACCGGCCGCGACACCGGCGCCCGGTCCCCTGGATGCCCCCGAAGCTTGGCCTGATGGCCCCGGATCGGCACCTGCCGCCGGCACTTGCGAGACCCGCCATGCTCGTGCGCCGTCACAGCAGCCGGATCCCGAAGCAGGCCGCCGCGTGGCTGCGCACCAGCCCGTTCGTCGGCAAACCGTGACCAATCCGCGAATCAGCCTGGGGCAGGACCCGCACTGGGTCCTGCCCCAGGGGCTTGCCGGCGCGGGAGGGTGATCGAGCGGACTATGCGTTACCTACGTAGTCATTTCTCGCAGGTCCGGATACGTCTTCTCACCGATGTGGCTCGCGCGCGCTTCTAGCAGCCTGGACCTCGTCACGCTGCCGACCAGGCCGCCGCAACCGGCGGCGGCGGGCGCAGCGACATCAGCAGAACGGGGACAGCAATGCGCAAGACCATCGCCGCGCTCATCGGCACGGCCACCGCCGCCACGATGATCAGCGGAGCGGGCCTGGCCGCCGCGAGCACCGCTGCGGGCAGCCCGGCCAAGTCAGGCACCGAGCACCTCTACCTCATGACCACCCAGCCGTCTGCGAGCCGGTACAGCGTGATCGCGACCGGGGTGTTCACCGCCGGGGGCGTCGATATCTCGGGCAACGTCACGGACACGATCAAGTTCCGGGGCGGCACGTTCAAGGTCCATCATGGCGGGCCGTCCCACGTCGTCAGGCAAAGGCTCAACCGCAAGACCTGCCTGTTCGAGTTCGAGGTGATCTCCGGCTTCAAGGTCGGCGGCGGCACCGGCGCCTACAAGGGGATCAGCGGGTCGGGCAAGGCCGTGATCAGCGCCCTGGCGATCGCGCGCCGCAACTCGAAGGGTCAGTGCAACCCGAACGCCAACCCTGTTGTCAACCAGCAGACCATCACGGCCAAGGGGCACATCAAGCTGTAACCGGAAGCGCTGGGTGGTGCGGCCAGCATCAGCTGGCCAGCGCCAGGCGGCCAGCCTGTTAGCTGGTGACCTGGCCGTCCGCTAGCGCGCTGAACAGCTCGGCGTAATCGTAGGCCGCCTCGGGCTTGGCGCGCACCGCGGCGTCGATCATCTTGGCGTCCTCGCCGACGAGGATCCGCCAGGCCCCGGATCGCACCCCGTCGAGGATGACGGTCGCCGCCTCAGCCGCGCTGACCGGCGCCTTGTCCCGGAAGTCGGCGTTCGCCCGCACGAGCATCCGGCGCAGGTCATCGGCAGAGGCGTCCGCGGTCAGCAGGCCGGCCCGGATCAGCTTGGCCTGGGTCTCGCGGGGAATCAGCTCCTCCACCTGGGCGTCGCTCATCTGCTCGGGCTCGGGCAGGCCACGGGCCCGCAGGCTGTTCACCACGATGTCGGTGCCCACATGCCCCGGCAGCACGACGGCCACCCGGACCTGCGGCGCATTCACGCGCAGGTCCTCGATGAGCGCCTCGGAGAAGCCCCTGACGGCGAACTTGGCCGTGCTGTAAGCGGTCTGCGGCATGCCCGGGCCCAGCGACGCCCACAGGCCGTTCACGCTGCTGGTGTTGACCAGGACGCCGTCATCGCTCGCGATGAGCAGCGGCACGAACGCGCGGGCGCAGTAGTACGTGCCCCACCAGTCGATCGCGAACGTGCGCTCCCACACCTCCCGGGGGCTGGTGATGAAGCTTTCGCCGCCGCCGATGCCCGCGTTGCTGAACACCAGGTCGACGTGATCGCTGGCGTGCTGCTCGAGCAGCTCATCGCGGAACCGCAGGACCTGCGCCTCGTCGGAGACGTCACAGGCATGGCCGGTGACCCGCACGCCGGGCGGGGCGGCCGCCCACGCCGTGGCCGCGGTCACCGCGACGGCGTCCGCGTTCAGGTCGCACGCCGCGACCGAGCATCCCTGCGCCGCCAGCTGGCGGACAAGCTCGCGGCCCATGCCCGACCCGCCGCCGGTCACCACCGCGAGCTTGCCCGTGAACGAGTCCACAGCCTGGATCCTTACCTGCGGTGCCATTGCTCGTCAACGATCCAGGGTGCCTGCACCTCGACGACCCGCCGGGACGCGTAGTTCATCTCCTGAACGGCCAGCCGGATGCGGCGCCATGCTCCCCGGAACCGTCCGCGGCCGGCCCGGGCGGTCGGCTCTATCGTCCTGGCCTGAGTTCCCTCGCGGGTAAGTTGTGCGGACATTGCCTTGTCCTATCTGCTCGAAACTGGCCGGCTCTCCGGCCCTCAGGCCTAGGTTCACCCCGCCCTGACCTGCCGTGGCAGGGGTGGTTTCGCCCCTCTTGCCGCGGTGCCATGGCCGGGGTGGAATCCCCCACACGCCCGCGTGGCGGGCTGGCCGGCGAGACAGGCTGCGCGCGGGCTGGCTGAGTCAGACCAGGCCGGCGCTGAGGGCAAGGCGGGTGAGGTCAGCGCGGCGCCGGCATCCGGTCTTGTCCCGGATCCGGTCCAGGTGGGAGCTGACCGTGCGCACGCTGATAAACAGCTGGCCGGCGATCTGCGCGTCGGTGTGACCCCGGGCGACCAGGGTGACCAGCTCCCGTTCCCGCGGGCTGAGCCCTTCCAGGCCGGGTGCCGCAGTCGGCGGCTGCGGGCCCGCGGCGGTCAGCAGGAGGGCGTACTCGGCCGCGGTGGCCAGGCCTCATCGCCTGGCCGCGTTCCTCGGCCGCCCGCGCCTGATCCGGTCCGAGCGCCCGCCGGGCTTCGCGCAGGGGTTCCTGCCGCTGGAACCAGCCCTCGGGCACATCCGGGTGGGCCGGGACTGAGAAACCCTCGCGCCCCTGAAGCACGACCACCGCGGCCCATACCGTGACAGCCTCGGCGCAGCGCCCGGTCATGGCGCACAGGTACCCACAGCAGTCCAGTCATCGAGCAGCCTCGCCCGTGATCCGGTCCGCAACGCGGCGAGGAGCCCTTCCCGCAGGTGCGAGGCGGCGTCCTCGTAACGGCCCGAGTTCAGGTCAAGAACCACCACCTTCTCCAGCAGGTTCCCCAGACTCCACAGGTCGCCCGCGTCCCTGGCCCCGGCCAGCCCCGCCGCGCACACCCTCTCGGCAGCGGCCAGGTCCCTGGCCTCGATTGGCCGGGCTGATCAGGTTCGGGAGGCCCGCGCGTTCCTGCGGGGCATCCTGGGCGGCCCGCCCGGTCGCCGATACGGCTCTGCTGGTCTGCTCGGAGCTGGCGGCCAACGCCGTGCAGCAGCCGCTCCGCCCGGCCCGGCGGCACGCTCACCGTCCGCGCCCAGGTCCGAGCCGGCGCCTGGGCATGGGTCGAGGTGCAGGACGAGGGCGGCCGGTGGGCGACGGGCAAGCCGGGCTCCGATGAGAGCGGGCGGGGCCTGGTCGTCGTAGAGGAGGTGGCAGATTACTGGGACATCCGGGAAAACGACGAGAGCCGGGTGGTCTGCGCCCGGCTCGACTGGCCGCAGGCCGCCTGAGTGGGCAGGCGGATGACCGTGACCGAAGGCGCGGCGGGGCTGGGGCGGAGCGTGACTCTCGGCTGGCCGGGCGGGCAGCAGAATGCCTGGTGACGAGTTGTCGGTGGAGGAAGCCGCCGCCAGCCGCGCGCACCAGGCGGCGATGACAGCGCCCTGACGGACAGCCCCGTAAGCCCCGGCCCGTGCCGCCTCGGACAGGTCCCGGCACGGCGCCGGCTCCACTGCGCCCGCATCTGAAAGTCACCGAACGCCAGGCACCATGGCATCAGCGCCGCCGACCCCGGCTAGCGTGACGGAGAGAGATCTTCGCCGCCGGCCGAGACCAGGGAGCAGCAGTATGGGTCATCACCCGGACCGCTACGCGAGCATCGTGGACGTATGCGTCCTGCTCCAGCGGGCTGACAGGCGAATGCTGCTCGCCGAACGGGCCAACACCGGGTTCTCCGACGGGCAGCTGGGGATCCCAGGTGGCCGGCTGGAGGCCGGGGAGTCGGTGGCGGCCGGCGCGGCACGCGAGCTGGCCGAGGAGGCCGGTGTGGTCATGGACCCGGCCGAGCTGGAGCTGCTCTATGTCGCGCACCACACCGGCGGTGCATGGGGAGCCCGGCTGGGGTTCTTCTTCGGCACCAGCAGCTGGAGCGGCGAACCGGATAACCGCGAGCCGCAGCTGTGCGCCGGGCTGCACTGGGCCGATCCCGCCGACCTCCCTGATAAGACGGTCCGCTACGTCGCCGCGGTGCTGGCCGACATCCGGGCAGGCAAGACCTTTTCGATGCACGGATGGTAGCCAGCGATTGGTTCCGTATTCACGCCGGCGAGCCTGCCGCGTCCTACCGGCAGACCCTGGCCCATCGGGCTGCGGCGTCGGACAGCGCGGAAAGCTCTGCCGGGACCCGAAGGCCTGCCAGGTCGCCGAGGGAGACCCACCGCAGATCGCTGACTTCCTCCAGCTGCGCGGCGAGGTTCCCGCCAGAGGCCCGGCACACGTACACGAGGTCGATGTGACGGTGGGCACCGACGTTCGCGTCCGTCACGTCCATCTCGATGATCGCCCATGGCGCTGCGTGGCTGCGCACGGCCGGATGGCTGAACGCCGGCTCGCCGATGACGACGGCCTGAATCCCGGTTTCCTCGCGCACCTCACGCAGCGCGGCCTGAGCGGGATCCTCGTCGGGATCAATGTGCCCGCCAGGGTAGAGCCACTGCCCGACCTTGTTGTGATGCACGAGCAGCATGCGGTCCGCATCGTCTAAGACAACGGCGGACGCCGTGTAGTGCCGGATCGTGGTCATGAACGCTGCCCTTCGGCGAAGGTCCGGACACGAGCCGCAGCCCACCTTACGAGTTCCCCGCGATTGAGACGGGGTGTGAAGCGGGCGATGGTGCGGTGTCGCCCCGCCCGATCGCCGTCCTGGCAAGATAGCGGCATGGAACGTGTGCTCGGCATCGGCGGGTACTTCATGCGGGCCGCCGACCCGGCGGCCCTGGGCGCGTGGTACCGCGACTGCCTGGACCTGGACGCCGATGAGAACGGCCTGTGGCGTCAGGAAGCCGGGCCGACGGTGTTCGCGACGTTCGACTCCGAGACCGACTACTTCGGGTCCCGCGCCCAGCAGGCCATGCTCAACTTCCGGGTCCGCGACCTGGATGCGATGCTCGCGCAATTGCGCGCCAAGGGAGCGGACGTGGCTGAAGAGACGCAGGACATGGAGGGCGTCGGTCGATTCGGCTGGGTCACCGATCCCGAGGGCAACCGGGTCGAGCTGTGGCAGCCCGCCTGACCGCGCCTTCACGCAGGCGGTGACGTGCTGGCGGCCCGCCAGGCTGCCGGGGTGTGAACCTTGGCCAGGCCCGCGCGGCCAGGGGTTCCACCGGAAGGCATGCCAGGCAAGTGCCTGGTGATCGGCGTCGGCCGCCGCCGCGATAACGCCCGACTGCACCAGCAGTCCGGCGACACTGCAGCGGTCCAACGCCGTCTTACAGCCAGCACCGATCGGCCCCGGGCGGGAGGCTGTCGCCGGGAAGCTGCGGACCGGGTGCACCTCGTAGTTGAGCACGGCCGCCTTGACCGAGGGATCACCGTCCATGATCCGCGCAGTTTCGCCCGGCGGCGCGTCGATGATCCCGATACCGGCCTACTCGCTGTCATCGGCAACCGGGCACACGATCGCCACCACCACATCGGCGCCTGGCGAGTGGTTGCGGCGGCTGCGTTCCCAGACGACCGCGCCTGCATCCGGGTCGGTGTATCTGGCTGCCCTCTTCAGCAGCACCAGCGAGTAAGTCCGTGCCTTGGCGCGCATCTCGCGCCTGAACTCATCGGTAATGACCGCTACGCTATGTTCTCTTTCTCCCCGCGCATGCTCGGGCCTGAAATTCCCGTGCCGCTGCTTGCGGGCGATCAGATCATCCGGTCGCCGTCATCCTGTGGCGACCACTGGCACCCGGCTGCTCCGGGGCTACCTCGATGCCGGGGCGAGGCGCGGCAGCAGCCAGAGCACCGCGCCCGCAAGGAGGATCACCACGGCCGTGTAGTCGGCGAAGTTGTGTGACCCGAAGGCGTTCGGGTTGGGATTCGCGAGTGCATAGGCCGTGCTGCCGGCCACGAACAGGATGGCGAGCCAGGCCACGATCGTGACGCCGCGGCGGGCGCCCGGCGACGGAGAATGCCCTGCCAGCGGGCCGGCTAGCAGGGCCAGCACGGCGGGAAGGATCAGATGGCCCAGCGCTATCGCGATCTTGACGCCCAGGGTGTCGGTCGACGTGCTGAAGTTACCGCCCAGCCAGCCGAATCCGGTGGCCATGATGACGACCGCGGCCATGCCGAGCCGGGACACACCTTCGGCACGGGGCGCAGCGGACTGCGGTTCCAGTACAGGCTTCATGGCCCGTAGTGAAGCAGTAATGGATGAAAACCA
>Ga0208589_1000019_pt1 | contig 80082 bp, 77 predicted proteins | sample NGESurshal092012_2_FD_184486 | JGI IMG/M metagenome (GOLD analysis project Ga0208589, IMG submission 184486) | Arctic peat soil microbial communities from Barrow, Alaska - NGEE Surface sample F53-2 shallow-092012 (SPAdes) | ecosystem: Environmental > Terrestrial > Soil > Wetlands > Peat ...
TGGCCCAAGCCACGACCAGCGGCATGGAAGCCGGCTCCAGCAGCCTGCGGACCGTCATCACGTCGGCCGGCGCGAAGTCCGCGCCCACCGGCCCGGGCCGCCCGTCGCCGTCGGGAGCCCCGGGCCGAGCGCCCCCGCCATCCGGCTGCGCCGGGACGGCAGGCTGCGGCACGGGCTCGCGCAGGAACGTGCCCCGGCCAACCTCGCGGGAGATGCGTCCCTGCGCTTCCAGCAGCGCGAGCGCGTGCCGGACCGATGAGCGGGTCACCCCCAGGTCGATGGCGAGCTGGCGCTCGGTCGGCAGCCGGGAGCCAGGGCCCAGGCCGCCGCGCTCCGACTCGGCCAGGATGAGCGCGGCCAGCCGCTGCCCGTGCTCCGCCGGGACTGGCCCGGCTGCCGGGTCAGCCGACCCGGTTCCTGCGGCTGTTCGCATCGGCCCCTCCGCCGTGCTCGCTGGTCGCGGCACCTGCGCAACCAATCCTACCAATGCTCGGCAGAAACTTTACCTGAAAGCCTGATAGATATGCTCTCGCCCCTCTTGACCCACAGATTGGTTGGACCTATGCTCAACCAATCCGGGACGTAGGACCAATCCGGCGGTCAGCCGCCGGATTGGCTGATCAGGAGGTTACTCGTGCGGCTTGCCACGATTGCCACCCCCGACGGCCAGCGACTGCACGTCCGGGGCAGCTCTGGCTACGTCGATGTAGCCGCGGCCACCGGCAATCCCGATTTCGCCGCCCTGCAGAGCGTCCTGGAGGCCGGGCCGCTGGCGATGGACAGCATCCGGCAGCTGCAGGACCGGGAGGGCCGGGAGGTCGCCGAGGCCGAGTTCGCGCCCGTGGTGCCGGACTCGCCGCGCGTCCTGTGCCTGGGGCTCAACTACTCCGCTCATGCCCTGGAGGGCGGGCGGGAGGTCCCGAGCTGGCCGGACGCGTTCGTCCGCGGCCGGGGCAGCATGCTGGGCCCGTATGCCGACCTGGTCAAGCCCGCACTGACCGAGCGCTTCGATTACGAGGCTGAGCTCGGCATCGTCATCGGCGCGGGCGGCCGGTACATCCGGGCGGACAAGGCGCTGGATGCCATCGCGGGCTTCGTGGTCCTCAACGACGCCTCAGCGCGCGACTGGCAGCGCGCCGCCAGCCAGTGGACGGCCGGGAAGAACTTCGAGGGCAGCATGCCGATCGGCCCCGAGCTCGTGACCCCGGACGAGGTCGATGTCAGCGACCTGGCCATCTCCTCGACCCTCAACGGCACGGTCATGCAGTCCTCGCGGACCTCGCTGATGCTCGTCGACGTGCCGAGCGCCGTCGAGTTCTTCTCCTCCTTCACTCGCCTGGTCCCGGGCGACGTCATCGCCACCGGGACGCCGGGCGGCGTCGGGTTCGCCCGGACGCCCCCGGTCTGGATGCATCCCGGCGACGTCATCGAGGTCACGGTCGAGCAGGTTGGCACCATCCGCAATCGCGTCGTCGCCGAGGCCAACGCGCCTGACGACTGGCGCTGGCAGCCGGGAACGAAGCTGGCGAGCGGGCTCTGAGGCCCGCGCCCCGGCGCGCCGGCCCCGATCCGCCCGCCCGACCCGAACGCCCTGATCCACCCTGATCCACGCCCTGTCGAGATCTCCCCCACCGAGATACCCCCGCGGACCACCGGTCCGGCTCCCTTCACCAGCGCAGCCTGGAGGGCACCATGAACACTCCCACTCCGCGGCTCACCCCGCGTTTCACCCCGCGCCTCACCCGCCCGGCCGCGGCGCTGGGCGCCGCCGTGCTGGCCGTCGCGATGTCGGCCTGCGGCATCACCTCCAGCTCTAGCTCGGGCGGCTCGGGCGGCTCCGCCGGCGGCTCGGGCGGCGGGTCGGCAGCGTCCGGGTCGGCCCTCACCGTCGCCGACGTCGCCCCGTTCAGCGGCGTGGACGGCTCGCTCGGGCCCATCTACCTCGCCACCTGCTATGGCGCCACCTCGGCCATCAACGCCGCCGGCGGCGTCCTCGGGCACAAGCTGGCCTGCAAGAGCGTCGACACCCGCGGCGAGCCGGCCGACGCGGTTCCGGCGGTCAACCAGATGTTCGCCTCCACCTCCAACCTGGCCCTGGTCATCGGCTGCACCTCCGACGAGGCGGCGTCCGTCGTCCCGATCATCAACGGGCGCAAGATGGTCTCCTTCTGCATGACCGGTCAGTCAGAGTTCGCGCACGTCCACTACCCGTACTTCTACCGGCTGGTCCCCCCGGACCTCGAAGAGGCCTACGCGATGGTGGCGATCGCCCAGCATCTGCACGCCAAGCGGGTCGCTCTGGCCTTCGGCAACGACATCGGGTCGCAGACTTTCGTCGCGCCCGCGCTCAGCGCGCTGAAGAAGGCCGGTATCACCGTGGCGACCAACCAGACGCTCGACCTGAAGGCGACCACCTTCCGCACCGAGGCCTCGGCGATCGTCCAGTCCCACCCCGACGCGATCCTGACCGAGGCCCTCGGCTCGGCCGACCCCACCCTGCTGGCCGAGATCAAGCAGCTCAACAACGGCAAGGTCATCCCGATCATCGGGACCTCGGCGGCGATCTCGCCCGCGTTCTTCAAGTCGGCCGCCGCGGCCCTGGGCGCCTCGACGTTCGCCGCGAACTTCCACGCCGACAACCTGGTGACCGAGTCAAGCGGCCCCGCTTACGCCGCCTTCTCCAAGGCGCTGCTGTCCCAGCAGGGCAAGGTGCCCGGCAGCACCGGTAACTTCACCACCTACCTGAGCGCGCCCGGCGGCGTGCACCTCTACGACGGGATCAACCTGGCCGCCCTGGCCATGATCATGTCGAAGAGCACCACGCCGGCCACCTACGCGCCGGACATCATCAAGATCGGCAACGGCGTGTCCGGCGCTCAGCTGTGCTACTCCTTCGCGGCGTGCGCCAGCGCCCTGAAGGCCGGTCACGCCATCCGGTACGAGGGCCCCGGCGGCCCGACGAACTTCGACAGCTACCACGGCTCGCCCGGCATCTTCCAGATCGACACCTACAGCCCGAGCGGGCAGGTCAACGTGGTCGGCAACCTGTCGGCGGCGCAGCTCCGGGCCCTGGCCGGATGACCCGCGCGGCCACGCGGGCGGGGCGCCGCTGATGTCGCTCTTCCTCGCCGCTGTCGGATTCGGCCTGGTCACGGCCGCTGTCCTGGCCATCGCCGCGGTCGGCTTCACCCTCCAGTTCGGCGTCACCGACGTGCTCAACCTGGCCTACGGGGCGGTGATGATCGCCGGAGCCTTCCTCGCCTACGTGCTGAACCAGGCGGGCCTGTCGGTGTGGGCCGCCCTGCCGGTGGTCATCGTCGCCTGCTCGGCCGGGTCGGTGCTGCTGAACTCGCGGATCTACACGCCGTTCAAGCAACGCGGCGCCTCCCCGATCACCCTGGTGATCGTGTCGCTCGGGGTGACGCTCATCATCGAGTTCGGCGTGCAGGCCCTGGCCGGCGGGACCAGCGTCTCCTACAACCTCGCCCAGGGGCCGACGCTCCGCGCGGGCGGCCTGATCCTGACCGCCGTGCAGATCGCCATCATCGGCGTCAGCCTGGTGGTCATGGCGGGGGTGCACGTGATGCTGCGCTACTCGAAGCTGGGCAAGGCCATGCGCGCGACCGCGGCCAACCCGGCCCTGGCCCGCAACTGCGGGATCCGGACCGGGCGCGTCATCACCACCACCTGGGCCATCACCGGGGCCATGTGCGGCCTGGCGGGCGTGGTCTTCGGCATCGACGCGGGCAGCTTCAGCCCCACCAGCACGGACGTGTTCCTGGTGCTGATCCTGGCCGCCGTCTTCCTGGGCGGTCCCGGCCAGGCCTACGGCGCCATGCTGGGTGCCGCGGTGATCGGCATCGCGACCGAGGTCAGCGCCGCCTTCATCGCGGCCGACTACAAGTACGTGGTCGCGTTCGTGGTGCTGCTGCTCATGCTCGGCATCCGCCCGTCCGGCCTGCTCGGAGCACGCGCATGACGGCCAGCACGCCCATGATCAGCGGACGGGGCAGCGGATGAACGCGTTCTACCTCATCAACCTGCTGGTGTACGCGGCGGTCGACGCCATGGCCTGCCTCGGGCTGAGCCAGCAGTTCGGTATCGCCGGCGTGACGAACTTCGGCTTCATCATCTTCCAGGCCGCCGGCGGCTACGCGGCCGCCATCCTGGCCATGCCGCCCGACTCGGCCAACGGCGGCTTCCAGCGCTATATCGGCGGCTGGCACCTGCCCTTCCCGCTGCCGTGGCTAGGCGCGGCGGTGGTCGGCGGACTCCTCGCGCTGCCGTTCACGTTCCTGGTCGGCAGGCGGCTGCGCGGCGACTTCGCCGCCGTCGGCCTGCTGGTCACCGCAGTGCTGCTGAACCTGCTGGTGACCAACTTCGTCCCGCTGTTCAACGGCGACGCCGGCATCTCGCTCATCCCGTTCCCGCTGCAGAGTGTCCTCAACGCGAGCACGCAGGCCTACCAGTGGGTGTTCACCGCGGTCGCCCTGCTGCTGTGCGTGGGGGTGTACCTGTTCCTGCGCCGGATCACCGAGTCGCCGTACGGGCGCTCGCTGCGGGCCATGCGCGACAACGACGTCGTCGCGGACTCCCTGGGCAAGAACCTGCTGTCGCTGCGCACCGGGGTGCTGGTACTCGGCGGCGCCATCGCCGGGCTGTCCGGCGGCATCCTCGTCTCGTACATCACGACGTGGTCGCCGGCCGCCTGGGGCTACGCCGAGACCGTCGTGCTGTTTGCCGCCGTGATCATCGGCGGGGCGGGCAATCACCGCGGCGCGGTGCTCGGCGCCATCCTCGTGCCGGTGGTATTCGAGGAGGTAACGCGCTTTATCCCCAGCTCGAACAACCTCCCGCCGAACCTCATCCCCTCACTGGAATGGGTGGCGATCGGGCTGCTGATCGTCGTGTTCTTGTGGTTCCGCCCGCAGGGCATCCTGCCCGAGCGCAAGCGGGTCATCGCCTGGCCCGCCCCGGCCCGGCCGCTGACCGCCGCTGACGCCGACGGCGCCGGCGCTGGCGCTGGTGACGGCGGTGCTGGTGACGGCGATGCCACCGCCACCCTCGCTGCCCGGGCCGCTGAGCGCCCCGTCGAGCGGCCGGGCGGGCCGGGGGGTGGCCAGGCGGCAGATGGTGCCGCCGGGCAGGTCCTGCTGCAGGCCGCCGGCCTGGTCCGCGACTACGGCGGCGTGCGGGCAGTCGACGGCGTGTCCCTGTCGGTCCGGCGCGGCACGCTGACCGGCCTGATCGGGCCCAACGGCGCGGGGAAGTCGACGCTGCTGGCGATGCTCGCCGGCACCCTGCCAGCCTCGTCGGGAACGATCAGCTACCTCGGTCAGGACATCACCGGGATGCCCGCGTTCCGCCGGGCCCGGCTCGGCCTGGTCCGGACCTTCCAGCTGGCCAGCGAGTTCAAGCGGCTCACGGTGCTGGAGAACCTGCTGTCCGCGGTACCCGGCCACCGCGGCGACTCACTGCGCGGCGCGGTTCGCGGGCGGCGCTACTGGGGCGACGACGAGCAGGCCGCGATCGCCCGGGCGGAGCAGCTCCTGGAGCGCTTCGGCCTGCGGGAGATGGCCAACCGTTACGCCGGCGATCTCAGCGGCGGCCAGCGCAGGCTGGTCGAGATCATGCGCGCGCTGATGACCGAGCCATCGATGCTGCTGCTTGACGAGCCGATGGCAGGCGTGCACCCGAACCTGGCCCGCCGGATCGGCGACCAGCTGGTGGCCCTGTGCCACGACGGCATGACCATCCTCATGGTCGAGCACGAGCTGGCCATCATGGACGAGTTCTGCGATCCGGTGATCGTGATGGCCGAGGGCGCCGTGCTGGCGGAGGGGACCATGCGGCAGCTACGGGCCCGCAGCGAGGTTGTGGAGGCCTACCTTGTCGGCTGAGCCACTGATCGCCGGCCTGCCGCTGCGCGCCGAGGACGTCACCGCAGGCTACGGCGGCGACCCGGTCATCCGCGGGATCACCGTGAACGCCGATCCGGCCGAGATCGTCTCGCTCGTCGGGCCCAACGGCTCGGGCAAGAGCACCCTGCTCAAGGGCCTGGTCGGCATCGTGCGGGTCTCCCCCGGCCGGGTCCTGGCCGGCGACCTGGACATCACGAACAAGCCCTCGGAAGAGATCGCCCGGTCCGGGGTCGGCTACGTCCCGCAGGTCGATGACGTATTCGCGCCGCTGACCGTGCGGGAGAACCTGGAGATGGGCGGCTACCTGCTGCGCCGCAGCGAGCTCGCCGCGCGCACCGAGCGGGTCCTGGCCGTCTTCCCGCGACTGGCCACGATGCTCGGCCGCCCGGCGGGCAAGCTCAGCGGCGGCGAGCGGAAGATGCTGGCCATGGGCCGGGTGCTCATGCTCGAGCCGGGCATCTTCCTCCTGGACGAGCCCACCGCGAACCTGGCTCCCAAGGTGGCGGCGGAGCTGCTGGAGGAGCACGTCCGGCAGCTCGCGGTCAGCGGCGCCGCCGTGCTGATCGTCGAGCAGCGAGCCAGGTCAGTGCTGGCCATCTCCGACCGCACCTACGTCCTGGGCGGCGGCGAGGTCCGGATGACGGGCACCCCCGCCGAGCTGTCCGCCAGCCCGGACTTCATCGACTCCTTCCTCGGCGGCGGCCGCAAGCCGGCCGCCGCGCCGGGCGACGCCTGACCCGGTCACGACAGGCACCGGCGGACCCGCCAGGTGCACAGACCGGCCATCGGCCGATAGCAGGGCTACCTGCTGGTCCGACTGGCGGCTGCCGGCGCCGGAGAGGGCGTCGGGGCGGGCGCCGGAGCCGGGCGCGCTGGTGATGGTGACGGCTCCGGCATCGGGGGGCGGCGGGTCGGCGAGGGCGAGGGCGTGGGCGTGGGCGCCGCCGCTCCCCGCACCGGCGACGGCGTGGGCGTAGGTGCCGCCGTCCCCCGCACCGGCGACGGCGAGGCCGACGGGGCGGCCCGGCTGGGCAGCGGCGAGGGAACGGGCGTGGGTGTCGAGAGGCCGCGGGCCGGCGACGGCGAGGCGGCCGGAGCTGAGGCGTGCGCGGCGGCCGAGCCGGGCCTGGTCCCGGCCAGGTGACCGGCGGGGTGACTGGCCGCGGACGCCACCGTGAGTGCGGTGCCGCCGGCCACCACGGCGGCTGCGGGCAGCGCCAGCCACATCGTCGCGCGCCTGCCGGGCATCTTCATCTCTGGCCTCCAGCTCATCTGATCACTCGCTCATGCCGCCGGGATGCCGGCAGTCTTCGTATCTACCTGCGGGACGGCCACCCGGTTGCATGTCAGCCGCGGGAAGAAATACCGATATCCGATCCGCGATCACGGCCGCCGGGTGCCGCGAGCTGCCCTACCGTTAGCGGGGCCGCTCTGCTCGCAGCGGGCGCATCGGCTCTCATGAGCGCGCCAGGAGACACGTTGACCCCCGAAGAGTTCACCGACTTCTATGCCGGATCATTCCGGCGGCTGGTCGGGCAGCTCTACGTGATGACCGGTGATCACGCGGAGGCACACGATGCTGTTCAGGAAGCCTTCGTACGGGCCTGGACCCACCGCGAGAAGCTGAGTGCCCAGGGCGTGCCAGAAGCCTGGGTCCGCGCCGCCGCCTGGCGGATCGCGATGTCACGGTGGAACCGGGCCCGGCTCGGCCGGCTCCTGATGCGCTCGCAGCCGCAGCCGCAGGCCGTTGACGGGCCCACCCCGGACCGGGTAGCGCTGATCCAGGCGCTGCGCAAGGTTCCGGCCGCGCAGCGGCGGGCCATCGTCCTGCACTACCTGTGTGACCTGACCGTCGCGCAGATCGCCGCGGAGACGGGGGTCCCGGAGGGGACGGTAAAAGCGCGGCTGGCCCGCGGCCGCGCGGCTCTCGCCCCGCACCTGCGCGAGCCCGCCGGGCACGGCATCAGCGGCGGGCGCCGCACGGACCGGGGGCAGGCTGGCGATGCCTGACCTCGGCGAGGAGCTGCAGCGAATCGCCAGCGAGGCCGGGCAGGCGGCGCGACCGCTGCCGGTGGCTCAGGTCATGCGCATCGGCGGCCGGCGGCGGCGGCTTCGGGTGGCTCGCGATGCCCTGGCGGCCGTGGTCGTGGCGAGCGCGATCACGGCTGGCATCCTGTCCAGCTCCGCCGTCAGAAGCCACCCCGGCCCGGGTCGGCCGGCCAGCCCCGCCGCCCCGCCGACCCGCTCGGTGACCGGCCGGGACACGCGCTCACCGGCCCCCGTGCCCACGCCGTCGTCGCTCGCGGCATCGCCGCCAGCTGCATCGCCGTCGCCGACTGGCCAGCCAATTCCGTCGCCGTCGCCCTTGCCGCACACCCCCCGGCCATCGCGATGAGGACGGCCAGGACGCGCCGCTCCCCTCGTCCAGCCAGCAGTGCCCGCCGCTGGGTCGTCATTTGGGTGCTGTGCCTGGCCCTGCTCGTCCTGATCGCTGCCCTGACCTACCCCACCTTCCACCGCCAGGGGCAGTACGCGGCGCTGCGCGCGCACGGGGTGACCGCGACGGCCCGGGTCGCCTACTGCTCCAGCACCGTGGGCTCCAATCAGACCTTCGGCGGCAAGCTGACCTGCCCGGTTACCTTCGTCCTGGGTGGCACCACGGTGTCCGAGGACCTGCTGGGCGTGCGCAGGCCGCTCCAGACGGGGGCCACGGTCGCGGTCGCGGTTGATCCCCGGAATCGCCGCGATGCCTACCCGCTGGGCGACGTGCGGGCCGGTTACCAATCGGGATGGCTGACCAATGACACCTACCTCGCTGCCCTGGCTGCCGTCTTGCTAGTGCTGACCATCACCAGCCAGGTCATCGTGGTGCGCAGACGTCGGCGAGCGTGATGATCGCCGGTCTGAAGCCCGGGTCCAGCCGAGCCGGGTCCGGGTGATCTCGCGGAAGCCAGCGGCCGGCAGGAAGGCCCGGTAACCGGCGTAGTCCAGGCCGCCGGGGTCCGTCCCCTCCAGCCAGGCGTAGTCCAGGAGGCGCTCGACCCCGGCCAGCTCCAGCCAGTCGGCCGCCTGGCCGAGCAGCCACGTCGCGACGCCCTGGCGGCGGTAGGGCTCGGTCACCCGGAGGTTGCCGACGTCGGCCCAGCCACCGTTCCGCGACCGGCGCTCGCCGTCGTCGAACGTCTCGATCTCGATGTAGCCGATCGGGTCCGGGCCGAGCGTGGCGGACAGGCGGGTGCCGTTCATCCCCGCCGAGCGGCGCACGTCCAGCCCCGGGATCGGGGCCCCGGCCGGAGTCCGCAGATCGCCGATCCTGGCCAGGTAGACGATCTCGGTGTGCCCGGTGTGCCGGAAGCCGGCCCGCTCGTAGAGCGCGCTGACGTGCGGCCACTGGCCGGGTACCCCGTACACGCCGCGGACGGGCAGCTCCCCGCCCGCCTGCTGGCGGGTGACGCCCCACCGGTCCAGCTGGCGGATGCAGGCGCCGATCAGCGCCTCAGCGGCCTCGGTGGCATCGAGCCAGTAAGGGTTCCCGGCGGGCGCCTCCGGCCAGAAGATCAGCCAGTGAATCTGGCCCGCGTCCCGTGCGGCCGGCCCGGCCTGCTCGTCGGGGAAGTACCGGAGCAGGTGCGCGGCCGCGGCGATCCGGTCACCCTGGCTGGCGACCAGCGTCATCCGCTCGCTGACCCAGGGGTCCTCGATGAAATCGCCCGGCTGGCGTTCCAGCGCGGCCAGCACAGTGCTGACGGACGCGCTCATGCCGGGCAGGACCGCCCCGGCGTGCGCATTCACGAGCCGGGCGAGCTGTTCGCGGTCACCGCGACGGAATAGGCGCACCTCGATAGCGGACATGAGCAGCCTCCTCGGCGGCACTGCAGAACGCGAACGACGGAGGCCGCTACCGGAGCGGTACAAGCAGCATGCTACCAAGCAGCCCCCGCCCCGTCTGCAACGCGGTAAAAGGCATTGGCGCCGGTTTGCCGTTATTTACCTAGTCGCGGCTTACCTGGGAGAGGCGGCGACGGAAATAACGGATCCGCACTCCGGGGAACCACGCAATGCGTAGAGTGCTGTCATAAGCATATTAATTCTGAACGGGAGCCAGGATGGGCGCCAGAAAGCGAAGGTTCTCGCGTCGGCGCTTTATCGTGGGCGCCGGCCTGACGGCTGCGGCTGCGGGCACAACGCAATCCGGCCGGTCAAGAGCGGCGGCGGCAGTCACGGCGCCGCCGGTCAAGCCACCGCCCAGGAGGATCGAGCCAGCTATGTCCAGCCAGGTCCAGCCAGCAGTTGTCCATTTCCAGTCAGATGGCGGAATTAGCACCGCGTACCTGAAAAATCAGCTGGCCGGCAATGGCCAGTCGATCAGTAACCTCGCCTTTATCACTTCTCTTTCCGCAGGCAACCTTGAGCTGCTTGCCCAGGGCGGCGCCGGCACATTCGTCAAGCTGAATTACCTGGACGGCGGCGGGAACGAGCGCACCGGCCTGGCCGTGGCCACCGGGACGGATCACCCCATCATCTCGATCGCCCCCGAGGCCAGCGGCGGCGCGTCACTGGACCTGGAGAACAACGACCTGACCGGCGTGGAGCGGGTCGTGCCGTCACCGGACAATCATGGTCAGATGAACCTGGACGGGCTGCTGGCTCTCACGCCGCAGGCGGAGCCGGCCGTCCCCGCGAGGGGCGGCGTCCTGTACGTGGACTCCGCGGACGGCGGGCTGAAGTTCAAGGGCCACTCCGGCACGGTGACCACCATCGCGCCCGCGTAACTGCCTGCTCAGAGGTCGACGCTGGTGCCCGGCTCCAGCCGGGTGAACGGCCCGTCACCGGGCCGGGCCATCATCTTGAGCAGGTTCGCGACCAGGCCGGTGCCCTGCTGGCTCAAGATCGCGTCGTGAATGGCGTAACCGCGCTCGGGCGCCACCTCGTAGGCGTAGGCCGCCACCTCGGAGAACTTGAGCCAGGGCGCGCTGACCGGCAGCAGCAGCGTCGGGATGCGGTCCTGCGGCACGGTGAAGGAGTCGCCGGGGTGGAAGACCGCACCGTCGACGGCGAAGCCGGTGTTGGGGATGATGGGAACGCTCGGCAGGATCTGGGCGTGCTTCTCGCCGTAGACGTGCACGTCGAATCCGGCCGCCGTGAACACGTCGCCGTGCAAGACCTCATGGACGCGGCCGCCGAAGTCGGCGAACTTCGCGGTGACCGAGGAATTCGCCCAGAGCTCCAGGCCTGAGTCGGCGGTCAGCGCTGCGCGCACCGCGTCGGCGTCGACGTGGTCGGGATGCTCGTGGGTGATCAGCACCGCCTGGGCTCCGGCCAGCCGGTCCGGCCCGCTCCAGGCACCGGGGTCGATGACCAGGCGGGCACCGTCCTTCTCGAGCCGGACGCACGCATGGCCGAGCTTGGTGAGCCGCATCGTTGCCTCTCCTCGCGAGATCTGGGCACCGCTTGGTGATCGCTCCGAGCTTATGCTCGGCCCGGCCGGCGCTCAGCTCGGCCCGTGATTAGCGGGCCGCGAGGCCGCGCAGCAGTTCCTCGACGACCCGCCGGGCATAGCGGGGACCCGACTGCTCCCGGGTCGGGCCGCTCCAGGCCAGCACGGCCCCGCTCAGCAGGAACATGGCGGCGTCCACGTCGGTGGTCTCGCGCAGCTCGCCGGTGGCCACGCCGCGGCGCAGCACCGACCGGATCACCTCGCGGCGCGGCTCCATGACGATCTGGTTATACCGGGCCAGCAGCCGGGGGTACTTCAGGCCGTCCCCGTGCAGCAGGGCGAACTGGCGCGCCCGGCGCGGATCGGCCGCCTCCTTGCAGAGCGCCTCGACCAGGGCGGCCAGGTCGGCCCGGACCGACCTGCCCTGGGGCTGCGGCAGCGGCGTGCGCAGCGCCCCGATGGCGTCCAGCAGCAGTTCTTCCTTGCCCGGCCAGCGCCGGTAGATGGTGGCCTTGCCGACCCCGGCCCGGGCGGCGACCTGCTCGATGCCCAGCCCGTCGGCCCCCGACTCGGCGAAGACCTCCAGCGCGGCCTCGATGATCGCCTGCTCCGCCTGCTCACTGCGGGGCCGCCCCGGCCGCCGCGGCTCATGGTCGCCAGCGATGCCCGTCGCCGCCTTTCCGGCCGGACCGGGCACCACCTGAGAGCTCATGCTGTCCTTCTCCGCTGGTGCCGGACGCCGACTTACGATACGAAACCACACCGTATCGCAACAGGCCGCTTTTGGGGCTCGGCTTCGCAACTCCGCTGCCCGCCGGCTGCCGATAACGGGCCCGCTATGTCATGATCGTGAAGTCCGGGTACGCCACAGGGGCGACTCGAGACCGCGGAGGACTCTTATGACCGCAATTCAGGCTGACCCTGGGCAGGCCGCGACAACCGCGCGGACCGGAAACCCGGAGCCTCTCTACGGCGGGACCGCCCACCGGCGGGTCACCGTCCGCGATGTCGCGGCGGCCAAGCGCCGCGGCGAGCGCTGGCCGATGCTCACCGCCTACGACGCGCTGACCGCGCGGGTGTTCGACGAGGCGGGAATCCCGGTGCTGCTGGTCGGCGACTCGGCCGCCATGGTGGTGTTCGGGCACGACAGCACCATCCCGGTCACGGTCGACGACCTGATCCCGCTGACCGCCGCGGTGGTCCGCGGCACCCGCCGGGCGATGGTCGTGGCGGACCTGCCCTTCGGCTCCTACCAGGCCTCGCCCGAGGCCGCCCTGGGCGCCGCGACCCGGTTCCTGAAGGAGGCCGGAGCGCACGCCGTCAAGCTGGAGGGCGGTCACCGTATCCTGCGCCAGGTCGAGGAGCTCGTCGCGGCCGGCGTTCCCGTCATGGCCCACCTGGGCCTGACCCCGCAGTCGGTCAACGCCTTCGGCGGGTACCGGGTGCAGGGCCGCGGCGAGGACGGCGAGCAGCTGCTGCAGGACGCCAAGTCGCTGCAGGCGGCAGGCGCCTTCGCCATCGTGCTGGAGTGCGTTCCGGCCGACCTGGCCGCCCGGGTGACCGCCGCCCTCGAGGTGCCCACGATCGGGATCGGCGCCGGGCCGGCCTGCGACGCGCAGGTCCTGGTGTGGCAGGACATGGCCGGCCTGTCGCCGCAGACGCCCAAGTTTGTCCAGCGCTACGCCGACGTCGGTGGCGCCCTGCGGGACGCCGCCCGGGCCTTCGCGGCCGACGTGGCGGACGGCAGCTTCCCGGACGCGGCCCACTCCTACCGCTGAGCCCGGGTGCCGGGTCAGATGTCGGTGATCCGCAGGCCGGCGTGGGCCTTGTAACGGCGGTTAACCGAGACCAGGTTGGCGGTCAGCGCCTCCACCTGGCCGCAGTTGCGCAGCCGGCCCGCGTAGACGCCGCGGACGCCGGGCAGCAGGCAGGCCAGCGCCTGCACCAGGTCGGTCGCCTCCCGATCGTCACCCAGCACCAGGATGTCCAGATCCAGCTGCGCGACGTCCGGGTCCAGCAGCAGCACCGCCGAGACGTGATGGAACGCGCCCACGACCCGGCTGTCGGGCAGGACCGCCGCTGCCTGCTGCGCGGCGCTGCCCTCCGGCACGGGCACCGGGTAGGCGCCGCGGTTGTCGAAGCCCAGCGGGTTCACGCAGTCGATCACGATCTTGCCTGCCAGCCGGGCGGCCAGGCTGGCGAGCAGGGCGCGGTGTCCCTCCCAGGGCACCGCCACGATCACCACGTCCGCGGCGGCCGCGGTGTCCTCATTCGACGCGCCCGTGACCAGCGGCGCCGAGCCCACGGTAGCGGCCGCCGCGCTGGCCCGGCCGGCATCCCGTGAGCCGATGATCACCCGCTGGCCGGCCAGGGCCAGCCTCCGGGCCAGGCCCCGGCCTTGATCGCCGGTGCCGCCGAGCACCCCGATGACGAGCGCGGAAAGGTCGGTGTCGGCGGAGGCGGAGCTCTCGTTGGCGGCCATGCTTCGATCTTGCCAGAGCCCGGGCCGGCGCTGCAGCGGGGCCGCCGGACGCCAGATCCCCCGGCCGCTGCCGGCAGGGCCACCTGGTCACGGCCGGCAGGGCCACCTGGTCACGGCCGGCAACGCGTAGTCAAATAGTCACGAATCACGTGCAGCCGCCCGGCCCGTCGGGCACCATGGGGGCATGAACGCCGATCAGGTTGCGGCCCTGCGCGTTCTGCTGGCGCCGACCGGCTGGCTCGACCGGACCAGGTCCTTCGCGCGGGCCTTACGCGAGTACTCGCGGACGCCGCAGGGACTGCTCATTGTCGGCACGCCCGAGGACGAGCCCTGGCACATGACCGCTCATCTCGCCGACGAGAGCAGGCTGGCGGAGATTCCGGAGCTCGCTCCCACGCTCATCCGCTGGTCCCACCCGGCGGGCGCGCCGCCGCACCTGAGGGTGGGCATGGAGCGGCTGGAGGCCGCCACCCGGCGGGAGACGCTGCTGGTGGTCAGCCCCGAGGCGGCGCCGGCCGAGCTGCTGGAACGGGTCGATGACGCCCGCCGCATCGGGGCCACGATCCTGGCCCTCGACCGTGGTGATCCCGAGCTCGGCGCGCTGGCCCACGAGGCGCTGGCCGTTCCGGCAGATACCTCGCCGCTGTCCTTCGACGCCGCGCAGCACCTGGTGAGCGCGGCGGCGGGCGAGCCGGACCGCCTCCGGGAGACACCGCGCCGGGGCAGTCACCGCGCGAGCGGCCGCCTGCCGGCCCAGCGGCACGAGGCGAGTCACGGCGGCGCATCGCTGCGCAGCCGGCTGGCCCAGCTGCTTGACGCGGTAAGCGGCACCCCAGCCGATCCGGCCGACTAGCGCCGCGCTCCCCGTCCCCGCCCGGACCCGTCCCGGCCTGAGCGGCACCATTGCGCCCCGGCCGCGGAATACCGCGATCAATTCACGTCCGTGTCAAGAGATGGTCGTCAGCTGGTTCGCGGTCAATGGCATGCTGCTGAGTGCGCGATCATGGATCACCTGCGGATGAAAGGATCCATATGTTCAGGAGCCGGGAGCCCGGCCCGCGCTGGGCGCATATCTCGGCGCATCAGGGCGGATCCGAGCAGGCCCACCCCGGCACCTATGCGGCCTATGAGCAGTCGGCGGCCACCGGCGCCGAGTACGTGGAGTTCGATATCCGCCGGACCGCGGACCGGGCCCTGGTGATCTTTCATGACGGCCGGGCCGGGCCGTCGCGCCGGCTGGTCTCGCAGCTGCGCTACGGCGAGCTGTGCCACGCCGTCGGCTACGAGGTCCCCCTGGTCGAGGACGTCATGCGGCTGCTGGCCGGCCGGGTGGCCGGTCATCTCGATCTCAAGGAGACCGGTTACGAGACGGAGGTCATCGAGCTGGCCCTGGATACCTTCGGCCCGGCCAACTTCGTCGCGACGACGCTGGAGGACAGCTCGATCGTCGCCATCCGGCGCTCCTTCCCGGAGGTCAGGACGGCGCTGTCGCTCGGCCGTGATCTGCGCGAGGTCCGCCGGGCGCGCCGGATAGCCGTGCGCGCCAGCGAGCTGTCGCCGCTATCGCGCATCCGCAGCTGCGGGGCGGACTGGGTGGCGGTGCACTATCACCTGGCCCGGCTGGGCGTCCTGCGGGCCTGCCGTCGCAACGGCATCGGCGTGATGGTGTGGACCGTGGACTCAGACCGCCTGATCAGCAGCTTTCTCGCCGATCAGCGCGTGGAAGTGGTCATCACCAACCGGCCCGGCCGGGCGGTGCAGCACCGGTCGGCCACCCTTGAGCTCGCCACCCTTGAGCTCGCCACCCTCGAGCCCGACCAGGAGTACCAGGGCGCGGCCCGGCAGGAGGCGGACGCCGAGGTCAGTAGCTGAAGTCAGGGGCTGAGATCAGGAGTCGAGGCTCAGCACCATGGTCGGGGTCTGGATCACGTGGTCCTCGCGCAGCGGCCGGACGGCCGTGCCGATGGCGAAGAACTCCGTCGTGTGCGATCCCCAGGTGTGACTGTGCTGGCGGAGCTGGACGCCCACGATGCCCTCGGCCTTGAGCTCCTCGGCCTCGGCCTGCATCCGGGCCATGGCCAGCTCGCGCGCGTCGTAGAGGGCCTGGGTGAACTGCTCGATCTCGACATTGCGCCCGACGTTGCCCATCTTGGCGCCCATCCGCTGGTGGGCGATGTGGTAGACGCAGGTCCCCATGGTCATGCCCAGCGGCGCGTAGCCCGCCCGGATCAGGGTCCAGAAGTCCTGCCCCGACAGGTCGGAGGTGAACGGGAGGCCCTTGTTGTTCCGCCAGTTCGTCACTCCCCCGCCGCCGGCCCCCGGCTCCGCCTTGACGGCCGTGCCGACCGCGATGAACTCGGCGATGTCGGCGCCGAACTCCTTCATCTCCACGTCCAGGCGAACGCCGACCACCCCGTCGGCTCCGAGTGCCGCAGCCTCGGCCTCCATCCGGGTCATGGCCAGCTCGCGCGCGTGGTACATGGCCTGCGAGAGCACGTCGAGCTCCTGGCTCTTGCCCCACCGGGCGACCTGCAGGCCGACGTGGTAGATCGAGCTGCCGAGCACCAGCCCGAGCGGGCGGAACCCGACCTCCCGCACCAGCAGGAACTCGTTGACGGACAGGTCCGAGGTAAAGATGCCGCCCGGCTGTCCCGGCCGCAGCTCCGAGAGCCGGCGGATGGCGTCCTGGGGCACGCCGAGGGCGCCCATGTCACCACCCTGCTCGGGGAGGGCAACCCCCTGGGACTGCTGCTGGTCTGTCATCGCGCTCCTATCGTTGCCTCGCCGCTTCGCTAACCGCCGGTGGGCGGGCAAGCTGCCTTCGCTAAGGTCCGAGCCGGACTCGCGCCGCCTGGCGGCGCTTCGGGTCGAGCGAGATGATCGCCAGCGGGGCGGGCTGCGGCCGCTCGTCTGTGGCGAACCTGGCGACCGCCGTCCCGATGATCGTCGCCTCGACAATGTGATCCCGGCGTCCTTCTTGCATGGGACACTCACGCTCGCGGACCCGGACCGTCATCTCCTGGACCACTACCCCGTCGGCGCCGTGCCGGGTCACGTCGCGCTCCAGCTGGCTGCGGGCATCATGCCGGGTCTGGTTGACCAGGTCGGTGTAGCCGTGCACCTCGGTATTGCCGCCTGACCAGCGCGTCTGGGTCACCGTCAGCCAGTCGTCGTGCCGGGACCCGATGGAGATGCCCAGTACCAGGCCGGCCGGCACCCAGCCCGCCAGGGCCAGCTTGCCGAAGTCCTGGCCGGACAGGTCCGAGGTGAACGGCCGCCGCAGCGGGGGGGCGCCCGGCGCCCGGATGGCCGTCCCGATGGCCTTGAACTCCAGCCCGCCGGCCGGGAACGAGCCGATGGTCAGCCGGACGCCGACGACGCCGTGCCCGCCCAGCTCCAGGCACTCGGCCTCCATCCGGCTGATGGCCTTGCGGCGCGCCTCGTAGAGGGTGGCCACCATCGGGCCGAACGAGCTCATCGAGGAACCGCCCCCCGACACCGCCGTAGCGCCGCCCACGGGCGTCAGGAACCCGCCGTATCCGGCCCAGGCCCCGGGGCAGTTGTAGCCGCCGGTGTAGCCGACGTTGTAGACGGCCGCGCCCAGCACCTGCCCGACCGGCTCGAAGCCCGTGCTCCTGATCGCGGCAAACTCGTCCGCGCTCAGCGCTGAGCTCCAGGTGCCGCTGCCGCGGATCTCCGCCATCCGGGCCTCGGCAGTCGCCGGCAGCTCCTCCCCTGGGTGCTGCCCTGTCACCGCACGCCCCTTCCGGCTGGCTGTGGCCGACAGGTCTTACGATACCCGGCCGGCAGGCCGGGTCGGCGGACCGCCGTCACGGCGGCCGCCGGCCCGGTCCCGGGCGGGAGCTCAGCGGTCCTGAGCGTCCCACTCCTTGTTGCGCTCGGCCACTGTCTCCAGCGCGCGAGCCGCTTCTTCTCTGGTTGGATACGGGCCCAGGCGGTCCTTTCCCGCGCAGCCGTCCTCGGGCTCCACGGTGTTGTGTACGAGGCAGAAGTACCAGTTCTGTTCACCGTCCATGGCTACTAGACTTTCAGATCATGTCCACTACGCTCCAGCCCGGCAGGCTTTCCCCGATGCGCCAGGTCCCCGCGGGCATCTCTCGCCCCGAGTACGTGGGGAAGCGGTATCCGCGGACCGGCGAGCCGGAGGTCAAGGACGCCGAGACGATCGAGCGGATGCGCACGGCCAGCCGGATCGCGGCCCGGGCCCTGGCGGAAGTGGGCCGTCATGTCGCGCCGGGGGTTACCACCGACGAGCTGGACCGGGTCGGTCACGAGTTCATCTGCGATCACGGCGCCTACCCGAGCACCCTGGGCTACCGCGGCTATCCCAAGTCCCTGTGCACCTCGCTCAACGAGGTCATCTGCCACGGCATCCCCGACGACACGGTGATCGCCGACGGCGACATCGTCAATATCGACATCACCGCCTATATCGGCGGCGTGCACGGCGATACCAACGCCACCTTCCTGTCCGGGAACGTGGACGAGGAGTCCCGGCTGCTGGTCGAGCGGACCCACGAGGCGATGATGCGCGGGATCCGGGCGGTGGCGCCTGGCCGCCCGCTGAACGCGATCGGCCGGGTCATCGAGTCCTACGCGCGCCGGTTCGGCTACGGCGTGGTCCGCGACTTCACCGGGCACGGCATCGGCACGACGTTCCACTCCGGGCTGATGGTCCCGCACTTCGACGACCCGGACGTCACCGTCACCATGGAAGCCGGGATGACCTTCACCATCGAGCCGATGCTCACCCTGGGCACTATCGACTACGAGATCTGGCCGGACGGCTGGACGGTGCTGACCGCCGACGGCAGGCGCACGGCCCAGTTCGAGCACACCCTGCTGGTCACCAACGATGGCCACGAGATCCTGACGCTGCCCTGATCCGGGCTAGGCCGGGTCCCGCGGGGCGACGAAGGTGCCGCGGCCCTGGCGGGTAATGATGAGCCCGCGATCGCGGAGGACCTGCATGGAGTGCCGGACCGTCTGGTAGGCAACGCCATATTCCTGGGCCAGGTCGCGCTCGGCGGGCAGCTTATGCGTTATCTCCCCGACCTCAATGCGCGCGGCGATGTCATTCGCCACCTGGATGTAGGCGAAGTCCGGGCCGAGTGGATCAATCTCTCGCACGTGATCAACGTAGGCAGTCTCCTAGCTGCATAAACCTCGGCTAGCTCATAGAGCTACGTAGGAGTGAGAGCATATATAGCTGTCTATGCTCTATAGTGAAGCCATGGCCGATCAGAATCCCGACTGGTGGCCGTATGGTGCCGAGTTCCCGCACTGGGACATCTGGCGCGGCGTGGACCGCCTGTGCTACGCCCGCCTGCGCGGGGCCTCGCCGCCGATGACGGTCCGCGGCGAGGACGCCGTGGATCTCCGGGACCAGGTCAGGGCCGTCGTGCTGACGCGCCCCGAGCTGACTGAGCCCGGCTCCGGGTAGCCGGGGCGGCCGCCCCGGCCGCCAGCCCTGCATCCCGTCCCCGGCGAACGATGACCGTCGATGGTGCGTCGAATTGGAGAACAGACTTGAGCAGTGCTTTAGGATTCATACACCATCGATGAAATATAAATTGATGGCACCGCACTCGTGCCTCTCCCACCCTCACGCGTGGCGTCCTGGCCGCGGCAAGATCAGCCCAGGGCGGCGAACGGAGTCAACGTGCATTGCGCCGGCGTCACCCCGATAGCGGCCTGCCCGGCCGGGGCCTCATGAGGGGCTGGGCTGCGCCCGGCCTGTCCGCGCCGGCCTCGCAACGGTCGCTCAGCGCGGCTGACACTGCCCCCGGCCGCACGGTGTCCCGTGCGGAACGCTGGCCCCTGGTCCTCAGCTGGCTGACCGTGCTCGGGCCCGTCGTGGCCGAGCTGCTGGTAGGCGGCTACCAGATCGGCCGTGCGTCGCTATGGCGCGACGAGGGCTATACCCGTGAGGTGGCCCAGCGGTCGCCCGCGCAGATCCTCGCGCTGCTGCGCCACCAGGATGCCGTGCACGGCCTGTACTACCTGATCATGCATCTGGTCATAGGCGGGCTGGGCAGCACGCCCGCGGCGATGCGGCTGCCCTCGCTCGTGGCCGCCAGCCTCGCGGCCGGCCTGACCGCCGCGCTCGGACGGCGGCTGGCCATCGCGGCCAGGGCCCCGGCCGCCTCGGCCACCGGGCTGCTGGCCGGCCTGCTGTTCGTGGCGCTGCCGGCCACGACGTGGTACGCGCAGGACGCCCGGCCCTACGCCATGGCCACGCTCTGCGCGGTCGGCGCCAGCTACCTGCTGGTCCGCGGCATGACCGAGCCCAGCCGGTGGTGGTGGGCGGCCTACGCCGCAGTGATCGTGGTCCTGGCCCTGCTCAACCTGGTCGCGCTGATCCTGCTCGCGGCGCACGCGGCCAGCCTCCTGATCATGCGGGCCCGGATACCGGTCACCGAGCAGGCGCGGGCGCAGCTGCGGGCGGCGACCCGGCGCTGGCTCGTGGCGGCCGCGGTCGCCGTGGCGGCGCTCAGCCCCCTGCTCTACTTCTCGTCCCGGCAGTCCGGGCAGCTCGGCTGGGTGACGAAGCCGAGCCACAAGACGATGGCCGGCCTGCTCGCCGACTTCTCCGGCTCCCGGTACCTGATCCCCCTGGCGATCGCGCTGATCCTCGCGGGGCTGGCCGCCGACGTGAGCCGCCGCCAGCGGGTGGTCTGCGTTCCGGCCGCGGTCACGCTGCCCTGGCTCGTGCTGCCGCCGCTCGTCCTGCTCGCGGTCTCCGAGCTGAAGCCGGTCTACGTGGAACGGTATGTCGTCTTCTGCATGCCGGCCGTGGCCCTGCTCATGGCGGGCGGCCTGGCCTGGCTGGCCCGGCTGGCCGCGCTGACGCCGGCCGGGCGGCGTTATCCGCCGCTCGCGCTGCTGCCGTCGGCGCTGCTGGTGGCGGTCATCGCCGCCACGGTCGTCGCTCCCCAGCAAGCCGCCCGGCGCACGTCCTCGCGATCGGACAACCTGGTCCGCGTGGCGTCCATCGTGGCCCGCTACGAGCGGCCCGGCGACGCCGTCCTGTACCTGCCCTGGGACACCCGGGTCGTCGGCCTGACCTACCCCGGCCCGTTCGCCAGGCTGGCCAACGTCAGCCAGCTGAAGTCACCGATCGCCGCCGCGTCGCTGACGGGCAAGCCCGTGCCCGCCACCCTGGTCGCCCGCCGGATCGCGGGCACGCGGCGGGTATGGACGGTGCGCTGGCAGCACGGGTCCGCCCTGCGGACCCCGCTCTCCGTGGCCGAAGCGCGGCTGGTCGCCCGCATGCACCTGATCCGCCGCTGGACCGTCAAGTCGGTCGTGCTGCGGCTGTATGCCGCCACCGGGACTAACCAGCAGTAACGGACCCGCATGGCCGGCCCGGCACCAGCAGGGGCAGCAACGGGCGGCCTACACCCCGGCCGCGACTCGCTGCCGGGCGCCGTCCCACCAGCCGCCGCCGTCCGGGCCGGCCGGCCGGGCCGATTCCAGCCACCAGGTGGCGCCCGCCTCCCCATAGGGCCGGGCGATGTCGGGCACGGCGGCCGGGTCGGTGGCCACCTCCGCCCACACCACCAGGTCGATGCCGTCCGCCGAGCCGCGGCTCGCGCTGATCTTGTCGCGCACGTCTCCGATGTCGGCGGCCGACACCCGCGCGAGCCGGCCGTCGGCGTACCGGATCGGCACCATCCCGTCCCAGCGGGACGCGCGCTCGACCGGCCGGGCGGCCGGCAGCACGCCGCCGACCCAGACCGGGATCCGCGGCTGCTGGGCCGGCCGGGGCCGGAACCGGACCGGCTCGACGGTGAAGTGCTGGCCGGCGTAGGAGAACCGCTCCCCCGTCCACAGCCCCGCCAGCACGTCCAGGCCCTCGTCGAGCAGGTCCGCGCGGGCGCGCTCCCCCGACGGCTCGTGGAAGATCCCGAAGTCGCCGTAGGCCGGCGACCCGATGCCCACCCCGAGGATCAGCCGCCCGCCGCTGAGCACGTCGAGCGTGGCCGTCTGCCGGGCCAGCTGCCAGGGCCGGCGCCGCGGCACGGGCGTGATCATGGTGCCCAGCTTGATCCGGGTGGTCCGGGCGGCCACGACGGCCAGGACCAGCCAGGGATCGGCGATCGGCGGACCCTCTCCGTTACTAGCGAAAACGATGTGATCCCACAGGAAGAAGCCGTCGAAGCCCGCCTGCTCGGCGGCCACGCCCAGCTCGATCAGCTCGGCCGGGTCCTCGGCGAAGTTCGGCACCGCGATCCCGCGCTGCAGTCCGGTCATGCCCGTCCTCTCCTGCCTTTCCTGCCTTGTCCTGTTCCGGCTAGCTGGCCCGGCTCAGCGCGCTGACGCCGTGGCGCTGGGCCAGGATGGCCTTGAGCGCACGCGGCCCGCCCGCCCGGCCCGCCAGGTGGACCTCGGCCAGCGCGCGCTGGGCGTTGCCGTCACCGGCGAAGGCCGCGCAGCACAGCTCCGGCTCGACGTTGGCGGCGGCCAGGATCGCCCCGGTGCCGCCCATCGGCCCGGCCACGGCCAGCAGCGCGGACGACCCGGTGTACGTCGCGCCGGGGTAGTACGCGATCTCCTCGATCAGCCGGTCGGGGCTGCCGGAGGAATCCTTGATCCCGGCCACCGGCAGGCCCGCGAGCGCCTGAACCGGGACGCCGGGAGCCGAGATCCACGGGATGTGATAGGCGAGCACGGGGCGGCCCTGCGCCACCGCGGCGATCGCGGCGAAGTACCCCGGCAGGTCCTCGCTGCCCGGCGGCGGCCAGGCCAGGACCGCCTCGGCCCCGGCCTCGACGGCCTGGGCGGTGAGGTCCGCGGCCCGCTCCGCGCTCGGCGCGCCGGTGCCCGCGAGCACCGGGATCTGCGCCGGTACCGCCTCGCGCACGGCGCTGATCACCGCACGCCGCTCGGCATCGGTCAGCGTGGCCGGCTCGCCGGTGGTGCCGCAGGCCAGCACGGCCCGGACGCCGCGCCCGGTCAGCCCGGCGGCCAGCGCCCCGGTGGCTCCGGTATCGACGCTGCCGCCGCTGTCCAGCAAGGTGAGCAGGGCGACTCCGACGCCGGTGAACAGGGGTGCCGGCCACTCGGTCCGTGGTGCATCAGTCATTCATGACTCCGTAATCTCACCTCTGGCCAGCCGTCGGCGCGCCGGCTTATATGACCTTAGGGCACTCGTTCATGGACTCCGGCCTGACCGCCGTGGTCGGCGTCATGCGCAACTTCGTGCCCGAGCGGATGATCGCCGCCACCGGGCAGATGGCCAGGGCCAACATCGACGACGGTGACATCTTCATCGGCGAGTTCGCCAGCGGCGCGCTGTGCTCGGTGCAGACTAGCTTCGTTACCGTCGGCAACTACCCCGGCATCGAGGTCCGCGTCTCCGGCAGCGAGGGCGCGGCCATCGCCCGGCCGGTCGAGGAGTTCGGCATCTGCGAGACCTTTAAGCTGGCCCGGCCCGACGATGTGGAGTTCCGCGAGGTGGAGGTCCCGGCCAGCTACTATCCGCCGGGCGGGACCGCCCGGAAGTCGTGGCGGACGCTCTACTATGCGAACCTCACGGCCAACTTCGCCAGCTAGGTGCTGGGCGAGATCGACGGCAACGAGGGAACTTCGAGGACCCGATCTGGGTGCAGGAGATGGTGAAAGCCGTGGAGATCTCCCACTTCGAGCGCCGGTGGGTCAGCCTGCCGCTGGATGCTCCCGGCGCGGAGACCGCATGAGTGCCGGGGCGGCCGCCGGGCCGGCCCACGTGCGCTGGGGCATCATGGGCACGGCCAACATCGCCCGGGCGGCGTTCCTGCCGGGGCTGCGGCACGCCGGCGGAGTGGCGGCCGTCGTAGCAGGCCGTGACCTGAGCCGGGCGCAGGACTACGCCAGCGCGAACGGGATCGAGCGGGCGGTCGCGGGTTATGAGCGGCTCATCGGCGATCCCGACGTGGATGCTCTCTATATAGCGCTGCCCAACTCGCTGCACGCCGAGTGGACGATCCGCGCGCTGACCGCGGGCAAGCCGGTGCTGTGCGAGAAGCCGCTGTGCGGCCGCCTCGAGGAGACCCGCCGCGTGCTGGCCGTCGCGCGGGAGACCGGAACGCTGCTGTGGGAGGCGTTCGTGTTTCCCTTCCAGGAGCAGCTTGCTCAGGTCAGGGAGCTAGTCGCCGGGGGCGCCATCGGCGAGCTGCGCGAGATCCAGTCCAGCTTCCACTTCTCGGTCACCAAGCCCGACAACATCCGGATGTTCGCCAGCCTCGAGGGCGGAGCCCTCAACGATGTCGGCTGCTACCCGATCCGGCTGGCTTTCGAGCTGTTCGGCGCCGAGCACGACAGCGCCCTGGCCAGCGCGCAGCCCGGCGGCCACGGGATCGACCTGGAGTCGTGGGGCGTCCTGCGCTACCCGGGCGGACGGCGGCTGCTGCTGTCGTGCGGGCTGAACCGGGCCTATGACGCGTTCTCCCGGCTGCTGGGCAGCGCGGGGCAGATCCACATCACCAACCCCTTCCACCCCGGGGCCGGTGACTATTTCCAGGTCCTGGCTCCGCGGGCCGAGCCCAGGACGGTGGCGGCCAGCGGCGTGCCGTCGTTCGGGCCGGCCATCGCGCACATCCAGGCCGTGCTGGCCGGCGAGCAGGAGCCGCGACTGCTGGCCGTCGACACGGCGCTGCCGACCGCCCGGGCCCTGCACGACCTGGCCCTGGCCTGAGCCCGGTCCTCCTGAGCCCGGTCCTCCTGAGCCCGGTCCTCCTGAGCCCCGCCGTCAAGACACCCTCCAATTGGCCGCCGAACCGGGGAACAGCCTCCTCTCCTGATTAGTTGCTATTAAGCAACTAACGGCATACCGTGAGATCGGCCGCCCAGCCCGCTAGCCCCGCTCCGTGCGGGCCTGCCCCGCCTCACGGCCGCTGGAAAGGAAGCTCGTGCCGCTAACTGCATCACACCGGCCCAGTCCGGATTCCGGCGTCGGCCGCGCTGAGCAGGAGCCGGGCCCCCGCTATAAGTGGATCGCCCTGTCGAACACGACCCTTGGCGTCCTGATGGCGACCATCAACGCTTCGATCATGCTGATCGCCCTGCCCGACATCTTCCGCGGCATCGGCGTCAACCCGCTGCAGGCCAGCAACACCGGCCTGCTGCTGTGGCTGCTCATGGGCTACCTGGTCGTGACGGCCGTCCTGGTGGTCAGCTTCGGCCGGCTCGGCGACATGTTCGGCCGGGTCCGCATGTACAACCTGGGCTTCGCGATCTTCGCGCTATTCTCGGTGCTCTTGTCGGTGACCTGGCTGCACGGCACCAGCGCGGCCTGGTACCTCATCGGGATGCGCATTCTGCAGGGCGTCGGCGGTGCCATGCTGATGGCCAACTCCAGTGCCATCCTCACCGACGCCTTCCCCACCGACCAGCGCGGCCTCGCTCTCGGCCTGAACCAGGTCGCCGGCATCACCGGCTCGTTCATCGGGCTGGTCCTCGGCGGCCTCCTGGGTCCGGTCGACTGGCGGCTGGTCTTCCTGGTCTCGGTGCCCTTCGGGGTGGCGGGGACCATCTGGTCGTACCGGAAGCTCCTGGAACTCGGCATTCGCAAGGCCGCCCGGCTGGACTGGTGGGGCAACGTCACCTTCGCCGCCGGCCTCATCGCGGTCCTGGTCGGCATCACCTACGGCATCCAGCCCTACGGCGGCCACGCCATGGGCTGGACCAGCCCGCTGGTCATCTCGCTCATCGGCGGCGGCCTCGCCGTGCTGGTGATCTTCGCCATCATCGAGACCAAGGTCGCCGAGCCGATGTTCCGGCTCAGCCTGTTCCGGATCCGCGCGTTCACCGCCGGCAACCTGGCCAGCCTGCTGGCCAGCCTGGGCCGCGGCGGCCTGATGTTCATCCTGATCATCTGGCTGCAGGGCATCTACCTGCCGATCCACGGGTACGGCTTCAGCCAGACCCCGCTGTGGGCCGGCATCGCGATGCTGCCGCTGACGCTCGGCTTCCTCATCGCGGGCCCGGTGTCGGGTTACCTGTCGGACCGGTTCGGCGCCCGGACGTTCGCCACCGGCGGCATGGTCGTGGCCGCGGCCTCGTTCGTGCTCCTGGAGCTGCTCCCGGTGAACTTCGCCTACTGGGAGCTCGCCGTCATCCTGCTGATCAACGGGATCGGCATGGGCCTGTTCGCCGCGCCGAACCGGGCCGGCATCATGAACAGCCTTCCCCCGGCCCAGCGCGGCGTCGGCGCCGGGATAAGCGCGACCTTCCAGAACGCCGCCATGGTGCTGTCGATCGGCATCTTCTTCTCGCTGATCATCCTGGGCCTGGCCGGGACACTGCCGGTCACGCTGACGCACGGCCTGGTGGCCCAGGGCGTGCCGCACGCCGACGCGGCCAGGATCGCCGCGCTGCCGCCGGTCTCGATCATGTTCGCGGCCCTGCTGGGCTACAACCCGGTCCAGACGCTGCTCGGCCACGCGCTGACCAAGCTGCCGGCGGCCCATGCCGCCTACCTCACCGGGCACAAGTTCTTCCCGGCCCTGATCTCCGCGCCGTTCGAGCACGGCCTGAGCATCGCGTTCGACTTCGCGATCGCCGCCTGCCTCGTCGCGGCCGTGGCATCCCTGCTGCGGGGCGGCAAGTACGTGCACGGAACGGAGGAAGGACCCCAGGCCGCCAGCCCCGCCGCTCCCGCGGAGACGGTTCCCGCAGGCGGGGTTTCCGCAGGCCCAGTTCCCGCAGGCGCAGTTCCCGCAGGCGCAGTTCCCGCAGGCGCGGTATCTGCAGGCGCGGCTTCCGCAGGCGCAGTCGCCGCGATCGCTCCGGCCGCGGTCGCTGCCAGCCGGGCCAACGGCGAGCGTGAGCTGGCCGCCGCGGCGCGGGCCACCGGCTCAGCCGACCATCATCGCCCCAGCCGAACAGGAACGGATGGGTTCGACCCCCATTAAGGCCGCGCCGTAACCTCGTCGCTCTTGATCACGACCGTTTTGCGGCACTGAGCGCCGAAAAACGGTCGTGATCAAGGGACTCCGGCTGTCCGGAAGCCGTCATCCTGGACCGGTGAGCACCCGTCTTGCTCAGGTCAGCGACGCCCGGGCGATCGCCGTCGTGCACGTCCGGTCGTGGCAGGCTGCCTACCGGGGCCTGCTTCCCCAGGACTACCTGGACCGGCTCGATCCCGACCAGCGGATCGCCCGGTGGGAAGAGCAGCTCCGTCAGGCGCAAGGGCCGCGCCAGGCCGTGGTGGTCGCGGAGGACGCCGGCGAGTTGGTCGGCTTCGCGCACGCCTGCCCGGCCCGTGACGCCGACCTGGATCCCGCCATCACGGGCGAGGTCGCGTCGATCTACCTGCTGCGCGAAGCCCGGGGCCAGGGCCTGGGCCGGCAGCTGATGACCGCCGCGCTGGCCGTCCTGACCGCGGCCGGTTTCCGCGAGGCGGTCCTGTGGGTACTCGACATTAATGCCCGGGCCCGGTCCTTCTACCAGGCCGGCGGCTGGCGCCCGGACGGCAGCGTCAAGCAGGACGAGCTGGCCGGGTTCCCGCTGCGCGAAGTCCGCTACCGCTGCCCGGTGCCCTGAACGCCCGGGCCCCCAGCCGCCGTTATGGCGAATAAACCTTTGAGCGTCAATTGCGGCGCGGGCCTTGACCATGATCACTGGGCTTTGTTATGTTCCGCGCGCGGAACGTTGCGCCTCGCCGATGAGGGGGGCCTCGCAATGGCGTCGTGGATCCTGCTCCTCACCGCAGGCGGCAACGAAAGTGGGCGCGCATGGATAGGTGGAGATCAATGAGACGCCGGTCGGCGTGGGCGCTGGTAGTCGCGCCGATAATGGCGGTGGCCAGCGTCGGCATGACCGCGGCCAGCCAGGCGGCCACGGCCGCCCCGGCCAGGGTGACCACGACCGCGGCCCGGCCGCAGGTGAAGCCGCATGCAGTCAACAACCTGGACTGCAACGGGTACAGCAACAAGTACACGGCGCTCAGCCCGGGCGGCAAGATGCGCTGCACCGACCCGCTGCGGCTGCACCGCGTGAAGTACGACGGCAAGTGGGTCCTGCGCGGCTACCGCTTCAAGGACAACGGCCACTACGTCGGCCACGACGAGCCCAGCGTGAAGTTCATCTCCCACACGGCCGGGTCGGGCAACACGATGACCTACCTGACCAAGCTGGCCATCGACCCCCGGCGGCAGCCCACCGCCAATGGCAGCGTGACGAAGTACGCCGAGCTGAGCGTCGCCCCGTGGTTCGGCCTGCCGATGTGCGACCCGGCGTCCTATCCGCAGAATCCCTGCACGCCGGACAGCGACACCAACTCGGGGGCGTTCAACGACCCGCACGCCGCCGGCTCGGCGTTCATGGAGCTGCAGCTCTACCCGCCGGGCTTTGCCCCGTTCGCGGACAGCGTCAGCTGCACCCGCACCCAGTGGTGCGCCGCCCTGAACATCGACAGCCTCGAGTCCGAGTTCAACTTCGTGAACCTCAACCCGGCCTGCACCGAGCCCATTAACTTCGCTTACCTGCAGCGGAACGGCGTCCCCACCGGACCGCCGGGGCCGCAGCTGGCCAACACCTCGACGCTGCTCCCGAACGGCCAGACGCTCAAGATGAACTCCGGTGACGTGCTGAGGGTGTCCATCAGCGACCCGGCCGCCGGGTTCACGACCAGGATCACCGACCTGACCACGGGCCAGAGCGGCTTCATGGTGGCCAGCGCGCAGAACGGCTTCATGAACACCAACTACAAGACCTGCGCGGGCATGCCGCACACCTTCCACGCTGAGTACAGCACCGCCAGCCAGCCGAACCAGGTTCCCTGGGCCGCGCTCGAGGGCGGCGTCCTCATGCAGCAGGAGATTGGCCACTTCGAGTCCTGCAGTTCCGTGGCTCACCGCCTGCCCGTCAGCCTGAACGGCGGGACATTCACCGACAAGAACGTGTTCCAGACCTGCGTGGGCGGCAGCGAGGGGAAGCGCGCCGTGGGCGAGGGCCCGTGCAACCCCAAGACCGGTGTCTGCCAGCACGCGACGACGGAGGGGACGACCAGCCCGATTGCCTGCCCGAGCAACAACGCCGGCAGCGGCCAGCTCTGCGAGTTCTCCGACGGCAACTGCTTCCAGCAGGGCAACCGGGTCGTCATGGTCAACGGAAAGGCGAGGATAGAGCACGCCCCGATAGCGGCCTGCCTGCAGAACTCCTTCCAGAACGGTGACCTGGACTTCGACGGGACCCCCTACCAGACCGGCACCTGGCCGAACGGGAGCCCGAACCACCCGACGTCGTTCCGCTATATCGGCCCGTTCGACGGGACAGGCCACTCCTATCCCCAGATTCAGTTCGAGACGGACGCGCCGGGCTCGGAGTTCCTCTGCAACACCACCACCGGCAACAACTGCGTCATCAAGCCGCTGGGCTCGAAGTTCTATCCGTTCTGGTCGATCAACAACACCCAGCGCCTGGCAGGCGTCGGGACTCCGGCCGGGGCCTGCGTCTGGAACTTCGGCAATGTCCTGCCCGGCGTCACCAAGAATGCCTTCGGCAGGGACGCGCAGTACGGGTCTCCCCACATAGAGCAGTATGGCGGCACGACCATCAGCGCCGTCATGGCCAACCCGGCGGTCACCGGCAAGTGTCCCGCTGTCAGCCTGGGCTAACCCCCAGGGAGCGGCCCGGCCGCCAGCCGGGCCCGCCGCCCGCGCCGTTACAAGTTCATCAGTGATAACGCATCGGGCCTGCCCCGCGCCTCACCCGTGCGGGGCAGGCCCGAGGCGTCAGGTGCCGGCCGTGTCCGCGGCCGGCGTGACGCGGGAGGCCAGCACCGACCCGGCCAGGCCTGGCTGCGGCCGGACCGGATGGCCCGCGCCCCGCGGATCCGGCTCCCGCCGCGCCGGGCCGACAGCCCCGTCGGTCTCTCTGGCGCGCTCCCCCGGCAGCCACGCCAGCCAGGACGGCAGGTACCAGGCCCGCTCACCCAGCACCGCCAGGGCGGCGGGCAGGATAATGCCGCGCACCACGGTCGCGTCGATCAGCACGGCCGCGGCCAGCCCGATGCCGAGCATCTTCACGTCGATCCCGGACAGCGTGGCGAAGATGGAGAACACCGCCACCATGATCACCGCCGCGCTGGTGACCACCCCGGCGCTGCGGCCGATCCCGCACACGACGGCGTCGGCGGAGCTCATGCCGCCCGACCACAGTTCCCTGATCCGGCTCAGGATGAAGACGTGATAATCCATGCTCAGCCCGAATAGCAGGACGAAGGAGAACAGCGGGACCCACGGGATGATTGCCCCGTAAGCGGTAAAGCCGAGCGGGCCCTGCAGGTGGCCGTCCTGGAAGATCAGCGTGACCAGCCCGTAGGCCGCGCCGACCGACAGCAGGTTCAGGCCGATCGAGACCAGCGGGATCGCCAGGCTGCGGAAGGCGCACATCAGCACGAGCAGCGCCAGCCCCGCCACGACGATGAACACCAGCGGTGTCCGCGAGTGCAGGGCCGCGGCCATGTCATGGTGGCCGGCGGTATTGCCGGTGACGGCATAGGTGACCCCGGTCGCGCGGCCGACAGTGGCGGGCAGCACCCGGTCCCGCAGTGTTTCCAGCGCGGCGTAGGACACCCGGTTCGAGCCGTTCCCGGCCAGCGGGACCTGGATCACGATGCCGCGCCCGCCCGCGACGGCCGTCGCGGTGATCGGGCCCCGGATGGCGCCGCCGGGTGTCGCCCGGGCCGCCAGCGCGGCGATGTCCTGCGCCGCGGCCCGGCTCTGCAGGTGGCTGCCGGTCAGCACCACCTCGGCCGGCGCGGGCCGCCCGGGGAACTCCTGCTGGATCTGGTCGAGCGTGCGGACCACGGGCAGGTTGGCCGGCAGGTCGATGTTCGGGGAGCCGAGCCGCATCCCGAGCGCGGGCGCGCCGAGCGCGAGCAGCGCGAGCACCCCGATCCCGCCCCAGGCGAGCGGACGCCGGACCACGCGCCGCGCCAGGCCCGCCCACATCCGCGAGGACCGGGCACTGGTCCGGCACCGGCCGAGCCAGGGCAGGCGGCCGCGATCGGCCCACGGGCCTAGCCAGGACAGCAGCGCGGGCAGGAACGTCAGCGACCCGAGCACGGTGACGCCGACGACCATGATCGTCCCGGCCGAGATGCCGGTGAAGATGTCCAAGCCGGACAGGAACAGGCCGGCCAGCGAGATCATCACGGTCACGCCGGACACCACGATGGCCCGGCCGGACGTGCTGGCCGCGATGCGCAAGGCCGCCTGCCGGGAATGCCCGGCGGCCCGTTCCTCCCGTTCTCGGCGCAGGTAGAACAGCGAGTAGTCCACGCCGACGGCCATGCCGATGACCAGCACCACCTCCGACGTCCCCGAGCTGACCGGGAACCACTGAGCCGGGATGGCCAGCAGCGAGATCGCGGCGGTCACCGCGGTCCCGGCCAGCAGCACCGGGATCCCGGCGGCGATCAGCGCGCCGAATACCCCCAGCAGCAGGATGAGGGTCAGCGGGATCGAGGTGTCCTCGGCCTTGCGGAAGTCGTGGCCGAGCATGGCGTTGGCGACCCGGTCGGTGCTGGCGTCGCCCGCCTCGCGGACGACCACCCCGGGGTGCCGGGCCTGGATCCGGGCGATGGCGGCCAGGTCGGCCACGACCGCGGTGTCGGCGCGGGCAGTCGGGCCGGCGACATCGAAGGTGACCAGGGCGGCCAGGTGATCAGCCGACAGCAGCGCGCCGCCGCCGCGCGAGAAGGGCGCCTGGATGTCGCGCGCGGCCCGCGGCAGGCTGCCCAGCGCGCTGGCTACCTCCCGCGTGACCTGCCGCACCTCGGCCGTCGCGTCGGCCCGCAGCACGCCGGCGCGGGCCCGGGTCTCGATCAGCACGCTCTCCGCCGGGACGGAGACCACCTTGAGCTCGTGCAGGATCTTCTCGCCCTGCCCTGCCTGGCCAGCGTCGTACTGCTGGGCGCTGGTCCCGCTGAGCAGCTGGCCGACGCAGAACGTGGCCGCCACGAACACCAGCCAGGCCAGCACGGCTACCTTGCGGTGCCGGACGCTCCAGCAGGCGATGTGCTCGACCACGGTCCGCCGGGCCCAGGTCTGGGGATCCTGCGCGCCCCGGGGATCCTGCGCGCCCAGGGGATCCTGATCCTGGGCCGCCGACGGATCATGGGTGGCTGCGGGCACGCTGATAGCGCGGGACTTGGGCATGGGAGCAGGGCAGACTCTCTAGGCGGTGGCGGGGCACACCGTCCGAACGGGGGTCTGGGCTCGGGCGCTTGCTCGCGGAACGAGTGGCCCCCATCCTAAGTTCCTGACCAGCCGAAGTGGGCCCGTACTCAGCACTTCGCCCGCCTCGCCCGCCTTGCCCTGCCTCCCTGGCCCCAGCCACCCCTCCCCGTTTGCCCGCCTCCTGCTTCGCCCGGCGCTGCCGCCCCCGCCCCCTCCGCTCGCCGCCCCGCGTGCTGCGCGCCGTTAGCGCGGGGACTTTTCAGCGCGCTCAACTGAAAAGTCCCCGCGATCACCGGGCGGCCGGCAACGGCCGGCTGCCGTAGACGATGATGGTCAGCCATGGGCGAGCTGATCGTGATCCGGCACGGCGAGACCGAGTGGAGCAAGTCCGGCCGGCATACTGGCCGCACGGACGTCCCGCTGACCGCCCGCGGGGAGCAGGCCGCGGCCGCGCTGGCGCCGGCGCTCGCCCGGCACCACATCAGCGCGGTGCTCGTCAGCCCGGCTGACCGGGCCCGGCGCACGGCACAGCTCGCCGGGCTGATCCGGCCCGACGCGCCGTGGCCGGTCAAGATCGATCCAGACCTGCGGGAATGGGACTACGGCGGCTACGAGGGCCGGACGACGGCCGACATCCAGAAGGAGCGGCCGGGCTGGTATCTCTGGCGGGACGGGGTCATCCCCGGCGACGCCGACCACCCCGGCGAGACTGTGCAGCAGGTCGGGCAGCGCGTGGACCGCGTCTTGGCCAGGGCCAGGCCGCTGCTGTCCGGCGGCGACGTCGTGCTGGTGGCGCACGGTCACTCGCTGCGCATCCTGACCGCCCGGTACCTCGAGCTGGACGCCGACAGCGGGCGGCTGTTCCGGCTGGACACCGGCACGCTCAGCACGCTCGGCACCGAGCACGCCATGCCGGTGATCACGTCCTGGAACGTTCCCCCGACGGCCTGATCAGGCCAGCCCGGCGCGGCTCACCCGGGCCAGCCGACTGACTGGCTGGCCGACCAGCTCGCTGGCTAACTGGCCGGCCTGCTGAGTGCTGGCCGGGTCAGGCCGCGGCCTGACCGATCCGGGCCGCGGCGCGCCGACGGCGCCGGGCGGCCACCGCGACCGGCAGTTCCAGCACCTGGCGCGGCATCCGGAGGCTGGACTCGTAGGCCGCGCGCAGGGCCAGGTTGGTCGCGGCGTCGGTGAGCGGAATGCCGGGGCTGCCGTACATCCGGCGTGCCCAGCGCGGCAGGCTGGCGAACGCCAGCGTGTTCAGCGGCGGGAGCACCAGGCGCAGCGCCATCAGCTCCGCCGGCAGCTGCGGCGTGAACGACCTGCGCAGCGCCTGCCGGGCCTCCGGGGTGGCGTGCAGTCCCGGCCGCATCCCGGCGTAGTAGTCATCGAGGTCGGCCATGCTCGCAGGCACGATGGCGGGATCCAGTCCGACCACCTCGGCGCCGCGGCGCTGCTCGTCCACGAAGGCGTCCAGCTCGCCCGCGCGGACCGGAACGCCACTGCGGCGGGCGATGTCCGCGTAGGAGACAACCTCCCCGCAGTGCACCCACAGCAGCAGCTCCGGCTCGTCCAGCCGGAACTCGCGGCCCAGCTCATCCACGCCCGTCAGCGAGGAGTGGATCTTGCGGACCCGCCGCCCGGCCCGCTCGACCTCGGCTCGGGTGCCGAACGTCCGCACCCGGACGAACTCGGTGGTCCGGATGAACCGGCCCCAGGCCTGGCCGGGATCGGCGAACGAGGTGTGCTGCCAGGTGCCCATCATCACCGCGGGATGCAGCGCCTGCAGGTAGAGGGCCCGCAGTCCGGCCACCCACATGACCGGCTCGGCCATGATCCGCCAGGTCACGGATCCGGGCCCGAACAGCCCGTGGTCCGCCGGCTCCTGGCCCGCCGGCTCCTGGCCCGCGGGCTCGATCGAGTCGCTGTCGCTGGGCGGCCTCGTTCCGGATGCCATCACGCCCCCTCTGCGCCGGGCTCAGCCCGCGCGGGGAGCGTCGCGGGGCTTACTCCGGGCGGGTCTCGTCCTCTACCCAGCTTAGATAGGCCTCCGAGCCCGCCACGATCGGCACCGCGACGATCTCTGGCTCGTCGTAGCTGTGCCGCTCGGCCAGGAAGTCAGCTAGCTCGTCATAGCGGTCCGCCGGGAGCTTGAGCAGGATCAGCCATTCTTCCGACCGCTCGATGGTGTCTTCCCACCAGTACATGCTCGAGATCGGGCCAGACACCTGGGCGCAGGCGGCAAGCCGCGCCGCCACGGCAGCGTGCCCGAGCTCTATCGCCTCGGCACGCGAGTCGGTCGTTGTCTGCACCTGAAGAAACTGCGGCTCGGTGCCGGCCGCGGGGCTGTTGCCCGGCATGACCATGATCGTACGCTGTTGCCGCGAGGCCCGGCACGACGTTCCAGACGCTTCGCGCCGCCGATACCCTGACCGCGCGGACGGCGGAGGAGGACCTGCTTGTGGCTGGCGCATTCTGCCTGATCGTCAACCCGGTCGCCGGCGGCGGCCGGTCCCTTCGCCTGCTCCCGGAGGCGACCGCGCGACTGGCTGAGCTGGGCCTGAGCTTTGAGGCCACGAGGTCCGCGAGCTTGCCGCACGCCCGGGAGCTGGCGGCCGCGGCGGCCAGTGACGGGAAGATTGTCGTCGCTGTCGGCGGCGACGGGCTGGCCGGGGCACTGGCCGGCGTCGCCGCCGCCGCGGGGGCCACATTCGCGATCATCCCGGCCGGCCGGGGCAACGACCTGGCGCGCGTCCTGGGCCTGCCGGCCGCGCCCCGGGCCGCGGCCGACGTGCTGGCCCGTGGCCAGACCCGGCGGATCGACCTGATCAGCGTCAGCACGCCGGGCTGGCCGGCCTGCGTGGTCGCGGGCAGCGTGTACACCGGCGTGCCGTCGGTGGCCGGCGAGATCGCCAACGCGGCCCGCTGGCTGCGCGGCCCTGCCGTGTACCCGGCAGCGGCGCTGCGCGCGCTGGCGGCCTGGCGCCCAGTCAGGTTCCGGCTGGAGCCGGCGGCGCGCGCTGTCCCGGCCCCAGCCCTGCCCTCGCCCCCCAGCTCAGCCCAGGTCGCAGCCGCAGCCACGACGGCCTGGGCACTGGACCGGGAATTCGCTGGTTATGCCGTCGTCGTCGCCAACTCGGCCTACTTCGGCGCGGGCATGATGGTCGCTCCCCCGGCCCGGATCGACGACGGAGTCCTGGACATCGTGGCCATGCGGGACGGCCCGAGGCTCGCCTTCCTCCGGGTACTGCTCAGGATCAGGACGGGCGCGCACGTTTCGCTGGCCCAGGTCGGGCTGGACCGCGCCGCCGCCGTGACGCTGGCCATGGACCGGGCGATGCCGGTCGCCGCCGACGGCGAGACCCTGCCGTGGGCGTCCCCGCTGCCGGCCAGGACGGAGCTGACCATCCAGGTACTGCCCGCCGCCCTAACCGTCCTGGCTCCGCCACCCTGACCTGCCACCGCTCTTGACCATCAGGGTCCTGTGACCCCGGCCGGGCCGGTCGGCATCGGCGCGTCGGCACCCCGCCCGCGTGCCTGGGGCTACCCCGCCGGCATCATGGCTGCATGGATCACGACGGACGGGCCTGGATCGCGCAGCTGCCTCATGAGCTCGATGGACAGCGGCCGATTCTGGACCGGCTGCTGAACCTGTGTGAGGCCGTCGACGGCATCCGGTGGCTGGTGATCGGCTGCTCGGTCGGGCGCGGTGCCGGGGATGGCCTCTCCGACCTGGATGTGGCCGTGGGGATCCGGGAGGGGGCATTCCCCGCGATCGCCGCGGAGGTCCGCCGCGGCGTGGACCGGCTGGGCGACCTCGTCGAGAGCTTCCAGCACCAGCTGCCCGGGGTCACCGTAACCCACGAACGGATCTTCGCCCAGTTCGCCGACCGCTGCCAGGTCGACCTGGTGATCTTCCCGGCGTCGGTAGAGGCCGGCGCCATCCCGGGCGTGGTCGTGCTCTATGACCCTGATGGCTGCATCGTGATCGCGAGCGAGCCGCCGGCCGCCGTCACGCCGGCGCAGGTGCGCGAGTGGGCCTTCCTGGGCTGGTGTGCCCTCGCCGACCTGGGCAAATACCTGCGGCGCCAGTCACCCTGGGAGGCCCTGGCCCGGCTGGGCGAGGCGCGGGACCAGCTGTGGCGGCTCTGGGCCGTGGCGCTGGATGTTCCCTCTCGGTACGGCCTGACGAGCATCCTGGACTTCGCGCCTGGCGGGGTGCCGGCCGAGATGGAAGCCACGGTTGCCGACCTGGATCCGGCCCGGCTGCTGTCCGCTGGCCAGGCTCTCGCCGCGCTGCTGGCCGACATCGGCCGACGGCTGCCCGCCGACCAGGCAGCGGCGCTGCCGACGGCGATAGCCCGTTACATCGTCGCCGACCTGGCGTCGATAACCCCTCCCGGCGGCATCTGCCCGCACCGGCAGGCCTACCTCGACGCGATGGGCCAGTGGGGGGCGCCAGCGCGCCCGGACGCCGCCGCCGGCAGGCTGGTGCCGGGGCCGGACGGCGCGGATCGCGAGGCGGCCTTCCGCGGGTGGTACCTGGTCACCCAGGGCCACGAGCATGCCGACCCCTGCCAGGCGGCCCGCCGGTAGCACCGCCCGGACGGCCGGCCAGCCAGATCGGCTCCGGCTGGCCGGCCAGCCAGCCAGCTCAGGCTGCGGCGCTGCTCTGGAACGCCGCGATGAGCCACCTATCGTCGCCTTGGCGGGCGAGCACCCAGGTCGCCCGGATCAGGCGGCCGGGCGGCAGTTCGGCCTCGGCCACCATCAGGACACCGGCCTCGCTGATCACGATGACCGCGTCGTCGCCGAGGAACCGGACGCTCTGCGTCTGGTCCAGGACCCGCGAGCCCTTCAGCGGGCCGGCGAAGGCCGCCACGAACGTGGCCTGGATCTCCGCCCTGCTCGTCTTGTAGACGCCGGGCTGCACGACGGTCGCGTCGTCGGTGTAGCAGGCGGCGAGCGCCTCAGCGTCGCCCCTGGCCCAGGCGGCGTACTGCTCCTGGATAACCGCCAGGACGTCGCCGTCGGTCCTGTGCAGGACTGCGGCCGGGTAGTTGCTGTCCATAGTCGTCCTCGTCTGTGAGTCGGGTATCTGCTCGTGAATACATACCGAGCAGGCCAGCCCAACTCATCGGCAGACGCGCCGCGACTGCAGACGGGCCGGCTGGGCCCCGCGATGCCCGGCCCTCAGGCGGGGTCGTAGTAGTGGGCGTACTGCCAGACACCATCCGTTATCAGGGCTTCGTCGGTCAGCGGTCCGAACCGGGCCGGCGAGAGCGCGCTGATGTCGAGCCGGCCGGGCATGTCGGTGATCCAGCCCGCCAGCGCCTCGCCGATGGCCAGCGAGGAGGAGAAGCCGGACCCGTTGCAGCCGCTGGCTACCCACAGCCCCGGCACGTCGGGCACCGGACCGGCGATGAACCGGCCGTCCGGGGTCATCGTGAACATCCCGCCGCGGTGCTCGGCCACGGCCAGCTCGCCGGCCAGCGGCACCTGCGCCGCGACCAGAGCGCCCATCTTGCGCAGCACGCCCAGGTCGAGCGGGAGGTCGTCGGTGCGGAACGTGGCAGGCTGCGAGCGCGGGTCGACCGGCAGCGGGTCGGCCTCGAACCCCCCGAGCATCAGGCCGCCGCGGGCCGGGCGCAGGTACACGGCCGCGTCGACCACCCGGACGATCGGCTGGACCCCCTTCAGGCCCGCGGCAGGCTCGGTGATCAGCAGCTGGTGCCGGACCGGCGCCACGGCCACCGCCGGCCCCGCCGCCCGGCCCGGTGCCGCCCGGCTTGGTGCCGCATGGCTTGGTGCCGCATGGCTCTCCCGCGCCAACTCGGCGACCTGGCGGGTCCAGGCGCCGGCCGCGTCCACCACTGTCGTGGCCGTCATGGAACGGCGCGCCGTCCGCAGGCCGGTCACCTGGCCGCCCCGCAGCGAGATCTCGGTCACCGCCTCCGACTCCAAGAGCTCGACCCCGTGCCGCCGGCAGGCAGCCGCCAGCGCCCGGACCAGGTGCGTGGGCTCCTCGATGTAGACGTCCTCGGGACACCACAGAGCCAGCTCGCGGCCATCGCCGTGGTAATAGGAAACCCGGCGGGACAGCTCGCCCGGACCGGCCTCGGTGACGTCGGCGCCCCAGCCGCGAGACCGTCCGGCCTCCACGCGCAGGTGCGCCTGGTGCTCATCGGTCCGCGCGACCAGGAAGCTGCCCGATCGCGCCACCTCCAGCGGCACGCGGGCCCAGTCGCTGAAGCTCACCGCCCTGGTGATGCTGCGCCGGGCCAAGGCCGTGCGCAGCTCGTCGGCCTGGACCGACTTGAACAGGCCGGCCGCCCGGCCAGAAGCCTGCGAGCCGGGGGCATCCCGCTCGACCACCACGACGGTCCGGCCCTTCAGCGCGCAGTGCAGAGCCGTGCTCAGGCCGAGCGCGCCGGCCCCGATGACGACGATGTCCGGGTTCATCGCACCAGTCTGGCGAACCAGCCGGCGCCGGGCTAGTCCCGCACTCGCCCATCTCACGCAGGTCGGCGTCGGCCTGCGGAACCAGGCGAACCTAAGCGCCAGCCAGGGCCTGAGGCTGGTAAGGCCCTGACTGGCGCCGATCTGGGGAAGCCCGGCCGCCACCCGGGCGGCGGGCCGCAGGCAGCCTGGCGCGAGATCAGCCGCCGGCCACCCGGGGATCAGTACCCGTAGCCGCCACCCGACTTGGACGGCGACGGGGAGGCCTTCGACGTGGCCGCGGTCAGCTTCGCGCCCGTCGGGGTGGTCGCCCACCAAAGGCCGCCGCTGGTGTTGATGTCGTTGCCGTTCACCTGGCCCGCCTTCTTGTCGCCCGCGAATATGTACAGCGGGTGACCGTCGTAGGTGGCCTGGACCGTGCCGTCGGCGCGCTTGATGGTCCCGAACTTGCCGGTCAGCGCGGCGCTGGAGGCTGCCGTCGGCGTGCCGGTCAGCGGCGGCCAGAAGCCGGCGCAGCTGGCGCTGCAGTTCGACTTGGTCGGGGTGTCGATGGCGAACCAGTAGATCGTGAAGCCGTTGGCGGTGGTCAGCACGGTCCCCTTGCTCGTCTTGGCCGTCGTGATGCCGGTCGCCGACGTGCTGGGCCCCGCGCCCGCCGAGGTCGGCGTGCTACTGGAGGCGGCCGCCGGCGCCGAGGTGGCCGATCCCCCCGAGGTGCCGCTGCTGCTCGAACTACTTCCGCAGGCGGCCAGCAAGACCAGGCCCGCCGCAGCGCCGGGCGCTGCCCACCATAGGTTACGCATATCGCTATCTCCGTTCGATCGGGCGGTGTCGTCAGGCCCCCACCACCTCCAGCACGTATGCCGGGCCGCGATCGTTCACGCGAGATTTACCGCGCCATCCGCTGGCAGAGCCAGGCCAGGGACATCGGGTAGCGGTAGTCGATGGCCGTGTGGGTCCCCTCGAACAGCTCGAAGAAGACCACGTCGTCGGGCACGCCGACGTCCGCCAGCGCCGCCCGGAAGGCGGTCGCGCCCAGGTCCAGGGAGAACTCGTCGGAGGTCCCGGCGTCGATCCAGATGGAGTGCAGCGAGCGCAGCGCCGTCGGGTAGCGGGCGGCCATCCGCACCGGGTCCCAGTCCAGCCAGCGCTCCCAGACCTCGGGCCGCACCGCTCCCGTGCGCGGGTCGAACGGCAGCTCGACCGAGCCGTCCTCGCGGGCCGAGAAGCACGCCGCCACGCCGAGCAGGCCCAGCAGCACGTGGTCGGCCGGCTTGGTAAACGCCACCCGCGAGCGGAAGTCGTCCCACCACCGCCAGATGTCGCCGTCATAGCCGCGCAGCAGCCGGACGGCCGGCCCGAACTCCCGCAGGTAGCAATGCTCGTACAGGGTGTCCCCCGCGTGCGTGGCCAGCGCGCCGAACAGGTCCGGGCGCAGCATCGGGGTGATCATCGCGCCGAACCCGCCGCTGGACTTCCCGGCGATCGCCCGGTGCGCCGCGTCGGCCCGGGTCCGGTAGCGCGCGTCCACCCACGGCACGACCTCCTCGCAGAGGTAGGAGTGGTACCGGCCGGTGCCGGGCGAGTCGACGAACTGGCTGCCGCCGTAAGCGGTCCAGGCGTCGACGTAGACCACGATGGCCGGCGGCGCGTCGCCGCGGGCGAACATCGCGTCGGCCGTCTCGGGGAACGGCTGCCGGAACGGGGACCGGTTCCGCCACATGGTCAGGTGCCCGGTGTAGCCCTGGATCATGTAGACCGACGGGTAACGGCGGGCCGGGTCGTCGTCGTAGCCGGGTGGCACGTACACCCACAGCGGCCGGTCGGCCGGGTCGCCGAGCGGGTTGCCGCGCAGCAGCTCGCTGGTGATGACGTGCTCGTCCAGCCGTCCGGCCAGATCGGCGGACCACGGCAGCATGAGACCTCCGGTTTAGTCGCGGGATCCGACAGCTCATCACACCACCAAGCGGTAACGGACCTTTGCCCCGGCCCCAGCCCGCCCCGCTGATCACCGCCGTGCATGATCCCCTCTGGCAGCCTACGGTCTGACTATGAGCCCGGACTCAGCAGCGACCGCCGCCGGAGCGGCAGCCCGCGACCCGGTCGAGCTGCGGTTCGCCGCCGCGGTCCGGGTGATGACGCCCGGGGACGCCCCCGCCGCCCAGCCGCCCGCCGCCCAGCCGCCGGGCCAGCCCGCACCGGGCCAGGCGGCACCGGCCACGCCAGGCCGGGGCCGGCTCAGCGTGGTCGGGCCGGCCGCTGCGCTGCCCCGGCTCAGCCCGCAGCGCTGCCTGGAGCTGTTCGACGCCCAGCTGGCCAGCCGGCACCTGGACCTGGCCGCCCGGCTGCTGCGCGCCACCGGCGCCGGCTTCTACACCATCGGCTCGTCCGGGCACGAGGGCAACGCCGGCGTGGCCGCGGCGCTCCGGCTCACCGACCCGGCGCTGCTGCACTACCGCTCGGGCGCCTTCTACCTGGTGCGGGCCGCGCAGGCCGACCCGCCGCGGGACGGCGTCACCGACGTCCTGCTCGGCCTGGTCGCCGCGGCGGCCGAGCCGATCGCGGGCGGCCGCCACAAGGTCTTCGGGCACCGGGACCTGAACGTGATCCCGCAGACCTCGACCATCGCCTCGCACCTGCCCCGGGCAGTCGGGCTGGCCTTCTCGCTGGACCGGGCGGCGAAGCTGGGCCACGACCGCCCCGGTCGCGACCGCTCGGGTCCCCGGGACGCGATCGTGGTGTGCAGCTTCGGCGACGCCTCGGCGAACCACTCCACCGCGGCCGGCGCCATCAACACCGCCGCCTACTGCGCCTACCAGGGCCTGCCCATACCGCTGCTGCTGGTCTGCGAGGACAACGGGATCGGCGTCAGCGTCCGCACGCCGCCCGGCTGGATCACCGCCGCGCACTCCGGCCAGGGCCCGATCCCGTATTTTCACGCCGACGGCTACGACGTCGCGGCGGTGCATGACACCGCGCTGGCCGCCGCGTCGTGGGTCCGCGAGCGGCGCGCGCCGGCCTTCCTGCACCTGCGGACGGTGCGGCTGGGCGGCCACGCCGGATCGGACGTGGAGTCGGCCTACCGCAGCGCCGCGGACATCGCCGCCGACGCCGGGCGGGACCCGCTCATCGGGACGGCCGGGATGCTGGTCGCCGCCGGGGTGCTCAGCCCCGCGGAAGTCCTGGACCGGTACGAGCAGTCCCGGGCGCGGGTCCTGGAGCTGGCCGCGCAGGCGGCCCGGGCGCCCCGGCTGACGACCGCCGCGGAGATCATGGCCCCCATCGCGCCGCGCCGCCCGCACGCGGTAGCCGCCGCGCTGGCGGTCCGCGGCCGGACGGCCGCCGCCTCCGGGCGGCACCAGGCGTTCGCCGGGCGGCTGCCCGAGGCGGAGGGCCCGCTGACCCTGGCGCAGGCGATCAACCGGACCCTGGCCGACGAGCTGGCCGCCAGGCCCGGCATGATCCTGTTCGGCGAGGATGTCGCCCGCAAGGGCGGGGTCTACGGGGTGACCCGGGGCCTGCTGCGCAGCTTCGGAGCCGGCCGGGTGTTCGACTCGGTCCTGGACGAGCAGTCCATTCTCGGGGTCGCCCTCGGCGCCGGGCTGGCCGGGCTGCTGCCGGTCCCGGAGATCCAGTACCTGGCCTACCTGCACAACGCCGCCGACCAGATCCGGGGCGAAGGCGCCACGCTGCCGTTTTTCTCCCGCGGGCAGTACCGCAACCCGGTGGTGGTGCGCATCGCCGGCCTGGCCTACCAGCAGGGATTCGGCGGTCACTTCCACAACGACAATTCGGTGGCGGCGCTCCGCGACATCCCGGGCCTGGTGATCGCCTGCCCGGCCCGGCCGGACGACGCGCCCGCCATGCTGCGGACCTGCCTGGCGGCCGCGGACGTCGACGGGACGATGAGCGTCTTCCTCGAGCCCATCGCGCTCTACCATCAGCGCGACCTGCACGTCCCCGGCGATGACGGCTGGCTGGCCCCCTACGACGCGCCCGCGTCGTGGGCGTCCGGCCACATCGCGCTGGGCTCGGCCCGGGTTTACGGTGACGGGCCCGATGTCACGATCGTGACGTTCGGCAACGGCCTGCGGATGAGCCTGCGGGCCTGCGCCCGGCTGGCCGCCGACGGCATCGGCTGCCGCGTCCTCGACCTGCGCTGGCTTGCGCCGCTGCCCGTGGCCGACCTGCTCCGCGAGGCATCGGCGACCGGCCGCGTGCTGGTGGCCGACGAGACCCGGCGCACCGGCGGGGTGGCCGAGGGGGTGATCGCGGCCCTGGCCGACGCGGGCTTCACCGGCCGGGTCCGGCGCGTGGCCAGCGAGGACAGCTTCATCCCGCTCGGCGACGCCGCCGCCGCCGTCCTGCTCACCGAGGCCGCCATCGAGGCCGCCACCTGGGACATCGTGCACTGACGGGTAACGAAACCGGCATAGTCTTCATCGGCGCTGGTCTCGCCGGTCACTGAGCTGTCATCGGCAGTTCACGGCCTGTCGGCAGGATGGGCCCATGTCCAGCGAGCACGACGGTCCAGGCGATGGCTACCCCGATGCCGCCCCGGACGGCGCTCCGGAGGCCGGGGCGGCACGCTCGGAGCCAGCCGTCGCCGTGGCCATGCTCGGCACCGACGACTCGTCGCTGTCCCGTCGCCAGGTGCTCGTCGGGGCCGGCCAGGCCGGCCTGCTCGCCGCCGCCCCGCTCCCGCTGCCCCTGCAGCGCCCGAGGGAGCAGCCGGCCACCGCGGGCGCGACGCCCGAGCAGATCCACCTGACCTGGGGACGCGATCCGGCGACCAGCGTCGCGGTGTCCTGGGTCTCGCCCGAGCCCGCGGTCCGGCCCCGGATCCTGCTGTCGGGACCGGACGGCGGCTCGCGGGTCGCCTCGGCCGTCCGGCGCAGCTACACCGACGGCATCAGCGGCGAGGCTGTCTGGACCTATCACGCGCAGCTGACGGGGCTGGCCCCGGACAGTGCCTACCGCTACGCCATCGCCGCCGACAATGACGGCGCGGGCGAGCCGTTTTCTGCCACCTTCCGCACGGCGCCGCGCGGGCGGGCCCCGTTCCGGTTCACCAGCTTCGGTGACCTGGCCACGCCTAACCCGCAGTGGGTGCTGTCCTACGGCCAGAGCGCCCACGCCGTGGCCGCGGTCGAGTCGTTTCAGCCGCTTTTTCACTTGCTCAACGGGGACCTGTGCTACGCCAACCTCAACCCGGGCCGGCAGCCCGAGGTCTGGCGTGACTTCGGCAACAACTGCCAGGCCTCCGCCGCGCACCGGGCCTGGATGCCGTGCCCGGGCAATCACGAGATCGAGTTCGGCAACGGGCCGCAGGGCCTGGGCGCCTACCTGACCCGCTACACGCTGCCGGACAACGGCGTGCCCGGCTTCCGCAGTCGCTGGTATGCCTTCCGGGTGAGCGCGGCACTGTTTATCTCGCTCGACGCCGATGACGTGGTCTACCAGGACGCCGGCGCGTTCGTGGCCGGGCCCGAGCCGCTGAGCCCGGTCCCTGGCTCGGGCAGCGGCCCCATCGCGCCGGGGACCTCGTTCTACATCCGGGGCTACTCGGGCGGCGCGCAGACGGCCTGGCTGGAGCGGACGCTGGCCGCGGCCCGGGCCGATCGCTCCGTCGACTGGATTATCGTGCAGATGCACCAGGACGCGACCTCCTCCTCCGCCACGGGCAACGGCTCCGATCTCGGAATCAGGCAGGCCTGGCTGCCGCTGTTCGACCGGTACCAGGTCGACCTGGTCCTGTGCGGGCACGACCACGACTACGAGCGGTCCTTCCCGGTGCGCGGCTTCGACGCCATGGCCGGGCGCGACGCCGCGACCGGCGAGCCGGTGCAGACCCTGCGGCCGCACCCGGTCACGACGGCCGCCAGCAGCGTGTTCGATACCAGCGAGGGCACCGTGCACCTGATCCTCGGCTGCGGCGGCACCGACGCGCCGCTGGACACCTACGGCGTGGACCCGGCCGACGGGCTGCGCCAGGCCAAGGTGTTCACCCGGCCGAACCGGCCCGCCGCGACCGGCACGTCGGGCGTCTTCGCCCGGCCCGCCGCCGACGCGCTGGAGGATGCCACCTGGTCGGCGATGCGCGACCCGGCCACCGGCTACGGGATCGCGGTGTTCGACGTGCACCCCGGCGAGGTGCGCGGGGGCATGACCAGCGTCACGGTCCGTTACTTCCATGCCGTCGGCGCCGACCCGGTGAACCCGGCCACCGGCCGGCCCGGCGCGCCCACGCCCGCCTACACCGAGTTCGAGACCTTCACCCTGGTCCGCCACCGCTCCGACGGCTAAGCGGCCCGCGCTCCCGCTGTCCCAGCGGCGCCCGCCAGCCAGTACCAGCGACATGGGCGGGCCGCTGCCGCCGTCCCAGCAGCAGCTCTGGCCCAGCCATGACGTTGCCTGGGGCCTGTCGATCATGCTGTCCCTGCCCTGGATCGCCGGCGGCGGGCTCGCCTTTCTGGGCTGGGCCCGCGTCAACCATTCCTGGCCATTCGCGCCGGTCCAGATCCGGGAGGCTTACCTCGATCTCCAGGAGGGCGTCCCGGACTCGGCCAGCGCCGACGCCCCGGCCTAGATCCGCCTCGCCTAGCACGCTAGCGGCCCCGCCCGTGGCTCGGCCGGCTGTCCGGCGGCCGGTTAACTGCCGGCCGGCCGGCCCCGCCGGCCGGCTTGCGCCAGGCGCCCCGTCAGGCTGCTGAGCCGACCATTCGCGCCCCGCTCCCCGAGCCATTCGGTATGTCCCTCGCCCGCCTTGCCAGACCCCGCCGCCGCAGTGGATGCCCTGGTCAGAAGGCTGCGGGCCAATTTGCATCGTTCGCCGAGGCTACGTAAGTTAGGGCGCTGTGGTCAAGCAAACCAGACAAGGAGCTATATGAGGATACGAACGCGTATAATTACCTCACTAGGCGCGGGAGCGGCTATTGCCGGACTCGCAGCAGGCCCGGCACTGGCCAGCACGCACACGGTCCAGGCTGGTGACACGCTCAGCGGCATCGCCTCTCAGGCCGGAATCTCGCTTGCGCAGGTGGAGTCGGCGAACCCCCAGATCGCCGACCCCAACCTCATCACCGTGGGCGAGCTGGTGAACGTGCCGGACGGGCAGCCGGGCACCAGCTCAGCGGCCCCGGCCCCGGATGCGACCACCGTTCCGGCCAGCAGCACCGAGCCGGCCAGCAGCACCGAGCCGGCCAGCAGCACCGCGCCGGCCAGCAGCACCGCGCCGGCCAGCAGCACCGCGCCGGCCAGCTCGACCGCGCCGACGACCAGCGGCAGCAGCGCGCCGTCGTCGTTCCAGCAGTGCGTGGCCTGGCGCGAGTCATCGAACACGCCCACCGACCCGGCGGGCCTGTACGGCATCCTGCCGAGCACCTGGGCCAGCCTCGGCTACTCGGGAACGGCCGGGCAGGCGTCGGTCGCGCAGCAGAACCAGGCCTTCCAGCAGCTGTACGCGCAGGACGGCACCTCGCCGTGGGCTCCGTACGACGGCTGCTAGGCACTCCGGACGCGCCCCGGCCGCCGAACCCGACCGGCGGCCGGGGCACCTGGCGCTGAGCCGGGTGGCCCTCTAGCGTTAGCAGGATGAGTGCCCTGAAAGTTCTGTTTATCGGCGGCAGCGGCGTCATCAGCTCGGCCTGCTCGTGGCTGGCCGTCGAGCGCGGGATCGACCTGTACGTCCTCAATCGCGGGACTACCCAGCGGCGGCCGCTGCCCGAGCAGGCGACGGTGCTGCGCGGCGACATCCGCGATCCGGCGGCGGCGGCGCGGGCCCTGGGCGACCGGGAGTTCGACGCCGTCGTGGACTGGGTCGCGTTCACGCCCGAGCAGGTCCAGGCCGACCTGGACCTGCTGCGCGGCCGGACCGGCCAGTACGTGTTCATCAGCTCCGCGTCGGCCTACCAGACCCCGCCGGCCCGGCTGCCGGTCCTGGAGTCGACGCCGCTGCGCAACCCGTTCTGGCGCTACTCCCGCGACAAGATCGCGTGCGAGGACCTGCTGGTCGCCGCCTATCGCAGCGAGGGGTTCCCGGCCACGATCGTCCGGCCCTCGCACACCTACGACCAGACCAAGGTCCCGCTCGACGGCGGCTGGACCGCCGTGGCCCGGATGCGCCAGGGCCGGCCGGTCGTGGTGCACGGCGACGGCACCTCACTGTGGACGCTGACCCATCACGCGGACTTCGCCCGCGGCTTCGTGCCGCTGCTGGGCCATCAACGGGCCATCGGCGAAGCCTTTCACATCACCTCCGATGACGTCCTGACCTGGAACCAGATCGCGCAGTCGCTGGCGGCGGCCGCGGGCGCCAGCGCCGACATCGTGCATGTCCCGTCGGACGCGATCGCGGCGGCCGACCCGGAGTGGGGGGCCGGGCTGCTCGGTGACAAGGCCCACTCGATGGTGTTCGACAACTCCAAGCTGCGCAGCGTCGTGCCGGACTACCGGGCGGTCATCCCGTTCGAGCAGGGCGCGCGGGAGATCCTGGCCTGGTTCGACCAGGACCCGTCCCGGCAGCAGGTCGACGCCCGCACGGACGCGCTGATGGACAAGCTCGTGAGCGCCTACCGGACCTGAGCCCCCCGGCCCGAGGTCCGGACGGAGGCAGTAGGGACCAGCTACGTGGACACCGTGATGCGCCGCGGCGTCAGCCCGCTGGGCCAGCCCCCGCTGCCGGGCAGTCCGCACGGTGATGTCGTGGGCACCGTGGCGGCGGCGGGCGGGGAGGTCAGCGCGGCACTCGTGGGCCAGCGGGTCGTCGCACTGGTGTCGCCGGACGCCTACGCCGACTACGTGCTGGCCGACGCCGGCTGGCTCGCCCCGGTGGCCGCCAGCGGCGAGCTGGCCGCTCTGCCAGCGAGCAGCCTGTACGCGCCGCGCTCCGTGACGGGCTTCCGCCTGCTGAGCTGGCGCCTGGCTCGCCCCGGCCAGGCCCGGCGGGAGATGACCGAAGTCGCCGAGCTCGCCGCCGAGGGCCGCCTGCAGCCCTGACCAGCCAGCGGCCGGCGCGGCCCGCCAGGGCACGCGGCCGGCGAGCCCGAGGAGGCCGGTCAGCGGCACGCTACTGACGGCGATGCCCGCCACGATGGCCGCCGCGCCCGCGATCTGCGGCAGGCCGAAGGGATCGCCGAAGGCGACCACCCCGGCCGCCGCGCCGACCAGCGGCTCGAGGTTGAGGAACGGCGCGGCCGTCGCCGCGGAGACGCGGGACTGGGCGAAGGCGAACAGGGCGAACGGCAGCAGCGTGCCGCCGAGCGCCAGCGCGACCGTGACCAGCAGGCCTCGCGACGCCCCGGCGACAGGCGGCATCCCCTCGGTCAGCACCGCGACGGGCAGGGCGGCGACCGTGGCGGCCAGGAACTGCAGGGCCGTCACGGCCAGCGGGTCACGGCCGTCCAGCACGCGAGGCTGGGCCACGGTGAAGGAGGCCGAGAGCAGCAGCGAGACCAGGATCAGCCCGTCACCGGTCATCGTGGCGCTCCCGCCGGCGGCGCCTGCCACCAGGCAGACCCCGCCGAGCGACACGGCGTAACCCGCCCAGGCCGCGGGGCGCGCGATGCTGCGGAACCGCAGCGCCGCGATGATCGCGACCAGCACCGGCGTAGCCCCCACCAGCAGCGCGGCGTGGGACACGCTGGTCCGCATGACGCCCTCGTTCTGGACGAGAATGGTGCCGCCGTATCCCACGGCGCCCCAGGCCAGCACGGCCGGGCTGCACGCGGCGCGGAGCCGGGACCGGCAGGCCACCAGCAGGACGGCGGCCGCCAGGCCGAACCGGACGACCGTGAGCCAGCCCGGCGGCAGCCACTGCACGGCCAGCTTGGTGGCGGGCACCGTGCAGCCCCACAGCATTCCTGCGGCGGCGAGGGCGAAGATGGCACGACGATCGAAGTTCATGCTTCCATAATGCGAAACGGACACGCCTAATTTGCCATAAAGCGCTTCTGGCGGAATAATGTATCGTGAGATGGCTACTTCACTTGACGAAATTGATATCAAGCTGCTAACCGAGCTACAGGCTGACGCGGACCGTACGAACGTCGAGCTGGCCCGGTTCGTCGGCCTGTCACCAGCGGCCACGCTGCACCGCGTGCGGCGGCTGAAAGAGTCCGGCGTCATCCGGGTCATTTCCGCGCGGCTCGATCCCGACGCGGCCGGGTTCCCGCTGAGCGTGTACGTGGCGGCCAACACGGCCCGGCACGACCCGCGCTCGGTCCGGGCCTTCGAGGACCAGATCCGCGCCCTGCCGCAGATCATCACGGCCGACAACATCGCGGGCGAGATGGACTACCTGCTCACCATCGTGGCCCGCGACGTCGGCGAGCTGCAGCGCGTGCTGACCCGGCTGGCCACCCGCGGCGCCCAGCGCCTCGTGACTTACCTGCGGCTGGAGGAGGTCAAGCCGCCGTCACCGCTGCCGCTGGATCCCATGGAGTCCGCGCAGGCCAGCTCGGTCCAGCACTGAGCCCTGGCCGCGTTCCGTCGGGCACCGGTGATGGATGAAGCCAGGAGTCCCGGGTAGGGGCCTAGCGAAGCAGGCATCCGACGAGCAGCGGCCGCAGCCGCCGTGAGGAGAGATTACGCAGTGACCTCAGTACCGGACATCATGCTGAACAACGGTCAGTCCATCCCGCAGTTCGGCTTCGGCGTCTTCCAGATCAAGCCGGCGCAGACCGCCGAGGCCGTGGGCACGGCCCTGCAGGCGGGCTACCGGCACATCGACACCGCCGAGGGCTACGGGAACGAGCGTGAGGTCGGCGAGGCCATCAGCAAGTCCGGCCTGGACCGCGCCGACGTGTTCGTCACCAGCAAGCTCGGCAACGGCGCTCATCTTCCCGATGACGCCCGGCGGGCCTTCGACGCCACCCTCAACGCGCTCGGCTTCGACTACATCGACCTGTTCCTGATCCACTGGCCCCTGCCCACCCGGTACGACGGCGACTACGTGTCGACGTGGCAGGCACTGGAGGAGTTCTACCGCGCGGGCCGGGCCCGCTCGATCGGCGTCTCCAACTTCCAGCCGCACCACCTGCGGCGGCTGCACGGGGAGACCCAGATCACCCCGGCGGTCAACCAGATCGAGGTGCACCCGTACCTGACTCAGGATGACGTGCGCGCGTTCTGCGCCGAGCACCAGATCGCCATCGAGGCGTGGTCACCGATCGCGCAGGGCGACGTGCTCAAGGACCCGACGATCGTCTCGATCGCCCGCAGCGTGGGCAAGACGCCGGCTCAGGTGGTGCTGCGCTGGCACATCGAGCGCGGTGACATCGTCTTCCCCAAGTCGGTCACGCCGGCCCGGATCCGGGAGAACATCGACATCTTCGACTTCGAGCTGTCCGGCGCGGACGTCGAGGCGATCAGCGCCCTGAACCGGAACGAGCGCACCGGGCCCGACCCCGACAAGTTCGACATGATGTGAGGCCGGCCGTCCGGCCCGGCCCGGGTCGGGGCTAGGGAGTCAGGTCAGGCCGGCGGCGGCGAGCAGGTGCGGCAGCAGCAGGGCCGTTACCTCTCCTGGCGCGCAGACGTTGGCCAGGTGCGCTCCCCCGCGCACGACCCGCAGCCGGGATCCGGTGATCCCGCCGGCGATCACGCCGCCATGCCAGGGCGGGGTGGCCAGGTCGTCGGCGCCCGCGATGACCAGGGTGGGCGCCGTGATGGCGCCGAGGACGGGCCGCAGGTCCATGGCCGCGATGGCCTCGCAGCAGCCGGCGTAGCCCTCGTCCCCGGTCGCCGCCAGGCCAGCGGCGAATGCCGCCGGGGCCTCCGGGTGCGCCGCGCGGAACGCCGGGGTGAACCAGCGGTCGGCGATCGGCCCGGCGATGGCGCCGGTGCCCTGCGCGCGCACCCCCGCCGCGCGGTCGGTCCAGCCCTGGGCCGGCGGCAGGTACGCCGACGTGCAGCACAGGCCCAGGGCGGCGATCCGCTCGGGCGCATGGGCGGCCAGCCACATGCCGACCATGCCGCCGAGCGAGACGCCGCAGTACAGGGCCCGCCGCACGCCGCGGGCATCGAGCAGCGCCAGCACGTCGCCCGCCAGGTCCGCGACCGAGTACGGGCCGGGCGGGGCCGGCGACTGGCCGCCGCCTGGCCTGCCGTGGCCGCGGTGCTCGTAGCGCAGCAGCCGGAAGTGCCGGGACAGCGCCGGGACCTGCGGCTGCCAGCAGGCCCGGCTGGTGCCCAGCGAGTTGCCGAGGATGAGCACCGGCGCGTCAGCCGGTCCTTCCAGGGACGCCACAAGCGGCACGGGCCCGTGCTCAGGCACCAGGTGCCCCGCCGCGCAGCCGCTCACACATCGAAGAACACCGTCTCCTGCGGGTCCTGCAGCCGGATGTCGAAGCGGAACCGGCCCGCCTCCCCGCCCGGCTCGGGGGTGGCGATGAGCGTGCGCCGCCGGGCCGCCGGCACCGTGGCCAGCACCGGGTCGGCGGCGTTGGCCGCCTCCTCCGCGGCGAAGTAGATCCTGGTCACGACGCGGTCGAGCAGTCCGCGCGCGAGCACCGTGACGTCCAGGTGCGGTGCCTCGGTGCCGCCACCGGGCGCGGGCAGCGCGCCTGGCCGCAGCGTGACGATGCGGTAACGGCCACGGGCGTCGGTCGCGCTCCGCCCGAAGCCGCGGAAACCGGGGACGCCCCCGCCGCGCGGGTCGTCGGGATGGGCGAAGCTGCCGTCCGGGGCCGACTGCCAGGTCTCCACCAGCGCGTCGGGCACCGGCTCGCTCGCGCCGTCCAGCACCCGGCCGGTGATCGTGATCGCGCCCTCGGTGGCCGGATCGACGACCTCCGGCCCGTCGGGCCACGGCAGCCCGATGGACTGGAACGGGCCGACCGTCTGCGAGGGGGTCAGGCCCAGGCTCACCGGTGTTCCTCCGCTGGCTCGAGCGCGGTGGCATCCCGGCCGCGCAGCACGATGTCCCACTGATAGCCCAGGGCCCAGTCGGGCTGGGTCACGTTCATGTCCAGCGCGCAGATCAGCCGCTGCCGGGCCCGCGGATCCGGGATCGAGTTGAAGATCGGGTCCTGGGCGAACAGCGGATCACCCGGGAAGTACATCTGCGTGACCAGGCGCTGGGTAAAGGCCCGGCCGAAGAGCGAGAAGTGGATGTGCTGCGGGCGCCAGGCGTTCAGGTGATTGCGCCACGGGTAGGCGCCCGGCTTGATCGTGACGAACTGGTAGCGGCCGCGGGAGTCGGTCAGGCACCGGCCGGCTCCGTCGAAGTTCGGGTCGAGCGGGGCCGGGTGATCGTCCGCCCGGTGGGCGTACCGGCCGGACGCGTTGGCCTGCCAGATCTCCACCAGCGTGTCCGGGACCGGCCGCCCGTCGGAGTCCAGCACCCGCCCGGTGAGGATCATCCGCTCCCCCAGCGGCTCGCCGGCGTGCCTGGTCGTCAGGTCGGCGTCCGCGGCGCTCACCCGCTCGGCCCCCAGCAGCGGCCCGGTCACCTCGGTCAGGCCGTGCGGCAGCCGGATCGCCGGCCGCTTGGGCGCGCGCAGCAGGGTCGACCGGTACTCCGGGCTGTTCAGCGGCGGGTGCACGCCCGCGGGCCGCTCGTAGGACGCCCAGTGCAGGTCGCCCGATCCGGTCGCGGCCGACTCGGCTGGACTCATCGGCTTGCTCCTTCGCTGGGTTCCGCGGACATGAGCCTGCGCAGCGCGCTGAGCTCAGCGGAGTCCGGGGCCGGGAGCTGGGCCAGGCTGGGCGCGACGCGCAGTTCCCAGCCCGTCCTGCCCTGCACGTCAGCGGCGGACACCTCGGGATATACCCCGGTCAGCAGGAACTCCCCGGTCCGGGGATCGGGCTCCAGCACCCCCAGGTCGGTGATGATCTTCTGCGGGCCGGCCCCGGTCAGGCCGAGCCGCTGCCGGGCCCCGGGCCCGTCGCCGAACCCGACCGAGGTGATGAAGTCCACCCGCTCGACGAAGGCCCGCAGGCTCTGCCGGAGCACGATCGTCACCTCCCGGCAGGACGCCGCGATCTCCGGGGCGCCCCCCGCCCCCGGCAGCCGGACCTTGGGCCGGGCGTAGTCACCGATGGCGGTGGTGTTGATGTTGCCGAACTTGTCGACCTGCGCGGCGCCGAGGAAGCCCAGGTCGATGCGGCCCGCCTGGATCCAGTAGTTGAAGATCTCCGGCACGCTGACGACCGCGTCCGCCGTCTGCGCCAGGACCCCGTCCCCGATGGACAGCGGCAGCCAGCCGGGCTTGGCCCCGATGGTGCCCGACTCGTAGACCAGGACCAGCTTCGGCGCATGGGTGGCCCGGGCCAGGTTGGCCGCCGCGCTGGGCAGGCCGATCCCGACGAAGCAGGTCATGCCGTCACGCAGGGTGCGGGCCGCGGTCACCGTCATCATCTCGTCGGCGGTGTAGTCGCCCCCGGTCTCGCTCACGGTGTCACTCACTGGGCCGCCCCGGCGCGCCGGGCACCCGGCCCGAGTACCTCCCGCTCCAGCCAGGCGGTGAAGGCCTCGCGGTCCCGGCTGATGGCATCCCAGGCCACGTAGAAGTCGTTGTCGCGGGCGGAGTACCCGAGCGCGTAGGAGGGGTGGGCACCGCCCGGCACCGCCGCCACGAAGCTGACCGTCCAGGCTGGCAGCACCACGGCGCCGGGGCGCGGATCGAGCTCGTCCACGATCTCCTCCACGGTGACCACCGACCGCCGCGCCGCGAGCACCGCCTCCTTCTGGACACCGGTGATCCCCCAGAACTGCACGTTGCCGGCCCGGTCGGCCCGCTGCGCGTGGATCACGGTCACGTCTGGCCGCAGGGCCGCCACCGCGGTCAGCCGCTCCCCGGTGAACGGGCAGGTAATGTCCGCGATGTTGGCCGAGTGAGCCGCCAGTCCCGTGCCGCTGTACCCGCGCAGCACCGCGAACGGCAGGCCGGACGCGCCGGCCACGTAGCGGTTGGCCATGCCGGCGTGACTGTGCTCCTCGATCTCCAGCGGCGCGGGCCAGGAGTTCTCGACCGCGTCGCGGAACCGGTGCAGCGATCCGACACCGGGGTTGCCGCCCCAGGAGAACACCAGCTTGCGCGCGCAGCCCGCCCCGATCAGCTGGTCATAGATCACGTCGGGCGTCATCCTGACCAGGGTCAGGTCGCGCCGCCGCTGCCTGATGACCTCGCGACCGGCCGCGTGCGGGATCAGGTGCGTGAACCCCTCCATCGCAACGGTGTCGCCGTCATGGATCGCGCCCTCGACAGCCGCGGCCAGTGACACGATCTCCGCCACGCCTCACCTGTCCTCTCGCTGGTCTTTATCGGCACGATATCGGGAAACGGTCGCTCAGTGCACACTTGTGCGGACTACGGCAGCCGACCAGCCGGTCACCCCGGCTCGGGCAGGACTCCCGGCTCGGCCAGGACGGCCTGGGCGACGGCGAACGCCCGGTTGGCGGCCGGCACGCCCGCGTAGATCGCGACCTGCAGCAGGATCTCCCTGATCTGCTCGGGGGTGAGCCCGTTGCGCACGGCGGCCCGGACGTGCAAAGCGAGCTCCTCCTCCTGGCGCAGCACCGCCAGCGCGGTGAGCGTGATCATGCTGCGCTCGGCCCGGCTCAGGCCGGGCCGCGACCAGATCTCGCCCCAGGCGTAGCGGGTGATCAGGTCCTGGAACGGCGCGCTGAACCCGGTGGTGCGCTCGACCGCACGGTCGACGTGGGCGTCGCCGAGCACCTCCCGGCGCACCCGCGTCCCGCGCGCGTGCTCGCTGGCTCCGGCCTGGCTGGCTCCGGTCTCGCTGGCTCCGGCCTCGGTCATCTGCTGCCTTCCCTCCGGGATTCGTGCTGGTCATGCGCGGCCAGTGCGGCCGCGACGAAGGCGCCGGCCGCCCCCAGGTAGCCTTCCGGATCCAGGGCGCCGGTCACCTGGCCGGGCGTTATCCCGGCGGCGGTGATCGGGCCGGCGAACTCCGGCGACCCCAGCAGCACCTCGTCCAGCATCCGGTCCGACTCCGCGGCCTGCCGGCTCGCCCGGGCCACGAGCTCGTGGGCCTCGAGCCGCCCCAAGGCCGGCGCGAGCAGCGCGGTCACGCGCTCGGCCAGCGGCAGCCCGCGCGCGCCGTCCAGGTTGGCCCGCATCCGCGCGGCGTCCACCCGCAGCCCGCCCAGCAGCTGCGCGGACCAGGCCGCCGCCGAGCCGGTCAGCCGCAGCAGGTCGGCCAGCGGCTCCCACTCGGCGTGCCAGGCGCCCGCCGCGCGCTGATGCTCCTGCTCGGCCGCGGCGGCCAGCTCGGCCAGCAGCCCGGGCGCGCGGCGCGTGCAGCCGAGAATGACCACCGCGGCCACCGGGTTGCGCTTGTGCGGCATCGCCGACGACCCGCCGGCCCGCCCGCCGGAGCCGCCGCCGTCGGTTCCGTGGGCACCGCCGGTTCCGTGGGCACCGTCTGGCCCGGCGGCCGGCGGGTCGCCCTCGCTGACCTCGGCGACCTCGGACTGGGCCAGCAGCGTGACGTCCCGGGCGATCTTGCCGAGCGCCGCGCAGGCCCCGGCCAGCGCCGCCGCCAGCTCGATGACCCGCAGCCGGTCGGTGTGCCAGGGCAGCACCGGCCGGGCCAGGCCCAGCTCCGCCGCCAGGGCGCTGGCCACCGCCGGGCCCGCCCCGCCCAGGGCGGCCAGGGTGCCGGCCGCGCCGCCGAACTGGACCGCGAGCCGGTCGCGGCGGACCGCGTCCAGGCGGCCGCGCGCCTCGTCGATCGCCGTCAGCCAGCCCGCCGCGACCAGGCCGAAGGTGACCGGGACGGCCTGTTGCAGCAGGGTCCGGCCGACCATCACCGTGCCCGCGTGCTCCCGCGCCAGCCGGGCCGCGGCCGCCGCGGCCGCGGCCAGGTCGCGCCCGGCCGACTCGATGACCTGCCGGGCGATCAGCATGGCCGCCGTGTCGATGATGTCCTGGCTGGTCGCCCCCCGGTGCACGGCCGGCGCCGCGAAGTCGGGCACCATCGCGGTCAGCGCCGCCGCCAGCGCGGGCACCGGGTTTCCGGTCAGCGCGGCCTGCCGCCCGAGCCGGGCCACGTCGAACCGGTCGGCCCGGGCGGCAGCCGTCACCGCCGCGCCCGCGCCGGCGGGCGCCTGGCCGGCTGCTTCCAGCGCGCGGGCCAGCGCTGCCTCGGCGTCCAGCATCGCCTGCAGCCACGCGCCGTCCCCGGTGGCCGCGGCGCCGCGGTCGAAGAGAGCGGAGAACAGTCCGTCGCGCTCGGAGTTACTCACCCGAACATGATCCACGCCCCCGGCGGCCGGGTCGTCGCTGACCCGGCGCTCCCAGCCGCAGAGCCGGGCCGGCCGACGGCGCCGTTACTACTGGTGGGGCGGCTGGCCTGGAAGCCGGGTCGCCGGCGGCGCGGCGTTCTTGCACCGTAATGCGGGTGTTGCGGCCGCTTGCCGCAGCCGGGCTGGCCGGCGCAGCGCGTGAAATCCCCCCGGGGAGGCATCCGGGCCGCCATAGTGAATCTCGTCGACACACCTCGCAGGCACCATCCACCACCCGCTGGCCGACGGTCAGCTCGAGGAGGACATGTCATGTCGGATGCACGCGACAACGGGAAGGGCGCCTTACCGGCCCAGCGCTCGCGGCCGGGCCACCCGGCCAGGACCGGCCCGCGGCTGACGGCCGGGCTGGTCTCGGTGATCCTCCTGGCCGGCGGGACGACCGCCCTGGCGGCGACGGCGGCCAGGAGCGCGGCCCGCGGCCCGTCGGTGATCGTCTGCGGGGGCTACGCCGCGTGCGACGCTAGCGGCGACACCAGCCACGGATACGCGGCCCATGCGGGCGTCTCGTACTGGCGGATGTTCGCCGGCAACGAGTGCACCAACTACGCCGCCTACGTCGAGTCCGCGGTCCTGGGCGCGGTCACGCCGGGGTACCTGCTCGGCAACGCCGGGCAGTGGGCGGCGACCGCCGCGGCCCACGGCGTCGTGGTCAATAACGTGCCGTCGGCCGGCGCGGTGGCGCAGTGGGACGGCGGCGCGCCGGGGATGGGCTCGTCCGGGCACGTCGCGGTGGTGGAGAAGGTAGGGCCGGGCAACCGGTATATCGTCATCTCCCAGCAGCACATCGGCTCGGACTCGAACGGTTATGACTGGACCCGGATCAACGCCGGGTTCCCGGCCACCGCCTGGCAGGAATGGCCGGACCACTTCATTCACTTCCCGGTCCGCGCCGGCGTGCAGCCCGCGGGCGGCACCGTGGGCTACTACAACCCGCGGTCGCGGTCGTACCGCCTGCAGGCCGCGCCCGGCGCGACGTTCGCGGCGATCAGGTTCCGGCGGGGCGAGCCGGGCGCGATCCCGCTCGTCGGCGACTGGGCCGGCCGGGGCACTGACGGCACCGGCTACTACAACCCGCGCACGGGGTGGTTTCACCTGCGGAACCGGCTCAGCGCCGGCCCGTCGACCCGGGCCTTCCCGTTCGGGGCGCCCGGCATGGTGCCGCTGGCCGGTAACTGGGACGGCCGCGGTGGCGCGGGCGTCGGCTACTACGACCCGGCTACCGGCACCTTTCACCTGCGCAACTACCTCAGCGCCGGGCCCGCGCAGTACGCGTTCCGCTTCGGGCCGCCCGGCATGGTGCCGCTGGCCGGGGACTGGGCCGGCTCGGGCCGGACGGGCATCGGCTACTACGACCCCGCGACCGGCTCGTTCCACCTGCGCAGCCAGCTGTCGGCCGGCCCGGCTCGCTACGTGTTCAGGTTCGGGCCCGGCGGCATGCGGCCGCTGGCCGGCAGCTGGACGGGGGGCCGCGCCGACGAGGTCGGCTTCTATGACCCCGCGACCGGCCGGTTCCACCTGCGTGACCAGCTGTCGGCCGGGCCGGCCAGCAAGGAGTTCCGGTTCGGGCCGCGGGGCATGGTCCCGCTGTCAGGCGACTGGGCCAGCGCCTAGCGGCTGCCTCCCATCCCTTCCTCCATTCACGGGCGTTTCTTCTTTCCCTTGGGCACCGGCATTCCGCCTCCGTGAACGACGTGGGTGGGTCCCTACTGTCGCTGCAACAGCAGCTCAGGCCCAGCCACGACGTTCCGGCCTGGCACTGGCTCGCCCGTGGCGGGGTGAACTTCGCGCCCGGTGCGCGGCCGGCGACCGGCTGACGTGTCCGCGAGCCGGCTGACGGGCATTCAGCGCTGATCTGGACTGGAAGGGCAACTAGCGACCGCCGCGCGGCCAGGGACTCGGGCCGGCGGCGAGGAGGGTTGCCTCGGCCCCGGCCGGCACCCCTGCCGCACGCCGCTAGCCAGGGATATTGTCTGCGGTATGAGCATCAATCCCGGCACGCACGTCGATCCCCCAGCCACCGGCGGGCCGTCGATTCCGCAGCAACGGCGTCTCGTCACAGAGATCCCTGGCCCGGCCTCTCGCGCGCTGCTGGAGCGCAGGCAGCGCAGCGTCGCCCGCGGGCTGAGCCATGTGCTGCCGGTGTTCGTCACCGCGGCGGGCGGCGGCATCGTGGTCGACGCCGACGGCAACTCGCTGATCGATTTCGGCTCCGGGATCGCGGTCACGTCGGTGGGCAACAGCGCCGAGCTGGTCGTCAACCGGGTGATCGAGCAGGTCACGCGCTTCACGCACACCTGCTTCATGGTGGCCCCGTACGAGGGTTACGTAGAGGTCTGCGAAGAGCTGAACCGACTGACCCCGGGTAGCCACGACAAGCGATCGGCCCTGTTCAATTCCGGGGCCGAGGCCGTGGAGAACGCGGTGAAGATCGCCCGCCACGCCACCGGGCGCAACGCCGTGGTGGTGTTCGACCACGCTTACCACGGCCGGACCAACCTGACGATGGCCATGACGGCCAAGAACATGCCCTACAAGCACCGGTTCGGGCCGTTCGCCGGCGAGGTCTACCGGGTGCCGATGGCCTATCCGTTCCGCTGGCCGGGCGGCCCCGCCGCCTGCGCGGCGGATGCGCTGGACGTAATCACCGGCCTCATCCACGCGCAGGTGGGCGAGGAGAACGTCGCCGCCGTGGTCATCGAGCCGATTCAGGGCGAGGGCGGCTTCATCGTCCCGCCGGATGGCTTCCTGCCCGGCCTGGCCAGCTTCTGCTCCGACCACGGCATCGTCTTGGTCGCCGACGAGATCCAGTCCGGCTTCTGCCGGTCCGGCGACTGGTTCGCCTGCGACTACGAGGGCGTGGTGCCGGATCTGGTCACCACGGCCAAGGGCATCGCGGGCGGGTTCCCGCTGGCGGGCGTGACCGGCCGAGCCGAGCTCATGGACGCCGTGCACCCGGGCGGCCTCGGCGGCACCTTCGGCGGCAACCCGGTCGCGTGCGCGGCCGCGCTCGGCGCGATCGAGACGATGGCCAAGGAGGACCTGCCCGCCGCGGCCCGGCGGATCGGCGACATCATGCTGCCCCGGCTGCGCAAGCTGGCGCAGGCCCAGCCAGTCATCGGCGACGTCCGCGGCCGCGGGGCGATGATCGCGATCGAGCTGGTGAAGCCCGGCACCCTGGAGCCGGACGGCGCGGCCACTGGAAAGGTGGCCAAGGCCTGCCACGCCGCGGGCCTGGTCGTGCTGACCTGCGGGACCTTCGGCAACGTGCTGCGATTCCTGCCCCCGCTGGTGATCGGCGAGCCCCTCCTGAACGAAGGACTGTCGATCCTCGAAGACGCCTTCGCTGCCCTGTGACCGGGCCGCGGCCGGAGCAGCTGCCGGTACCGGGACTCAAGCTCGGCGAGGGCCCGTGCTGGGACCCCGCCAGCCAGACGCTCTACTGGATCGACGCCCCCGCCGGGCTGGTCTACGGACTGAACGGCGCGGAGGGCAGAGAGGGCACGGAGGGCACGGAGGGCACGGGCGGGGCGGTGAGCAGCTGGAAGGCGGGCCAGCCGATCGGCGCGGTCTTCCCGCGGGCCAGCGACGGGCTGGTAGTCACCTCCCGCGACGGAGTCCTGGCCCTGGAGCCCGCCTCGGGCGCGGTCGCCATGCTGGCGCCGATCGAGGCGGACCGGCCGGGCAACCGGATGAACGACGGCGCCTGCGACCGGGCCGGCCGCCTCTACGCCGGCACGATGGCGGCCGATGAGAGCCCCGGCCAGGGCGCGCTGTACCGGGTGGATCCCGATCTGTCCGTGACCCGGCTGCTGACCGGGGTCGGCATTTCCAACGGCATCGGCTGGAGCCCGGACGAGCGGCTGCTGTACTACTCCGACTCGCTGGCCTACCAGGTAGACGTGTTCGACTACGACCCGCAGACCGGGGCGATCGACGGGCGCCGCCGGTTCGCGAGCGTCGGCCAGGGCGATGTCGTGCCGGACGGCCTCAGCGTCGACGCCGAGGGCGGCGTCTGGATCGCGCAGTGGGGCGGCGGCGTGCTCTGCCGGCACCGTCCGGACGGCAGCGTGGACCAGGTCGTGGAGTTCCCGCATGCCCACGTCACGAGCTGCGCCTTCGGCGGCCCCCGGCTGGACCGGCTCTACGTCACCACGGCCGCGGGGCCGGCCGATCCGGCGGGCGGCCTGTTCGTCCTCACGCCGGGAGTGACCGGGCTGCCCAGCTACCCGTTCCGCGGCTGACCGGCGTCGGCCCGGGCCCGGTACCGGGTGAAGGCCGGCAGCCGCAGGGCGATCACGATGGCCCCGGCGATGGTCAGGAGTCCGCCGGCCAGTGCGCTGATGGCCGGGGAGGTCAGTGAGCCGAGGGCGCCCGCCTCCAGGTTGCCGAGCTGGCCGCCCCCTGCGCCCACCACGTACTCGGCGGCGGTGACCCGGCCGCGCAGCCGATCGGGCGTAGCCGCCTGGACGATAGTGCCCCTGAGCACGACGGTGACGGTATCCGCGGCCCCGGCCACGGCCAGCAGGGTCAGCGTCAGCCACATGCTGGAGGCGACCGCGAAGCCAGCGAAGCAGGCGCCCCAGACGGCAACCGCGCCGAGCAGCGCCAGACCCTGGCGCGACCGGCGAGCCAGCGGGCCGGAGAATGCGGCACTGGCCAGGCCGCCAACGCCGATAGCGGTCGTAAGCAGGCCCAGAGTGCGCGGGTTGCCGCCGAACCGCTCGGCATTAATCGCGGGAAACAGGGCCACGGGCAGGCCGAACACCGTGGCGTTGAGATCGGCGAGAAAGACGCCGGCCAGCAGCTGGCTGCGGCGGATGAAGGTCATCCCGGCGGCGACCGCGCGGGGGCTCGGCCGCGGCGCTCCGGCCCGCGGCGCCATGGCAGGCAGCCTGGCGACGCCATACAGCGAGGCGGCGAAGCTGAGGGCGTCGATCAGGTAGCAGGCTCGCAGGCCCAGGGCAGGCACGGCGGCGATCAGGCCCGCCAGCGCGGGACCGGCCGTCAGCATGATCTGGAAACTCAGCCTGTTCAGCGCCAGCGCGGCGGCCAGCAGGCGGCCCGGCAGCAGGCGCGGGATGAACGTGCGCATGGCCGGCCCGCTGACCGCGCCGAGCGCCGATTGCACCGCGACCAGGCCATAGAGCAGCCAGATCAGCCGCAGCCCGGCGAACGCCTGAGCGGCGAGCGCCGCCGATACCGCAGCCTGGCAGCCGCTGGTGACCAGCACGAGCCGGCGCCGGTCGATCGCGTCCGCGAGCGATCCGCCGAGCAGCCCGATCGCGAGGGTCGGGACCATCTCCGCCATCCCGATGGCGCCGACCGCCAGCGGCGAGCGGGTGATGTCGTAGACCTGCAACGGCACGGCGAACCCGGTCAGGGCACCGCCGACCGACGACAGCGTGGACCCGGCCCATAGCCGCCGGAACGCCGGCGACTCGCGCAGCGGGCTCACGTCGGCCAGCAGCCGTGTCACTCGCCGCACCAGCTGCGCTCCTCATCTCGGCACTAACCGCGACCAGCCGTATTGTAACAGCACTTGTATAAGTGCTGTTACAATATCTTGATGACCAGCAACGGCCCCGCCGACCCGACCGAGCACAGCCGCTGGCGGCCATTCCGGCTGCTCCAGGAGGCGATGGACGCTGACATCGGCCGGGTCTACGCCGAGGCGCACATCTCCGGGCTCAAGCCGAGCTTCGTCATGGAACTGCTCCGCCTGCACGCCCGTGGCCCGATGACGATCACCGAGCTGGCCGAATCGGTTCAGCGCAGCCACTCGGCGATCAGCCAGAAGGTCGCCGCCATGCGCGCCGCCGGCCTGGTCAGGACCACCGCCGGCCCCGACGCCCGCAGCAAGAAGGTCACGCTCACGGCCAAGGCACGCCGGATGACCGGCCAGCTAGCCGCCGAGTGGCGCGCCACGGAGGCGGCTATCGCCGAGATCGAGGCGGAGATCCCCTATCCGCTCAGCCGGGCCGTCACCGACATCGAGGAGGCGCTGCGGCGCAAGAGCTTCCATGACCGGATCATCGAGAAGCTCGTCAGCGACGCCGCCTGGACGTGAGGCGGGGCGACCCGGGAAGGACGCCGGACGAGGACGCAGCCAAGGCGCGCCGGAACTCGCCATTGACGGCCTGGTCACGCGATGTTACTAACGAGTAGACAGTCATTGCGCGTACCTGCCCAAGGAGGAGCCGGTGCCGTCCAGAGCTGCTCGTCAACCCCGTCTCATCGCCGCCGCCGCTGCCTTAGCCGCCGCCGCTCTCGCCCTCGTCGCCGCCGCACCGCCTGCCAGCGCGCAGTCGTCGGTACGCTACGTGGCGCTCGGCGACTCCTACTCCTCCGGCCTGGGCGCCGGGAGCTACATCGGCTCCAGCGGCTCCTGCGACCAGAGCACCAACGCCTACCCCCAGCTGTGGGCCAGCGCCAGCCAGCCGGCCAGCTACGTGTCGGTGGCCTGCGCGGGCGCCACAACGGGCTCGGTGATCAGTACTCAGCTGTCCGCGCTGAGCACGGCCACGACCCTGGCGTCGATCACCATCGGCGGCAACGATGTCGGCTTCAGCGGCGCGATGGAGACCTGCGTGCTGAAGCCCACCAGCGACTGCGTGAGCGCCATCGACGCGGGCGAGGCGCTGGTCCGCAGCGTGCTGCCTAATGAGCTGGATAACGTCCTCGGCGACATCGCCAGCGCCGCGCCGCACGCCCGGGTGATCGTCCTCGGCTATCCCGAGCTGTATGACCTGTCGCGTTCCCTGTTCTGCATCGGCCTGAGCACGACCGACCGGACCGACCTGAATCAGGCCGCCGACGAGCTGGACGGCGCCATCCAGGCCGCGGCGACCCGGCATGGCGACACCTTCGTCAGCGTGCAGCCGGCTTTCGCCGGACACGAGATCTGTGACCCCAGGTCATGGCTGCACGCGGTGAACTTCCTCAACCTCACCGAGTCTTACCACCCGACGGGCGCCGGCCAGGCGGACGGCTACTACCCGGCCTTCGCCGCCGCCGCCGGCTAACCAGCCCCGGTGGACCGCCAGGCCAGGATGGACCAGCGGGACAGGGCCGACAGCACCGAGCCCACGCTGGCCGCGGAGCCGACCGACCACAGGCAGGCCACCGACCCGGCCGACCCGATCGACAGAATGGAGCCCGCCGACCCGATGGACAGGATCGACCCGGCCGACCCGATCGAGAGGATCGACCCGGTCGATCCGATGCTGAGGATCGACCCGGACGAGCCGCCCGCCTTCGGTGCGTCGCCTTTTCTGGTCATGCCGACATCGTGTCAGCTTCTGCCGCCGGCGACGATGGCGGCGTGGAACCTTCGACTGCCGCCATCACCCAGAGCGCCGTCGTGGTGCCGGTCCCAGAGGCCGAGCCGACCGTCGGACGGCATCGCGCGCGGCTCGACGGCGCCGCCGCCGCGGGCGTGCCGGCGCACGTCACTATCTTGTACCCGTTTGTCCCGCCGGACGCAATCACCGAGGAGACCGTGGCCGGGCTGGTCCGCGCCGTCGGCTCGATCGCCGCGTTCGACTGCACGTTCCGGCGGACGGCCTGGTTCGAGGACCGGGTGCTGTATCTGGCGCCCGAGCCGGACGGGCCGTTCCGGGCGCTGACGGACGCGGTCACGACCGCCTTCCCCGGGTATCTGCCCTACGGCGGGGCGTTCAGCGGCGTCGTCCCCCATCTGACCATTGGTGACCTGCCCGAGGGTGTTACTGACGCTCTGCGCGCCGCCGAGGCCGAAGTCCGGCTGGCGCTGCCGCTGTCGGCGCGGATCGGCCAGGCGTGGCTGATGACCGGCGGCACGGCCCCCGGCAGCTGGCGTCAGGTAGCCGCCCTTCCGCTGCGAACTCCCGGCTAGCTGTCGTGACCTGACACGTTGTAGATCTTGATCCGCTTGCGCTTGTGCGCGACGGCCGCCTCGCGGGTGGTGGTTGAAATTAGCCGACCCAGCTATCTGGGCTCACTTCCCGTCGGTGCCGGGGTGGCCTGCGCGAGGCCCGCGAGGAGCAGGTCGATCATGCGGCGAGCGTGGTAGCCGGGGTAGGTCTCGGCTCCGATGCACAGGTTGCCGATGCCGAGCATCAGGTCGTAAGGCCGTATGTCCGCGCGGGTGTGGCCGGCGGCGGCCGATGCTTTCAGCAGCTGGTCGAGCACGGGCAGCAGGCGGTCGACGAACTCGGCGTGCAGGCTCTCGAACCCGGCTTGGTCCGAGTGCAGCGCCTCGGCCAGGCCATGCTTGGTGACCAGGAAATCGGCAAACCGGGCAACCCATGACCGCAAGGCTTCGTACGGTGTTTCGTCTGCGGGGGTAGTGGTCGCGGCGGTGGCGAGCGCGTCGAGCTGGTGCCGGAAGACTGCGACCACCAGGTCGGCCCGGGTGGGAAAGTGCCGGTAGATGGTGCCCATGCCGACGCCTGCTTCGGCGGCGATGTCTCGCACGGGAGCGTCGACGCCTGCACGGGCGAACACGACGGCGGCGGCGTCCAGGAGCGCCTGCTGGTTGCGCCGGGCATCGGATCGCTTACGCCGGCCAGCGTTGGCGGGCGGCGGCGTACCGGCCGTCGTCATTCGAGGCGTCTCCTTCTCACTTGTTCTCACTTGCTAAACGGAGCAACGCTCCATATAGTGATGCGGAGCAGCGATCCGGATCCTCATCATGCCAGATCGTTGCGCAGTGCGGGCCATCACGCCCCCGGCGGAAGGCATTCATCTCATGAGCGACCCAACACCGGCCGGTGCCGGCACCGACCCGGCCACGCCGGTCATCTCGGTCAGGCCGGTCACGCTGGCGGCCCCCGACCGCGGCCAAGACCTGCAGGTACGGGTCTCAGCGCCGACGACCGGTCACGACCTGCCGGTCGTCGTCTTCTCGCACGGCATGACCTTGTCCATGGACGATTACGCACCGCTGGCCGGTTTCTGGGCCGCCCGCGGGTTCGTCGTCATCCAGCCCACCCATCTTGACTCCCTCGGCCTCGCCGACCCGCGCACCCCGCTCATCTGGCGCATCCGGACCGACGACCTGACCTGCATCCTCGACCAGCTCGACACCATCGAAGCCGACGTGCCCGGGCTGGCCGGACGCATCGACCACGACCGCATCGCGGCCGCCGGACACTCGTGGGGCGCACAGACCGCGAGCACGCTCGCGGGCGCGCGGGTCGCCGGCGCCGACGGCACGCCCGGCGAGAGCATGGCTGACCCGCGAGTCAGGGCGGCAGTGCTGCTCTGCCTTCCCGGAACCGGCGGCGCCGACCTGACCCCGCTCGCCGCCGAATACTTCTCGTTCATGAGCCCTGATTTCGCCGAGATGAAGACGCCGAGCCTGATCGTCGCCGGCGACCACGACGACTCCCCGCTGACAGTGCGCGGCCAGGACTGGTTCACCGACGGCTACCGCCTCAGCCCGGGCGCCACCGATCTGCTGACCCTGTTCGGCGCGGAACACGGGCTCGGCGGCATCCAGGGTTACAACGACACGCGGACCACCGACGAAAGCCCCGAGCGCGTCGCGCTCATCCAGCAGGCCACCCTGGCGTACCTGCGTACCTGCGTACCGCGCTGGGCGTGGATGACGGCGCGTGGCCTGCTGCGCGTGGAACCCTGACCGCGGCCAGCGACCCGCTGGGAAGGATCGACTCGAAGTGACCAATCCCCTAGCGCCGGCCCGCAGGCCCAGCTTCGGAATCATGACCGCCCCGTCGCAGGTCGCCTACCACGACGTCCTGCGGGTCTGGCGCGAGGCGGACAGCATCCCGCAGATCGAGCACGCCTGGCTGTTCGACCACCTCATGCCGATATTCGGTGACCCGAACGGGCCTACCTTCGAGGGCTGGACACTACTATCCGCTCTAGCAGCCCAGACCGAACGACTACGCCTCGGGCTGCTGGTCACGAGCAACAGATTCCGCCCGCCGGCCATGCTGGCCAAGATCGCCGCCAATGTCGATGTCATCTCCGGCGGCCGGCTCGAGTTCGGCATCGGCGCAGGCTCTCGGCCCGACGTACCACTGGCCCGGCGTGAGTACGAAGCTCACGGCCTGCCCTTCCACGACGCCGCCTACGCGGTCGGAAGCCTCGCCGAGGCGTGCGCGATCATCCGCCGGCTGTGGACCGAAACCGAACCGTTCGACTTCCACGGCAGCTACCACCAGCTGACGGGCGCGTTCTGCAGCCCCAACCCCGTGCAGCAGCCCCACCCGCCGATCATGATCGGCGGCCGCGCCACGCCGACCATGCGTGTGGTGGCCGAGCAGGCCGACCGGTGGAACATGCCCGGCGGCGGCATCGACGACGCAATCGCGCGCAACACCACGCTGGACCGCTTGTGCGCCGAGATCGGCCGCGACCCGGCCGAGATCACCCGATCCATTGTCCTGCCTGCCTCCTACGACCGGCCCAACGACACCCGGCACGCAATCCGCGCGGCGCTCGACGGCGGGTTCAGCCACATCGTGCTCAGCCTGGGCGCGCCCTATCCAGTCGAGGTCGCACGCTGGGTTGCCGACACCTTCATCGGCCCAGCTCACTGACTAGAGCTGAAACCGAGCGTCACTCCCGAGATTTCGCTGTTCGTCCTAAGACCCGCGGGCCTGGCGGCAGGAGCACCCGTCTTCTACCACCTCCACGGCGGCGGCATGATCATTGGCGACCGTCGCACCGGAGTTGACGGCGTGCTCAGGCCGGGCCGGCTGCCTGCGGGCGCCCCCGCCGGATAGGTTGAGCAGTGTCGGGACCTGATGGGAGTGAGCATGATCCGCGGGATCGAGCACCTGGTGGGTTCAGGGCCGCTGCTCCTGGCCATTCCAGTGGCACTGGCCGCGGGCGCCGTTACCTTCCTGTCGCCCTGCTGCCTGCCCCTGGTGCCCGGATACCTGTCGTACCTCACCGGCATGTCCGGAACCGCCGTCCGGGGCAAGGACCCGGCCGGAAATCAGGCCGCCACGGCCGGAGCGGTTTCGGTGGTGGGCTCGGTCCCGCTCAGCGCGGCCGGCGCCGGGTCCGCTAGCTGGGGCTCCGGAGGCGCCCGCGGCGGGATAGCGGACGGCCCGGCAGGTGGTGCGGGGGCCATGGCAGCGGAGCCAGCCGCCGCGTCGGTCCGGGGCCGGGCCGTGCTGGGCACCCTGCTGTTCGTGCTCGGCTTCGCCGCGGTCTTCGCGACCGAGGGCGTCTTCTTCGGCAGCCTCGGGGGGGCCCTGCGTAGCCACACCAAGGGCCTGACCCAGGTCCTGGGCTTCGTCATCATCCTGCTGGGCCTGCTGTTCGTCGGCGCATTCGACCGGTTCACGTTCAGCGGCCGCATTTTCCGCCCGCAGTTCCGGCCGCGCGCCGGGCTGGTCGGCGCGCCGCTGCTGGGGGTGGTGTTCGGGCTGGGCTGGACCCCCTGCATCGGCCCGACGCTCCTCGTGGTGCTGTCGCTGAGTGCTACCACCGGCACCGCCGGCCGGGGCGCCCTGCTGGCCTTCGTCTACGCGCTCGGCCTGGGCATCCCCTTCCTCATGGTCGCGTTCGCCTTCCAGCGCGGAGTCAGCCTGTTCGGCTTCGCCCGGCGGCATGCGCGGCTGGTGACCCAGATCGGCGGCGCCATGCTGATCGCCGTCGGGCTGCTGGAAGTCACCGGTGCCTGGGGCGCGGCGGTGGCCTGGCTGCAGACCCACTGGGCCACCTACAACGCGCCGCTCTAGCCGCCGGGATTACCGCGGCGGGAGCGCGGGACGGCGGCGGGACGGACGGTCGGCCAGGGTCGGCGGGGTAACGGCCGCCTCGGCCCGCAGCGCCTCGGCCGCCAGCCGGACCGCGGTCTCCAGCTGCGTGTCGCGGCCCGCCGCCCAGTCGTCCGGGGTGATCAGGACCTCGACATCCGGCTCGACACCGTAGTTCTCCACTCCCCAGCCGGAGCCTTCCATCCAGAACGCGTACCGCGGCACGGTGATCCGGGTGCCGTCGACCAGCTCATGCCAGCCGTCGATGCCGACGACCCCGCCCCAGGTCCGGGCACCCACCACCGGCCCGAGATGCAGCGTGCGGATCGCCTTGGTCACGATGTCACCGTCCGAGCCGGCGAACTCGTCGGCCAGCGCCACCACCGGCCCGCGCGGCGCGTCGACCGGATACGACACCGGCTGCATGCCCCTGGGCATCTCCCAGGCGACCACGCGCCGGGCTAGCTTCTCGACCACCAGCTGGGAGGTATGCCCGCCGCGGTTGCCGCGGGCATCGATGATCAGCCCCTCGCGCGTCATCTCGGTCCGCAGGTCCCGGTGGAAGTCGGCCCAGCCCTCGCTCACCATGTCGGGCACGTGCAGGTAGCCGACGCGCCCGTCGCTCAGCTCCCGGACCAGCGCCCGGCGGCTGGTCACCCAGTCGTGGTAGCGCAGCCGCCGCTCGCTGGTCAGCGGGACCACGGCCACCCGTCGCGGCGTGCCGTCGGCCGGGCTGGCCGCGGTGAGCTCGACCGGCTTGCCGCCCGCGCCCACCAGCAGCGGCCCCGGTCCGTCCGCCGTCACCGGCTGGCCGTCGACGGCCAGCAGCCGGTCGCCCGGCTGGATCTGGACGCCGGGCGCCGCTAGCGGCGAGCGAGCCCGCGGGTCGGACGACTCCCCCGGCACGACCCGGCGGACCAGCCAGCTTCCGTCGCTACCGCGCTCCAGGTCGGCGCCCAGCAGGCCCGTCGAGTAATCGCCAGAGTCGTCCTCGTCACCGGGCGCCTCGGCCACGTAGGCATGCGAGGTGCCGAGCTCGCCGAGCGCCTCGGCCAGCACATCGGCGAACTCCCGCGGGCTGGCCACCAGGTCCAGCAGCGGCCGGTACTGGGCCAGGGCGGCGTCCCAGTCCACGTCGGCCATGTCGGCGATCCAGAAGTCATGGCGGACGATCCGGCCCGCCTCGTCAAATGAGTGCCGCCACAGCGCCGCCGGGTCGGCCAGGAACCGGGCCCGCGAGCCGTCCACGGTGATCCGGTCCTCTGGGGTGTCGGGGTCCGCCTTGTGATCGGCCGGCACGACGGCCAGGCTGTCGTGGTCGCTGACGACGAGCCTGGTGCCATCACCGCTGGTCTCGAACCAGTCCACCGCGTCCTCGAGCACCGTCACGGCGTGCTTGCTCAGGTCGAACCGCTGCAGCGCCGGCCGGGGATCTCCCTCCCCCGGCCGCGCGCCGCCCTCGCCCAGGTTTCCGGTCAGCGGCTCGGACAGCCACGCCAAGCCGCCCTTGACTGGTCGCAGGCAGGCATAGCGCGACTCGGGAACCGGCAGCGCGACGATGCGGTCGGACATCCCGTCAGTGTCGACGGCGACCGCCGGCGCGGCCGCGCCCGAGCGACCTCCGCCGTCGGCCGGCCTTCTGCCGGCCGGGACCCTGGTGGCGCCGGCGGTGTCGTCGTCCTGATGCGAGCCGGGCTCGTCCTCCGGCTCGTCCCCGATCTCGCGCCCGTCGGGCTGCGGCCCGAAGGGCGACAGCGTGGACGCCGCCAGCGGCACCAGGTAAGGCCGCGCGCCATAGGGGAACGCGAGGTCGAAGAAGTGCGCGTCGTAGACCGGATCGAAACTGCGCTTGGACAGGAACGCCAGGTACCTGCCGTCGAGCGTGAACACCGGGTCGGTATCGGTGAACCGCCCGTCAGTGACGTCGGCGACCTGCCCGTCGGCAATGCGCGCGATGCGCAGCCGGCGCAGCGGGGACAGCGCGGGCTGCGACCAGGCCAGCCACGCCGAGTCCGTCGACCAGGCCAGGCCCGTGATCTCGCCGTTGTCCGACGCCGCCAGCTCGGTGAGCGCGCCTGAGGTGACGTCCACGACGCGGACGTGCCCGTCCAGGGCCGCGACGGCGACCTTGCTGCCGTCGGGAGCGGCGGCCAGGCTCGCGACCCGGCCGATCGACCCGGACGCCAGGCGGCGCGGCTCGGCCGGCCAGCCCGCTGCCGGAGAGCCGACCTCGAGCGCATCCGGGCCCTCGGCGTCGGTCACCCAGACGACGTCGCCGTCACGGCCCAGCACCTCGGGCAGCCGGGCCCGGCCGCCCGGCGTGACCGACAGCGCGACCGCCGGCCCGTCGCGATGGGTCAGCCAGTGCACGGTCCCGCGGACCTCGACCGCGCTGGCCCGGCCGGTCAAGTCGCAGGACAGCGAGCCGACATGGTCGTCGGCCGTGATCAGCCGGGGCATCCGGCCCGGCGGCACGGACCCGAGCGCGACCTCGACGGGCCGGGGCCCGCCGGAATCCAGCCCGTCGAGCAGCCAGGCAGCCCCGGCGCAGGCGTAGACGACCCGCTGGCCGTCGGTGCTGGCCTGCCGGGCGTAGCTGCCGTCGTGATCGGTGTGCCGGCGCAGGTCGCTGCCGTCCAGGGCGCATGAGTACAGGTTGCCGGTCCCCTCATGGTCGGACAGGAAGGCCAGCCGCCCGGAGACCAGCATGGGGCAGGCGAGCTGACCGGGAAGCTCGGCGAGCAGCCGCCGGAACGCCGGCCGGGGTTCCCCGCCCGGGGCGTCACCCGGCCCGGGGCGCACCCACAGGCGGCCGCCGGTGCCGCCGCGGTACCGCTTCCAGTGCGCGGGATCGCGGCCCCGGCTCCCGGTCAGCAGGGCGACCCCGTCCGGCTCGATGGCCAGGTCCGCGACCGGCCCGTAGGGCAGCCGCGCATCCCCGGCGCTGTCTCCAGTCCCGGCGCCGGCGCCGGGACTGATCGCGTGCGCCCAGGTGAAGTGGCGAAAGGGCTGGCCGGCCGCGCTGATCGCCAGCACCTCGCCCGCCGGCGTCCAGCCGCAGGTCTCGGTCCGGTCCTCGCCCCAGAAGGTCAGCCGCCTGCTGATCCCGCCCGCGGTCGGGGCCAGGTAAACCTCGGAGGTGTCATCCCGGGTTCCCGTCCACGCGAGCTGGCTGCCGTCGCGGGAGAAGCGCGGACGGCTCGCCAGTGCGTGATCGGCGGAGAGCCGCCAGCCGCGGCCGCCAGCCGCGGGCGCCAGCCAGACGTCGTCCTCGGCCACGAACGTCAGCAGGTCACCGTGCACGTGCGGAAAGCTCAGGTACCCGGTTGAAGTCACCTCGTCATCCTAGATCGCGGCCGCGGGCCAGGGCCGGCGCCTCGGCCCTCCTGCCAGCCCGTTCGCCCGCGCAGTCGCCAGGGCCGGGCGCCTGCTGCCGGGCTCCCGGCCGGGTCGCCACCCGTGATTGAGGGAAGTGCGTCACGCACGTGCGTCGATAATCAACTGTTCGTTCAGTCAGCCGATAAATGGGTCCACTACGGCCTTTCTCAGGACGCGCATTACTTGCCTATCCGGCCCAACGGCATTCCGCTACGCTGCGTACAGCCAGCGCCGTTTACGCCGAATAGGTTGTATGCATCGCATGCGGGTGCCAGAATCAACATGTGGCAATAGCGCTTGACGGGGGGGTTCCCGACTACGGCGCGGACAGGCCCGCTGGACAGTCGCGCCTTGGGATCTTCAAGCGCCAGCGAGACGGCCTGACGCCGGAGCAGCAGACCTCCTTAACTAGGACAGAGCACAACCACCGGGCCGGGCCGCCCAACGGCGCTGCCGTGCGTGCGGAAGCTGCCGGACGCAGCGTCGCCCCCGCTCAGGACGAGTCTCAGCGGCCTTTCTCGGCCACCGGGCCCGACGCGCACCTGGTGAAAGAATCCTTTGCGCACGTCATGGCCAATTCCGAACTGGCAATGGAGTATTTCTACGCGCGCCTTTTCACGACCAGCCCGGAAACTCGCGCGATGTTCCCGATGGGCATGAGCCAGATCCGGGAGCGTGTCTTCGGGGCACTGGCCCGGCTCGTCTGGAGTCTGGATAACCCCGAGGCGGCCGCGGCATATCTCTCACAACTCGGGCGCGATCATCGCAAATACGGCGTCAAGGACAAGCACCTGCACGATTTCTTCAGCGCGCTGCTCGAGACTGCCGCGTACTTTAGCGGCAGTAACTGGACCCCGGAAACGGAATCCGCCTGGCGGCGGGCCCTGGCGTATGCAGCGCGCACGATGCGTTCGGCAGCCGCGGCGGACGCTAAGAATCACCCTCCGTGGTGGGTCGGCGAGATCGTCGATCACGATCGGCGCACCGACACGATGGCGGTGCTCACCATCCGGCCCGACAACCCGCTGCCCTACGAGCCGGGCCAGTACGTGCCCGTGCAAGTCACCAGGTGGCCCCGGGTGTGGCGGCCCTATTCCATTGCCTGCGCGCCCCGCGGCGACGGCCTGATCACCCTGCACGTGCGAGCCGTCTCCGGCGGCATCGTGAGCACCGCGCTCGTGCGGCACGCGGGCGTTGGCGACACGGTCCTGCTCGGTCCCGCGCGCGGCGCGATGACCGGGCCCCGCCCCGGCAGTGAGCGCAACCTCCTGTGCGTGGCCGGCGGCACCGGCCTCGCGCCCATCAAGGCGATCATCGAGCACGTGGCGGGGTGGCGGCGATCCAGGAACCCCGGGAAGGTCACCTTGTTCGTCGGCGCCGAGCGGCGGCAGGACCTGTATGACCTGCCGGACCTGCAGGCCATGCAATCGGCGGGCCCCGGTCTGGAAGTCATCCCGGTGGTATCCGGCCGGCCCGGCCTGACTGGCCTGGACGCGCTGGCCGATAGTGGCTGGCCCGCCGACGATCCGCTGCTGCCCGGCTGGCTCGGCGCTCCCGGCCGGACACGGCTGACCGGGCTCCTGCCCGATGTCGTGGCCGATGTCGTGGCCGCCCATGATGACCTGCTCGAGAACTCAGCGGCCTACATCTGCGGGCCGGCGGCGATGGTGCGCCGGACCGCGCAGCTGCTGGCCGTCCGGGTGCCCGCCGAGCACCTCCACCATGACCCGCTGCCAGACGAGTGGGAAGACGCCGGGCCGGTCCCGCCGCCCCGGCCGGCCGCTGCTGACTTCCGGCAGTCGCCGCTGTTCGCGAAGTTCGCCCGGCCGGGAACCCTTCCGTAGCCGGGGCGGCCGGGCTCGGCTAACGGCCGAAGAAAGCGCAGATCCGCGGCCGCGCATCGACGGCATCGCGCTGCTGACCGGACATCCCGGCAATCTTTCGCGATAACGGACCCCCGGACTGACTCGTCGCTCATTCCCCTTACGCACCTCCCGTAATGATTCCATTACGCTAAGTTAGCTTCGATGACATCCAGTCAGTCCGTGATGACATCCAGGGAAGGGGATTCGATGTTCGGTAACGGCAAAATCGTCGCCCGCAGTGGTCTCGCCGCCGGTCTGGCCGGGCTGGCCATGCTGGCCGCAACGCCAGCGCTGGCCTCGGCGAGGACCGCCGCCGCGGCGCGGTCAGCGCCCTCGGCGGCGCCGGCCGCGACGGGGTCGTTCAAGACCTGGCCGGCTGCGCAGCGGGCGGCCGGCTTCCGGCTGAAGAAGGCGAGCCGCACTTACGGCCTCCGCCGCACGAACGTCATCCTGGTCAGTAAGTGCGAGGTCACCGGCGGGCGCAGCAAGCGCGACGTCTTCGCCGAGTGGCAGGGCGCCAAGAAGCGGTACCTGGCCGTAGATCAGAACAATTCCGGCGGGGCGTGCAGCAACTTCGGGGCGGCCAAGCCCCTCGGCACCTACCGGGTCCAGGGCCACAAGGCCCGGATGTTCGGCTTCTGCGGCGTCAGCGGGCTCCCGTCCTGCCGGGTGCGGAACATCGTCCTGGTCCTGGACTGGAAGGCCGGCCAGAACTACTACGTCACCTACTCCAGGAACGAATGGCGCAGCACGCTCGTGGGCTTCTCCCGCAGCCTGCACCGTGTCTAGGCAGCACCGCGCCTAGGCGGTCCCGTCCACGACGCCTGTGCCGGGCTAGCCATCCGCGCGAGCCCGGCACAGGCGCAGCAGGTTCGCGATGACCTTGTGCCCGGCCTGGCCGGAGGCGGTCAGGATGGACTCGGGGTGGAACTGCACCCCCCAGCGGCCGCGGGCCGCGTCCTCGATCGCCATCACCACGCCGTCCGGCGTCACCGCCGTCACCGTGAATCCCCCGGTCACCTGCTCGGGCCGGGCGTGCAGCGAGTGGTACCGCGCGCCGGTGAACTGCTCGGGCAGGCCGTCGAGCAGTGCTCCGCCCAGCACCCGGACCTGACCCGGCTTGCCGTGTACCGGGGTCTCCAGCAGGCTGAGCGAGCCGCCCGCGTGCTCCACCATCGCCTGCAGTCCCAGGCACACGCCGAATGCCGGCAGGCCGCGCTCGTCCAGAGCGCTCAGCAGCTTGTCGCAGCCGAAATCCGCGGGCCGGCCCGGTCCCGGCGACAGGACCACCAGGTCGGGCGCGTAGCCGTCCAGCAGCGCCGGGTCGAACCCCGCCCGCAGCGTCACGACCGTCGCGCCGAGCTCGCGGAAATAGCCGGCCAGCGTGTGCACGAACGAGTCCTCGTGATCGACCAGGAGCACCGTCATGCCGTCGCCCGGCAGTGCGGCCGGCGCGACACCGGGTGCTGCGGCCAGGGCTGTCCGTTCTAGCGCGGTGAGCAGATCCGCACGCTGCTGGGCCGGCTCGGCGAGCGTTTCCAGCAGCGCACGGGCCTTCAGCCGGGTCTCCTGCTCCTCGGCCTGCGGATCGGAGTCGAACAGCAGGGTGGCCCCGACGCGGATCGCGGCGACCTGGCCGCGGATGTGGGCCGTGCGCAGCGTGAGGCCGGTGTTCATCCCGCCGTCGAAGCCGACCATGCCGACGGCGCCGCCGTACCAGCGCCGCTGGTCGTCCTCGTGATCCTCGATGAACTGCATGGCCCAGGTCTTCGGCGCGCCCGTGACCGTGACGGCCCACATGTGGGTGAGAAACGCGTCGAGCGCATCGAACTCCGGCCGCAGCCGGCCTTCGATGTGGTCCACGGTGTGGATGAGCCGGCTGTACAGCTCAATCTGCCGGCGCCCGATCACCTTGATGGTGCCCGGCACGCAGACCCGCGACTTGTCATTGCGGTCCACGTCGGTGCACATGGTGAGCTCGGATTCCTCCTTGGGCGAGGCGAGCAGGGCGGCGATGGCATCGGCGTCGCCGAGCGGGTCGTCGCCGCGGGCGACCGTGCCGGCGATCGGGCAGGTCTCGACGCGGTCGCCGGTCACCCGCACGTACATCTCCGGCGAGGCGCCCACCAGGTACTCCCCCGAGCCGAGGTTCAGGAAGAACTCGTACGGCGCGGGGTTGCGGTGGCGCAGCCGCTCGAAGAACGCGGCGGGCGAGGCGCACGGGGCGCGGAAGACATGGCTGGGCACGACCTCGAACAGGTCACCGCAGGCGAACCTCTCCCGGGCCTCAGCCACCACCGCGGCGTAGGCGCCGGGCACCGGGTTGGCGGGCATGGCCAGTCCCGGGGCGTCCGGGACCGGCTCGGCGGCGGCCTCGCGGGGCAGCCCGACAGTGGACCCGGCTTCGGTCTCGAACTCGTAGGAGTAGCAGACCGCCGTCTCCCGCTTGCGGTCCAGCACGTAGACCCGGTCCGGCAGGTGCAGCACGAGGTCCCGCTGAGCCGGATCGCGCGGCCGCCGCAGCCGGACCGGCTCAAACTGGAACGCCAGATCGTAGCCGAACGCCCCGTACAGGCCCAGCCGCTCATCGGGCCCGGCCAGCTCGGCGATGATCTCCCGCAGGGCGGTGAAGACGGACGGGCGGCGGCTGCGTTCTTCCTCAGTGAAGGTGCCGCCGGGGTCGGCGACCGTGACCGATGACTCCCGGTCGCCGCGGCTGACGGCTCCGGTCCTGGCCAGGGCGGCCGTGATCGCGGGCAGCAGCACCAGGCCGCGCTCGTTGCGAGCCCGCGCCGTGATGGTCCGGCCGTGCGCGATGACCTCGACGGGCGGGTCGACGTAGGCCATATGCCACCGGCTGTAGCGGCCGGGGTACTCCATGCCGGAGCTGAGCACCCCGCCCGGCACCGCCTCGACCTGCTGGGTCAGCGCCTCCAGCAGCCCCGGGTCGAACGGGGCGGCAGTGCGGGTCACCGTCACGCCGCCCGGCGTCCGGTAGGTCGTCTCGTCCATGTCTGCCTTGGCCTCGCGGTTTCTGGGCCCGGCCTGGCGACACGAAAAAGGCGGCCGCCGGGTACCGGGCAGTCGCCTGGGAATCTGCTGGGAGCGCGAATCCTGGCACCGCCTACTGGCGGCGCCACCAGCCTGCGGTGTGCGGTGCGCGCATGCGGTGAGCTTAGCCAAGCCCGGCCGCCAGCGCCAGCCGGGCCGCCGGCCGGGGCTGGCCTACCGGCTGTTACTGGATTCCTGGCCGGATTCGGCCGACGGCTCGGTCTCCGGCTCAGTACCGGGCTCGCCTGACGCCGGGCCGTCGGGAACGGGCCGGTCCCGCTTGGGGAGCCGCCGCCAGATGGCCCAGGCCAGCAGGCCGACCACCACGATCCCGAGGACGACCTCGCTGAACTTCCCGGCGTAGTTCTCCACCGTCTTGTAGCTGGCCCCGGCCAGGTAGCCCACGAGGGTGTAGCCCACGCCCCAGACCAGGCCGCCGGCCGCGTTCCACGGCAGGAACTTGCGGTAGGGCATCCGCGCAGCGCCGGCCAGGCCCGGCATGACCGCACGGAGGAAGGCGGTGAACCGGGCCAGGAAGACGGCCCGGCCACCGTACCTGCGCAGGCGTTCCTGACCGCTCTGGATGGCGGCCTGGTGGCGGACGAAGATCCGCCACTGCAGCACTCGCTGGCCGTACCGGCGGCCGACCTCGTAGCCGACGCTGTCACCGACGATGGCGGCCGCCACGACGACCGCCGCCATCAGCGTGAGCGATACCGAGTGCCTGTAGGCCAGGACTCCGCCCAGGATGACCGCTGTCTCGCCGGGCAGCACGAAGCCGACGAAGATCGCCGCCTCGCCGAACGCCAGGGCGCCGACGAGGGCGTAGGCCGCGGCGCCGTGCAGGTGCAGCAGCGGGTCGATGATCGAGCTGGTGATGCTCATCAGAACTCAACCCACCGGCCTGCGGCGCCCCCCGCGGCCGCCCGGTAGACGGCCAGCCCGGCAGCGAGGTCCTCGACAGCCAGGCCGAGCGACTCAAAGACGGTGATCTCCTGGTCGCTCCCCCGGCCGGGCGCCTGGCCGCTCAGGACGTCGCCGAGCTCGGCCCGGATGCTGCCGGGGCCGGCCAGCCCGTCCGCGACGGCCAGCAGGTAGTCGCCGGATTCCGCCAGCAGCGACTCGCGGCTGTCGGCGAACAGCGCCGCGTCGGCGATGATCGCGGAATCGAGCTCCCGGGCCGCCGGCAGGCAGGCACCGACGGCGTTGATGTGGGCGCCGGCCGCAATCCAGTCCCGGCGCAGGACGGGCTCCGCCGAGCTGGTCGCGGTGACGATGATGTCGGCGCCCGCCACGGCGTCCCGCACCGACGGGGAAACGATGATCTTCGTCGGCATCTCCGGCTGCAGGGCGGCCGCGAGCGCTTCGGCCCGGTCCGGGGTCCGGCCGGCCACCCGGACCCGCCGCAGCGGCCGGGTCCGGGCAAACGCCAGGACATGGGCCCGGGCCTGGACACCGGTGCCGACGACGGCCAGGTCGCCGGCTCCCCGCCGGGCCAGCACATCGGTCGCCAGCACGGACACCGCGGCCGTGCGGATCTCCGTGATGGCCGACGCGTTGAGCACGGCCAGCGGCTCGCCCGTCTGGCCTTCTGACAGCAGCACGATGCCCTGGTGGGTGTCGAGGCCGAGCGCGGGATTACCTGGCGTGATGCAGATGGCCTTCAGCCCGTAGGCCGCCGAGTCGACGGAACCGGCGGCCTCGCCTGCCGGCGGCGCCCCGGCGGCCAGCCGGGCCGGCATCAGGCCCATGAGCCCCGTCGCGGCGGGGAAGCGGACGATGCTCCGCAGCGGCTGGCTGGCCTGGCCGCTGGCCAGTGCGCCGAGCGCCGTCCGCATGGCGTCCGCGCACTGGCCGTAGCCCAGGAGCTGATGAATGTCGGAAGCCGAGAGGACGAGTAGCTTCATCGCGCCGGGTCGTGGCCGGCCGTCAGCGCTGCTGCCCGGCGGGCTGATGTCCGCCCGCTGGCTGCTGCCCCCCGGCTGGCTGCTGTCCGCCGGCCGCCTGCTGCCCGGCGGGGCTGGCATCGGTGGCCACGCTGGCGACCGCCCGCGGGGCGACGGTCAGCTCGTCCGGTCCGCGCTGCGGAACCGGGCGGCCGACGATCCGGTAGATCTCGGATCCGTCCACGGTCTCCCGCTCCAGCAGCAGGCTCACCAGCTGACCAAGCTCGGGCCGGTGGGAGCGGACCTTGCCGATCGCGTTCTCCTCGGCCTCGCGCAGCAGCCTGGCCACCTCCCGGTCGACGATGGCCTGGGTGGCCTCGGCGAACGGCCGGCTGCTCATCCCGGGGCCGCCGCCGCCCAGGAACACCGAGCCGCCCTCGGGATAGCCCACCGGGCCCAGCTCCGGGGAGAGTCCGAACTCGCGCACCATCTTGATGGCCAGCTCGGTGGCGCTGGCCAGGTCATTGGCCGCGCCCGTCGAGCCCTGGCCGAGCTCGACCAGCTCGGCGGCCCGGCCGCCCAGGCGCACCGCCAGCGCGTCGTGCAGGTAGTCCTCCCCGTACAGGTGCCGCTCGACCAGGGGCAGCTGCTGGGTGACCCCGAGCGCCTGGCCGGCCGGCAGGATGGTGACCTTCGAGACCGGGTCGGCGTGGCCGGACAGCGCCGCCACAATGGCGTGCCCCGCCTCGTGGATGGCGACCGCGTGCTTCTCCTCGGGCAGCAGGACGTTCGAGCCCTCCCGGCGGCCGAGCAGGATCCGGTCCCGGGCATCCTCGAAGTGGGAGGCCGTCAGCACGTCGCGCCCGTTGCGGACGGCGACGATGGCCGCCTCATTGGCCAGGTTGGCCAGGTCGGCACCCGAGAACCCGGGCGTGCCGCGGGCTACGACGTTCAGGTCGACATCGGGGCCGAGCTTCTTGTCCCGGCAGTGCACCTTGAGGATTTCCGCGCGCTCTCGCAGCGTGGGCAGCGGAATCGTGATCTGGCGGTCGAACCGGCCGGGGCGGAGCAGCGCCGGGTCGAGTACCTCGGGGCGGTTGGTGGCCCCGAGCACGACGATGCCCTGGGTCATGTCGAAGCCGTCCATCTCCGACAGCAGCTGGTTCAGGGTCTGCTCGCGCTCGTCGTTGGCGACAATCGAGCCGGAGCCCGCCCGGCGCTGCCCGATCGCGTCGATCTCATCGATGAAGATGATCGCCGGAGCCCGCTTGCGCGCCTCAGCGAACAGGTCCCGGACCCGGGCCGCGCCGACGCCGACGAACATCTCGACGAAGCTCGAGCCCGTCACGGAGAAGAACGGCACCGACGCCTCGCCGGCCACCGCCCGGGCCAGCAGCGTCTTGCCAGTTCCCGGCGGCCCGATCATCAGCGCGCCGCGCGGCGCCATGGCGCCCGCCTTGGCGTAGCGGGTCGGGTTGCGGAGGAAGTCAACCACCTCGCCGATCTCGGCCTTGACCCCCTCGTAGCCGGCCACGTCGGAGAACTTGGTCGTCGGGCGCTCAGCGTCGAAGACCTTCGCGCGCGACCGGCCGACCCCCAGGACACCCTGCAGGCCGCCCGCGGCCCCGCTATTACGGGCCATCCGGCGGAACAGCCAGAACACGATGATCAGCGGGACCAGGAGGATCAGCCAGGACAGCAGCTGCGAGCCGATGCCGGAACTCGGCGGCGTCGCTTCGACCTGCTTGACGCCGTCGGCGGCCAGCTGCTGGCCATACGCCGTCGTCGGCTGGCCCGGGATCACGGTGGTGTAGGTCTTGCTGTTAGTCAGCTGGCCGCTCGCGGGCGTGTTCGAGCCGGTGGTGGCGTTGCCGAACGTCACGGTCTTGATCTTGTGCGCGGCGGCGTCCGTGGAGAACTGCGTGTAGGTGAGGCTGATCGGCGATTGGACGTGGATCGCCGGCAGGAAGATGTAGAGGGCCACCATCGCCAGGAGGGCGACGGGCCACAGCCAGAACCGCCAGCTGGGCGGCGGCGGCGGGGCAGTCTTGATCGGGCGGTCGCCGGGCGGCGGCGGAACCGGCTGCTTACTCATACAGTTGCATACGCTCCGGGAGCCAGAATTATGCCGTTGTCCGCCCACGGCGCAGGCCGAAAACGCCCCCATAGCGGTCATTGCCCCCGTATTCGGTCTGCTCAGACCGAAATTTGGCCCGCACCACCCCCGCGTCAGTCCCCAGCTCGCCGCTCGGCGGCGTCGCGGAGGGCTGGCCGAGCTTGATGGTGGACACCACTGACCAGCCGCCTTCTCTCTTACGCTGTACTACTAAGGGGTGCGTAAGTAGGCCGACGATTCTGGTTATGCGGTGATGTAACGCAGGTGCGGGTCGGCGAAGAATGCCCGGACCAGTCCCGGTCGTTTC